>Ga0208644_1000221_pt1 | contig 41801 bp, 56 predicted proteins | sample VirMetDEL_Nov_18_FD_184517 | JGI IMG/M metagenome (GOLD analysis project Ga0208644, IMG submission 184517) | Aqueous microbial communities from the Delaware River and Bay under freshwater to marine salinity gradient to study organic matter... | ecosystem: Environmental > Aquatic > Marine >...
CAGGACTCGTAGTGCCAATCCCTACACGCTGTGACGAGTCAATAGTTACTGCGGCCGCTCCACCTGTAATAAATCGCAGATTATTTCCTTGTGCTCCAATGTACGGAATGTTTGAAGTGGTTGAATCCTTGAATTCAATGTGAACGTATTCATCTCCGCTTTCACAGCGAAGAACTCCATTATCAGTAGCGTGGTAAATATGTGCGGGCGTTTGAGGACTACTAGTCCCCAGACCTAACCTGCCGGAGCTGTCGAGGCGCATCTTTTCTGAGTTTGCAAGACGAAACTCAAGCTTATCTGCGCTATTTGCAGTATCTATAATGCCCGATGTATTGCCAGCGGAGTAAGTAAGCTTTACTCCATACGTTCCATTTCCTACGATTGCCTCACCAACCACATCTAAAGCAACATCAGGACTCGTAGTGCCAATCCCTACGTTGCCCGAAGATGTAATACGCATTACGTCGCCTGATCCTCTGCCTCTGAATGCGTGGGCATCAGCGTCGTAAAGATTTAAGTTTGAACTTCCGGATAAGTATCCAATACGAATGCCATTTAAGTTTGCGTCTACAACGTGAAGTTTTGAATCAGGGCTACTAGTCCCCAGACCTAAACGGCCACTGGAGTCCAGGCGCATGCGCTCAGTTCCTCCACCAGCAGCAAATACAATGTTTGCCTGAGACCTAATTCCGAAGTCAGCCTGGTTGCCTGATGCAAGAACAGCGTTTGCGTTGCCAAGGTAACCAGCAACAGAGGTGCCGTCATTCTGTTCCCAACGGTCGTACAGTTTGTGAGAAATAACTCCGGCGCTGTTAATCTCAAGACGACCAGTGCCATTAGTCGAGATGGCTACTTGGTCTGCGCCTGGGGAGTAAATACCGGTATTTAGGTCTCCGTTAAAACTTACAGAAGGAGCGCTTGCACTTCCTGCGCCAAAAGCACCAACACCGTCAACGGTTAATAAAGAAGCTGGGCTTGTTGTTCCAATGCCTACATTGCCACCATCAAAATAGATATCACTACCACTCGTCACCCACTGACCCGCTGGATCAGAAGTCCAAACTAAATTGCCACCTGCATCCAGACCAAGGACCTGACCGTTGGTACCGCCCGTCGCACTGAGCTTCGGAGCTGTAACAGCTTGATCAGCGATATTGCCGGTTTCAACGGCAAAAGACGTGAGGACGTTACCGATGTAAGGCATGGTCAGATCGTGTTATCTTGCGGGTTCAGCATGTAGGAAACAATAACGTCCATGACGTTGGTATTCCCCACGTAGGCACGGATCACGTCTTCAGATTCGACAATGATCTTGTTGCCAGTCATGATCTCAAGCGATGACTGGTTAGGGACAGTACCAGAGGTGACAATGGAACCTGTGGATGTGTTTCCAGATTTAACCAGTTCGATTGTGACGTTCTGAGCGTTGGCGGATGTGTTGGAAGCAATGATGCTAAGAACTACGCCGTAATTACCAGCCGGTACGCCACTTGCATTGGATGTGCCAGAGATGATCGCAGTAGGAGAAGTAGACCCGCTTGCGATATTTTGTCTGGCTACAGAAACGAAACGAGCCATTACTTATCAGTTACTGCGCAGTTTTCTTAATTATAAACGGCTTAGCCAAGAGCAATTGCGTAAACAATTGCGGTGTTATCAGCGTAAGCCTGGCTGGCAACATTTGAACCACTAACCTGAAGAGTAGTGGAGAACAAACCGCTAGCACCAGTGATTGTCGTACCTGAAACCGTTGTGAAGTTCGCGGTCGTACCTGTGACTGTTGTTCCAGTGATCGTGGTAAATCCTGCGGTATTACCAGTCAGGGTTCCAAACTGACCTGCATCACCAGTGACGACTGCCCCAGAAAGAAGCGACGTAAAACGACCACTAACAACAAGAAGGTTCGAGAATCCACCAATGAGACCTTCAACAGTTGCGCCAGAGATAAGGGTCGATCCGGTGATGTAAGCCGCGTTGACGTTTGCGAATGTGGCTGTTGTACCAGTAACGGTCGTGCCTGTGACGGTCGTGAATCCAGCGGTGTTACCTGTCAGTGTTCCGAACTGGCCTAGGTTGCCGGTCACTGTTGCGCCGGAAACACTGGTGGTGCCGATGACTGTGACACCAGTTACGGTATTGAACTGACCAGCGGTGAACTGAGCAGTTGTCCCAGTAATGGTTGTGCCAGATAAGGTGCCGGTGATATTGACATCCTGACTGAAGAACCCTGTACCTTCAACGATCAGGTTGCCGGATACCGTTAAATCACCTGTGACTGTATGACCAGAAGTGATAAGGGTTTTGAAATTACCAGTTGTAAAGTTTGCGGTCGTGCCAGTAACAGTCGTACCGGAAACCTGAGTTGTGAAGACGCCGTTAACAAAGTTGGCGTTGGTGCCGGTGACTGTGGTTCCGGTAATTGTCGTGAACCCTGCTGTGCCACCAGTGACGGTTGTGAATTGTGCCGTCGAGCCTGTGAAGGTTACGCCACTAACCGTGCCGGTAATGCTGACACCGGAACCAAAGAAGCCTGAACCATTAACAAAGATGTCACCCTGTACGGTTGCATCACCAGTAACAGTGATGTTCTCTCGAATAATGCCGGTGGTGAACGTTGCCGTAATGGCGTTCAGTGTTGTGAAATTACCAGTGTTACCTGTAACGGTTGCACCAGAGACACTGGTTGTGAAGACACCGTTTGTGCCGGTAACGGTTGTGAAAAGACCAAAGCCACCTGTTACGGTTGCACCCGAAACCTGAGTGGTGCCAATGACGTTGACACCGGTGACATTGGTGAATTTAGCGCTGGTACCAGTGATGGTGGTACCGCTGAGCGTACCAGTGACATTGACACCGGAGCTGAAGTAACCAGAACCAAGGACGCGCAGGTTACCGGTAACGGTCAGGTTGCCACTAATGTTATGGCTACCAGCGTTGAGAACCTGGAAATTACCAGTGGTGAAGTTAGCGGTTGTACCTGTAACCGTGGCACCGGAAAGGGTATTGGTATAGACGCCGGTAACGCCTGTAATGCTGCCAAATGCACCAAAGTCACCACTCAAGGTTCCGGCATTGAGGCGGTCGTTAACCGTGCCGCTACGGATGATGAGGTTACCGAAGGCACCAGTAACACCAGTAACGGTTAGACCAGAAACTCGTGAGGTGAAGGTACCGGAAACACCGGTAATTGACGTTGCACTAAAACCAGAGGTTGTGAAGTTAATTGAGTTAATGTTTGTGGCATTAACGTTGGTACCCGTAATGGTGGTACCACTTAATGTGCCACTGATCGTGGTATTGCCAGAAACAAAAAGAACACCAACTGTTCCTGTATTGGTTACCGCCAGGCCAGAAGTGGTGGTCTGACGTTCAACCGTTAAGTTTTCTTGAACTGTAATTGAGCCACTAACCGTCCCACCAGTGCGGGGGAGGTAGTAAACATTGAGGTATGCCTTAGTGCCAGATATCGTTAACTTCTTGTTTTTAATCGCCGGATCAACCTCGGCAACCTGCACGACGGTGAGCAGGTCCGCCTCCGCTAGGTTGATACCAGCGATCTCCTGTAGCTCAGATATCCGTCTGTTAGCCACCTATTAAATCACAAAAACCCCATAAAATGAATTATAGTCGCAGTGTGTTTAACCTACCTGGCCTTGATTTCAATGGTTGGGAGACGGTTAGATACGAAGTTCCAGCCTGTTTGGATACCGGTGACAAGACCGCAAGCCAGCAGTAGAACTAAACCAAGTTCGGCAACGGTCAAGTTGCGACGAACATAAACGTACTGAGGTTCAAACTGTGGAAACTGAACCTGCTGACTGGGCTGAACCTCTGGTCGAGCAATGGGGAGATCCCCTGCTTCCTGTTGTTGGGCCTGCTTCTGAAGCATGGTCATACGAATTGCTTCCTCTCGAGCGCGTGCTTTCAACGCCTCCAGAATTTCAGGGGTCAGGCCACCAGGAACTGTGGGCTCAGCCTGAGGAGGAACACTGGAAGGAACCTGATCTTCCATGGTAAAAGCAAAACGTTTTCCCACAGACTAGCATCTAAACAAAGCGTTTGATTATGGCGTACGGAATCCGCAAGGGCCTAGAAGATATCGCCTTTGAACTCAAGGGCATTAAGACAGTTTTATCTTCTTTGTGGCATAGCAGGCACTTTGATGAGGAAAAGGATCTCCTGAATCCAGAGGCATTTGCTGACGAGTACATCTCGACGGAAGAGTGTGCCAGGCGTCTTAGTGTTTCCGATCAAACAATCCGGAACTGGATTTCGGTTGGCAAGAAAAACAAAGACAAGGGCTGGAAGGAAGGTATCCACTACGTCAACATCTCCCCAGATACCGGCAAACGAGTTGTCATCAGGATTCCTTGGAACTCTTTGGTGCATTCCTTTGCACGCAACAAGGTCATCGAGCTAAAAGATTTCACCCATCCCAGCAAGTACAAGTCAACCCAGGAGAAACTGGAATGACTTCTAACCGTTTTCGCTCGCTAGATATCTATGCGATAACCGTAGAGAACGCAGAGGAGACTCTGCCGGAATCCCTATACAGACAGGTAGAAGAGTTCTTCCCTCCTGGTGGGTCTTTCGATACGGGATGCCTCCAGCGTTATTTGGAGAACATAAAAAACTACGAAGAGGAGGATGCCAATTCCAACATGACCCTGGCTAACCGCCTCCGATTAGCTTTCAAGGACATGACCCCAGACACGATCTGCGGTAAGTTTCCGCAAGCAGAATTGCCTCTCAAACGCAGGCTGCGTTGCGTTGCCGAATATCTTATCCGATCAGGCGAATTTGACAAATTACGTGATGAAGACGGAAAACTTGTCAAAAAACGTGGAAATTTGGGTAAGCTTGTCGTAATTTATAAACCGCTTCCTAAACTACTGGAAGCATTGTCCCGTCAAGGATTGTTAGAAGGATGGACCGCCGAGAAAAACTAATCCATTCCGCCTTGAATGGAGACATTAACGATACCAGCGCCAAGATGCTGGATCAAACTGTCCGTTTCATCCTTGGTGACATGGGCTCCATGTACCTGAAGTTCTGGGATGCGGAAGGTCCAGGTGTGATCTGCTTCCAGCCAGAGCAGGAACGTAGCATCCTTTATATGACACTAGAAGAATTACATAGTGCCAAGGAAGCCTGCGAGTCAGAGAACAAGGGGGACCTAGCCGAGACCTTCCGGCGGATCCTGGAGGCTGCTCAAAAGATCGACCCCCAGGAAAAAGCTGGATACATCGTTAACGATAAGGAGGGAATGCGATATCTTGAAATTGATTACAACCGTGTCGTCGACAGCAAATGAGCGTACGCCGCGTAACGGGACGCAAAGAAGATCTTGAGCTGATCACACCACCAGATCTTGTGGAATCAGCTCATACGCTGATGGGTGGCATTGATTTAGACCCGGCTAGTTCCAAGGCTGCTCAAGAGTTTGTCCAGGCGGATCAGTTCTTTACGCCACAGGATGACGGCCTGAATTGCCAGCAGTGGCACGGAAAGGTTTATCTGTTTCCCCCGAGCGGTTCCTATTTCTTTGACAAGAAAAACGATCGGTGGAAGATGACCAGGGCTTCGTCTGGAACTTTGGTCTCCTCCCATGCCGTCTGGTTTCGCAAACTGTATCGAGCTTGGCTCGCCAACGAGATCGAACAAGGACTTTATTTCACCAACTGTCCGGACATGATCCGGTACGAACAGAAGATCTTTGATTTTCCAATGTGCATTTTGCGTACTGTCCCTACCCTCATGAAAAATTCCAGTGAGGGATTAAGTACACATCGGACTTGCACTTCGTTCCTGGTCTATCTCCAACCACAGTCCAACTCTGCGGCTGCCACACAGAAATTTATCGACATATACGAGGAAAAAGGCCGCGTAATCTATTGAACCCGGTATAGTTAAAGACGATTAACAGGATCTATGGGAATCCTCTGCGACGCCGAGATTAAAAAATTTGCTATCGAGCAAGGGATGATCGAGCCCCTCACCGATCATCTGGTAAATGAAGAGAATGGTCGCCGTATTTTGAGCTATGGACTTAGCTCTTACGGTTACGACATTCGACTTTCACCTAAGCAATGCCTGATCTTTGGTCGCATTCAAGAGGGTGTATCTGATCCCAAGGACTTTAACCCCAAGATCTTGACGGAAGCGGAGCTTCTAGAAGATGAAAAGGGCCAATATTTCCTTCTGCCTCCTTATGGATATTGTCTTGCGGTTGCAGAAGAACGTCTTAAGTTGCCCCAGGATGTCACCGTGATTGCCATGGGGAAGAGCAGCTATGCCCGTTCTGGCATCATTGCCAACATTACCCCTGCCGAGGCCGGTTGGGAGGGCTACCTGACGCTTGAGATCAGCAATGCGACAGGGCAGTTCAACCGCATCTACGCCAACGAAGGAATTATCCAGCTTCTGTTCCTGCGTGGTACTCCTTGTGATGTCTCTTACCAAGATCGGAAAGGTAAGTACCAGAACCAGGCACAAGAAGTTGTTTATTCAAAGGCTTGATTATGCAAAGGCACGATCTCGAGCAACGGTTTCAGATCCTAGAACTCCTGGAAAAACAAGTTGTTTTCCTTGAAAATCAGGAGTTGTCCTCCGCATTTGCAAGGTTCCGGTCTGAGAATAGCCAGTGGGTCCTCACTGAGATCCAAAATTTACTGGAAGAACTCCAGAACGTCTTGGAACTAGAGGACCTTAATACCAACTGGTATTAGTAGCCGTAGAACGTGCCGAAACTTCCTCCAGGCTTGCGAGCATAGTTCGTGCTTCCTGCTTGGGGGAACGTGTCACCTTTGCTTGGCACCTCTGTGCCAGCAATACTGGCTGGATTTCGAGGTGTCTCGCCACGAATCGTAGGTTCAGCAATGGCTGCCTGCTGTCTGTATTTACCAGCTGTCTTTGCAGCTTTGATAAAACGACCAACTCTCTCTTGCTTGTCGTTAATTGCTTCTACATCACCGCGCTCGTCTTCGTCGATGCGACGTAAGTCCGTATCGTAAGCACGTTCAGGGTGTAGATCCGAAACCTCTGACCCTGAGCTACCAGAGTCCTGTCGAGGATCGTATACCGGGTCGAAAATTCTTGCCATGATACTATTGTAAAAGGAATAATTCAAGACTTATATCCCATGTACCACGGTGATTCGGCCGGTTTCTTGGATAGCTTCGTTCAAGATGAAGTCAAGAAACGCTGTTTGTCTATTGAAGACTTTGGGCAGCCACTCGCTAACGAAGAAAATGATGTACCCTTATATGATCAGTACAATCGTGGGCTGGTTGCATGCGAGCAGGGGCTAGAAAGGAATCCGTTGAATCTCGAGGGAGCACGTCCTGGAATGACGGGGTACATCCCGTCGATGGAGGAGGGCTTGGCGATGGGAGCAGCACCTCAACCAAAGACTCTGGTTCTGGAACTGGAGGAACCTTCGGAGGAAATGAAGGAGGAATCTCTCAAACGACGTGGTTTGCGCCGGTAGACGAGATTAGTGAGTGCCCGGGAGGAGTTTGTCCTGTCCCCTGGGCCGTAAAAGAAGAGCCTGTATTTACGATTGAATCTCCTCCTGTGATCCAGGGGGACGAGGTTAATCATCCCTCTCATTACACCGATGGTGCAATTGAGTGCATTGAAGCGATTGAAGCGCAGCAAACCCTTGAAGAATTCCGTGGTTACCTCAAGGGTAATGTTGTTAAATACCTTTGGCGTGAGCGCCATAAGGGTGAGCTTCAGTCATTAAAAAAGGCCCAGTGGTACCTGGACCGTCTTGTTGCGTTGGTCGAAGCTCAGAACGGCTGACCCTCTTCTTCTTCCTCGTCGTCGTCATCGTAACCTGCGCAGGCGGCGGCGAGTTCTTCTAGTTCCAGATCTGTTGGCACATCAAAGTTCAGTTCGATGTTTTCATCGATCAGAATTTCCTTCACGGCATGCCATTCCATCAAGCGTTGGTGGTAGAGATTGAGCAGTGCGTAATACAGCTCGTCCCATGTCATTTCCTGGGCAGCCATCTCAGCCTTGCGCATGGAGAACTGCAGTTCCAGGGGCAACTCAAATTGCCTGGGTTCAACTTGCCTCTCCATCTCGTGCCTTTAACTTGATAGGAATATTCTAATCCTAGGTAGCAAATAGAGAATCCAGCTCTTCAGAGCAAAGCGGAATCCATGGACTTTCAGAGATCCGAAAGTTGTTGGCAAATTCGGCAAGGACGTAAGGGTTAATATTTTCTTCCAACATCCTGATGGCACGTACCTGGTGCGGTGCAGCGGAATAGTTCCTGAATGCCGTCATCAAAACTTCAGTGGAGGTCCAAGGGGAGTCATCAGTTTCCCGTAGGAACAAAGCAACTTCTTCCCGGCGACGATCCAAGAGGCCGCCAATGACCTCGTGGTTCTCATTAAAAATCCAGCTCATCATTTCGTCAGCTGCTTCTGCCAAATCGTCGCGTTCGATGGCATCAACGATATTGCTGTAAAGGAATGGAGTCCATCCAATGGAGTGGATGAAAGAGATCAATGCCTGTTGCATCGAATGATCAAGATGCAAGTGCAGGCTATCCAACAATGAACAGATAGCTTTGATTTCATGAGCAAGGTACTCCAAGGCTTTCTCCTTGGTACACCACTGCCCTTGTTTGACGGGGCTACCGTCTGGGTAGTACTCAGTACCGTATCCGACTATGTAGCCAGATCCATCCCCAGACGGATATGCTTTTTCGCTAAAACCTTCGTACTTACGAATAAGTTCTACGGCTTCCCGAAATTCGCCCATGGGAATACAACAAGTACTCCCATATTACACAAATAAAAAGCTAATCAGCCTTGTCCGCGTTTCTGTTTACGGCCGTGATTTTTCTTTGAATTAGTACCTTGGCCCTGACGGGTCTTTTTAGGCTTGCCAGCTGTGAAGCCACCGCCTTTCTTCATTTTCTTCATGGGGAAGGAACGTCACCACTTTACTTTGTGAGACCAGTACCTGGCAGACATTTTGTCGGGATCAGGATCTTGGGCATTGTGCCGAGCGTAGTAGGACTTTTTGCGGGCCTTGTCCTTTTCTGTGGTTGGGTTTTTGCCTGCACCCTCTACGCCTTGTTGGCCAAACCGTACGATCTTTTCCTCGCCTCCTTCACAAGCTTTAACAACGTGTGATTTAGTGGCGTGGCCAGGAGTACGACGAGGCTTGTTGCACTCCATGTCATCTTTGGCAAGCTTGGCTGCCTTGGCTGCTTTCTTACGTTTATCTGACATTAGAGACCTTTAAACATGGAAGTGAACTCACCGAGGAATTTCTGACCTGCATCAGACATGTATTCAACATCTTCCTCGTCGTCTTCTCCAATTTTAAAATAGCTTGTGAACTTTTCAGCAGGTGATTGTTCTTTTGCTTCTTTTTCTGCCTCTGTTTGATAATCCGGGAAGAAGCTTTCGATCGTGCCAAGAGAAGCAAATGGATCAGAAAGATCTAGGCCATAGGCCTCTAGCTTGTCATCACGACCTGCTTTGGTGAGGGTAATCTGCTCACTACGGTCCAGGTCAGGGAAAAAGTTGTTGTAGAACTCGTCTTCTGTTCCTTGGTACCCAGCTTTTTGGAAGATGGCATAAAGCTCAGTAGTGGGCTTTGCCATCTCATCTTTATAGTCTTCTGCTCTTTCGATGTAGGTAACACCGAGAATTTCTTGTGTTGGCCGCTGACGTTTGTCGTTCAGGTACTTGATCTCTTCTCTGATCTCCTGGGCAGAACCCGTACGAAGAGTCTCGATAATGTACTCTTTCAGTTCTTCAATGTTTCCAGCAAAGTCTTGTAAGCCATAACGTTGCAAGATTTCCTTCCATTCATCAGGTGTCTCGGCTGGATCCAAGCCTCTCAGCATCTCATCGGCAAATTCTTCTGGGGTGATGAACTGACCAAAGACTGGATCGCCCTTCAAGGCTTCATCCTTCATCACAGGAAGAACAGTGTCATAAATAAAGTCTTTAACCTTACCGGCGTTAACAATATCTTCTGCGGGGTCAAAACCTAGACCTTGGCCCTTCACCTCAAAGTGCATGCGTGCAAACGCTGCCTTGTTATTGATATCAATGCCAAATCTGTAGGCTTGTGCCGCCCAGTAAGCATCGCCAGATTTTGCTTTCTCCCAATCTTCTGCAACGGTGGTCTTTTGTTTTTCGTAATCTTCTTTGTTGTAACTATCAGTAATAGGTTCAAAGTAAAAATTAGGGTCAAATGCCCTGGGGGTCTCAAGTTTGATCTTGTCGAGATATTCTTTTGTATATTGCTCACCCAACATCTTCACGGCGTCATAGGAGTCCTGCGTCTGGAAGGGGTTCTTTTCTTCCTGGCGAACATCCAGATATTCAACAAACTCGTCCATTGAACGAGCGGTGTTAAAACGAGGCATGAGATATTCGTCAATATAGTCACGAGCAAACTGAGCCTCGATGTTCATTGCTTGGGTGACATCACCAGCGGTGTAGGTCAGTGCCAAAGCGCGATCTTTCTGTTCGTCTAGGAGCTTGATGTCAGCTTCAAGGCGGGATCGGATGGGCACCAAGGTTGTCTTTGCACCGTCTCCTGGATCTCCTTTAATCACATCAAGAATGGTTTGACCTTCTGTTCCTTGTTTCTGCAGGAAATCAACCAGGGCTTGCGTACTGGTAAATCCTGCACGATCTAGAAACTCTTTATTGAATTCATTTGTAGCCGCATCGTAAACCTTGGCTTCCGTTGCTGGGCTATTAAAAGCGTCAATAATATCTTTTTTCTCTTCCAGTGGTTCAAAGATGCTGTAGTCAATTCCGTATTTATCCTTAATAGCCTGGTCGAACCATTGCTGCCAGTTATAGCCAACGTTGTTGCGTAGGCCAGTGACGTTACCAAGAGCGCCTACAAGATCTTCTTCTGCTTTACCTGCTGAGGTGAATGAGAGGATACCACCTACTCCAGTGTCTCCAAGGATTGAGTTGGCAAGTGTTTCGTTAATGTTGAAAATTTCATTAAAACCTTGGAAGCCTTTGTAGAAGCCAAGCATTTCTTGCTCAGCTTTTACTTTCTTCATTTGCGTGATTGTTTCTTTAAGGATGCTTTGGTTTAATGCCGCAAACTTTTTGATGTCAACTTCTGCCTTGGCACCAATCGCATCGTTGATTGCTTGCTCCAGTTCTGTGATACCGCTGCCTGCATTGATGTTGTAGTTGAGCGCGATTTGCTTGTCTTCGTCACGTTCTGACAAGCGGAAAAGCACCGCAAATTCATCAGCGTTCTCCACGTCCAGGTACTTTTCTTTTGCCAAGGCTGTCCAGTAGGGATCTCCTTGCCGGGCCTTAGTCCATTCGTTATTAACTTCTGTGATGTTTAGAAGACGTTGGGTGATAGTGTCCTGGTCTACACCAAGCTGCAGGTCTCGAATCTGCTGGATTTCCGCATCAGTAGGACCTTCTTCTATGTAGGAGTCTGCACGAGCTGTGTCTTCTTCTGGGTTACCGCGTAACCCCTGGTTTCGACCAATGTTTGTGTAGTGCTGCCAGTAGTAGTTGTTTTCGCCATAGCGTTCAGTGATATCAATATCATCATTAAGAACTGCCTGGGAGTAAGCGGTGATCAGCTCTGGGTTTTGTTCTTTGTAGTAATCAGGATCAAATGTGCCCGTTACAGCGTCTGGTTTGACTCCTAAATTATTAATCAGGTAATCAGCGTAAGGAGGCTGGGCGCCAAGCTTTGGATCCCAGAGTTCCAACTTTTCTGTTTTATAGAACGTTTTGAACTGTTCTTGAACACTCGAAACCAATGCGTCGGCATCTGCTGAAGAAACACCAGCATTAATCAAATCTTGTTTACTGATCTGATCACGTTGCGCAACATAGTCTCCTCCCTGCGTGCTCTTTGCTAATGCAAGAGTTTTGGAGTAGAGATTATTTTTGGCTGTGTTCTGAGTGTTTGTAGCAGTGTTTTCTGCATTCAGCTGAGCGTTCTTTGCGTTTAAGTCGCGAGCTTGCTGGTTAAGAGTGGTATTTGTGGTGTTAAGCGTTGCATTGGTTGTGTTTGTATTAAAAATGCCCGTGTTCATTTCTTTAACACGTTCATTTTGTTTTTGAATATCTACGTTTGCTGTCTCATTGTTTAAGTTGGTTTGTGCATTGGCAGCATTAGTCTGCGCATTGGCCACGTTAGTGGCATGGTTGGCGTTATTCTTTTGTCTGTTTTCTCTGTTTTTGTCTTCATCATCAACCCATTTAAACTTTTCAACATCAGAGCAACGCCGACGCCACCAAGGACCTTGGCAAACGCGTTCCCAGCCGTCTGAAACTTTCTTTTTCTTGTCTGTTGGATAATCAGTTCGTAAATTTGTAGGTAAATTAGTCGGTAAATTGGTTGGTAAGTAGGGCATAAAGCCCACCGAACCATAGTCAGTTGTGGTGTGCCAGCCGGTTACCCACTTCCTACTATTAGGATCCCAATAGGTTCCATAAGTATGGTATGCGTTATTGGTCGGATAATCAGTGCGACGACTGGTGTCGTTGTTGGTTTCGTAATTAGTTCTATAGTCAGTCCTCTCGTTGGTAACGCTCCAGGATAATGTTGAGGGGTTATACGCGATACCCATTATCTATGTGTTTATCCGATCTTATTATCTTATCAAGCTTAGACCGCAAATCTAGGCTGGGCGCCAGGAGAGGTATAAGCGTGAAGATCAATCACCTCTTGTTCGGTCCAGGCTTTTAGACGCTGCAGTCGGATCTCATTAAAGAAATCTTGTTGTCGATACCATTCTTCCATGAGGCTGCTGCCTTTATTTGCATTGCACCTACGACAGGCGGGTACCAGGTTATTACGGTTGCTGGAGCCCGATTTAAATCTTGGTACGATGTGATCAAGAGAGGTGGCAGGTTCGTCGCAATAGCCACACTTGCAATCCCAAGCGTCGTAGATAGATTGTCTGAAACGTCGTTTTGCTAACTTCGGAGTTAATTCAATGAGCAGGGCGAGGGGATCCTGTTCACAGTTGAACATACTCTTTAGTTGCCGTTAATTTATTCTAATTTCCCCACACATAAGGCCATCCAAATTAAACAGATAAAAGTTTCCTTAAGCCTGTTGACAGGCTATTGACTCTTGGTACGGTATGTCAGTACGCGCTTCAACGCAGCACCATGACCAAAGCACGGGGATGGGTCTCTGCCCAGCGGGCAGAAGAACTCCTGGGCATTGACCGCAAAACTCTGTTTCAGTACCGCGATAACGGTACCCTGAAGCTAGGTCCTCACTTCGCAGCTTTCCCTGGTTGCATGTCACGCGACAGCTATCGCTGGAACGTGGAAGCCGTCAGGAAGCAACTGCATAAGCAGGGACTGATGCCTGTTGCTGCTTGAGGTTGCGATAATAGCCTTTGCGCAGACGGTGCGCTAAGAGCAGATCGGTGATGTTGAAGCTTACCTGCTGATGCGCCATCGCTCTGTACAAGGATGACGAGAGGGACTCCCAGCAGCCTTGCAGTTTGTGAGGCTGCTTTTCTTTGAGCTGAAACAAAACAACCCACTGTGGATGCAGCGGGCGGACTGGACGCTTTTTACTTGTGATAACAAGAGAGGTCCCGTCCCAGTGGTAACCGCTTTCTAGCTCTTCTGGATTGATGCCGTAGGTGGCGACCATGCCATAAAGCCAGGCGATTCCCTTAAAGCCTCGGCGGCCTTCCAGCTTGAAGAATTCATCCACGATCCGCTGGTCAAGTGGCGGTGCGTTAGTCATGGCTGAAGTGAACTGTGATTGCCCGAACCATATCGAATGGTCGGTACAGCTCGCAAGGGGTAAAGGATTCCTTAATAAGTCTCGTGAGACTTAATATAAGTATACAATATTAAGATTTCTTATGCTACTCAGGCACTACACCGCTTGAGAAGGAGCCCCATGCAAGGCCAATGGCCTCCATCGTGGAAAGCTCTCCAGAAGAGAATGGCAAGTTCACCACGTCTCCTGGGTGGTACACGGTAGGGACACCTTCGGACTTAATCGGACTAAAACCGTACTTACGGATCTCCACTTGCTCCGGAGATAGGACAAATGTACCGTCTACGATGTCGCCAAAATCTGCCATTACACTCCTGGCCTCCCGCCTTGAGAAGGATTGTATTCAGTTCCATTTTTATCGTACATTCTGAATCCGCTCATCAATACAAAGGTAGATGGGACGTTAAATAGTTTTTGCATCATAGGCATCATCATGGGTGCCTGACAGTTGTAAGGAGGGACATCCATCAACGAAAGGCCACGCCTGGCAAGCTCATAGCCTGCCTTCTCGTTCTCCTTGTCAACTTCTTCCACTAACCGTTGTTCCCATTCAACAATGCTGCCGATTTCTACAGGCAAGTCTGATGGCTCAGGCGGAAAGACTTTCTCTGCAAACTTCATGGCGTAAATGTGTTTGCAGTAACGCAGCTCATCAAGCAATGGTGTCCAGTTGTCCGTTAGAGACGTAATGGTGAAGGAACCATCCCCGTTGGGAGAACTGGTGTAATCGTTGTAGTTGGGCGGTCCTTCTGCCCTTGCGCCTTCAAGAGATGGCAGTGGGTTGTTCCTTGTGTAGGTCTTACCAAAATCTCGAAACACACCAGGGTTGTCTCGAATGGTTCCAGGGATTGTTTGGCTGTTTGGTGTGACGGTTGGTGGGATGTTGTATTCAGATGAAGGAGAGATGATCTCCATTTGACGGTTGACTGTCGCACTGGTCATGGCGCTGTTATCAACCACGCCACGCAGGCGCATGATCTCACGGCGACCGGGCTTCACAGTGGAAACCTTGGTCCTAGGGAAGATCTTTTGGTTTCCATTGCCTAAACCCATGAGATAAGCGTAGTCTCTACGGGTAAAGTCTTGGCACGAACAACAGTAACGTGTACCGGTCATCAGAAACCGGCCGACGTTTGGTGGTCTGGTTGCAGGGGTTTGCAAGACACCGTCTGGTGTTGATTCAACAGAACCTTGTTTCTGCAGTTTTAAGATCCCGTTAACTTCATCAGTAGATACCAAAACGGCTTGAACATAACCGTATCGTTTTTGAGTTGTTGGGTCGATTGTTTGACTATTGATTGGTGTGCCGCCAACAGAAATAATCCGATCTTCCAAAATCTCTCCGTTAATCGGATATTGTTTTGGAATCGGTCCCACGGGGGCAATAAAAAGAGGTGCTGGTAACGGGTTTGCTGCGCTCCAGTCTCCACTTAAGGTGACGTACCAGTAGTCCGCATCTTCTGTGACGGACAGAATCGGAGAAGGATCTCCGTCTTTGTCTCGAACGTTGTCGAAACGCAGGCTACCGGCGATGCGAACACCGGCCCAATGCATCCCAAGTTCTTTGTTGGTGGTTGGGAATCCCTGGAACGCACCTGGAATCTTGGGTGGGTTAGCCCCAGGGGGAATCACCGTCCCTGGAGGCAAAGGAATTAGGTAGTCAAACGGGTAGCTGTAGGTTTCCGTCGCAATGCTGTGGGCGTAGATTTCGTATCCACGCCGCCACCTTGACCAAGCAGCTTCTCGGTTTGACGAATAGATCGAATCAGGAACCGAGCCCCTTGAGAACTCAGTCCTTATGGGTGTGACGTTTCTGGGGGTCGTTGCTTCTGAACGAATGAAGTCCCCAAATGAGTTGCCTTTGGAGTTACGGGCTACTCCAAAGGAGCTTCCGCGTCTCCGGGCCATCGTTAGAAGAAGCCGCCCTGTGCAGCAACGTGAGCGCCGGGAATATAACCGGAAGCATTCGGTCCGTCCGGGAACACACCGACATAAATGCGGTCACCACGCTCCAGGTAGACGCCACGGTTACGCAAAGGAGCGCCGTTGCCAAGGCCAGTGGTGTTACCAGCGGCAACCACGGGCACAGCAAGCTCAGGCATCACGTCCGTGCAATCAACACGCTGGGTGTTAGCCGGAACCTGTTTGGTGAACAGAACCTGGTAGTCACCGGATGCAGGAATCGGAGTGGTGGTGCCACGGGTGTGGTAGAAAACGAAGGTGACTTCCGGCTGGTAACCGTAGTTCACGCCGTTATAAACAAAGCCAGAGGCGATGCCACCGGAGTAATTAATGGCGGTATTCACACCGGTGAGGGTGCTGGAACCGGTATAGGTGTAGTAACCAAAGCCACTAGCGACACCGTTGGTCAGAACACCGGTATCAAAAATCAAAACAATCTGACCACTGGTGAGAGAGATCACCGTGCCAGAGGTACCGCTCGTAACGCTGTAATCAGCATCCCGGTAATAGTCGTTACGGATAATGGTGATGGCTTCTACCACACCACCATTGTTATTGTCTTCTTCCAGGGCAGCATCCATGTCCACCAGGATGGAAGGAGCTTGACCACCCTGAACGAAAACGGTGTTGCCTGCTTGGCTGCCAACTGTCTGAGTCGTGACACGCACCGAATCAAACAGCGGGCGGTCAACTAAAAGCGGCTGCTTGTTTGTGCTAGTACTTGCCACGTCTTTAGGTCCCTTGTTTGTCTATTATACCGAGCCCGGATTCAATCCGAACTCTTGTACAAGACTCATGTATTGATTAAAACCTTTTGGATATTTAACTGCTTCTGAGTACAAAGAAGAAGGATTTCGTTGGAGATTAAGGAACCGCTGGAAGGATTCTCCAGACATGGTATCTTGTTCATCCGGGTAGAACTTGACGTTCTTTTTTGCTTGCGCTAATACCTTGTAAAAAGGGTTGGTGCTCGCAGCGCCATAAGTGCTGCGATACACCTCACCTGGTAGATACTTATCGGCGTATTCGATATAAGCCATCAGAAGAGCTTGCCGGGATTTTGGAAACCTACCGTGGTGCCGAAAACACCAGGGACTGTGGGGACCTGAAGAGCACTGCGAAGCAATTGCTCCACGATGTTCTCCTTTACGCTGCCGAGTAACGATTCAGCACGTTGCTTACGCTGTGCAGTCGTCGTCGGATTCTTGGCAACGGGAGCAACTGGGGCTTGGCCACCAAACTCTGCTGGAACGTCGCCCAGGACCCGCTGTGCGTTGGCGTAGTAATCCCCGCCTTTTTTGAAACGGGGCAGCATCGATTGGACTGATGTTCCAAACGAATCTTCCGCCGTCAACGAAACATTGGGATTCCCACCTAATACGGTTGCATAGGCACGAGCGATACCCATGCCCGGCTTGTAGCCACGATCTTGAAAGTACTGAAGAACTGCTGGCATTTGACCGGCTCTGGTTTGAGGGCCAGAGATTCCGTATAGCTGCTGCTCATTCTGTCCAAATTGGATCAGACCTTTATGGCGATTGCCAGCACCACCCACAATGTTGGGGTCCATGTTCGGACCGGCTTCCAAGGAAAGGAAGGCGCCGAATTCGTAAGGATCTAAACCAAGGCGCTTGGCACCTTGCAAGATTGCCATACGTTCTTCTGGGGGAAGAATTCCGACTCTTTTAGGTGCCATTACTGGACCCTCCTTTTCATCTTTTCGAGAAGGCTGTACGCAAGTCCAGGATTCGCCTGAGCCCATTGATTCAAGGCTTCGGTCGTCATCCCTTTCGCACCTCCAAGATCTTGCAGCTGTTGCTGCAGTACTCCACCCTTCAGTAAGCTCCTACCCAATTGCTGCTGGCCCTCATAGAAGGAAGAAAGGGGGACACTTGTAGGAGCAGCGTACTGCTGAGCAGCATTAAGTACTTCTTGAGAGAGTGCGCGTTGTTGAACATTTTCACGTAATGCGGGAACACCGGCCCCGTTAGATCTCGTCCCAGGTGCTACAGGAGCAGCGGGAGGAATCTGTCGTCCGGCACGCCCGTCAATCACCCCTGGAGGAGGGGGAAGAACGGGAGCTGGCGGCGGAGTGCCACCAGCAGGAATTGGAGGACCATATTGTTCGGAACCGCGTGCTCGATCACTGTTCTCAATCTGCGCTTGACGGCTTACGCGCCGAAGCATGTCATCTTTTGACGAGTAACCTAAGCGCTGCCAATTATCGTAAGGATTTTCCGACTGAGGAGTAGAGCCTTCTAATTGAGTTAATCCAACAATCGTTCCAGCAACTGATGTGGGAGCAACAAGTGATTGCGCCCAGCCGGGCATTGAACCTAAAACAGGAACGCGAGCAAACGCAGAAGATGGTTGTAAATAAGGTGCTGCAGCAGTACCAAGACTCCTAAACATGCTGCCAACTTGACCAAAACCAGATTGGCCACTTAAAGCGCGAGCTGCTTTTTCAGTAGTCCCACCAAACTGTTTGATGAATTCGCGACGAGCTGCTGGATCACGAGCAAATTGACCACCTGTTTGGATTGCGGTTTGCAATGGATTAGTCAGAACAGACTGACCAGCACGCAGAGCGTCACCAATGACAGGGGCACGCAAGGCGCCTTCAGCTGTCTGAGTAACTGTACGAGAAAGCTGTGGAGCAATACCCGCCGCTTCTTGAATGGCACGATTAACCATGCCAGTTTGAACGTTACGAGCTAAACCAGCTGGTGCATTGGTAATATCAGAGATCATCCCCGTGAAGCGAGTAGGGATGTTTCCAAAATTAGGGCCAGAGAAGGCCTGTGGCAATGGCTTCTGAAGCACGCGTTCAGCCTGACCTGCTAATGCGCGGTAAGTCTGAGGATTAGTTACCTGATCAGTAACAGACTTTAAAGCAGGTGCTGCTTTGGCGCCAAAGCCCTGCACTGCCTTTAGTACTTGAGGATTTGATTGAGCAAATTGCCTAAGAAATTTCCACATTATCGCCAGTTCTCCATTAGGTAAATACGAGAGCCAACAGCAGTGTCAGCGGGTCCAGGTAAAGCCTGAATAAATTCAGCGCCGGAGCGTTCGTAACGATAACGAGCCTGGAACGGATCTTTATAGTTAGGAACGTAGAGGATGCCAGCAAGTCGGTTGGTTTCATAGAGATAAATCTCGTCCCAAACCTTCAGTGCCTCTTTGGCATTGCTGGAGCGAATCGTACGATCCACGTCACCCAGGATAGTTTCCAACCGGGTGGAAGGAGAGCTGGCAACCTCGGTCTTCTTCTCAGCCGTATCACAACGGCCGATCTGAATAATAATTTTATCGTAGAAGTACGAGTCGGGAACCGTATTCATTGCTTCTTCCAGACGGGCATAGTCACCCGCTGGCACAGAAACAGTGAAGTAGCCCAGGTGATACCTGACCCTACTTTTGTCAAAGTCAGATAACTGCACTTCTACCTTCCAGCATCAACTCATTATAGTTGCAGCTAATCAAAAGAGATTTCCACCCAGGAACTGACCGGTTGCCAGGGATCCACCTTGGATATACGGGTCTTCACTCATGAACTTGCCAAGGAAGTTTTGAGGAGTTAAAGCTTGGCTAATAGCGTTGCCGATAAGGGCTTCTGATAACTGTTTTGAAAGACTCTTGGGCTTTTCTTTGCGTCCTTCGACTGCTTCAAGAAGAGCATCAACAAGTCGACCTGTATTGTCTTGCTGCTGCACAAAAGCAGTCGCAAGTGCCCCAAGGGATGAATCCGTGCTGGGTTGGTCTGGTGTGCTCTTGCGTGTCGTAGCAGCACCAGGTAGCTCACTCAGGTGGAATGTCTCAAGTTCGTAGCCACTTGGTAGACGTAGCGCAGAAACATTACCAGCACCTCCTAGACCGGCATGCGTGCTTACAGACCCTTGGCCAAGAAAGCGTAGTTGAGTTCCAGAGGGCAAAGCATAGTCTTCTCCGGAGTGCATCCTGCGATCACCATGGACAGGATGAACTTCTCGCATTCCAAAAGCGCTTCCACCTGTAGGTGGTTGCATATAAGGAGCAGAGACGAAATTCCCGTCTTGCCCTTTGGTATACATGTTGACCCACTGCTCGGATCCTGGAACCCGATACTGCAGGTACTGGCCGACATCTGTACGTGCAGTAGAGAACGGAATCTCTTTACCGTCTTTCGTTAGTTTGAAATGGAAATGTTCACCGGTTACATCACCAGTGGCGCCTTGTCTACCTAAATAAAGTGCGGGGCCAGCCATATCCTTTTATTTTTGATTTTAAGACAAGAAAACCCCCGGTTTCCCAGGGGCCTTCCAGAGGAGATGAATCAAACTCTGATTAGGTCAGCTGCAAGAACGGCGTCCCAATCAACCCGTTTGATTTGTTTAAGTTGCTCGAGATTATTGAACCTTTCACCCGATAAGGACATTTGCAGGTCTTTAATCTCGCGAGCGGTTTTCAGACCAATGCCTTTAATATGATCTGCGATCATCTGGGCGGTGGCCGAATTGATGTTCAAACGAGTATCGGGTGGGAAAGAACGAGGCTCCTCTTGGGCTGCCTTGTCCTTTACTTGAAGCGTTTGAACTTTCTTGGTTGCTGCCTCGTCAGGAGTCAGTTCAGTTTTGTAAGCGGTGAAAAGGCGACCGTCTTGGTCTTCAACCATGAACCAGTCGCCGTTATCCCATTCACTTACTACTTTGACTCGTGCCCCTGTTTTCTTGTGTTGATACAGGGGCGAAGCAGTTGTAGACATAGGACCATTGTTTATCTGGTCCTAGTTTACATCAATCAGCTAACAGTGCGACCGAGCAGGTAACCGTCGATGTCCTCGTAGCCAGGGGCGGTATCAGGCTGCAGATAGCAGACTTCAACCACGAAGTAACCCTTACGGTTAGCGGCAGAGTCAGCATCAGAGATGTACCAGCCACCAGAGGTGGAGGTGCCGGTGGTGGTGCCACGGGCGTACACCTTGAAGGTGGTAGCAGCGGTCAGCTCCTTGTACACGCCGGAAGCGTCCACACCAGCGGCGCCGGTAGCGGTCAGGATCGGCAGTTCGCTATAAGCAGCGGAGGTACCAGCGAGGAAGATTTCACCAGCTTGAGCACCAGACACGGTGGAGGTCAGGTTGGCCTGAGCCACAGCCTCACCAGCGCCAGTCACGGACACAGGGCCGCTGGAGTCGCGACCGAAGGTGACCACGGTACCGGTGGCGGCGTACACACCAGAAGCTACGGTGCCGTCCCAACCGGAAGCCACGGAGATGGTGGCACGGTAGACGTACACAGGCAGGGTGCTGTCGCCGGAAACCACCATGCCGGTGATGTCGGGGCGGGTGTCGTCATTCCGATAAGGGGAAGGAACGATCACATTGCCGGTAGCAACTGCGCCACCACCAGAGGTGTTGGACACAGCCACGTAACCGCGCTGTTGGAAATACTTCCAGCCAGGGATGGCCAGGACGGCGGTGGGGCCGCCCTTGGAAGCATCGGTGCTACCGCTGTCGTTGGTATCAATGTTCTTGTACCAACCGTTCAGAGGCTCTGCCCAGTTACCCGGGAAGATCTTTTTGGACGAAAGATAGGTCATTTATCTTTTCCTTAAGGTTGACTATTTATGAATATCAGACAGTGCCGTCGTCCTGGACAAAGCTGAAGGCGGTGGTCACGAAGTCCTTGTTGAGGATCTCGAAGCCAGCGTACAGTTGCCAGATCAGGATGATGAAGCGGCTGAAGTCGTCGTTGTTGTTGATGAGCACCTGAGCGTTAGGACCGCCGATACCCACGCCAACGGACTGAGGACCGAAGAAGTAACCCTGGGCCACTTCCTTGGAAGCGTAGCTAGAACCAGCGTCGAAGGAAGCAGTAACGTTCTTGGTCGGGAAGTTGGTCGACTCGAAGAACTTAACGCCTTCAAACTGAACGCCAGTAGGCATCACGGGCTCACCAGCCAGGAAGTAACCCTGACCAGCTTGGGGACCCATGTAGAAGCTGGCGTTGTTGGGCATCATGGGGTTACCCAGATACATGCCCTGACCAGGGTTGCCAGCGTAGCGAGCAATCTCACGGAAGTCGGTGTCACGACGCAGGTGCATCATGAAGGTGGGATCGCAGATGCAGCGATACAGACCATCCGAGAAGGTGGGGACGTTACGCTTACGCAGGTCCTTAACAATGTTCAGCAGGTCGGTGCGAACCTGAAACTGCTGCACTTCAGCGGCGTACTCAGCGGTGGTGTAAGACACGCGACCGGAGGAGTCCTTGGTCTTGCCGCCAGCGAAGTAGTAACCACCCTGGGTGGTAGAAGCGGCACCGTTGGCTTCGGCTTTGGAGAGTTCGTCAAGGAACACGCGGTCGCGCCAGCGGCGATAGTCGTCGAGCAGGGTCAGGCTGCCGATCGACTGGTGGAACATGTTCAGGTTACCGGTGTCCAGCAGCAGACGCTGGGCGGTAATCAGGGTTTCCCGAGCAATCTTGAAGGTGCTGGGCTGAGTGGGATCACCCGGGTCTGCAGGACCGGTGTACTCCTTAAGCACCACCAGGACTTTCTCCTTGGTGATGTTACGGCTGTTAGCGGTACCGATGGTTTGATCGGCAATACGCTCACGGCTGTCCTTAGTGCCGGGGGTTCCCCAGAACTTGTAGCGGTCCAGCTGAACGGTTTGACCGGGCTGACGGGTGAAGTCGTGGACAACCACGGGCTCAACCGCCATTTCCGCGATGTAAGCAGGGTGGGGACGATAGAGTTCCGCACCGAGAATCTTTGGAAAGTCGTTATCAATGAACACTTTGTTTTATCCTCCAGTGTCGCAGGAAGTGTTTTTATCGGGTGAAAGATTCAGACATTTATATGTCTTATCTAACACAAATTTTAGCAGTCGGTAATTTATTCAATCACCGACACGCTATCACTCCATTACAAACAGTTTGTTTGCAACGGTGTTGGGTTGAGCCTGGTTCAGAATGCGCCAGGCGTTCTGGGGATCACGAGCCATGATCTCGTTGAAATCGCCCCAGAAGTTGCCGGGCTGCTGAGGAGCTGCGGCGGCAGGGGGAGCGGGCAGTTGACCGAGTTGAGGCTGGGCCACTTGCTCGGTGCGGTAGCCGGGAGTCTCCAGCTGAGCTTCGTTTTCGTACACGGGATAAGGACCTTCAGGGCCGAAGAACTTAAGCGTGTAATCGCTCAGGACATCGGGGTTGGTAAGGATTTCGTTGTAAGCGAGGTTCTCTTGGTGCTCGTTTACAGCGAACTCAGCGTAACCTTTGATGGTTTCACTTGCGCGGTTTCCCCACGCGACGGCGCTGTCCAGCATTGTTTCCAGCTGAAGAGCGTAGTTGTTCAGGATTGCCGGAGCTTCCATCCCGAACGCGTCCATTACCTGGCGGGACTCCTGGCTCATCCCCACGTAATCCGCGATTTCCTCCAAGGATGGACTCGAGGAGGTTTGGGAAGAGCTGGGCGAGGATGCCTGGCTGGGATATGAGGTCGGCGCTGCCGAGGGTTGCGTAGGTTGGGGGCTGGTCAACCCGTAGTTGGCCGGGGTATAGGTCGTCGGAGCCGACTGTTGACCCTGGAACGGGGATGGAACTGGACTGCTCAGAAGGTTCACCACCTTGTTGAACGCCGATTCCCACGGATTGGAGGTCGATTCCGCCGTCTGGACCGATGGGGACTGGGGGGCGTACTGAGTAGGGGCGGATTGGTAGCTGGGGGCCGCCTGAGGAACCGCTTGCGGGTAGCTGGTACCCACCTGATAAGCCACTGGAGCCGGTGCTGCCTGCGGTGCTGCCACCACGTAGCTGCTTGGAGCTACCGCTGCGGGCGACGGTTGGCTCGTCTGTGGGATCGATTGGACGGTAGCGTCCTGCATAACTCATCTCCTTTTGTAGAGCTTCTAAAGTTCGATACAGATATGGAGTTAAATCCAATCTTGGATCCGCAGCCATCGGAAGATCCGGTGATTGCGGGTGGGGGGTCTGCATCATCCCTCCCACTAAGCGAGCGAACTGAGAGTATGCACCCTGTAGTTCGTTCACCATCCTGAACGGGAACCCAGATAACATCTCGGCCCGTTCCTCATCCGTCTTAGACGGGAAGAGGTACTTCAGTGCTTCAATGCTATCAACACCTAACTCTTGTAAGTTTCTTACAACAATTGAGTTGTTGAGGATGTCCTGGGTTGAGTCCTCGTAAACGGGACCCGTCCAGCGCCACAGCATTGTCACATCACCATCTGGGATGAGACCTGTAACGCCTGGTGGAATCTGTTGTGTTTGAACAGATGCCATCATTAGCTGTTTAATTTGTTGGTTGAAACCATCCAACGCAGCTTCATACAAATCTAATTCATCTTGAGATGCATTTTCGGATGGAGGTACCGGTTTCTCGATACCGGCTGCAGCTGCAATTGACTCTCGGAACAGTTTTTCTTCCTGGAAAATAATCAGTTCAAGACAACGACAAATTCCGTGCGTATAGATGGCAGTTGCTTTCTTCTTAGAAGTTGCTGAGACCCGCCCGAAGAGAGACTTGTATTCAGTCGCAGTAACACCAGCAGAAATAGAAAGCTCGTCAACACCACCCAGCGCCGTACGTACTTCTTCTCTAAACTGCCGGGCAAAAGCATTCTGGTCACCAGTGATGGCGTCGGGGACAATGTAACCAACTCGGTCGTTTGGTTCCAGGTTTGCAATGATGCGTGGAACTCTGATCTGACCATCGAGACCACGGGAGACAGGGTCTTGCTTAAACGCCGAACGACTAAGGGCACTGGGACTGCCAAAGCCAGAGTTTGCTGCAATCGAGGGGCGTTGGATAACGCTGTCTCCCCCGGCATCAATCAGGTCAGTCTTCGGACGAGAAGACAGCAGGGTTGGGTTGCCAAAGAACGTAATGTTCTTCCGCATGGTGCGGACCAGATCGTCATGCGTAACAATCTGATTGGCGAGAGCATCAAACTCTCCGTAACCCTCCATAGAAAACCCTTTCGGGTTGTTAAAGATTTCTACGCAGGGAATAAAACCGAGGGAATTTTTAAATTTCTTGGTTGTGCCAGGGGTGGTATAGGAGGGAAGATCAAACGACATCTCACCTTCTGAGTGAGTTTCTTCGATAACGTCTGCTTTGATCGAGAGCTTGATATAGCGCTTGGCACCCTGATCGGCCGTGGTGGGGTTACCAGTCATGTTGGTGACGTTAATGTTGTCACCAAAACCAAAGCCACGACGGACCTTGTAGCTGTAGATGATCACCACCTCTTCCAGCTCGCCGTCTACGTTGTAAAAACTGCGATACTCGTGCTCTCGGAAATAGTAGAGACGATAGTTTTGTTTGGTGGGACGGATGTAGAAAAGACCCTTGCCATCGCAAAGGAAATAATCCCAGATGGAATCAAGTCGCGTATCAAGCTGGTTGTACTTGATTACGCGGTCAATAAAGTCTTTACGTTGGTTTCCAAAGTTGTCTTGACTGGGGAAGAACTCGATACCCTGACGGATACCGAACAGCTTCATCTGCGCCAGATGCGACGAAACGATGCTGGTATCAACGACGGTCGCAGCATCTTTATCAATGTAAGCATTGATGATTTCTTGAAGCCTGGCTTTAGCGTCCGTCGCCATTAACTATTGCCCCTTTTAATTGATACTAGCAGTATATTCAAGCACCACGGACGGGGGTTGGCGGTAAGCCACCACCACCCGGACCATAGGGTGCATAACCGAGTCCTGGATAGAACTTCACGGGAGTGTTAGGTCCTTGAGCGGGGCCTTGTTCACCACCAGGGAGCTGGGCCATTTGCATGCCACCCATATTCCCAATAGCACCGAACAGATTGCTGCTGCCCGGAACAGCTGCAAAGGGGAGTCGCGGACCAGGAGCATTCATCCGGTCGTAATACTGCTGAAGATCTTGGGGACGATCATCAAATTGCTTCAGCTCTTCCAGCTGCTCTCTCGTCATTCCTTTAAAAGGACTACGAGGACCAATGTCAAAACTGGGGTTACCTGCCATGTAGACGCCACCGTTACCGGGCATCCCTGGAACACCGTATCCGCCGTCAGTTCGTAACATCTACTTATCGTCTCAATCTTCCTATTTTACTCTTCTAAAACTTCGTAGCCAGCAGAATCGTTTACCTTGCTGATCACGATTCCTTCACCACGGACATCCCAGTTGAGAACATCACCTTCCAGCCATCCAAGGTCTTCGATTACTTCGTCGGGGAGAACAATATACTGATCTCCGTTTTCGTCCTCTTGGACCTCAAGGATGTAGCTCATTTTGACAGAAGCTTTTCCATAAGCTTATCAAGCTTATTATTTATTTGTCTAAAGTTTTCGTGCATCTCCTGGATTTCTCGTAAGAAATCAACCTTGAGCACATAGTCCATGGGCAGCTGCTTTACTTCGTCTTCCAAGCAATCAATCCGCCTTTTCTGTGAACTAATATAACTGAAAGCTTGATCTATTTTCTCTTTCTGCCTATCAAGGATTCGATTGGCTACCCAAGAACCACCTGTTAATGCAGAAACAGCAGCTGTCAAGCCTATTGCTATGTATTCGGGACCCACTGTCACGTTGCGCCTTTTAACAATTCTAAGTTTAGAAATCAAGTTGCAACTGACCCTTTCTTCCTAGTCCAGTCACCAACCAGACCAACGCGTCAACACAGTCATCATGGCTACTGACACCGAAGTTCGTGAGTTCCTCGAAGAGATTTGTGAAGTTCCGGTATCTGTTGAAGATGATTTTGCGATCTTCAAACATCCCGATGATGCCACGGAACCGTGCCAACTTATCTGCACGGAAGCCTTTCACTGGGTGCCAGATCAGGTTGTAGAGACTTTCGTTATTGAGGCAGACCCGTTTGAAGTCAGCTTCGAGAGAAGCCTGGTACTGCACTGCTTCTGACCAGATATCACAAGTGTTGTAAGTCGGGAAATAGTTACCACTCTCGTCACGTCCCAGGATGGACCAGTCATTGAGAAGCTCTTTCATCGCATCAAGCTTTTCAAGGTTACCCATCACCCTGATGCGGCGGTAATCAATGATGTGAATTCGATCTCCAATCCGTCCGCCTAGAACCATAACGGTGTAATCGTTCTTTTCCTTGACACCAGCAGACAAGTCGACTCCGATCCCAAGAGCGTCAAACTCTGTTGCAATCTCTGCTTTCACAATCAGCTCTGGCGCCAGGGACAGTTCATTCTGCCTGACGATCTGGTTCATGTACTGGAACGAAAAGGCGATTGGTGCCTGCCGTTTCTTTTCCTTTAGATAGTCAAGTGACCACATTTCGGGCCAGTAGGATTCTTCATCTCCCGTTTTGGGATCATTGTGAATTGCGGAGAGAACAATCTGTGTCCAATTGTTCTGCTCGTTGAAGGTTGTGGAATGAATGTCATCATGTCGGAAGCGGGTTCCAAGGCAGATGGCCCTGGCTCCTTCGAACATGGTTGGTGCGATCACAGCGTTCCAGTTGTCCTGCATCTGCTTTCGGATGTCAGGGTTGGAGATATCTGCTGCTGACTTGATGGCGTCATCAATCATCACCAGGTGAGAACGCTTTGAGGTCACCGAACCCTTAAGACCAGCAGCACAGAGTGTGAATTGTTCTTCACCCGTGGTATCGATGCCTGCAAACTTGTGGTCAATCGACCAGTACTCATTACTGGTGACGTTTTTGAGCAAGCGAACTGTTGGGAACACCTCCTGGTACCGTTTGCTTTCGATGATGCGTTTGATAGTTGCAGACTTGGAGCGTGCAATATCCACCGTGTAGGACAGATACAGAATCTGCAGTGGCTTCTTGGCTGCAGTGTGGATGCCAATGGCCCAGGCGGTCAGTAGGCCCAGCACTGTGGACTTGGCTGAACCCCGTGGGGCAAGTAGATCGATATTGGGGCCAGCAATCTTGATCAGGCAGTTGCTGTCTTCGTCGGTGATGAAGTGACGATGCCAGTCCTTATGGTGTTGAGCAGGGGGTTTATCAGCAACGTACTCACAGAAGTAACCAAAGTCCTCCCTTGCTTTTTCCAGGAGGTGTTCGTTTTTATTTTCTTTAACCTGGAAATTACGTGCAGCAGCCTTAGCGTTACGGCGATACGCAAGATGAACGTAAGAGGGCACGTTATTTGATTCAGACTGTTATTAAATACTAACCCATGCGGGCAGCAGCTCTGAATGGATCTTCTGCTGCAGCAGATTTACGATAAGCCTCTGCTGCCTTAGCCGAAGCAAGCTGCTTCTCCTTAGATATATCAAACTCTGATTGCTGTGTTAGTTTTTCACGCTGCTCATCGCTCTGTTGAGCTGCCCTTGCAACTCGTACGTCAACTGGTTGATTCTCCTGAACAAATCGAATCGGTTCAACTCGTTGGCGTCCTGGGTTGTTGATTGTGTCAATAGTAGAAGGCCCGTAGGACGGTCTATCTTTGCTGCCAAAATTCCTAACAGGTGTGTAAGGCCCTTGAGGGATAGCAGGAGTATTCCAAGCAACCTCACCAAAATCTTCGCCTCTGGGACCTTTTTGAGATTGTTGTGGTGGAACAATAGCTTCAGATCCTTCCTTGCCTTGAGCAACATACTGATCTAAAAACTGTTGAGAATCTTGAACACCTTGATCTGCTTGTTGTTTTAAAATTTCAATGTTTTTTTGCAGGGCTTCATTGCGCCTTGCTTGCATGTAATCAGATCGACCAACGTTATAAATGCCATATTTTTGTACTTCAGGATCATCGGCAGTTGCACCACGTACATGCCAACCGCCCGCTCCGGTATTACGAATTAGACCGGATAGATTTTGATTAGCCCAGGAGGGGTCAGCAGTGCCAGCAGATTGCATGGCTATCATTTCCCTGACACGCGCAACTTGTGCTGCGTCTGGGTTTTCTTTTGTTAGATAACCGCCATACTCTCCATAGTTTGGAGTGTAGTAAAGGCCGCCTGCAGCTGCGTATTCACCTGCCGCAAGAGGATCACCAAAGCCTAATTGCTGACGGGCTGCATAGTCATATCCAATGCTTGCCTTGTCTTCGGCGCTGAGATCAGACATGCCCTCGATGTCGGCACGCTGAGCTGAATCTAAAGAATTGAGGAATTGTTGAAAATAGTCAGAACTAGAGGAGGAAGCCGGTTCAATAATAGATACTTCTTCAAACTCTGGGCTTACAGACGCATATGTATTATCACTGCCAGCATCTGCCAGGGGTACATAAGCACCACTAGGGAGAAATGGGTTAGCTCCGGGTTTACGGCCTGGGTTGCTACGATACCATTCGGCAGCGGGCATGCCGTAGGTCTTGAGCATCCAGTTGTATAGGCCTTCGTTAACAGCCATTTATCTAACCGAAGAAGTCGCGATAGCTGGGCATGTCGACTTCATAAGGAGACTTGTAAGGATCGTAGGGACGTTGGCCAGATTTCTGAAGAGTGGCAAACATCTCATCAGCAGGAGCACGCATACGCGCTAAGCGTTCCTGGCGTTGTTGTGCCATACGAGAGGCAAACTCGTCATTCATCATCTTGCCCGCCATTGGAGCCTTAGATGAACCGCCCATTACTTTTCTCCTTTACTTGCTTTCTTTTGTTCTTGATATTTACGAGCTTTATCAAGAGCCGCCTTACGCTTCTCTTTGTCATTCATTTCGGAGCCATCTTCTTTTTTGGCTTCTTTCTTTTTGAAGTGCTCCAGGAGCTGGGGCGGCATCTTACCTTTTGCCATATCAGCGACCTAAACCACGCATACGGGCGACAAGCTGCTGGTACTCAGGCGTGCCTTGATCAGGCATCCGATTGGCGCGGCCAGGACCAAAGGCAATACCAGAGCGAGGCTGACCTGCTCCACCAAAAGGAGTACCAAAGATCCCAACACCACGCTCAACAGCGCCACCGGGAGCAACCTCAGCACCGCCACCTTCACCTGCGGCCCGCTGGAAATTACGGAAGATTTCCTCACGGCGACCAGTGCGATCACGTTCGCGGGTCACTTCACCACGGCGATAAAGCGCTTCTTCAAAACCAGGGGGTTTCGGTGCGTCTGCAGCACCAGGGCGCTCACCCGGGAACATAGAAGCTGCGCCGACCTGAGGACCGCTCTGCTCTTGGAACCTTTCGGCCAGTGCTTCTGCAACACCCGGAGTTTCAGGTGCGCCACCTTCACTACCCGATAAAGCACTACGACGACGAGCGCGACCTTCTGCGGCACGTTGCATCGCAGTATTGTCGCCACGGCGGCCAGCTTTGAGGCTTTCTGCCATCCTTGCACGGGCGCCGGATCTACCCGCTAATTGTTGATTTTGCGTTTCAGCGCCCATTTTTCTTTTTGCGTTAAAACTATTTTAAAGGACTTAAGCCTATTCCTCTAGTTGCATTCTAGCCCACACACTCATTGAGGCTTCGTTCAAAGGGATCTCAATTGGATCATCCTTGAATACAAACAACAGTTCACGAATTGCTCGGTCAGCACCAGCCATCAGCAGGCCTTTACGGTCACGAGATGTTGTGAACTGTTCAATCTGTGCAATAGCACCGCGCAATTCTTTTTGCATTGATGCAACACGCGCAACACCTGCATCGCGTTTAACAACACCCATCTCCACGGCTTCCCGTAGTTTGCGGATGTCTTCTTGCATCTCTTCAATTTCAAAAAGAAGAGTCTTGCGGTGATCAGGCTTTTTATATTTACTGTTGACCCAAAGATCGCACGCAACAATGCTCCCTGTATACCCAAGGAAACGGGCATACAAGAAGCACTCGATCACTGAATTGTTATCAGCTGCGAAGGAGCAAAACGATTCTTGAGTGGAGGAATCAAGATTATCGACCCATTGGTCGAAGACCTCAATATCGATAAGCTCGTTGCGCCTGTCCGTAATCGCGGGCCTCGTCTTCCTGGCGGAATCGTTGACTTTGCTCTGCGGAAGTTCGCTGCTCTTCTGCGCCTTTACCGATGGTTTCTCGTTCTTGAGCACCGGTGTCCTCCATCTTCTTCTTTGAGAATTCGTAAGCTACTCCAGCTGCCTGGCGGTATTTATCCAGGTCAAACCAGTCATCCGTGTTGTAAGTATCAGTGATACTGGTTGGAGTTGCAGTCATTCTACTAACTCAGATCAGAAGTTGCCCATCATACCGGCAAGACCGGTAGCAAAGATGTCACGGCGGCCTTCAACGCTCTTTTGGCGCTGCTGACGCTGCTTGGAGGATTCGAGGCGATTCAGAAGCTCTTCGAACTTCGTGATATCAAAATAATCGTCGGTGGTGTTACCTGCGACAGTCATGATTCTCTAAATGACTACTGAAGTAATTATAAGAGATAGATCCTTAGAAGCTGAAAGCGCCAACAAGGGACTTGTAGATGTCACCCTGTGCGGCAATCTTCTGGACTTCCTTGGCACCTTCGTTCTTCAGTTTCTGGGTTTCCTTGTCAATCTCACCTTGCAGGTTGGTCAAACCAGCGCTATAGAGGAATTGACGGGAATCGCGAATGTTCTGAAGCTGCTGCTCAATCTCAGCAGGAGTGCCAGTGAAGCCCTCACCGAATGCAGGAAGTTCAACCTTGGTGCCACCTTTGAGATCTCCTGCGTAAGTCGGGAGAAGATTCTTATCAAAAGAAAAGGTGCGCTTGCCAGTACCAACACCCTCTGCATCCTTAAGCTCTTCACCAAACATGGTGTCGTAGTAGGAATCCAGATAGCTCTTGTTGAACTTCTTCTGGTATTCCTGACCTTTGTAAAGAGACTCTTTGAGATCAGAGACTGACTGGTAGTAGCCACCTTTAAAGCGTTCCAGGCCTGCGGTCTGTTCTTCTTCGGTTGCTTTGCGGCCCAGGATTTCTTCATAGGCAGCACCAAGTCCAGTCTGGAAGCGGCCGGGGGCAATCTCTTCGCTATAGAGTTTTGCAAACTGGGAAGCTTCTCCCTCCTTGCCATACAGCTCATATTGCGTAGTGTAATCACGCAGGTATTGCTGAGCCTCACCGAAGCCAATGATGCCACTGCGAAGCTGTTGCTCTAGATTTTGTTTATAAGGATCGTAACCAGCAGAACCAGCTGCAAGACGGGCAGCTTCTTTCTGAGCAGCAGCTTGCTCTTTGGCAATGATGCGATCTTCTTCTCGAGTTGACCGCTGACGGTAAAACTCTCTATCGGATTCTGCGTATTGTAGTTCTTGTTGTTGCAGACCGAACAGCTGAGCATCCCTGGATTGCTGATAAGCCAGCTGTTGCTGACCCATCGATTGCTCAAAAGCGAGTGCCTGGTCAGCACGCGAATCAGCTTTAAGATCTAACTGATGACGGCGTTCGTCAACAGTGCGCTGGTACGCAAGAAGCTCAGATTCCCTTTCGCGTTGACGACGAGCTTCCTTTCTGTCAAACTCTAACTGGCGCTGAGCAACACGCTCTTGAGCCCTTGCGACTTCACCTGAGTTGTCACTACCTCCTCCGCCGCCCATGTTTAACGATCTCTAATACTTAAGGTATTCTAACTTGGCTAATTAACCGTAGAAAGTAGGGGTGTAATTGCCAAACATCTTGTCCATGAGACCACGCTGGATAGCGACAGCTTCCTCAACGCGTCCCTTGCGCTCGCGGCGACGCAACTCACGAGCTTCTGGGGAGAGAGCAATCGAAATATCTTGACGGCTACGACGACCCATTTCAGCTGTTTCCATGGGATCCGTAAATAACGTACGGAATTTTGCGGCTTCTTTTCCTAATTCAAATTCATCTCTTTGGCCTAGGCGTTCTAAAGCAAAAGCATTATCCGCCTGGCGCATGGCGTTGTTAGTGCCGATGATGGAATTCAGGGCATCCATGGACTTACCAGCCAGGTTACCCATCATGTTGACACCACCAGCCACAAAAGCCTGATTGATATCACTCTGTGATTTCATCAGGTGGGCATTCATACCGTACCGATAGTTATCAGCACGAGCATCAGCGGCTGCCTTGATATTTTGCAGGTCGGCAATGGAGCGATAACCGCGATCCAAACGGTTTTGACTCATGGCCATTTGCTGGCCATAGAGGTTGCCAAGTGCGGCTACGTTGGCTGCATTGGCTTGGATCTGAGCGGCACGACGCTGAGCATTACCCTGGAAGATACCACCAACAACGTTGGAGATGGCACCGACCCCAAACATCGCTGCTGAAAATGGATCGATTACCATGCCTCCTCCTGCTTTGGTTGCTCCTTGTGCGAGTGCTTCGCTATTAGAAGAAAGATAATCAGCGGCTGATGAAATACCGAAAGCCATCTTTCCTCCTTTCTATTTATTGTAGATCAGAAATATGTAGGGGCACTCCCACCTTGGACAGCGGGGATTGCCATTGGTGTACGCAGGTTACGATAACCTTCCGACATGGCCTGCGGTGCAGCAACAGTCAGAGCAAGGTAATTCTGAAGTCCTTCGGGGGTGCCATAAGGATTCATCGACATGCCAATACCCTTCATCAGGTTATCCATGCCGCTACCAAACATGTTGAAGGCGGTTTGACGAATACCTTTACGGGTTTGGTATTTATCCGCCATTTCCATCAGCTGTTCCTGGTAAGGAATAGACATTTGCTCTTTGGCAATGTCAACAAAACCAGAAACAAGCCTTTCATCACCAGAAGGGAAAAGACTTTGACGCAGTTGAGCGCCCAGGTCTTTCTTTTCCTCTTCCGTCATGTCTTTTGTTAACTGTCGCCAGGTATTAAGACCTTGTTGAAAAACTTCAGGCCCGGTGTTACCGAATTGCATTTGGCCAGCTAGACCTGGCACAGATGCCTGGTTGAAAGTAATAGCCATTGATCAATACCGGAAGACGGAACCTGCGTAGGGGTTGCTGGTCATCATGGTGCGGAGGTTGGCACCTGCTTGTTCTTGTGCGCCACCGGCCAGCTGGAAGGCGTACTGCTGACGGTTAAGAGCACCGGTCAGTTGACCTAGTTGTTGGTTCAGTTGCATTTGACGTTGCATCTGACGATCCAGGTACTGGTTGGCCACTGGAAGCATGGCTTGTGCGCCAGCCACGTTCGACTGAACGCCGTAGTTCATCAGCTCACGAATCTTGGCCAGCTCAGCTTGAGAAGCTGCATCCAGACCAACGCCTGTGCCACCTGTAATGCCAGGGGTCTTACCTGCTTCCCGTTGTTGACCAGTGATAGCGCCAACTGCGCTTTGGGCTGCATTGGCAACACCCCCTGCAATGCCGCCACCAACGCCGCCGCCAACTAAACCGCCAACAGCGCGGATACCAGCAGAAGCAAGTTTGCCCTTGGCGCCAGGGAGAGCAGCTTGTGCTGCGTTGGCCAGGCCACCAACTAGACCGGCACCAGCAATACCACCGCCAATTTCACCAACGCCACGAGCAATATCACCTTGAGCAAGGCTACTTAAACCATAGGCAGTGGGAGCAGCAACGCCTGCCGCAATTTGACCAGTGCGGGTACCAGCAGCTTCTGCAACTTGGCGACCAGCTTCTTTAACGCCAGCGCCAGCGCCCTTAAGGCGATTCATCAACTCTTCAAAGTAACCAGGGCCTGCACCAGCGGAAGTACCTGGAGCACCAAGACCAGTTACAGGAACAATGGCGCCGCCGGGCAGACCCGACTGAGGCGCTTGCATGGACCCAGCAGGGTAACCGACGTAAGCCATATCTAAAACGAACCTATGTTTCTAGATGATTTAATTTTATCAGCCTACATACTTTGCTGATATTCAGACGTAGTAGGAAGTTGTGGACGATTAGCAGCTGCAATCGCTGCATTCACAACGTTGCCCACGGTAACACCAGCAACAGAGCCTAGGGTTCCAGAGATACCTCCACGGATTGCACGTTGACGTGGTTCATACATCTTGACGACAGGTTTACCGGCTGGCGTTTTACCCCGGCTTTGAACCATCGCTTCCCGCGCCGCAATAGAACCAGCAATAAACCCACCAGCCATAGGAAGGGTAACAGGAAAACCAAGAGCACGCACTTCAGGAACGCCCTGGAGATTTTCCATTGTGCCTTTAACAATACCAAGATCCAACAGACCACGTTCGTTGTAAAGGAAGTTTTGATAATTGGCGTAACGCTGTGGTGTCAAGCTGGGGATATCTTGTTTAGCCGTCTCATACTTTAAGGGCGATCCAGTGCGGCCCATAAAGAAACGTTCAATCAATTCCTGAGCAGGCTGAGCAGTTTCGCGTCGATCCTCTGATCCTGTCTCTGCGTAACTTTGTGCGTAACCCTTGGGACGGAACATCTCCCCAGGATTCAACAGGTCATAGGTACCAGCAGCAGAGATAGCTGGGGCTGCAATACCAAGTGCCGCAGCAGCACGCGCAGTTGGAGAGCTGATTCCACGAACGCCATACTCAACGCCTTTCTGGGCTACAGCAAGGGGGTGGTTGTAGCGCCACCAGTAGGTACGCGAACCGTCGTTTGCGGCATCAACCAAAAGACGGGAAGCATAAGCACCAACAAATTGAGCTGGTGTTTCTTTGGCAGAGACTCCCAACATTCCAATTTGTTGTCGGAACCGTGGATCTAAGATGCTCTGCCCATAACCAAGGCCACCAGTTGCGCTGCGTTGTTGAGCAATGTCCGCTTTTTTAGCGCCGGTCTTGATGTCTTGAAGGATATTTTTGATTTGAAAGTTCATCCCATTTGCCCCCTGGAGATGCCATAGGGATCGATACGTGGATCAACGCTCATCCCACGGCCAAGAGTTGATTCCACACCCTGAAGTTGGAACATGGTTCCAGGGGATAGGGCTTCTCCTTGCAGACGATTAATCAAATCACGTTGCAACAGTTGCTGCTCTGTTGTTGCCGTCTGATCCATGACGACTGGTTCTGCGATCAGCTGTTGGATTTGAGCTGGATTCATTCCAACCAGTTGCTGGGATGGATACAAGGGAGCAATTCCCATGTGTGTGCCAACACTTCCAACACCCATGCCAATCGCCTGGAGAGTTGACATCTCTCCTGGTTTAGCACCGGCAAGGAAGTTAGCAACCTTACTCCTTTTGGCACCTTCACCAACTATGTTGGTAATTGTCTGGGGCGTGACCTTACCTGCTAAACGAGCACCAACGGTCGAAAGAGCTAAGTCAAGAGGACCCGTAGCAAGAGTTGCAGCAACACCACCACCCGTCAAACCTGTAAAGCCAGTGTTGAGTACGGCTCCAGGGATAGCCGCTTTAGCTGCCTCCTTAGTTGCAGGAGCAAGCATCGCTTTGCCGACGCGAGTGCCGAGCAGCCCTTGTATTAATCTCCCGGCACCAGCTAACTGCATTTCTATTACCTACCTTTATCTATTGTATAAGACCTATCGTTAAGCTTCTTCTGGAGCTTCATCGGCCGTCTTCGTTCCTTCGTATTGCTCTGTGCCTTTAGAAGGAAGGTTTTTCATGACGCCTTTACGATCCAGAAGTTGAGAAATAGACATCTTGCCTTCTGCTTCATTATCAACACGGGTTTCAGCCATCGCCATCAGATATCCATTCGGATCTGGATTCTTCATGCGAGGCATTGGATTCTTGGCTGATTTGCCAGGTTTAATGGTTGGGCTAAGGCGATACGCTTGAACCCACACAGGGTTGAAATCCGGTTGATCCTCAGGACGTTGAGAAGTTAAAGCACGGCCTTCATTGAAGTCATAGCTCTCTGGTCGATTGAAGCGACCAAGTCCCTCAAAGAGTTCGTATTGAGAATTGACTTCTTGATTGTTGTCAAAGAAAGGAGAGTTCTGAACAAAGTTGAGTTCTGGATTGAGTTCCCGCTTACGGGTCATCATCCGATTGGTCAAATCCCGTTCAGTAAATCTTGAGGGGTTCCAGGGGTATTGGCCAGAGTCTGGCTTAGCCCGAAACAACTCCTCGAAGTTCAGATTTTTTCCAATCTGACCTCGACGGTTAAAAGGGTTGGTGACGTACCGACCAAGATCTAGCCTATGGTCTTTTGCCATCAGTCAGCCTTCTTTTCTTTTTTCTTCTTGTGCAATCCTACCAGCGTCTTACGGAGGTTTGCCTGCTTCACTGTTTTCTCATCGTACTTGTCGGGGTTGGCAAGCACGTTCTCTTGCAGCTGAGCAGTCGTGATCCCTTTCTTTTTGGCTTTAGCAGTGAAGGCGCCTTCCTTCATGTCCATGCCTTGGATCCACTTTTTCTTTTTCTTCTTTTCTTCAGCCATTAGATCAGAGGCGACGGAGAGATTTTAAGTATTGATTGACAAGAGACTGAGCCTTGTCCGGAGGTGCTGTTCTTTGTATTCTAAGAATGTTTTCCGAAATTCCAGCATACTGGCGTCCTTGTGGTTTACGCTCTTGTGTACCAAGACTTTCAATGACCTGAGAGTATTCCGGAGCCATCGGAACGTCCCCATAGGGATCAGCTTGAGCAAGACGCATTGCTTCGGCTTCGATCTCGTCCTGTGTATAACGAGGAACAGAAGGGCGAATTTCTGGATCCGCACCTTTTTGGCTAGTTAAGCGAACTCCATACTCGTCAATCTCCCGTCCTGTTTGGGTACGATCGCCAGTCCATGGAGCAACTGCGGCTCCAGTTTCAGGATCATAGTCACGAATCCGACCACCACCTTGGATTGCACGGATTTCTTCATCAAGCCTTTCGCCAGCAGTAAACTCAGCAATATTGCGACCGCCGCCGCCTTTCTCACCAATATCTAATGCACGACGCTCAGCCCGTAACTCCATGGTTTCAGGAATGAACTCACCGGTGTCAACGTCAAGCTCACCAAAAACGCGATTAGCTTCACCAGACCAGTCAGAAAGCGTGGTTGGATACTTCCGCTCGTATTCCAGTGCGTTAGAGGCAATCTTGCGCTGTGCTCCACCAATACGAGCTTGGATGCGGTTCGATTCTTCGCGACGATGCGGGTGGCTTTCTGGATTACGGAACTGGTAGCGAAGAGCATTAAGTTGGCCTTCCAGCTCTTGCGCTTTACCGCGATTGCCGGTCATTTGCGCTTGCTCAAGTTGTGGTTTGATCAGCGCAGCTTGACGTTCGATGATGGCACGGCGCTCGCTAAAGATTTCATTCATTTCTGGCTGAAGCTCAGCCTTCAGATTTTCCACGAACTCGCGGTCTTGGCCCAGCCGACCTTGAACGTAATCTTCTGCGGAAAGAGCAGTGTCTTCTGTAATAACAGGACGACGTAACTCGGAAATATCAACAAGACCTTGACCTGGAACATTAACTTGAATACCTGACTTAGGTACAACAGCTCTCAACTCTTCACTTGGGTAGCCCTCCAGGGACATTGGGGGACGTGTTTCAAACAACCTGCGCTTTTCAGCAGGCATATTCTCGAAGGTTTCAAACTCTACGGGGGATAGTCCAAAGCGCTTGGTACGTTCAGCCGCCTCAATATCTCCAGTCTTTGAGAACAACTCTAACGCTTGACGCCGTGCAGAATACTTAGGACCATAAGAAGATGCCTCTGGTCCCAGGCGACGAGCCAGCTCTCTCTCGACACGGCCTGGCGCTGCAGACAACTCTTGCCGCTCTAGTTCGCTTGCAATTTTTTGCCGTTCTGCTTCCATGAAGCGAGCAGCAGATGTTTCTCGTAAAGGCTTATCAATTCGACCAGCTGTTTCTGCTTGGTCCACGGGAACACCATCTGGCGTCATCGATGCAGCAACATCAATGTTGTTGGTGCGATCTTCGGCCTGATCGATCAGTGCCAGGTTGGTATCTTCGTTTCGCTGCAGCTGTTGGCGAACGCGACCCGTCATCTGGTCTTCACCAGAGTCAAGAGCGTTAATTGCCTGGTCAACATTGAACGCTTGTTTAGCTTGTTGGTTCTCAGTTAGTGATTCACGACGCAGATCGTCAATCACACGCATTGCCTTGCCTTGTTGCTCCATCCGGTACTGACGAACAGAGGCCTGTGCCCGGCGATCAGCGCGTGCTTGGCTTTCAACAAGCTGGTTGTACTCGGTAAGAAGGCGATCTACCGCATCACCTTGCGGTTCAGCTGCTTCTCTGACGTAACTCATCAGATTCAGCTGTGCAGGAGCCGCTTCCAGTGGTCGAGATGTTGAAAGCGAAGTTGTTACGTCTTTTGTGATGCCTAATGGCAAGTTTTCGCCTGTTTCTTCCGCCAATGCGCCTGCAGGAGAGCGCAATGCCATCAATGTGCCGCCAACACCGGGAATTTCGGGCTGATATGCGCCAGTACGACGGGATGCCTCGACCAAACTCGCTGTTGCTGCCTTCCTCCTAGCCTCCGCCACATCCGCCGACACCGTTTCCCTTGGATCGGGGCGGTACGCCACGAATTCGGGTTCTGCCGGAGGCAGAGCACGAGTAATAGGTGTAACTTCTCTCGCTGCTTGAGTAATATCTCGGACTGCACCAGTGTCAGTAGGTAGATCCCACGGATTTGGGGCTGTTGCTACCCTCTGCACCACCTGTTGAGTAGCAGTCGGAGCAGGTGATGGACCAGAACTTGGGGCGGGTTGCCGGGGAATGGGCGGCCGCGCGGTACCGGCTCCGGGACCTGCACCAGTGCCCCGTTGGAGCTGCGGGATGGGCTGCGCTGCACGGCGGACGGCGTCATCTAGGTCCACCACGTTGACGGGCTGTACGCCCCTTCTACCTGCCAATCTGCGTGCGCCCAGGAATGCCAGGGTGCCCACCCCTGCTGCGGTCGCTAAGCCACCAACGGTTTGGAGTAAATTCGGTCCTTGCTCCTCTTGCCGAGGCTGCTTGAGCTGATTCCGCCTCCATTCCATGACGTATGGAGCTAAAGCTGCTCTTCCTTCCGGATCTTCCGGTACTGGCGACCCAGTAGCTTGACTGAAAGCGTAAAAGTCGGCCTGAGAGATCGCCATCTGGGGTTATTGACTATTATTTTGCTTTCACACATTCTATTCTGATTTAATTCCAGGGTATAGGTGGTTGTATAGTTGGTATTGATCAAGTTTTAGTCCGATATGGACGCTGGAACACGTCAAAAACGGGTCGAAGCGCTAGAAGCGATCAAAAATAAGGCTATGGAGATGGCTGCTCAAGGTTCGGACTCCGATACCGTGCGCAGTTTTGTAACCGAAGCGAAGACAGATCTGGCATATGAGCTTCCGGATGAGGAAGCATTCACGAAAGCAGCGCGTGCAACCCTCGCTTATAAACGCAAGAAAGGTTAAACGGGACTAATTCTTGATCTAACGAAATCGCCGGGGAAACAACCCCGGCTTTTTTGTGTCAATATTTGGGCTAATTGGGGAAAATAACTACAAAAATGAAATTTAGGTACGCTGTTATACCAAAAGGGCGCCCTTTATATCCCCAAAAAGGGATCAGATTTTCCTGACGCTTCTCACATACCTTACCCGCGGCTGAATCTGGGTAGAAAAAAAAGAATGGGGGGATGGTACCACAGAATTCCCATGAGAATTGTGTTGAAATCCACATAATTCCCTTGTATATCGCGCCCAAACTTGGGGAGCGCTCCTCCGCCCTGTAGCTGCGGTATAGAACTGTTACGGAATCATTACATTGAAACTACGTGAGAAGTACGTGATAGAACAGAGAGAAGAACATCAATGGAACATTTGTTCTTGTCAACTTTGAACGTTATCAAACCAATGGGAGTTCGACGTTATCTTGCAGATCAACTCATCAAAGCTGCCAAGGCTTTGAAGGAAGATCAGAGCAAGGAGAAGATTGAAGCTTTGGTTTCTGTTGGTCGCATCAAGCTGGCCAACAAGATCATGCCTAAGTCCACTACTACTCTTCGTTGAGAACCATGACTAAGCACTACATGTTTGACGCAGTCCTTGCCATCACCATGGGCACAGGTATGGGCTTGTTGCTTTCTGTGTTCGCACAGAAGGGACTCAACCAGCACTACCTCACCACGTGTCATGACAAGCCCAACCATAATCTCATCATGGTCAATGGGTTCCTCGGTGACACGTACTACTGCATCCACAATGCATACCTTGGTATCAAGCAATGATTCAATTCAAGAACACTTCATGGCACGGTGGTACTCACAACACCACACTCAGAGTCAGATGCGCCAAGGAATCCTTGGAGCGTCAGCGTGCCTACAAGTATCTCAACCTCGCACATTACACTGCACATCTCCAGTATGAGATGGAGCAGATGTGGGAGGAAGAACTACTTGCAGACTGATTCCTCCACTGAGAGCCTTCGGGCTTTCTCTGCAGGATTCATCTCCTGCTTCTAACTCAGTTCATTTCCTTATCATGACCGACACCACCACCAAGATGCCTGACTTCCAACAGGCAACTGTGCATGGTCGCATCGCATACATGGAGAAGGTTGAGTACCAGGGCGACACTTTCCTCAGTGTTGTCCTGGCTCATACCATGTCCGAACAATGCGATGCACGGATCCGCTTCACCAACAAGAACGGTTTACTCACTGCCTACAACAACGGTACGGTAGTGATTGGCCAAGAACTTACGGTAAGCGGTCGGATCAAAGGCATTCGCACCTTCTACATGAAGGACGATGTCCTCACTCCGCTCAAGAACCCTGAGATTCAGATGAGCGTAGGTGGTTACATCTTTGGTACCAAGCCTCAGCCTAAGGTCGAGGCACCCAAAGCAGAGCCTACGCTGGAAGAGATTCCATTCTGATTTCTGCACTGAGGGGATTTGTCCCCTCTCTGCAGGATTCACTCCTGCATCCCATTGCATTCAGCTCATGAAACGCATCATCTCACTGGGCCGCAATCGTTACATTCATCTCGATAGCTATGGCGATCGTGGTAGCAGCCCAGTCTCTAACTTCCTGATCACACTGTTTGTCATTGGTCTTGCATCGATGACAGCAGGTGCTCTTGTCGGTATCGACATCACACAACCCAATGCTCAACCTACTATCCAACGCTGACATGACTACTGAACTCAAGGAACACACCAAGCTGCTGGAAGATCGCATCCAAGGGCTGATCGACGCACTCGTTACCAACTATGAGAAGAGATACGGCGAATGCGGTATTGAATTTCACATGGTACGTGGCGTCAAGTACTACAAGCTGATCGAGCGTAGTACCAGGCAATCAAGCCTTGGAGGAGGTGGATCAGTCCATGCATTCA
>Ga0208644_1000222_pt1 | contig 41744 bp, 34 predicted proteins | sample VirMetDEL_Nov_18_FD_184517 | JGI IMG/M metagenome (GOLD analysis project Ga0208644, IMG submission 184517) | Aqueous microbial communities from the Delaware River and Bay under freshwater to marine salinity gradient to study organic matter... | ecosystem: Environmental > Aquatic > Marine >...
ATGTTGACCAAGCTACAGGACAGTTGGTCACCAGCACATCAAGTGCAACACGAAATGCTATCCAACAACAACTTGATAATGCTACTCAAGAAAGAGATGAAATATCATCCAGAATTGAGGAGGCAACGGATAGTATTACATCACTAGACATACAACGAATTGACCTAGAAGCAAACAACGAAGTGGCTGCCGAAATCGGTCCACTCCGTTATCTTTCCAATCTTACAGGTTGGTCAATGGACAAGGTGGTCAATATATTTGCACTCTTAATTGTCTTTGTTTTTGACCCATTAGCAGTATCATTGGTCATTGGATATAATCGTCTATCATTAATGAAAACAACGGTCAAAGATGAAAAGAAGTATGAAATTTATAAAGACGTTGAAGAAAACTATACAAAGGAACAAGTTACAAATCAAATTGTAACAGAAGAATCTGAACCACTTGACAATACAGAGGAAGATGTGTTATATTTAGAGAGTAAGCCAGAAGTAGACTTTAAACCACCTGTTAGAAACAACTGGGGAATCTCTAGACAACCATAATATGACTAATTTGGGTTATTGTTGTATAAATCTTACTCTTGCTAACGAAGGTATCAAAACTTCTCGTAGCATGATTCAACGCACCTTCAGAGCCAAAGGCATCAAGTATGCCTCTGAATTGGCGCTTGAAAATGTGTGTGATTTACATAAAATTATTACTTGGAATATTCAGAACAATGTGAGACTATATCGTATTACTTCTGACCTATTCCCGTGGGAAACCGAATACCAGATAGAAGACCTGCCAGACCAACATAAGATAATTAATAAATTACGAGAGATTGGGCAGTTGATTAAACTATCTGGTATTCGTGTATCCTTTCATCCTAGTCACTTTGTCAAGTTGGGTTCTGAACGCGAGTCGGTCATTCAAAACTCTATTCATAACATTGACCATCACGCAAAAATCTTTGACCTTATGGAACTACCTAAGACATATGAGTATCCTATCAATATTCATATCGGTTCCAAAGGTTCCAGTAAGGAACAAACTATCAAGCGTTTTCTCAACAGCATTGACCAACTCTCCGATTCTGCTCGGTCACGCCTCGTAGTTGAGAACGACGACAAAGCCTCTCTATATTCGGTCAAACAACTATGTGATATCCTAGACGATACACCTGTTACATTTGACTATTTCCACCATACTTTTCATACCGATGATGTATCTGAGGAAGATGCATTCTTTATGGCGTATGATACTTGGGGTAACCATACACCCCTATTCCACTATTCAGATAGTAAGCGAGAATACGAAGACAACAAGTCCAAAAATACTGCACACGCGGACTATCTTTATAATCCTATCAACACATATGATATGCCCGTTGATATTGATTTAGAAGCTAAATCCAAAGAACTTGCGTTGTTCAAATATTGGAATGATTTTGGTACTTGACATAGGGAGTTGATTATGATAAGTTATTTAGTAACAACAAAAAATGAAGGTAAATGTATAGAAACATTGTTATCTCAAATATTAAAATATATGTCTAATGAAGATGAAATTGTTATAATTGATGATAACTCAACGGACCAAACGACTCTAAATATTTTAGAATCGGTTAAATCAGATAGAGTTCGTATTTTTAAACATGACCTAAATAAAGATTTTGCAAGTCATAAAAACTTTGGTAAAGAACAATGTAATAATAAGTGGATTTTTCAATTGGATGCCGATGAAACGGTTTCGGATTATTTGATGCGGAATATTCACACGTTATTGGAATACAATGAAGAAATAGAACTTTTAGCAGTACCACGGGTCAATATTGTAAATGGATTGACTCAAGAGGATGTAAATAAATGGCGTTGGAGAGTTAATGAAATGGGTTGGGTAATGTGGCCTGACTTCCAAACCAGAATCTTCCAAAACAAGCCAGAAATTAAGTGGAAAAATAAAGTGCATGAAGTCATTACTGGTCATAAAACATTCACCACATTACCAGAAGAAAAAGAATGGGCGCTTTACCACATAAAGGATATTGAAAGACAGAGAGCACAAAATGCCTTATACGATACTATCTAAAATAACACCAACATATACATTTGATGATGTTCAGATTGTTCCACAGTATAGTGAGATTCAATCTCGTTCACATTGTGACACATCTACATTATTGACCGAAAATTATCACATTGATATTCCACTAATCGCTTCGCCAATGGCTTCTATTTGTGAATTTGATATGGCATTCAAGATGTGGCAATTGGGTGGAGTTGGGGTTATTCATAGATTTAATACCATTGATGAACAAGTAGAAATGGTAAGTAAATTAAAGTCCAAACAGAAAGAATTGATTGATATGGGAACTGAGTGGACTAGTTATAGATATACGAATCCTGTTATCGCGGCCGCCATTGGAGCCAAAGAACAGGATATATATAGAGCAAGAGCGTTGGTTGAGGCTGGTGCCAACGTTTTGGTTATAGATATTGCACACGGTCACCATTCATCCACGCGACATACCCTAGAAGAATTAAAGATGTTACGGGAGTCGCCAAACATGGAGTTTGATGTAATCGCAGGAAATATAGCAACCGCCAGAGCAGTTGAAGATTTGGAATACTGGGGAGCTAATGGACTACGAGTTGGAATAGGCGGTGGGTCAGTGTGTGAGACTCGCATTAGAACAGGAGTGGGAATCCCACAGGTTTCGTGTCTTTACGAAACCTCAACTGTCGCGAACACACCCATAATCTCATGTGGTGGAACTCGTTACCCCGGTGATGTGGCTAAAGCATTAGTCGCAGGTGCCTCTTCGGTAATTCTCGGTTCAATGATTTCTGGAACGGATGAAACTCCCGGCGATATTATGCACTTCGGGTCATACGGAAAGAGACAACGAATGAAAATTTACCACGGGTCTGCCAGTGATGTTCAAAAAACTCTCTCCTCAACTGATATGAATAACATTGAGGGAACCGCGGCCATGGTTCCAATGAAGGGTTCTGTTGAGAGAATAGTAAATGAAATTATGGATGGAGTGAGGTCAGCAATGAGTTATGTGGGAGCTAAAACAATTGACGAGTTGTATGTCAATGGCAACTTTGTATCGGTGACCACAAACGGGTTACGAGAGGCGATGCCCCACCTGTTATAATTGTTTCACTTAACAAGGAGTCAGAATGAAAATTAGACTTATGTTAAGCTTTTTAGCAGTAATTAGTTTAAGTAGTTTTACAACAAAAAATAAAATAGAACAACCAATTCCTGTCATAGAGATAGAAGAGGTAATAGTAACTGAACCACCTACGATTCATGAATTACAAGAATTGATGGATGCTATTGGTTACTTTGAAAGTAATAATCGTTATGATATAGTAAACCCACATGGATTCATGGGTAGATATCAGTTTAGTCCAAGAACTGTGGCATATCTTGGGTATGATGTAACTAGGGAGGAGTTTCTAAACAACCCACAGTTGCAAGATAGTGTAATGGTTTCCTATATTAGAGACAATTACAATAGTTTACAAAATTATATTGATGAATATGCATATACCACCCACAATGGACTGTATATTACACCATCGTCTATATTGGCCGGAGCCCATTATGCCGGCGCGGGTGGAATGAAAAAGTTTCTAACTAGTAATAAAGAAACAATTGATTCTAACGGTATGACAATCACAAGGTATATGAAAAAATTTACAGATTATGAAATTAATCTAGAGGAGTTATAAAGTTATGTTTTGGGCATCGCTGGTTACGTCTATTCTTCTCAATGTTGTTTTAATTTATAGTTCATACATTACATTGAAAAAGTTAGAACAATTTGAAGATATTACAGAGGAATATGAGAAACGTATTCTACAATTTTATGAAGAAGTTTCAGAAATATTGGCTATATCTAGAAGTTTAGACAAACGAGAAATGTTTGAAAAAGATGATGAGGTAGGACAACTTTTTGAACAATTAATTGACACCGTTGGTGGTCTAAGGAAGTTAATATATGTCACGGAAGAAACGGACAAAATCTAAGAATAGAGTTTATTGGACACAAGAAACAGAAGACGCCATTATTCGATACAATACAGAACAAGACGAATTATTTAGAGAAAAAATATTTAGGGACCATATATACGAACCACTAGACAAGATGGCCGAAAATATAATTAATCGTTTTAAATTTCCTTATATGGACGGTTCGTTTGAGGATGTTAAAAGTGAGGTTATTTCTTATTTAATTTTAAAGCTCCCAAACTTCACTGAAGAGAAAGGAAAATCGTTCAGTTATTTTTCGGTTGTAGCTAAAAATTATCTAATACTCCAGAATAACAAAAGATACAAAGAAGAAAAACGAACTGTATATTTGTCAGATAAGACTGATGAAAGTTATTCCGTGCAAGACACACTAATTTTGGACCCAAATGAATCCTATCATGAACCAGAACGTGTCGAGTTTATAAAATTATTTGTAAAATATTGGGATGGAAATTTACATCAAATTTTTCCAAAAGACAAAGACTTAGAGATTGGTTATGCAATTTTATTATTATTGAGCAAGTCTGGTCACATCAACAATTTTAATAAAAAGGCAATCTATTTAATGATACGAGATATTACAGATTGTAAGACACAAGATATTACAAAAATCGTAAAAGAACTAAAAGTTATACTTGACCGACAATATAAATACTTTCAAAGAACCGGAAGATTATCCGAATACTTTGGTAAGTAAATAATTATAGTAAATGGAGATTTACTATGGAACAACCAGTATTTGATAATAAAACATTAGCCGATGTTTTTAAAGACATCTATAAAAATACAGAGAGTAAGAGAGAACAAATTAATCAATTTATTCTTAAACTTACACAACTCATTAGAACCCCCGAAGATGCGGCGGTGATAGCTCCCGTCATCAAAGATTTTATGGAGGTCAATGTTAAAAACGACGAACACATTGTTCGTGTCGCTCAAATTGCACAAAGAGCTATGTCTATTGGAGCTAAGGCTTCTTCCTCTACTGACTTATTAACGGAAGAAGAAAAACAACAACTCTTAAACAATATCAGTTTTGAAATTGATGAGTTACAAGAAGAGGCAAAACAGGTCGAAGAAGAATTACAAAACTTGAGAAGTTAATATGAGTAATTTATTCTGGAACCCATCAATATCAGGCAATATAAAATCATTTGGATTATACGCTACCAGTGCTATTGTAATAGATGTAATAATAAACGAGGAACACCCCGACTACGGTAGTGATGGATTTGAAGTAGGACGTATTAGATTCAAATATCTTGATTATGGTGGACATTCATCTACACCCCAAACCTCTTTTTATGCATATCCAATAGAAGTCGGTGTATTAGAATATCCTTTAATTGGTGAAACCGTAATGGTTCAAAAAATTCAAGGAATTCATTTTTATACTAGACGAGTCAATATTAATAAAACTTTACAATTAAATGGGTTTCCAAATATTGTAAATCGTTCAAATGCCCCCAAAACACAACAGAATAGAACCATACAATCTCAACAGGCCAGAGAGGGAATTTTAGCCCAAACAGATGGTGGTGTTCCAGAAGAAAATTTAACAAATGAAAAATATAAGGCCAGACCAAATCTTTATAATTTAAAGAGTTTTGATGGTGACGTAATATTTCAAAATCGTTATGGAGCTACAATACGTCTAGGTTCATCTCAGATGCAAGATGCCTTCAATCAAAAAGTAACGCCAAATTTATCAACCGGGACAAACGTTTTGGGTCCAACAAATTCTGAAAGAAACGATGCGATTATAGTCATGAGGGTTGGTCAGAAAGAAAATTCAAATAAAACCAAAAATACTCCATATGCATTGACTGTAGAGGATATAAATTTGGATTCTTCTTGTTTTGTGATGTCAGAAAAACAAGACATAAATTTTTATTTTTCTTCAAATTTCACAACTCTTGAACAATTAAATGTATTTGATTATAAACCAACTATAAATGATGGAACTGGAAATAATAAAACCACACTATCAGAAAACCAAACAATATTGAATAGTGGAAGATTGGTTTTTAATTCCAAACAAAATGATATTTTATTTTCTTCGAATAGACATCTGTTGATGACATCAAAAGAACATATGGTAGTTGACGGAGGAGACAATATTTATATCAATCCAGTAGGAGGCCAGTTATTTTTAGGAACTATATCCGATATTAATTCCGTAGTTAAATATAATGAACTACGGTCAGTACTGGAAACGATAAAATCTTGTTTAACCATATTAGCTAATAGACCGGGGGTTCCACCCGCCACACAAATTAAAGTTTTGTTAGACATCATGTCTATTCCAACTATAAAAAGCAACCTAGTTAAAATAAGAGACTGAACTATTTATAAGAGAACAATAGGAGTATAGTATGACTAGCAAAGAATTATCAAAATTAATTAGAGAATTTGTTAAAGCAGAAATCCAACATCAAAAGGCCGAAATTATTAAAGAGGTCAAAGCAGAAATGTTTGATATGATGATGTCTTCTAACAAATCACAACTACAAACCGAAACCGTTCAAGCACAATCAACATCAGAAATGACCCGTGCACAGTTAAGAGAAATGTTCACGCAAAAAATGGGAGCGGACACATTCAATTTCAATACACAGAATGTTCAAGTCGCGCCCGCTAAATTGCCTGAGACATTTCAGGGTGGTGCTATAACAGATAAACACCATGATGTATTGGACGCGATGAATAGAGATTATGGTGCGTTAATGAAAAAGATGGGAATCTAGTAAATGGCTAGGGGATTTACATTACCACTTGAAAGAGGAACAGGTGGATATTTTCAAATGTCTGAGACTGTATTAGAACAGGTCAAGAGTAATTTTATTAATTTGATTTTAACAATCCCCGGTGAAAGATTCAATAACCCAACATTTGGTTGTAATATTCATAGATTGGTTTTTGATTTTAATAATGATGACTTCTCTGTCAATGCAAGACAGTCGGTTGAAGACGCAGTTGAACGATGGATGCCTTATCTACAATTAGAGGAATTTGTTTTTCAACCAAACAATGATGACAAAAATAATTATAGAGCAAGTATGTATGTAAAATATAGGTTATCTGAAAATCCTAACTTCAGTGATGAAGTATTGATACAATTTTGAGGATATTAAATGGCGATTAGTAAAACTTCGGCTGTTGTATTATCTGACCAGATAGATAAAAAACAGGTCAAATATTTAAACAAGGATTATTCTGAGTTTAAGAAAAACTTGGTCAACTTTGCTAAGTTTTACTTTCCAGATACCTATCAAGATTTTAGTGACGCGTCTCCCGGTAGTATTTTTATCGACATGGCATCATATATCGGAGATGTTCTTTCATATTATACGGATAATTCATTTAAGGAAAGTTTACTAGCCTATGCAGAAGAACGCGAAAATATAGTAGCAATTGCTCAAGGTTTGGGGTTTAAACCACGATTAACATCTCCTTCGTTCTGTAACGCTACTATTTCCGCTCTAGTTCCGGCTGATAGTGAAGGAAATATGGATACCAGATTTCTTCCACGCCTCGCTCCCGGTTCATCATTTAACGCAACAACACAGTTTGATGCCGGAACATTTTTAACACAAGATATTTGTGATTTCGGTGATTCTACAAACAGAACAGTTCAGGTATTTTCCTTAGATAATGTAACCGGATTGCCTTCTACATTCATAGTTTCTAAAATATGTAAATTAGTGTCCGCAACAGAAAAAACAATTGAATATGTTGTTGGAAATCCAAGTAAATTTTTAAAAATAGAAATTTCTAATAACAATGTTATAGAAGTAGTATCAGTTGTTGATAGTGAAGGAAATACTTGGTATGAAGTAGATAATTTGTCCCAAGACTATCGTTTTGAAGATATATTAACCAACCCACTAGGTTCGACTACTGCTCCGTTATATAGCATAAAATCTGTCAAGGTTAATCGTAGGTTCATCACCAGACTTAACAGAAACAATAAAATAGAACTAGTATTTGGGTCCGGTACAGGTGACTTAGACGATGTGTATGAAAACCCAGATTACAAATCTGTCTATGACCAACAATATCTACAAAACATGACTAATGTTGCATTAGACACATTAAACTTTACAAATAGTAATTCGTTTGGTCTTGCGCCAGGAAATACAACCCTGACTATAAAATATAGAATTTCAAATGGAATTAAATCAAATGTTCCATCTGGAACAATTACACAGATTAACCAATTGACTACACTAAATGAAACCAGAACGTTAAATACATCGGACTTAACCACATTCAATACAATGGTGTCTAGTATAACAGTTATTAATGATGAGCCGGCCAATGGCGGACTAGATTCATTGAGCACAGAACAATTAAGACAAGCTGCCATAGGATTTGTAAACTCTCAAGGTAGAGTTGTAACAACACAAGATTATGAAAAACGTGTATTGTCTATGCCATCTAAGTACGGTGCAATTGCAAAAGCATTTGCTATGAAAGATGCTCAAGTTAGTTCGATTGATGAATTTACAGAAATCGCAAATAGAACGGGAGACACAATTTCAATTGACGATGATATTAGATATGTAAAAGATGACCCCGTTAATAACAATATCAACTTATATGTTCTGGCATATGACAGTGACAAAAAATTAGTTTCATTAAATAATCAAGTTAAGTTTAATTTGAAAAAATTCCTGTCTGGGTATAGAATGATAACGGATAGAATTAATATTCTAGACGCATTTAGAGTTTCTATCGGGGTGAATTATACCATTGTTGTATATAAGGGTTATAATTCATATGAAGTATTAGCAAAATGTTCTGATGAAATTTCTAAGTACTTTAACATTGATAATTGGGAAATAAATCAACCAATATTATTGGACGATTTATTACTACATATTGCTAAAATTGATGGAGTTCAATCGGTTAGTTCAATTGATATTGTAAACAAATATCAACAGAGAGATGGTAGAGACTACGCTCCATATTCATACAATGTATCTGCTACAGGTGGCAACAGAAGTAATAACATTATATATCCTTCGGCAGACCCGTGTATATTTGAGTTACGTTACCCACAAAACGATATCGTAGGGACGGCACTACAATGAGTAGAGTATATTTAGAACCAACCAAAGACGCTAGTATTTATGAAGTATTTAGTACTCTGAATACAGGCTACGACGAGATACTAGAAGTTGGTAAATTGAAAAATGATAGAGAACTTACCAATGGTGCCGTTCGTTCGTTAATACAATTTGATTTGACCGACTTACAAGGAGCTCCCACAACATCTGTGGTTTTCCTTAACTTGACTGTTGCACACGCAGAAAAACTCCGTCAAAATGAAATGATATATATCTGTCAAGTATCAAGTTCTTGGAACGAGGGTTCTGGATACTCAATGCAAACACCATTCGTTTCTGACGATGGCGTGACTTGGAAAATTAAGACAAGTGGTTCTACATGGAACGCCAGTGGAAGTGATTACTTAACAGACATCGTGGTCAGTCAATCTGTAACTGATTTAACCAACGATGAGTTAAGAATAAACGTAACAGACTTGATTGCACCAATGATTTCTGGGTCTTCGTTAACCGATAACTATGGACTAATCATGTTCTTCACAGGCAGTTCAGAAGATGATGTAGATAATGAAGGCAACATCAGATTTTTCTCAAGACAAACACACACAGTACATGAACCAAGATTGGAACTTGCTTGGTCAAACCAAACATTTACAACGGGTTCATTATCGACATTATCAAATTTTGACATTGAGTTAGCGCCAAAGAACTTACGGTCAGAATATACAAAGGGCGATAAAGCAAAACTATATTTTACAGTGAGAGATAAATATCCCGCTAAAACATATACAAATACATCTAGATTTGTTAACAAATATTATCTACCAGTTACTTCACAATTTAACATTGTTGACGCCGGTTCGGGAACAACGGTTGTTCCATTTGATGAATATTCACACGTTGATTGTGACGGAACCGCCTCTTATGTGTTAATTGATACAACGCCATTATACAAGAATAGACACTACGACTTAAAGTTAAAGGTTACTTTGGGTAGTGAGACATTAATAACAAAACCATTTAGGTTTAAAGTCGTATGAGTGACGTAACAGTTGTAACATTAAGAAATGCGAATACATATCTTCCAAGTAGAACAAGGGAAGATGTTCCTGAACGAAATCTGTCGGTGGGAGTTCAATTAACTGGGTCCTTATTGGTTTACCCAACACAAGTAAAAAGAGTGGTGGTAAAAGATACAAGTAACAGAAGATTACAAGCACAATCTTTGCATATACAAACAAATACATTCACCATAATTGAAAGAAATTATAATGAATTATTTTCAGATATAGAATTTACGGAATTATAAAATGCCTAATGCCAAAAATTATAAAGAAAATATATCAACGTTGACGCCCGGTCAAAAAATTGAAAGGGTTGTTATTGATGAAGAGTATGTAATTAAACAAAATAAATCCGGCAAAGATGAATTTTATTATGGATTGGACCTGACCAGAGAATTTGTTGAATTACATTTTTATGTTCCAAATACTGATACTTTGGTATATACTGCAATTGTTCCATTAGACTCTCCACACTTTTTATTTGTAACGGAACAAAATGACACTGATAATATTGCTAATCTTGAGTTGGATTTTTGGACAGAAGGTCCACCTGAAGGTGAGATACAAAATCAGTTCGGACAAAAAATAAGATATTCAAACGCCGACAGTCTTCAGGACACCTATTTATCAGGTCTTCCTTCCGGTGATTATGATGTTATCATAAACTTTTTCGCAGACGAACTTGGAACATATGATGATATTAATTGGAGAATTAAAACTATATCTCCATCAAAAACAGAGATTGTATTACACGCAAACCCCGGTCAAAATGGTTCGGAAACCGTTGATTTTGATGCAAGAATTTCTAGAGATTATGAACAATTTTTACTTCCATCATTATTTTTACCTAAGTTTGGTGAGGCGTTAGACGAAATAGTTGGTGTAGATGATAACGCAGATAGAGTAGAAACCATAAATGATATACAATTGTTTCTAAATCAGTTTCAAAGAGAGAAAATATCTCTTATGGAGTCAAATCTTTCAATTTCATTTAATGAATACTTACAAAATATTTTGGACCATATTTTATACGAAACCAGAACTTTTGCTAATGATGAAATAAGTGGAGAATTATCTGGTGGTGCCAGATACAGAATTCAACAAAATAGACTATATAGACATTTAAACTCAATACTTACACAAATAGTTGGTGAACATGAAATATCATTAAATACCAACGATTCCGGCCCTGTTCCATTTATAGTTAATCTATGAGTATACAAATTCTTAAAAATGGTGCCGATGTCACCAATCAGACGAATAAATTAACCAAAGTATATACCAATGGATATGTTGCCCCAACTGGTGATATTGTAGAAAATTATTCAATTGTGTATTCCCCTGAAGATGGTGAGACTAATATTACTGTAACATTTCCTCCGACCAGAACAGAAACGGAAAGTTTTGAAATTTTATTTGAAACTCCAAACGGAGAATCATTGAATAGTCAAACAATACAACTGGAAGATTTTAATAATAATTCTTATAATTTTACAGTTCGTATTGCAAAATCTGTTGTTGATACGTTGGACGGGGTAATAGCAGAAAATATCTTCAATAGACAGATTTGGATTAATAAAAAATCCTCTTCTACCTCTTACACATTGGGCTATAGATTCGCTCTTGATAAAAATGAATTGTCATTTGAAACATTGGATATTTCTAAAGTTACTGTTGCCGCTCAATTATTTTTAGACCAAGAGGACGGAAACACACAATTGGTTCCTGTTTCAAATATAGCAGAAGCGGATAGAGGACAACTATATAAAGTAGAATACAAACCAAGTTATGCTAACCAAGTTCAAAGAACACAACCAACACTGAGAGGTTTTTCAGACACTACTAGACCAAATTCATTTATAATAGAATTTACAAGAACTAGCACCGCGGGTGATGTTGATGATAATTACGATATTATTTTTAATAAGTCTGGATACAAAGATGGTTTTGGAAATGAGTTGTTAGGAACAAAACAATTATTAAATATTATTAGTGGTCCAATCGTAGTTGAAAAAACAGAATATATAACACGAATGACTCAAGATGGCAGAGAAATTTTCAATGTTTCGTTGGACGCTCCTGAAGGAATAATAGATATATCAGGAATTTCTGTTTCACTATATGAACTCATGTCCGGCACACAAACAATTGGAGCACAGGTCAGACCAGAAGATATTAAAGAATATTATATTGTGGTTGGAGGGTCTGGTGTAGATTTGGGTGGAATAACAATAAATGGTCAAGTGGCTTCGCCAGAATCACTAACTGGGACCAAAAGATTTGGTCCATTCTCGCCGGAACTGCCCGTTGAAATAATTGGAACAATGCAAAATGGTTCAAATGTAGCATCTCTAAAATTAACACATTACGCCTATCTAAATGAAACAAATGTGGACGGAACTCCTATAGCATCACAAATGGATACACAACAAACTATATTTAATATATCTAGGTCCAGTATAGGTGAACCACCACCTCCTATTTTCTGGCCACCAACAAGTCTGTTTACCATTAATACGGGTATTGAACCAGAATTAATAGATGTCAGTAGAATTACTTCAACCGGCACAGCAACATCGGTTCCAGAAGAACAGTGGACATTTGACCAATTGTTTGACCAATATAGTCAACTACAACCCGTGGTTTTGACATATCAATTCACAATAGACCCACCAACATCACAACCACTACAAGACGGAAAATTACAATATAGACAATATAACCCATATACCAATACACGAACCGATTGGTATGATGTTTCTAGCAGTCCATTTGATATAGCTAGAGAAGGTATCGCATATAATCATAATAATCCATTGATTCTACCTGCAGAGTTTATGGCGTCAGGTCAAAGAAAAATTCAAGTGGGATTAGTTCCATTTGAATGGACAACATTACGAAATGTGTATGAATTTAGAACCGTGGGTCTAGAAGACCCAGAATCAATTAGATCTTTGGATTATGCTGATAGTTATATGATGATGGTATCTACGCCCGATAATCCAGATGGGAGTCTAATATAATGGCAATTTCTGATCCAAATGGAATGATAATAGACCCGAACGACCCATATGGAGCCCCAGGCGATGCAGTTCTCCCTGTATTTGCGGTTTTTGTTAATAAAAATAATGCAGAATCCGACAGTGATAGTGCCTGTGCAATCGGTTCGGAAAATCTTGATTATGTAAAAAATAATCCAGAACTATATTATGTGTATTTAAACCAAGAAACAGGTCTTCTCTATTTAAATGAACATGGAGTATATAAACTCGCAAAAGGATATTACTATGGTTATGAAGTAACTTCCACTGACCCGTTATCTGTTACTGTAAATTGGGCGCGAGCCGGATATTATTATTATAATGGTGAGACTCTTCCACCAGATAGTCCAAATCCATGTGTTGTTGTTCCGCCATCAACCGGAGGAACCAATCCACCGACACCCAGAAATACTAATACTACACAGACATCAAATCCAACGGAACTAATAATTCCATTTGGTGTTAGTATAACGGTTGAAAGACAAGTAACTATTCCATTACGCACGATTATATCTGGAATATTACAAGAAAATTTTGATAGAAAATTTGAAGATGAGTACGATGACACTAGAATTGGTAAAACATTACTGAATCTTCGTGACGATAGGCAAATTCCTGTATTAAATTGGAAAGTTGCGGGAGAACCAAAATATGCGACGAATGGAACACTAACAGGTTATCCAGAAATTGCATTAAAACTAGCAGAACCATTAGATACTACACAATATCCACTTAATACTAGTGCGTTTGTTTCTAGAGAAATGTTAAGTAGTGTCTTTGATAAGTTGAGATTTATAACAATTGATGATTTATTAATTCCACAACTTCGTCCTGCTATAAATGTTTCAGTAGGCAAATCATCCAGAGTGACCGCTACTTTGGAAGAACTTATTACAAATATTGCAGGAGGAACGGGTGTCGCTGATAATATTGGTAGTGATTACAGAAACTTTGTTTCTAATGGAATTTTAGAAGATTTATATAATGAAAATTCTGGAATGGATGTTAACATAAACTATTCCAGTTTTGATAAATTTGTTACCTTTGGTTCTGCACAAAAAAGAATTGATGTATTTACTGCAAAATTACAACAGATAGAACAGTATATTGTTGATGCTCCTGTCTTTATTGAGAATTTAAATATTTCCGCTTCTTCTGCCGACCAAGGAACATATGAAACTGTATTTGGAACCTTGGTAGTTGATAGTAATGGTAATTCTAGTTTAACTGGTTCGTCAAATGTGTATAATATGTTGACCAGTTCTGCAACACCACCAACCGATTTCGTCAATAGTTCAATTAACACATCAATTAAGGTTCAGGAACTTATCCGTGGTTTTGATGGATATGAAAAAGAGTTGTGGTTTAGAACTGGATTACAATATACTGCATCAAACGGCGAATACCACGCCCCAACACAATACCAAAAAGATGACTACACATATCCAAAAGTATTGGGTATACCTCTAGCAACTACACATACTTCCGCATCTACTTGGTATACGGAAATGAGTTCTATTGCTACAGATTATGATAATGATAATCCAAATACACTAAGTAAAAATGTTCCAACATATATTCAGGAAGACCAATTTTCTAGTGACTTTGTAACCTTCACAGAAATGATTGGTCACCACTTTGACAATGTAAAAACATATATTACAAACTTAGAAAACATATCTTCTAGATACCCCAAGGTTGATGAAGAAATTTCTGGTGATATGGCTAAGAAAGTTCTTGAGTCATTTGGAATTAGCGCTCCAAGTATTGCTAGTGTAGAAAAATTGGTAAACTATGTAACGGGTAATAATACAAATGCTCCATATAAAGATATTGCAAACGAATATTACAAGAGATATCTACACGCGTTACCATTTCTACTAAGAACCAAAGGAACTAAACAGTCGGTTAATTCTTTGTTAAATGTATTTGGAATAAATCCAGATATAATCACTATTAGAGAAAATATTTCAAATAGATACACAAGTCTAGAACCAAAGAAAGTAACAACCACAGAACAAGACTTTTCATTAACAATTGATAGTGGGTCTTACTTAGTTATTCCATTTAGTTCAAGTCTTAGAAGTCCACAAACAATACAAGCTAGATTTGCCTTAAATGATATAGTATCTCAACCCGTATTTAAATTTGATAACGATTATACAGTCCAAGCAACTTTACATCCAAGTAGTTCTACCAATACCTATTATACTGAAACGGGTAGAATACAATTATTACAGGGAACAACACCACTGACATCCAGTGATTATTTTGATTTGTTTGACCAAAATTATGTGTCTCTACAATTAAAATATAATTCGGGTGGTGTTATACTTGATATTAGAAAGATAGAAGGGGAAGATACAACCTTTACACAATCACTACAAGAAACTCAAATGAGTATGAGTGCTGATTGGTCATCATTAAATGAATTATACATTGGTATACCTGCTGTTTCTGCTAGTGGTGGTCAGTATACTAGTGCATCTCTTGATGAGTTTAGAATGTGGGGAGACACAATAACACAGACTAAATTCATTGAGTTCGCAGAAAACCCCGGTATGTATTCCGGTAATACCTATACATCGTCTCTTGAAGACTTGTACGTAAGACTGTCATTTAACTTACCAACAGATGTTAATACAACTGGTTCTATTCCAAATACTTCTCCGTATGTAAGTAAATCTGTTGCACTAGACCTTACGAATATAACCGCGGCTGAATTCCCCGCCGGAACCACACCATTATATAATACAACAAGAAATATCAGAACTGTAATTCAACAATCATATGACGTTGGCGCAACCAGTGAAACAACAGATATGATTAGAATTGCACCACAACCACCCGCAACAATGTCATTAAGTAGTACAGATACAACGGTTGGTATTTATGAAAAATTCTTATCTAGTAGTGTGGCTACAAATGAATTGGATATTTCCATATCGCCTATAGATTCGGTTGATAGAGAAATTATTCGTTCGTTTGGTAATGTAAATATTGGCCAGTATTTGGGTGACCCACAAGATACAAATAGAGATAACTACTCTCAACTAGATGTTTTAGAAAACGTGTTCGTCAGAGAATTAGCACCAACTATTAATTATAATGGATTTGTTAAGTTTTTTGATAAGTTCTTACATCTTTTCTATGAATCGGTTGAACAGTTCTTGCCCGCACGTTCTAAGATAAGAAAGGGTATTGTTATCAGACCAAATATTTTAAATAGAACCAAGGTTAACAACAGACAAAATATTAAATTTAGTGGCGAAACATCAAGACGTTCTCAAAATTTTGAAAATGACGCGATTCATACATTTAATGTACAATTAAGTACATTGGACGGTTCACCGGATTCATTATTATCTAGTGATGTATATACCACCAACGGTAATATCTATCAATTAGATAATTGGGGAGCGGACCTAGATGTATCTGGGGTGTCATCATTAAACGCAAGATATGATTATTATGAAAATTTGGCTAGACTAAATCTTAATAATAATTTGGTTGTCGCAGACACAATAGGAAGTATTGATTCCTTTGGCGCGTTGGAAGCTGTATTGCCCAGAACTTACAAGGAAAATATCACGACAAATGTTCAAACTAATTTAACGACAGTTGCATCATATGATGATATTTGGGCAGTTCTTCCAAATTCTCAATTTTCATATGTAAATGAAACATTAACTTATTTTAATAGTCCGTATGGATTGTATTATATTGATGAACGAACAGATGTTCCAATAACATCCTCGTATATGTTAGAAAACGGTGGTCCAATTGATCAAGGAAATTGGGTCAGTGGTCAACCATATAGAAGGGGTGATGTTGTAACACAACCTGTTGGAACAACGGGTTCCTCTGGAAATATATTATCAAAAAATGGCAGACAGTTTGCATTCGTGGGAAGTGGTTATCCTGCCAATCAATATGTAACTAATATAATTCCGCCCGAACAAGATATAAATTGGATGTTGGTGGGACAACGTTCACAAATATCACAACAATTAGTAAGAGTTGTATATACAACTGGTTCTCTATATGGCGATAATGCAATAGTTACTACGGTTCTTACTGATTTAACTCAACCTTGGGAAAATAATATTCCAATAGAATATACTCCTAGACATTTCATACATCATAGAGATGTAACTTTGGGTGGATTACGTAGAACATATCTTGGAACAATAAATACAATTACAACCTCTGCCGACGGAGGTTATCCTTATGAGATATTTACTATTGAAGGAAATGAATTAACAGTTGGGTCGCCTGAACCGTGCCCCGGTTGTGATTAAACTAAACATACACAATACTTATATTAGAACAACTTAGGAGATTCAAGTATGGCATATTTAGATAATACCGTAATTACAGTTGATGCTGTTCTTACAAAGTTAGGGAGAGAACGTCTAAGTCAAGGTGGTGCATTTTTTAATATCACCAAGTGGGCGGTTTCCGATGATGAGATTGATTATAGTTTATATAATACTGCACATCCATTAGGGAGTGATTACTATTCAAATATTATTGAAAGTATGCCTGTCCTAGAGGCAATCCCAGATGAGACACAGGCACTAAGATATAAACTTTATACCGCGGAAAATTTATCTGCATTGCCATATCTCAACACGATTAATTCAATTGCAACTCTAGCATTAAATAGCTCTAAAACTGAATCCGATCCGATACTTCCGAAAACAGAAAATTTTTCAGAGGGTGAAAATTATGTAATTACATTGTTCAATGAGGACGCGGCAACCTTGGAGGGAACTTTCGTAGCTAACGAATTAACAAGTGTTCAAACCATGATTAGTGACGCCGGAAACACCAGACTTACTGGTCCTAAGAATATTTCTGGAACTTTGGTAAAGACGTTGCAAGGTGGACAAAGCTTTGTGATTAAACCCAAAGACGTTCGTAGTAGTATCACAACAAAGATTAGAATTACTGGAGAAAAGACGGGTGTAACTCAGACCCTTTCTTTCACAGTTGACCCAAGACAAACTTAATAATTAGAGGTAAATAAATATGGCACATCAAGGAGTATTCCATAATTTTGGTTCGGAAACATTAGACGGAGTTGTTTCAGAAGACGTAGTAATGCGTGATGTTGAAGTAACTACGGGTCTTTGGTCAGGCGATACCGGATCTCTAACGACTTTTTATACATCAACAACACAATTAGCTAAAGCTAATTCAAAATATTTTGTGGATGTTTATAAAACTGATCCTGCAAGTGATTCAACCGCAACGGTTCAATATTCACTTGCATACGGTCATGTATCCGGTGCCGGTTCTCCCACATTAGCTCAAAGTGATACTTCTACTTTAGCTACAAAAGCTGTATATTATCAATTTAAGAATGCACTTCTTGATGACCCAGAGGACAGTTTATTTGAGTTTGAAAACTCAACTACATCGGAAGATGTCTATGCAATATCAGTTGCTAGGTCAAGATTCAAGAGTGTGGTTGACCCAGGCAATTGGCAATTAACTCTTTCTGGATCTAATGGTGTATTCACATTTATTGATGATAGTTTACAAACATTGGGAACGCGTAGAAGTTTTGCTAGAAGTGGTAATACTTTTACAATTGTTTCTGGGTCCATTTCAGGTGTGAGTGGAAGTACCATTGCTAATCGTACAGCTTCCAATAGTGAAGGATACGGAACCTTCTATCCACAGAAGGGTATTTTAATTCTTAACCCAAGTGCTATTAGTAATACAGTTGGATTCTCTGCCGCCTCACAAAATACCACAGATAATGCCGCCACTGACTTAGCTGCCGCCACGGCACCAGAATTACCATATACTGGTAGTTCTGTATATGAACAACACAACTGGATTGGATTACATCGTTCCATAGTTCTTGGTGCAGACTTCCAAGCTCGTTCCGCAGAAACCATTTCTTCGCAACATTTCTTTATTAGATTAAGAAATAATCACGCTACAACATCAAACAATCCAACATGGATTAATGAAACAGATAAGAAAGTTCAGATTGAAGAATTTGAATACGATCCAAAAGTATTCATTACTACGGTTGGATTATACAATGAGCAAAATGAACTTTTGGCTGTGGCTAAGTTAAGCCGTCCATTAGAGAAGTCTTTAACCAAAGAAGCGTTGATTCGTGTAAGATTGGACTTCTAGGGGGGTGTAAATGCCTGTCTATAAGGACGTTGGTGAATCGGGACATACCAAAGAACAAATTTTAGTTCATACACCATTTTCTATAGAATGGACCTCTGGGTCTAGTTTGATAGATGGGTTCAATATCAATTTAGCTATTGACCCATTATCAATCTATTCAACCTATCCTCTTGGACGAGATGATATGGGACCACAAACCAATAGTGGTTCTTATGCATACCCCTTGTTCAATTCTGTTAAAAACTGGTTTTTTGAATCTGATATATATGGTTTTTATCCATCTCAATCAATGTTTGTTTGGAATATTGGTTCATTATATTTTGGAGAAGAAATAGAACGAGGCAGTTTTAGAATTGATATTGATGGTGATAGTGATTATATTCAAGATGACACCGAAGGTAATTTAAAATTAAATGGGTCGGGTTCTACGATTGGTCGAGTATTTTATGAAAATGGATTAGCGTGTGTTCAACGAGATAGTGGAACCGCTTCGAATTTTATATCTGGTTCCGGCATCGGCATAATAAATGGTGGTGTGGTCACAACAACTTTTAACTCCACTGTAACTATTTATGAACATACTATAGTTTGTAACATAAATCCAAGTGATTATAATTATACATTAAATCCAACGGCGTTTCAAACTATTTCCGGTTCCAACCAAACATATAACAACTATGTGTCTAGTGGTTCTGCCAATCCTTATATAACTTCTATTGGATTGTATAATGACCAAAATGAGTTACTTGCAACTGCCAAACTATCTGGCCCATTGACCAGAACAAAATATACTGACCAAACTTTTATAATTAAGTTTGACGAATAGTGGAGAAACATAATGTCTGATTTAGAAAAGTTGTATAATGAATCAAACGCCGATAATGTTGTTAAGGCCAGATTACAAAGTGAAGGGTCGGATTCGGTAGCCGTCAATCATTTTGATACCACCAATTCATATTCACATGGGTTCATTCCTCGTTTGCTAGATAAAAATCCAGGCGAAAGAACAGAATTCAACAGTGGTGTAATGGACCAACAATATGTGGTGGAACTTGGTAAAGTTGATTCTAGATATACCGAATACAATAGAGAAAATAAGTATACTGAAAAGAATCCAAATCTTCCAGGCGTAATCAACAAATCAAGATAAAAATAAGTGAGGTTATATGAGGCCAAGTAGCGCGAAAGCCAAAGGTCGTAGGTTACAAAACCAAATACGCGAACTAATATTAGAAAATTTTCCACAATTACATCCAGACGATGTAAAGACTGCAATTATGGGCGAGTCGGGAGAGGACATTAAACTTTCTCCGGCCGCCCGTAATTTGTTTCCATATTCAGTTGAAGCTAAAAATGTAGAAAAGCTCAACATTTGGACAGCATTAGACCAAGCAAATGAGAATACTAAAGAAAACACACATCCTATCTTGTTTTTCAAAAGAAATCATTCCAAATTGTATGTAGCTTTTGAAGCGGAACATTTGTTTGAATTACTTGACAAGTGTGGAAAATAATATTATATTCCATTCATGGATAATATACTTTTTTCTTTAGAAGACATACTTGGAACATCTAAGAAGACCTCCAGTGACGAACGTCTGTTCCATTGTCCTTTTTGCTATCACCACAAACCCAAACTTTCAGTTAACTTTGGCAAACGTTCTGGTTACTGGAAATGTTGGGTGTGTGATGAAAGTGGAAAGAAAATATCCTCATTGCTTTACAAGTTGGGATATTCCAAAAAGGAAATTAAATCCATTCTTGGTGACTATGAGACATCGTATAAACCTGAAGAAAATCCAGAGGAATACACCGTCAAGATTACCCTGCCAAGGGAGTATAAACCCCTCTGGCGTGTCACAGAAAAGACATACGAGTATATGAACGCTGTTTGGTTCTTGAAGTCCAGAGGGGTCACTATGGAGGACATTTACCGATACCAGATTGGGTATTGTGATGACGGTCAATATAAAAATCGTATTATTATTCCGTCGTTTGACCGACATATGCAAGTTAATTATTTTGTGTCTAGAACTTATTACGACGGGGGTATGAAATATAAGAATCCACCCGCGTCTAGAAACAATATTATCTTTGAAAACTTAATCAATTGGAAAATGCCAATTGTTTTGGTTGAAGGAATGTTTGACGCAATCGCGGTTCGTAGAAATTGTATTCCGTTGTTGGGTAAAATACTGTCTGACCGACTAAAACAAACTCTAATTGAAAAGAAACCACCAATGGTTTATGTGATGTTAGATAACGATGCACAAAAAGAAGCATTACAGATTGAAAATTACTTGAAATCTGTTAATGTAAATGTTAAATTGGTAGTTCCAACTGAAAAAGACGCAGGAGAGATGGGGTTTGAACAATCTTGGGTCAATATTAATAACGCTATTAATAGTAATTTCACAGATATGGTTGGAACGAAACTACAAATGGTATAGTCTATGCAAAAATTGCCTGTAAATTTTGATAAATTAGAAAAGGTTGTTCATTTAGCAGATATTCATATTCGTTTGTTTCAACGGCACGGAGAATATCGGTCTGCCTTTGATAACTTATATACACAATTAAAGAAACTTGATTTGACCAATGGTGCAATCGTTGTTGCGGGTGATATTCTACACGCCAAGTTAGATATGTCACCAGAAATGATTGACCTTGCTTCAGATTTTCTCAAAAAGTTAGCACAAATCGCTCCAACTATCGTCATTGATGGTAACCACGACTTAAATTTGTCTAATCCTCATAGAATGAATAGTCTTTACCCCATCGTAAAGAACATTGACCACCCAAATCTGTTCTATCTAACAGAAAGTGGTGTCTATGAGATGGCAGATACACAATTTGCTTTGTTTTCCATCATTGGTGACCCAGAAGATTGGCCTGATGTGTCAACTATGACAGGAAAGACCAACATTGGTCTTTATCACGGACCAGTTTATGGTGCAAAGACCGATACAAACTATACAATCAGCTCTAGACACGTTGAGGTAAGTCGTTTTGATGGATTGGATATTGTAATGTTGGGTGATATTCATAAACACCAAATATTGCAAGAGTCAAACACAAATCTAAACAAACCCGTTGTTGTTTATGCTAGTTCTCTTATCCAACAAAACCACGGTGAAACATTGGATGGTCACGGTTATGTTATGTGGGATATCGCAAACAAACAGTTTAAATTTGTTGAAGTCAAGAATGATACTGGTTATGTCACATTTGATATTGACCCACAAGACCTAAATAAGTTCTCTGTTCCCGATGATTTGCCAAAAAATCTTCGTCTTAGAATATTTTCATCTGTTGAGAACACAAAATTAAAGAAAATTATATCTGTAATCAAGAAAAAATACAACATTATTGATGTTTCGGTCAGTCCAAGTAGAAATACACAACAGATAGGTCAAACTAATACAAATAATTTTGAAATCGGTGACCTAACTGATGTAAATCTTCAAAATACTTTAATAGCAGATTGGATTGAAGCAAATTATCCAATCGTTTCAGAAGAATTGATTGAACAATGTTGTGCAATTAATAAAAAGATGAATGGTTTGATTAATCATTCTGACCAATCTAGAAATATTCACTGGAAACCATTAACATTTAGTTTTTCCAATTTATTTTCTTACGGAGAAGATAATTTCATAGACTTTACTACTTTAAACGGAACCAACGGAATATTTGCTCCAAACGCAAGTGGTAAGAGTTCGTCTATGGAAGCACTCATTTATGCACTTTTTGACAAGACACCACGAGCATATCGGGGTGACCACATAATGAATATTCGCAAGAAGTCATTTGAATGTGAGTTAAAGTTTGAAGTTAATGGAACAACATATATTATTAACCGAAAGGGCAAGAAAAATAACAAGGGCACGGTGAGAGTTGATGTAAAATTCTGGAAAGAGAACGATGATGGAACTGAAACTATCTTAAACGGTGAAGATAGATTCTCAACAAACGCAAATATTCGTGCAATTGTTGGAACTTACGAAGATTTCATCTTAACGACACTATCCGGTCAAACAGGCAATTCATTGTTTATTGATAAGTCAAACAGTGAAAGAAAAATTCTATTAAATCAATTCATGGGGTTGATTATTTTTGAATTGCTTGAGAAAGTTGCCAATGAGGAAAGTAAACAACTACAAGGAATATTAAAAAAATTCAATCGGGAGGATTTTACAGACCAATTGGTATCATTACAAAATGATATTGAAACCCTAAATTTTCAGTTATTAGAAACACAGACCGAAATTGATAAACACGGTTGGGATGCTGACCAACATTCTGTCAAAATTGAACAACTTACTATGCAGAAACTGCCTGTGCCAAGTAATGTTCCCAGTAAGGATGTATTAATTAATAATCAAACTTCATTAGTTAAGAAAATTAATGCAATAACATCTAATTTAACTATTCTTGAACAAGAAGAAACTGAAGTTCGTGCTCAATTTGCTTCTATAAAAGGTAAGTTGGATAGGGTCAATTTGACAGAACTAGAAACAAATTATAAAAAATATCAAGAGTTAGAAAGAAGTTTGTCAAAACTTGAACAAACTTATACATTAGCATCAACAAACATAGATAGTAAACATCAAACAATTGAACAAATATCCAAGTTCAAACACAACCCAGAATGTGAAGTGTGTGTAATCAACAACAGGTCCAAGTTAGAACAGATTGCAGAACTTACGGGTTATATTGATGAGTTAAATGAGAAATCTTCTGAACTTGCGGAACAGATAGCTCTAACAAAAATTGAGTTGAATGACTTAAAGGTTGACCACGACAAGTTTATTTCTGCTAAAAATCTAACCGATGTTTATCAAAAGTTAAATTTAGATTTACATTCTGTCAAAAACAACATAGATAAGTCCAAGAATCAATTGGACACAATGAATGCAGAACTAAAAGTAATTGAAAATCAATTTCAAGATTTGGATAAATACGCTAGTGCGTTGATTACTAATAAAAAAATTGATGAGGATATATTGGTCTATAAACAAGAATTACAAAAAATAAAGACAGAACTTAATAAATTAAATGAAACCAAGATGGACCTACATTCTTCCCAGAAAGTAAAAGAATCAAGTCGGTCAAACATCATGACACAATTGAAAGAAATTATAAAAATTGAAAAAGAGTTTGAGGCCTACCGATATTATATGGATGCTGTCGGGAAGGATGGAATTCCCTATCAACTTATCTCCAAAACTATTCCAGTAATTGAAAGTGAGATTAATGTTATTCTTTCACAGATTGTACCATTCTCTATCGCCCTTGATGTTGATGGTAAGAACTTTGGTGGTCGTATTGTGTATGACCACGAACGGTCTTGGCCTCTTGAAAATAGTTCTGGAATGGAACGATTTATTAGTAGTCTAGCAATCCGTGTTGCACTTTTGAAGGCTTCAAACCTACCGAAGTCAAATTTCCTTATCATTGATGAGGGTATGGGTAGTCTTGATAGTGAATACCTCCACGGTATGCAATTAATGTTTGACTTGTTAAAAGCTCAATTTGATTATGTCATCGTGATTAGTCACTTGGATAATATCCGTGATATGGTTGATAACATTGTGGAAATTAAAAAGGTCAACGGTTACAGTCATATAAATACAATGAATTAAAGATACTTATAGTAGTAATCTGATTCAGACAAATTAGGGTATTTATGGCTAGAACACCAAAACGTGTTATAGAACGAAATTTATTAAAAGTTCCCGTTCTTATAGAAGATACGGTTTCCTATTCAAAATATTTTGAAGTTTCTAGATTAAATCCAAACTTTCATGCAGGTAAGAATGGATTTTTAATTCGCGGAACTCAATATTTGAAACAGGGTTCTACTATTCAAATAGAAGTATTGGATAGATATGGAAAACCAATATATTCAAACATTGTTGCTAATTATTCTGAGGGCGACGCGCGTCTTGTTTCAGTAGAAGTCACTCAAAAAACAAGAAAGGGCCCCGGAAAACTTGTTGTGGTTGGAACCGCGACAACGTATGAGAATGGAACTTCAATACCTGTTGCTCAACAGAATAGTCCTAATGTTCGTTGGATATTTCCAATTGATATTGACCCTTCACGAAAGAATATCAGCAAATTAATATTACAAAATACCCCCGAGCAAATATTAAATAATTTTTCTGTAACTAGAACAGATTATAACACCACAAGTAGAACCGACACAACTGTAACTAATACTACATATACCGCCTCTTTGGATTATGACTTTGAAGGTCATAGGTCAGACGGTTACGCTATTACAATGGTGGATAGTAGTGGTAATGCAATACCATTTTTTAGTGATATAAACACAGATGGATACTTTACTGGGTCAATATATAAAAGAGAAATTCGTAATTTATATGATACTGGAGTTTTAGTCCCAGATTCACAAAGCGTTGTTTTAGATTATGTAACTGCTAGTGTATACACACCTCTATTTAAAACCCTAAACGAAACATTAGCAATCACCGAAAAGTCAATTAAGTTTAATAACGGTGATGATTATTTAAATCCACTATTGTATTCTGGGTCATATTCCAGAGTTGTAACCTCAGATGACTTGGGTGGCAATCTTGTCAGAAAATTGGAAGAAGAAATTACATCTAGTGTAACATTTCAATACCCAACAGAAACACTGACGACTTCTGCTAATAATTCTTCCATTCTAAACTTTAGAATTCCCTATACAACTACTCATACGGGTGAGATTGCCAAGGTTAGAATTAATGCAAAAGAAGCGAATCCAGAAATTACTTCTTGGCAATTATTAACAGAATTCACACCAGGCGAACGAAACATTCTTATTACCGATTCAAATACAGGAAATGTTTCTGTTGGTAGATTTCTACAAAATTCAACTCTTCAAGACCATTGGCAAGCGGGACTTCTTGATATTACAGATTACGAAAATAGTGAATCTGTTTCTAATCCAAGAACCTTGGTCACCTCTTCTGCAGAAATATTAGAGGGATTTTACGTTGACCACACATCTAGTGCTGTGCCATATTTCTTTGGAACAAAAGATTACTATCAATTATACAAGGGTGTGGAGTATACATTAAAGTATGACGCAGTATATAATCCCAGTTATGTATCAAGTTCAACCACATATTCTACAACAGATGTAGGTTCACTTAAGGCATATCTAACAAGAATTGGAAGTGATGCAGAATCAAGAGCGAGTTCATCTGTAGTCATTGCTACAAAAAACGGAGTAACGAATACCTACGGGTTGTTGGTAGATGAGGTCACCACAAAAGACAACGATAAAGCATTATATGAAAGACAAGTAAACTTTACCCCTGAACGAGATGGTGTTGCTTATCTTCGCTTCATCGTTGACAATGGTTTCTGGAATTTTAGTAACTTTGTAATCACCCCCTCGGTTGAATATGGATACAACCCCGACGAAATCGTGGTTTATGCAGAAGATACAATTATAAAAGCAACAAGTTATTTGTTTAAAATAGAATTTATCGGGTGGGATGGCCAACAAACAGATGAATTTGTTAGTGATATCATAGAAATTCCAGAAAAAATTACTGGTGAAGCCGGTGTGGTAGTATTATTTGAATTAAACCCACCCACGCAGGCAATTTGTAGAGATACTGGTGATGCGATTTCAGACCCGATTCCAGATATTACTGTAACTGGATTTGAAAATGAAGGATTGTTGGCATATAATGCCGCAACTCCTGTCGGAGCCGGATATTTTAAAATTACAAATGTATATGGTATTCCAACTTCTTCTGGGGGTGTGACATGGGATTCCTCTGGTTCAATTTCAATTGATTATACTAAAGTCACACCAACCTCCAGTGCCACCTTTACGGGATATGTTGATATAGAATTCACTGCTTCTACTGGAGTTTCTGGTTCTAGAACTAGGTCATTTACATTAACCAAACAAAATTGTTATGACCCATGTAGTGCTGTTTATGTTGACATATATCCGTCTTCTCAATTAGTATCACGAAGTGCTGATTTAACGATTGAACAACCAATAGATTTTAGAACAGACGTAATTCAGGATTCTGACGCATTTACTTATGATTCAAATCCGTCTTTACCTTCTAACAAGACATTTCAATTCTTGACATTACACCAAACCAACACCTCGTCATTGAGTAGTATTACTGACAACGGTGATGGAACCATAACCCCCGCAGTTCCAAATGATATCAATCCATCAAATGTTTATGTTGATGTTAAATATAAAAATAATTGTGGACAAACAGGAATAGTTGCGGTTACTCATTCTATCCAAACAGTTCTAGACGGTGACCCCGGCCCCGGATTGGTGTTTAGAGGATTATGGACGGGTTCGGCTGAATACACATATAGTAGTGAAAACAGTAGACGAGATGTTGTACTTTGGAGTGGTTCGGGTGAGTTGCCAAACGTGGAAATAAATGGATATTATGCCGCGTTACAAACCAATACCAATCAACAACCAACATCTGGGTCAACAGACACATATTGGGAATTTTTGGGAGTGGAGGACTTCTTTGTTGCTGCTAAGTTTGCAATTTTCCAAGAATCTTATGTGTATAATACCATTAATGTTGGTACAAATACAGATGTTCCAGAGGCAAATATTACAATTTATGGTGGTAGTAATTATCCATATATCTCTATAGGCCAAACTAGTGGTCAGGCTTATTCAAGTGGTGGAATTTGGTTGGGCAAAGATGAAATTGATGAACAATATAAGCTTTCTCTGTCGGGGTCATATAATAGTACAGGAAGTGGACTTTTCTTTGATGGACAAGAACTAACAATTTCTGGGTCAATTCAAGCTCAATCGGGAGATTTTACAGGAACGGTTAATGTTGGAAATAAAGTATTCATCGGTCCATCCGCCACAACGAATGCATTAGGGTCTAGTTTCTTTGCCAGTGAATCAGTAACCCGTGATTTAAGCTATAGCGGTGGCGCAACAACTTCAATTCCAATAACAGATATTGTTAATTTTACAGCTATTACTTCCATAACCGCAAATCAACTTTATACGTTTGAAATAAATTTTGACGATATACAAACTGATTGGACAGTAACAGGAGGTTCTCCGGTAGTAGATGCAACACAATTTACAGAAATTAATGTTTTGTTTATATCTGGTTCTACTATAACAAAATCAGAAAATATATTTAGTGGATTGTGGTCTTCTGGTGATGTATTACCATCAAAAACAATTTATTATACTCCCACATTCTCAGATGACCTGACTATACGACTTCAGTATACGGGGTCATTGGAAAATGAAAATCTCGATGACTTTGTGCCCGCCACCCAGACATTATTTAGCGCATCTTACACAGCTAGTGCGTTAGATACCAGTGTTGCTATTCGTGGTGATGGAATTTTTATTGACCAAGGATACGGAGCGGTGAATATTCTTGAATTGATAGACCCAACTGCAGCTACACCTTCGTCATTACAACAAGTAACAAATGTTGGGTCTTCTACCACCAATGCAATAACAATTGTAAATGGTACTAATTCAACTTCTACAACAACAGGCGCATTAATTGTTTCCGGCGGAATTGGGATTGGGGGAGATGGATATGCAAACGATTGGATAGCTACTTCCGACATACGACTCAAAAATGTAGAAAGTTATGTATCGGGGGGACTAATTATGGTAAATAACCTAACGCCAATACGATATACATGGGCAGATGGTAGGGATGCTAAAACGCACATTGGATTTTCTGCTCAAGACGTTCTTAATTATGTTCCCGAGGCGGTTTACGGGTCGGAACAGGAACATTATGGCATATCATATGGAAAATTGGTGCCGGTTTTGGTTGATGCTATTAAAGAATTGACCACTCGTATAGAACAATTGGAAAAACAACTGGAAGATAAAGAATAATGGCTGACTACGAAGGTTCATTTAGTGGTTCGTTTACTGGTTCGTATGATATTTCAACGAATACAAACGAATATACCGGCGCCACATATGGATATGTGTTGCATCAACGTAGTGGCGTTGGTTATGCCGAAAAAATATCATTAAGTAATTTTTTTAGAAATTGGCTAGGTTCTGAAAGTGGTTCTGCTGGTATTCAAGATTATAATGCCAACGGATATATTAATGATAGTGACCGCATACTGATACGTTCTGGTTCATATGTGGGGTCTGCATTTACACCTATTATAAAAACCGCTACAATTTCCAATTTATTCGGTGGATATTCTAATAACGCATCACTAAGAAATACATTTGTATATGCCAGAGGTGTGGGAAGAAACACAGAAACTATAACATCTGTATCATCATCAATGGTATTGACCATCGGAGGTAAGGTCATATATGATAATGGCATATCTCCGGGTAATCAAAAAGGATTAACATTAACAATTGTAGATGGCAATAATTTTGATGTAGTTGCAACCACTAGATATAATACAGTAGATTCTACCGCCGAATCTACTACATTGGCATCTGCGATAAACAATATTAAAACCACCGAATTTGGTATTATTACTTCTCTGGGCTACTGGGAAGTTAATATTAATGATGATTTAAGAACGGCCGCAATGAAAGTCGGCCTAACCAAACTGGGTGGATATAATTCAAGTGATTCTGGGTCCGCATATTCTGCCGTTTTCTATGGAACAAGTGGAAGTGCTGGTGTTGGGGATTCACTTGAACGATTGGTGTCGTATAGATTTACAACGGGGTCTGAAGATGATATCCCAACATCTACAATCACAACCAGAATTCAATCAAACGGACAGGGCCCTTATCCATTTATAAACATTTCTGATGCTTCATCAACAAATGCACTATATGCATTTAACGCAAATACCGCCTCAGTTCTAACTCCGGCTCTCTTTGTGGATAGTGAAGGAAATATTAGTGCATCTGGTATAATATCTGCCAGTAGCTTTGTTGGTTCTGGAATTGGTGGCGGTGGTGCCGGTGGTCCATTTTATGAAACTGGGTCATTTTGGGCAACTACGAATGAAATTCAAATAACTGGGTCGTTAAAAGTAACAAGTGACAGTATAATCAATACATTAACGATAGGAACGGGTTCGGGAGATAGTACAAACAACACCGCATTAGGATATCAAACTCTTTTGGTCAACGATACTGGCGTTGGAAATACCGCCTTGGGTTATCGTGCACTTTATAGTAATATAGATGGATATTATAATACTGCCGTCGGATATAGAGCATTATTATCAAACGCTCACCCGTGGGCCACTGATAATACTGCGGTTGGATTCGAAACGTTAAGAAACAATACATCCGGGTCAGGAAATACCGCCATCGGCGGTGAGTCGTTGAGCTATAATACAATCGGAGCCTATAACAGCGCTATTGGATATTGGGCGATGATTAATAATCGTGTTGGAGACAATAATGTCGGCATAGGTGTCCAGGCAATGTATGAAAATAGGTCTGGGAGTAATAATGTTGCTATAGGTAACGATGTATTTTATGACATGAGAGACGCAACTACCAATAGTAATAATACTATTATTGGCTACAATACAGGCAGGGGTATTGTAACTGGTAGTGCTAATACAATTATTGGAGCACAGGTAACGGGTCTTCCGACTAGTTTAAGCAACACAATCATTATTGCAGACGGTCAAGGTAATTATGGTTTGTATATTAGCTCTAGCAGAAATGCACAATTCTATGGCGATGTTGTAACGAGTGGTGATGTAACCGCTAGTGCCTTTATTGGTGACGGTTCTCAAATAACAGGGGTGGTCAGTTCCTCATATGCTGTAACTGCTTCATACGTAGATGGTGCTTCTATTACAGGTGTGGTCAGTTCTTCATACGCAGAAACCGCATCCCATGTTGATAATAGTTTTCTTGAGTTAAATGATACCCCAACAACATACACTGGTTCTGGTGGATATTTATTAACGGTAGATTTAAGTGAAAATAGTGTAACTTTTACCAACGAAATTGGAATTGATGAATTAATCTTAGAAGCTACCACCGCACCAACCTCAGTAGCATCAGACTCAGTTTCAATGTATGTGACGGCTACAGGAACAACTCCAAATCGTGAAGTTGCATATAAAATTAAAAATGAATTAGGTCAAGAAATTATAATTTCGAGCATATTAGTATGAGTATATTAAGAGTCAAGGGAACAGGTGTTATAGCAAGAACCGCCGAGCCATATACCTATGAAGAAGAATGGGTAAGACCTAGTGATTGGTTAGATTTACCCACGATAAATGATTCTGAAGATAAGGTAGTTGGATTGTTTGCTGTATTTGATGACGAATCAAATTTCGTTGCCGTACGATTTCAAGGAAATTATACAGTTGATTGGGGAGACGGAACATCAGAAAATGTTAATAGTAATGTTACAGCACAACATTTATACGACTTCAATGATGCTAACTTAGATGGAACATTAACTTCTAGAGGATATAAACAAGCAATAATAACAATAACTCCCAACGGTGGAACATTAACCAGTTGTGAACTTCAAATAGACCATTCCGGTCTTAGTGCTCTTTCAATAAACCATATAGTTAATTGGTTAGATATTCAAATAACAGGTACAAATTGGACGAATATGACCGTTGGTGGAACCACCTCCCAGTTAAGACTATGTGAAAGAGTTTATATTCATTCTATTGGGACAGAAAACAATCTAACTAATTTTTTTAGAGGTATGATGAGACTTAGGGAAATTAATTATTTTGATGTGTCAGGTGTAGTTAATACTACTAGTATGTTTCAAGATTGCACAAGTATAGCAAAAATACCAGAATATAATTTTTCGTCAAATTTGACAGCCGCGAATACTATGTTTTATAATTGTTTTTGTTTACAATCTATACATTTATTTGATACATCAAATGTTAGTAATTTTACATATATGTTTAATAATTGTAGAAGTCTAACAGAAATTCCAGATTTTGATACTTCCAATGGCGGGACGGGCGGAACCTCTCTCCTTTATATGTTTCAGGGGTGTTCTAAATTAACAAAGGCACCAAATTTAAATACTTCAAACGCTGTTAATACAACTAATATGTTCGCCTCTTGTGCCGCTTTAACATCCATTCCATTTTATGATTTGTCTAATGTAATAATTGCAACTAGTATGTTTCAGAGTTGTTTTGCACTAAGAACAATACCAAATCTTGATTTGTCAAGTGCAACGGCCACATCTAGTATGTTTTATAATTGTTATAATCTACGGTCATTACCACCATTAAATATTAGTAATTCTACTAATACAAGTAATATGTTCAGAGGTTGTCATAACCTACGGTCAATTCCAGAAATAGATATTAGTAAATCAACAAATACTTCATATATGTTTGACAGTTGCGTTTCTCTTGTATCGTTGCCTGAATTAAATACAAGTAGTTCATTAAACACCAGTTATATGTTTTCTGGTTGTTATAGTTTGAAATCTGTTCCAACATTGGATACTAGAAATAGTACAACCATGACTGCTATGTTTCTGAGTTGTTATGCTCTACAAACCATTCAAACAGAATTTTCGTCATCTAACGTAAACAATATGTCAAGTATGTTTTATAACTGTTATAGTTTAGAAAAATATCCCATAATGGATACGTCAAACGTAACCATTATTACTGATATGTTTAGAGCTAATTTTTGTGCAAAAGAAATACCCGCATACGATTTTTCAGGAGTAACAACTGCACCGCCCGCAACTACATTTGATGCACTTGGGGTTACTAGAATAAAAATGACCGGATTAAACCAAACATTTGATATTCAAGGTATGAGTTTAGGACCAGATGCATTGGACGAGGTTTATACCAATTTACCAACCGCATCTGCAAAAACAATAACAGTTACAGGTAACTGGGGAGTAAGTTCTGATGACCCAAGTATTGCAACTGCTAAAGGATGGACGGTAGTAGGATGATATACTCGAACGGATTTTATAAGTTGGAGGGAACCAATCTTATCTTTGGTCCAAACTTTGTTTTAAATAAAGATTACGAACTAAGAAGTAGTTCAAAGGATACGTATACATATCCTGTTGATGGATGGTATTGGTTTGATTCACTTGAAGAAGCCTGTACTTTTTTAAATTTAGATATTAATGATTATCAACCTGTAGAAGACAATGACAATTAAACGATATGCCGGTGACAAATTAGTAGGTTTAAGTAGTGATACTAAACCAACAAATATACCTGACGGTGCCACTTTTTATGAAAGTGATACGTTAACCTCGTTTTTATTGGAAGGTGGAAGTTGGTCTGCTATATCAGCCTCTTATATCAATCCATTAACTCAATCTGTAAATATAGACGGTGATTTAACGGTAACTGGAATTCTAACCGCACAAGAATTCTATACTGAATTTGTATCATCTTCTATTATCTATGAAAGTGGGTCTACCAAGTTTGGTGATAGTGCTGATGACACACATCAGTTTACGGGTAGTTTGTCAGTTGATGGCACCATTTCTGGATCTACTATTAGTGGTTCATTCGTTGGTGATGGTTCTGGATTGACCAACATAGTTAGTGCTTCATTTGCCACAACCGCTTCATATGTAGAGGGCTCGGCCAGTGATTGGGATACATTAGCTAATAAACCCGCGGGGTTGGTCAGTAGTTCTGGTCAAGTAGACTACACAGGACTATCAAACATTCCATCAGGCATTGTCTCATCTTCCGGTCAAGTATCCTTTACTGGAATTACTGACGTACCAAGTGGTCTAGTATCCAGTTCTGGTCAAGTATCCTTTGATGGAATCAGTGATGTCCCTGTTGGTCTTGTATCTAGTTCTACCCAAGTAGACTACACAGGGCTATCAAATATTCCATCAGGCATTGTCTCTTCATCACAACAAATTAATACGGGTTCATTTAGTGGTTCATTCGTTGGTGATGGAAGTGGGTTGACAGGAATTGATGTCCCTGTAATCAACAACGATGCAGACAACCGTATTGTTACTGCTCAGGGTGATGGAGATCTAAACGCAGAAGCTAATCTTACCTTCGATGGTACTGCCTTGTCAGGAAGTACCGGAACGTTGCTTTATTTCCCAAGTAGCATAGATGGTAACGTGATCGGGCAATTAGGTATTGATTACCTGTCTGGTGGTGATCCACAATTGAGATCCAGGGGTGGAAGCAACATTTATATCTCTGATAACTTGGTAATGGACTCAGGTGGACAGAATATTCAAGCCAGAGCGACATATGCGGCTGATTTAAGATTCCAACACAAAAGAACTGCTGATTATGGATTTGCATTTGATACCAGAAATGATGCGGGAACATCTGATGTAAGAAGACTCAGAATTCCGGGTGGTGACGCTGATGACGCCATCTTCCTAATTGAGAATGTTGCTACTGTTGACATTGACGCAGACTTAGAAGTTCTAGGTACATCCACTCTTACAGATGTGGTGAACATCGGTACCGCTCTAGACCTTCCAGACAATGTAGTTCTTCGGTTTGGTACTGCTGATGATATGCAAATTTACCACAATGGAACAGACAACATCTTTGAGGTATTTAACGGTGACTTTGTAATTAGTGGATCTGGAACAAAAGTCGGTATCAACACCACGACTCCTACGAGTGTATTTGAAGTTTTGGGTGGATTAACAGATACCACCACGATGAGGGCACAAGAACATCACCTCTATAGTGCTGGAAGCCCCAATTACGAATTGAGGTTCGTCGTCGGTCAACCGAATGGTGTGATTATTGGTAACAACGGTGGAGCAGCGATAGCATACCAATCTGGTTCATTCTTGAAGGTGGGCGCATTTGATATAAATGGGGATGTAAAAACCATACAGACACCCAATCCAATTATGGAACTGTATAACCAAAACCAAGCTGTTGGCTTTACTGATACTCTGTACATCTTTGACAATAAGACCAACTACGCTAGAGGTGCAGCAATCAAGATCAGTTCTAGCGCAAATACCGCAGTTGCATATGACCAGTTTGGTTTGGATGTATCGGTGGTTAACCAAAATGGAAATGCATACGCAATCTATTCTAGAAGTGGATCAAATTATTTCAATGATGAAGTTGGTATTGGCACCGCTTCACCAACCCATAAATTAGAAATAGTAGGTAACGTATCCGCATCTTCATATACTGGTTCATTCTATGGCGACGGTTCCCAAGTAACAGGTGTAGTTAGTGCTTCATACGCCGTAACCGCATCTTATGTAAATCCATTAGTCCAAGATGTAAGTATAGACGGTGATTTAACGGTAACTGGAATTCTAACCGCACAAGAATTCCATACTGAGTTCGTTTCGTCTTCTATTATTTACGAAAGTGGGTCTACCAAGTTTGGTGATACCCTTGATGATAAACATGAATTTACTGGTTCCTTGGTGGTTAGTAGTTCTAACAATAATTACATTATTGGTGGAAATGTCGGTATCGATACCACGAGTCCTGTTTATATCTTAGATGTAACTGGAACAATACGTGCTACAGATGACGTTATCGTAACTTCCGACATAAGATTAAAGAATGAATTACCAGATATAATTCAAGGTCTTGAAACAGTTGACAAGATGCGTCCAATCAAGTATACTTTAAAGGACGATAAAGATGAAAATCCAAAAATACATCTTGGCTTCTCTGCCCAAGAACTGTTAGATATCGTGCCAGAGGTGGTCAACTCAGACGAGGAAGGTTATCACAGTGTATCCTATGGAAAACTAGTACCTGTATTGGTCAAAGCAATACAAGAATTGACCGAAGAAGTTAGAGAATTAAAGAAAAAGACGGGGGAATAGGGTATGGGCGTTAGATTAAGTGGTTCACTTGGTTCAGGTGATGTAAATGTTGGAATTCTTCTTGGAAAAACTGGGACTGTATCTTTGAAAGATGCGTCGTCGGTGATAGGAGGGGGTACTACCATTTACGGAAGAACTAATGCAAGTAGTGGATATAATAGAATTAATTATTATTCTTCCGCAAGTGCCGCGGACGGTTCAACCCCCCACGGGTTAGCAGAATTTACTGGTTATGTTCATAATAATACTCCGTCAGGCACGGTTGATAGCGTGTCTAAGGGAATCAATACAGTTTCTTTTAATTGGACCAACCCTACTGGATTTAATGCAGATTCTGGGTCGGGAAACAATATATATTGGGACAGTACGGGGTATACTTCAGAAGCTAATGCTACTAATAATGGTGTTCCTACTACACTTTTAACTAATAGTACCTCTAATACTTTTACTAAAAATACTGGATTGACTGCCGATAGGTGGTATGTTTTTGATATACAATCAACTTGGAACGATTCATCACAAACATTTGTTGATGGTGACCGCGCCGGTGCCGCCGGTGGGTATTCGGTGGCCGGGGGGATACCAATTTCTATTGGAGGTACCGGCGGAGGATTTATTATAGGTCCGGTGTGTAGTAGTGCGCCAGTCATAAATAGTGCTGTGCAAACCACTGACCCCGATTCTTGTTTTGTTGGTACAGATGTAAATATAAGAATAAATATAACATTATGTGAGGGTGCAGGAACAGCACAATTACGAAGAGCCACAAGTACAGGAACGAGTTGGCCAAGTGGTTGGACAGTAATTGATTCTTCTATTTCAGATGGGTTTAGTGGAAATGTAAATGACCCAAATGCGACTTCTGGTAACAATTATTATTATAGATTATACTATAATAGTGTTGGTTCTGGAACATACGTACAATCTGGTCCTATTAGTGCTACCTGTAATCTAGTTTAATAAATTAATTATGAATAAGTTAATAGAACAAACAGAAAATATGTTTGAACGAGAAAAACAACAAACATATCCACCAAAAACACAAATGTTGCGTAATTTTGCAAAAGAACTTTGGGAAAGTGCAAAACTTAAAGGTTCAAATTTACCTGTTATAGTCCCGATAGAAGAATCTCTAGCAAGATACGCTATATGCACTTCTTGTCCAAAACTAACAAATGAATTTAGATGTATAGAATGTGGATGTTTTATGAAAAAGAAAACACATTTAGCTAGCGCTAGTTGTCCGTTAGGTAAATGGGACAAGTTTAATAAAGAATAAACACTATTTATTTATATACTTAAATGGAGGTAATTATGAGCGTTGTATTAGGATTATTAGTTGTTGCAATAGTAGTCGGTGGATTTGTATTTTTTGTTAGACAAAAAAAGAGTTCCAGTGGAGGAACAGTAGCTTCCGGCGGAACAGGCAGTTCAAAATCTTCTGGTAGTCGTGGAAACACAGAAATTTAATCATGAAAAAAGTAGCAATATACACAGGAAGGTTCCAACCTTTCCACAAAGGACATTATAGTGCTTACAAACACCTCGTTGATAAGTTCGGCGAGGAAAATGTCTATATTGCTACTAGTGACCCGAAGGAAACTACTGAAAAGGACCCATTTGATTTCCACGGAAAGAAAGAAATCATGCATTCTATGTTTGATATTCCGTCTGACCGTATTGTTCAAGTTAAAAGTCCCTATAGTCCAAAGGAAATCTTAGATAAGTATGACCCAGAAACCACTCAATTTATTACAGCGGTTGGTGAAAAAGACGGCGAAAGACTTTCGCAGGGTAAATATTTTAGAAGATATGATGATAAAGAACAGGACCCCGTTTCTTATGGTAAGGGCGGTTATTTTGTAACCGTTCCTAACTTTAAAGTAGACGATGTGGTTATGAGTGCAACCCGAATTAGAGATACTTTGGGTAGTCCATCTGTATCTATGAAAGATAAAGTAGATTTCTTTAAGAAATTATATGGAAAAATGGACCCAACTGTGTTCAAGATGATGACCAGTGGTATAGAAAGTGGATTACAAAAAACAAAAGAAAAGGTAGCTCTGAAAAAACAACAAGAAAAACCAAAAGACGGAGAAGAAACATCAACTAAACAAAAAGTTGACCGTTCTGCCTTGATGAAAAAGATTCACAATCCACAAACAAGACGAGATATCTTGGTCAAGACCGCATTAAACTATGATAAGGACCATCCTGCTTATAAATTAGCAAGAAAGATGTTCCAAACAGGAACTATGAATGAGATATTTGCTCCTGTATTGTTAGAAAATGCACTTATTAATCAATACAATTCGCTGGTTGATCAATATGTTGTTGGTGAAGACGAGAAAAAGAAATGTCGTATTGAACCAACTGATGATTACACAGAGATTGAGAAGAAATGTAAGAAGGCATACAAGAAAGGCGTCTTCTATTACCCTCTGGCATACGCCCTAAGAACCGCCAATCTACCAGATAACCCCAACGAAGACCCACAACCAGAACCTCAACCACAACCCGAACCAGAAGTTTCGGAGGCGGAGAGTTCTACTGAGCGTGTTAGAAAATACTATAAGAGACACCCAGAAAAAGTAAAGGCTTATCTTCGTAAGACTGTTGATGATAGAGTTGCTAGAAACCGTGACCGCGCTAAAGCCATAAAGAAATATGGTGAATCAAAAATGAAAAACCACGATGTCCATCATCCAAATGGTGCACAGAATGGTAATTGGAAACTAGCAAAGAAAGACCACGGTAGAGATAAGAAGAATGAACAGGCACTATTTGAAGGTGGTGCTGCCGGACATATGATGCATCCATATGAAGATATGGAATTGACCTTTGGTGAATACAAAGACATGATTACACAGGGTCTAGTGGGTTCGTTTGGTGAGGATTCACAAATGACAGAGAAACTAGACGGTCAAAATATCGCATTTACGGTGATTGATGGTCAAATTAGATTCGCTAGAAACAAAGGACACGTAAAAAATCAAGGTCAGGACTCCTTGACAGTCAAAGGAATAATAGATAAATTTGAAGGTAGAGGAGCAATTCAACGAGCGTTCGTTGGTGCCGCCGAAGATTTGGAAAGTGCGTTAAAACAATTACCCGCCGACCAAGTTCAAAAGATGTTTGGTAATGGTTCTACCTATATGTCAACCGAAATTATCCTACCAGATAGTGAAAATGTAATTCCATATGGTAAGGCAGTCTTGGTTTTCCACGGAACAATGACCTATGATGAGGATGGAAACAAGGTAGACCAGAATCCAGAACACGCTACAGAACTAAATGACTTGGTAAAACAGTATGGTCAACAACAACAAAAGGTATTTGGTATCCAAGGACCACACGTAATTACATTTAGTGACGAAAATAGTGATGAATTGAAAGAAAGAGTTAGAGAATATCATAGCCAAATTGATAGATTAGCTGGTTCAATTAGTGCTGATGACAACACACCAGTTAGTGAATACTATAAAAAGTGGTGGGAAAACGAAATTAAACAATCATTATCCTCCGCGGGACTAGAAGCGGATGTTGACGAATTAGATGCATTGGTCAATCGTTTTGCCTTTGATGATAAGTCAGTTAAAGCAGGAACATTTTCACCAGAAATGAGAAGATGGTTAGCTCAATATCAAACACAAGTATTTCCACAGAAACAAAAAGAAGCTAGAGCACCATTTGAAATGATATTCCTACGAGCCGGCCAAGATAGTTTAAGTAGAATTAAAGATTTCTTGGGGTCAAATAATCCAGAAGCCGTAAGTAAGTTAGAAAGAGAAATAGAAAAGGTAAGAAGAGCACTCAAGGGACAAGATTTGGGTGACGCCGCTGAAAAATTAGCACAAGAATTTGAACGACTAGAACAGATTGGGGTTGATAGATTAGTTCCAAGTGAAGGTTTGGTCTTTATGTATAATGGAAGACCGTATAAATTCACAGGTGCTTTTGCTCCAATCAACCAGATATTAGGAACATTTAAATTTGGAACACCCGCTGGACAACAACAGGCACCAGCTGCACAACCCACAGGCGGTGCAACTGTCGGTGATAGAAACTTCATCAAACAGTTCTATGGTGAAAAGATTAGAAATCCAATGACAGGTAAACAAATTACACTACAATCTGCATTAACATACGCAAAATCACATCCAGCTTATAAAGCTGCGTTACAATTCCTACAAGGAAAGGTAGGACAAAAGGAAGGTTAAGGTTATGTCATATAAAAAGAATGAGTTAACGAATGTCCACAGGGGTGTTCAAGAAACTATTCAAAAGAAAATGAATACTTACGCCAACAAAATCGTTGTTGGTCAGTATACGGGCAAGAAAGAACCAATCAGACAAGACGGTGAAGTTTGGACAGACGATGAAAATCGTCAATGGGAAATGAAGGACGGTATAAAACAAAGAATCAGTCCTCTTCAGGGTGCTAAAACTCCTTGGTGGTGTCCTGTTTGTAATAAAACCATGAATAGTTATGATATCAAAGCGTGGAGAGTTCACGCACATTGTCTTGATTGTGTTGCCAAAGAAGAAACTAGAATGAAAATTGACGGTGTTTGGGAAGAACATCGTAAAAAAGAAATGTTAAAAAGTCAAATTTCTTATCTAACAGAAAAAATAGTTGAGTTGACATATTATCACGATACAGTTTCTAATCCAGAATTCATGACGTTTGATGACCAAACTGGTGCAATCCTAATGGTTGATAAATATCAAATCCCACTAGAGAAGGTCAAGAAAGACATTATGGAAGAAGTGGTTAGTATGAACAAAATTTTGAAGGAAAAGGAAAGAGAATTAGAAGAATTAATGGAGAATTCCGATGTTTAAAGCATTTTTACAATTATTGAAAGATAATTTGCATATAATTCCATTGGTGTTACTATCTGTTTTTCTTAGTTCTTATGTCACTTCTATGTTTAAGCAAGATGAAATGGACGTTTATATTGAACAATATAACGAATTTAAACAAAGAGCAGAACAAACCGAACAGTTTGCAGACAGTTTAGATAAATTGGTAGATGGATATAGGGAAGAAATAGAAGAATTAAATGATTCCATTTTTATACAAACTAATAAATTAAGTGATGCTGAGACTAGAGTTGCTGATTTAGGTAGAAGAACGGCTAATTTAAGAGAACAATTAAACGATTCTTTGATGTCTCATGTTCCAGAACCAGTAGTAGCATATATTGATGGATTGGAAGAAGAGAATATAGCATTAAAAGATAATGTAACTGCCGCTAATACATTGATTTTCACTCTCCAATCTCAGAACGATTTATTAAGTACATCACTAGCTCTTCAAACCACAAGAGCTGATTCACTTGCGGCCATTGTAGCGGCTATTCCAGAACCACCTAAGAACCCAAATAAGGTGTTGGGTTTCCTTCCTAAACCAACTAGAACCCAAACATTCATACTTGGGGCAGTAGTTGGTGGTGTTGCCGCGTGGAAACTTATAGGATAATCTATGTCTACTGACTTAAAAACAATCATTAAACGAGAGTATACCAAATGTGCTCTTGATTGTGAATACTTTTTAAGAAAATATGTCTATATTCAGGTTCC
>Ga0208644_1000223_pt1 | contig 41710 bp, 56 predicted proteins | sample VirMetDEL_Nov_18_FD_184517 | JGI IMG/M metagenome (GOLD analysis project Ga0208644, IMG submission 184517) | Aqueous microbial communities from the Delaware River and Bay under freshwater to marine salinity gradient to study organic matter... | ecosystem: Environmental > Aquatic > Marine >...
GCTTTCCTTCTTTGATCTTTTGCTCCGTCCATATCCAAGCTGACGCATTCCACAGTATAGCACCCGCATGGTCTTCAGAGTTGTCCCCCTCAGCCAGCCCCAACAAATGTCTAAACATCGAGTCATATAATCTACTTAGTGGGAATCCTTGCTTCCAGTTGTCGTCTCCGTAAAGCTTTCCGCCAGCTTCAAATCGTTTGGCGAGACTGCGTAAGGCGACCGGAGGTATAAGGCTGGGTCGTCCCCGTCCATCGTCCCCATCACGCCTTGCCCCAGTGCTGAAGTTTCTAGTATATCCTTGGTTTGGTAGTTCTTCGGTGTCCATAGTTTCTTTATTGTATTTGTTCTGAAGCAGTAGTTCTCTGCTCGTAATAATCGTGCCATCCATGCATTCATCAAAGCATCTTGTTCAGTAAGTCCTGCTTTCTCATACATTGCAACAACAGTTTCCCAAGTGTATCCGTATTTATCCAACGCTTTCTTAGCAGCTACTGGTCCAACCTTTGGTACACCGCTGTATCCATCTGTTGAATCTCCAGTCAGTGTTTGTATAAGGTGGAAGTTATCTGCTTCTTCTACGGATGGTTGGTGGTACTCTCCTTTGTTATAATCGTAGAAGATACCTGGTACACTCTTGAAGTCTTTGTCTATACTAACAATGATCGTCTCTTCATCCATTGCTTTGTCAGTAGCTAAGATAGATATAACATCGTCTGCTTCCAAGTTATCCCACAGCACACCACCCAGTTCATCGATGATCCACTGCTTTACTTGTCGAAGGATGATAGGCAGTCGGGACTTAGCTCTGTTACTTTTATAGTCAGGGTACAGCTTGCGTCGGAAGTTAGCACGGTCTGATAGGCACAGCACTACATTCTCACACTTCAACTGATCTCTGAACTCCTGTATCTTATTTATCACACGAGCTTTAGCTAGTGCCATGTCTGCGTGCACAGTCCACAGTTCTTCCTTCCATTGTATAGGTTCTTCTGCGACAACAGCTGCCTCGAAAGCGAGGACATCTGCATCTATTAATAGTGTAGTTTTTGTTTTATTACTCATAGTATACGCTCCAGTTATTTTGATATTTCATGTACTTGGACTTGGAACTATTGTCGTCGTACAGTTTTATTGTCAAGCTAGTGACAGCTTTTCTAGGTATCATCCACCACATATTAATAGGTGCTGCGTAACAAGCTACTACATCCACCAAGTCACTCATGTGTGCTTTAGTAGTACATCCAGTACCGGTTGATAAACTGTAGTAATTACATTTGTGTTTAATACTTGTGCTTTTTACTTGTACCTTCAGATCACCTGCTGGACAGTGGACGATATAGTCCCAAGGCATAGGAGTAGTTGGAGTGTGAGGTTCAAAGTCCCGCTCTAAACATTCTGTTATGAAGCGAGTCTCTGCTATAGCTCCTATGCGTTGTTCTTTAGATGATGGCATGTGTTGTCTCCATTCGAATGGGTAGCTAATATCTTGGGTGTCGTACAGGTTAGCGACTGTAGTATAGTAATCATATTCTATTTCGTCCATATCAATGCGTCTCCGCCCATGTTGTACCTACTTTGTACTCACCGTCGAGTTGTACATTCAGCTTCAGTTCAACACCCGCTACACGAATAGCTTTCACTGCTAACTTACCAAATGCTTCTGCTTGGTCTGGTATTACTTCTGCTTGGAACTCATCGTGTATGTTAGCAACAAATGCATACTCTCTACCGTGCTGCCAGTTACTCTTACCGAGTGCATGGAACAGTTGGATAAGTGCTACCTTCATACACACTGCTCCGGCTGATTGAAGTAACATGTTCAGTGCTGCGTGACTACTTCTAATCCGTAATAACCGACCATCCAATCCTGATAATACACCACTGTGTTCTACTTTCTTTTGAATAGCATCTTGTAGTTTCTTCAACGCTGGTAGGTTATCTAAGAACTTACGCTTAAGTTGTACTCCTTCTTTAGCACCACCTCCAATGATCTCTCCCATCTTAGCGGGACCAGCTCCGTACAACAAAGCGTAGATCATAGTCTTAGCTTGGTCTCTGTTGTCTAACCCTGCTCGTTCCATGTTGAATGTGTGGATATCTCCTTCTGTTACGATCTTACCGTACTCTCCTCTGTCGTAGAATGCTAAGTAATGTGCTAACATCCGTAGCTCCAATCCACTAGCGTCACATCCCACCAACTTCTTACCACTACCCGCACCGAATAAATCCCGACACTCTTCACCGTAAGGTACACGACAAGCAGGAACCTGTGCTACATTTGGATTGCTGTGTGTACATCTTCCCGTCACCGCTCCGTTAGTATTAACACTACCGTGTATCCGTCCGTTCTTAGCCAGCTTCAACCACGCTTGTTCTCCCTCTGCTAACTGACCAAGTCTTTTCTGTACTAATAGATAGTCTAACAACTTAGCTGCTATTGGATGGTCTATCTTCTTCAGTACTCCTTCGTCCACCTTCGGTGTGGTAGCATCTTGTTCTACAGGTAACTCGTATCCTAGGTCAGCTAATGCAGAGGCTATCTGTTGTCGGGAACCAGGGTTGAACGGTGTAGTCTTTTGTTTGTTACCGCTCTTGACTGCTTCCTTTAACAAGGTCTGCTTCAAACCTCTAGCTTTCAACATCTCCTTTAGCTTTACCTTGGTCTCAGCAGTGAGGACTTCTATCTTATCTTCCTCCTTTAATGTTATCGACCAACCAGCTGGACTCTTCATCTCTTCAACCTTTGGTGATACCATCTGTTGCAACTCGTCCTTTAACTCCGCACGAATAGATGTTAGCTTGGCTGTCAGTCTGTCTGCTTTATCAAGATCAAAGCTGAACCCGTGTCGTTCCTGTTGAGATATGATAAATGCGAACCAGTGTTCGATAGCTATCATCTGATTGCTAGGCTCTTGAGTGAGTAGATAATCGTACAACAGTTGTGTAACTATACAATCACGCTCGCAGTATTTCTTCATCTCATCGTTGTAGTGATCGAACGCACCATCCTCTTCTCCGTATGTCAGCTTCGTAGCTTTACCCATCCGGTGTCCCCAAGCTTTCAAGCTGTGACTACCAACCAGTGCTTTATCGAAGTTGTTCCGTCCGAAGTCCTCGTTGCGTAAGTCAGAAAAGATACAACGACTCATCACCAATGTATCTACGACTTTAACAAGAGGTGGAGAGAATCCGTACATCTTCTTCAGTGCAGGTATATCGAAACTAATAACGCCATGCCCAACAATTCTGTCTGCTTCTGCTAAGGCTGTTAGTCCACGGTGTATACTATCTCCTGCAAAGGTCACCATCTTCGGAGTCATAGGATCGTACACAGACAAGCAGTGTACAGTATGTAAGTCCGACAGTGTAACCCAGTCTTTAATCTTATTTGTTTCTATATCAAAGAATAGTGTTCTCATGATGCAAAGTAAAGTACCTCGTTGTCTTCACTTATAGCTTTAGCAGCTTTCTTAATGAAATCATTGTTTTCTTTCTCGTAGTTATCACCTAGGTCAGCAGTACTCAATGCTTGTATATCACTCAACTGTAACTCAACACCCATATCGATAAGCTGATCAGGATTTTCCTGTCCGTAAACATTCTTACCAGGACTGCCCCTCTTACTCCACTCTTCTTCTATAACAGAATGTAGTTCATAGTTATTCCTCCACTCAAACTTAACGATTCTTTGTTTCTCAGTTTGTCCTCTTTTGTTTAAATAAACATATGCTTTTTGATCTAGTCCCATATTAATTGTTCTCCGGTTTATCTTGTATGTTGTTTTCTTTTATTAGTTTCTGATAAGGCACTAGCTTCTTTAAAGCTGTAACCCAATCGTTATTGTGTAGTCTATTCTTTGTGTTGCTGTTCTTCGCTGCGTCTATACACATGTCAAAGAACTCAGCTTTCCACTTACTAGAAGGGTTGGTTAGTTTCTTCTTCTTCATTAAATGTGTTACTCCTCTCTTCCTCGGTGCACCTACCTGTATCACAGTTGTAATACAAAGTACTACAGTGTCCGGTCTCACCGCTGAATCGATTCTTCAGTACTCTTACTTTTGTTTCGTTACTTAGCCTGTCGCTTTGTTGGTTGCGTTCCAATCCGATGACCATGTCCGATAGCTGTGCAATTGCTTGACTACCTCGGAGGTGATGCAGACTTACTCGTCCACCCTCTTCATGTCCAGTATCCACACGCTTCAAGTGACTGACCAATACCATACCACACCCTGTCTCTTCTACTAGAGATCGTAGCTTGGTCATTGTATTATCTATCAGTCTGCGTTCATCGTCTCCCTGTATCCCACTAACAACAATCGATAGGTGGTCTAGGAATATCCATTTACAATCGAAGCCCTTAATTAAGTACCTTATTTTGGACAGAAGATTGTCACTCTCCATACTCCCGAAGTGATCGTAGGTGTAGAACTTACCGTTACCCACAGTCCTATCGAAGGCAGGTTTCAGTTCCTTTTCATCTAACATATCATCATCGAGGTGTAGTGGTTTGTTCATGTGTATTCCTAGGATACCCAACGCTGTACGCCTGACGGATTCTTCAAGAGCTATGTAACCAACCGTCTCACCCAACCCTAACAGATGGTGTGCGATCTCACGACAGAACAGACTCTTTCCGATACCACTACCAGCAGTAACAGTAACTAACTCTCCTAGTCTCAATCCGTGTGTTATGTGGTTCAGTCCGAAGAACGGATACGGTTTGCTTTTGTGCTCCTCTTTATGAGAGATAACATCCCACAACTCCTTACCGTTTACGATGCCGTCTGGTCTGTACTCACGAGCGTCAAACAAACACTGGACTAACTCCTTACTTCTGTTCGCAACAAGCATATCATTCGGGTCTTTAAGTGGTAGCTCTGCGATGTAAGCTTTACCAGGTGTCAAGAGTGCTGCACATTCTGCTGCTCCCTTTCGTCCGACATCATCCATATCAAAGCAGAACACTACTTGATCGTACCTGTCTAACCAATCGATAGCTTGAGCAACAAACTTCTTAGCTGCTCCTCCACCGTTAGGTACACTCACGACTGCCCACTTGTTATCGAAAGCTTGGGACACACTCAATGCATCTATCTCACCCTCGGTAACAACTACCCGTCTGCCTCCGTCTCTCCACAGGTGCTGACCGTACAATCCAATCAGCTCTCCTCGTACAGAGAATGACTTGTCTGCGAACCTAAGCTTCTGTCCGCATGTCTTACCGTCTCTTGTTTTATAGTTAGCTATTTGTACAGGCTGTCCGTTCACGTTGCCCATCCAATACCCCCACTTCCGACAGGTATCTTCAGTTAGGTTTCTTCGGGCGATTGCTTGAGGTGATCCGTTGACAAACTCTCTCGGTGTTGGTTCGCTCACTCGTCGTCCTCCTCCAGCGTGACTGTTACAGCTGAAACAATGCCAGCTTCCGTCGTCGTTAGTGGCTCTTGCATCACTTGATCCACACTTAGGACACGGTTGGTGTGTGTTTGTAAAAGCCATTGTTTTGGTATAGTTTTATTTGCATATAGTATATTTTTCTTTTCGCACCAGCGGGCGTAGGTAGTGTTGCTTCCTTTCCGTATCTTATTAAAAGCATTCATAAATACTAGTCGGATGTCTAGGTGTGGATGTTGTTGACGGACTAGTAGATGCTTCGTTCGATCCTCCACCGTCCATACACCCTTGGCTTCAATGATGATGCCGTTGGGTAGTATGAAGTCGGGAGTGTAGGTAGCTATCTTTTGATATTCTAACTTTACTGTTTCGTACTCAAAAGCAACACCACTACGCTGAAGCTGGTTAGCTAATGTTTGTTCGAATCCAGAGCGGTACTTAGAAGTTGGCAATGACCTCTTCTTCTTCCGTTTCCGCATCGAAGGCTCCCTCTAAGTTTTCACCGCCATTCACAAAACCTTCTTCTTGTTCAGTGAATCCGAATGAACTAGCTGCCTTAGCTGACACGCCTCCTTCACCCAACTGGATAACTTGAACAGCTTCTAACTTAAAGGTAACTCCGAAACCAATAGCCGGACTGTTGTAAAAGCTAGGACGGAAAGCTACTACTACTTCACTACCACTCCATACTTGTACATCTTTGTCCAATGGTTGAGCTTTGGAATCGTACACAGGCATTGATCGATGATAAACTTCCTTAGTAGCTTTGATTCTCCCTCCCCCTTCCATCTTAGTTTTAACCAAGTATCCGCCATCGATTTCTTCAATAGGGAACTCACGCTGTACTAATTTCTTAGCTGGGTTTTCTTGCTGTGCTTCCTGCAACTCCTGTTCGTACAACGGGCGGAGCGTAGCTTTGATAGCATCAGCTTGTGCTTTGTCGATGATAACATCACAAGTATACACGCCAAACTCTGGCTCGAATTTCTTGTTAGGTTCTGTGATGTGAGGATACCTAGCTGTACCCTTTGCTTTTATTATTTGATGTTTGGTTCTACTTTTCAGTGCCATATCTATTTTTATTTTATCGGTGTTAAGACAACAGATACTTCATACGCTTTACTGCCAAGACATCTAAGTCTCCAAGTTCAGGCACGAGTGGAAGTTCTGCGGTCGGATGGTTGTTGATTTGCTCCATTCTGAACTCGGTCAGGAGATCAACAGAGAAAGTTTTAGCGTACATCTGTCGTACAATCGTATTACATTTGCGTACATTACAAGCGTGAGTCACAAAGCAGTCATGTACGGTAGCCAAGTCGAAGTCAACCTCATTAGCTACTTGATGTACGATACAAGCGTCAAGACTGTGGATAAAGTTAGCAGTAACTGCGTTGCCTTGTCCCTTTGGGTCAATCTTATCTTCCATCTCATCTACTTGTATAGCAACGCTCAGGTTTTGAAAGACAGATTGTACCTCTACCTTCTTCTTATACTTACGGTAGCTTTGTACTACTTTAAATCCAGTCGGTGTTGTCCAAGTAATAGCTGAGTCGTAACCTAAAGCTCGTACACTTTCACGCAGGAATGTCATCACTTTATTAACAGGACGACACACTTGGTTAGCTAATCGGTTGACGATCTTACTCACCCATATAACAGAGGTAAGCATCTCTCCGGTCGATGTCCACGGATGATTAACTCCTATGCTTTTAAATAAATCCTGTACCAAATTATAGTGGGTAGCACCGTACGGTCTGTTCATCACTGCTAACTTAGATAACTTACGAGAGAATCCGTACTGCATCCAAGTCTTAGCCAGCGGTCCACCGTCCTTCTTCAACTCATCGTACACCATATCACTAAACTCTGTGTACATATCATTAGCTTTGTCTTCCTCCACCAAGTTGCACATCCTACCGATCTCTTTGTCCCGTAATAACAAACTCAGTATCTGCATACCGTTATTGGAACAGTCTTGACGCACAGGTAGGTAGCTAACATATCCGTACCCCTCTTCTCTGAACTTCTTAAACTCTAAACAGAACCGCAGGAAACAGAACGGATCGGATGCATCTGTCCACCAATCTGTACCGTGTGGATCATTCGCTGCTTCAAGAATAAAGTTCTGTCGTTTACCTACCCACTCAATACGTTCATCCCGTGTACCTTTTACTCCCCACATGTTCGCACCGTGGACAAATATCGACATAACATCCTCTTCATCCACCACCTGTTGACCGTTCTTAAAGTCCAACAAACTCTTAGCTAAATCAGAACCTTGAGGGTGTAAGTAGTACGGAATAGCGTACACTCTGCCCCTGTAATCACAACGATAAGGAAAGTACAGCTTGTCCCAAGTCTTATATATCTTAGCTAGGTGTAGGATACGACAAGTCTGATACCGCTTGCTGTTGTTAGCATCGTTCGCTTTCTTGATGTCCTTCTGTTTTAACTTCCAAGCCCGTAGCTCATGCGGACAATCACCTGTGTACCTCGGTTGCTCAGGTATCGTTCCAAAGTTAGGAATGTTTCCAACAACACGCTCATTCTCCCAACACTTTAGAGTAATATCTAAAATCTCTTTGTTAATTTTCCATTCCACTCTAGCAAGTTTATTACAAGCAGACATAGCGTGTTGGTAGCTCTTCTCGTAATCTTGAAACCATTGAACGGGCTTACCTGTTATGAACTTCTGTGGAGGCATGTGCTTAACACTGTACCCACCACCTACTAATCCGTACCAATCAACAGGACGGTCAGGTAAAGCCATCTTAAATACTCTAGTTGTCTCCTTCCACGCATCAAACCGCTGTACCCAATCTTTAAATTGTGAAGTAGGTAAGACAGTGCGTTCCGGTTTGTAACTCTTCTGTCCACCTGAATTAAAACCGATCTCCCACAACCCTGTCTCTAGTCGTATCTCTTCCAATAACCAAGCACCAAGAGCTGTCTTACACTTACTATCCCACAGCGTGAACCGCTCCTCTTCATAGTCGTAGAACTGCTTCAGCTTCATAGCTTTACTCCTGTCATCCAACGCTAACAGATCAAGCTTGTTCGGATGCATAGTATCTAACGCTTTGTCCCACCTCGCCTGATTCTCAAATGCCTTGCCTATCTTGTAAGCCATACGACCAACAGGTAAGTTAAACTGGAGGTGATCAAGAAATGTTTGCAGAGCTAATGCACTGACCTGGTACGGACACATATCTAATATAAAAGTAAGGAACAGCGGTGTAGTGTGCTCGGTGTTACCTCCAAATGTGTACATAAAATCCTCTACCTTCTTACCTAATCTCGGAGCCATGACCCGTAACATTCGCTTACTAGCGTCCGTCTTAGATGACTCTCCCTCCTGTCTCAGCTTGGCTTGTCGGTTACGATATTGTGTCCGTCCCCACTCACGCATTCGCCACACATGACCCCGTTGGTCTTCGTTCGTATCTTTAGTCATGTGCGTTATTAAACCAAGATTTAGGTAGCTGTCGTTGCTTGTTGGTGCGGTAAGCTATTAACTTGCCTTCAGCGTCCCGTACATAGTTGCCATTCTTATCTCGTTGAAAGCCTGTTATCTCAGTATCCGCCCAGAACTTATTCCACCCAACAGCTATTGCGTTGTGATCGATGCTCGACCAGTTAAAAGGCAAGTCAGTTACGGATGTTTCGTATTCTTCCACACTCATCTAATAACTCACCTCTAATAATGTCCGCCTCCGCCTCCCAAAACAGGTCAACTCTTTCTCGGATCTTCGTATCCATTCCACCTGAGCCAGTGTTCGATCTCTTCTTCATCACCTTCAAACTCTTTAATCTCTTCCAAAAGCCACTCTCTTTCTCTCTCTTCATAGTCTTGTTCATCGTATGGGTTGTTGCTGTTTAACCAGCTATCGTAGTTGCAGTTCCTCATTGTTCCAATCTCCGTGTTTCATCCTCCAACAGCTGTTGCAAGGACAGGTAAAGTGGAAAGTATTTATGATCTGGGTTCAGCTCCCCGTCAAACTCATTCCATAAAATGTGATACATTAATTCTTCAATCATATCAGCGGGTTGTAGTAATAGTTCTTTCATAGGTCATCATATAGCCAAGCCAAGAACAGTAATCCACAGATCAGGAAACAGCCAAAGCCTAGCATTGTAATCATTCTTCGTTGTTTAGTTGTCGGTTAAGTAGTTCGTCTTGCAGTTCAATCAATCGATCACGGACAGTTACAGAGTCAGGTAATTTTTCACGGACACGTAAGTAATGATCGATAAGCGTTTGCAAGCTCGGTTCGTCCAAGGTTTCAAGGTGTTCTGGATTAGTGTTATTCAAAGTCATGATCGATACATCTTGTGCCTTCGTTCTCTCGCCCTTGCAAGCTTTTATCGCAAACATCACAAGTTTTACGCTTCTTTAATTCTTTAAGCACACCTTTGAACGCTTCAAACGCTTCCTCTTTGCTAGCACAAGTGCCACTAAAATTCGGATAGTCACGGCACTTCCAAACAAGTTGCGGACAGGTACGATATCGCTCCGAATCTATGTAGTAAAAGAAAGCAACTCTGTTTCCGTTGTGATCGGTTAGGTATTCGGTGACGCTCACTCTTGAATATCCTCCGTTACTTCGCCATCTTCATCATCTACACGCCATCTCTTTACGATCACCTCGCCATCTATTGAATCATCAAAGTAGTAAACATACTTGCCAATGGTAACATAAAGAGAGTTGTCGGTTGGTTGGTTTATTTTCATGGTCAGGTAAGGTTAGGTGTTTAAAAGCTTTTTACCACGGCACAATTCTTCGTATTCAAATTGACTCACAACATGAGTAACAAACTCAATAGAATCCAATTCTTTCTTAACATATAGATTATAGAATCCTTTTAAATCCTTTTTAGGATGTTTGGCTATGATGTACCAGTGCTCGTTGTTTGTATCGGTTACTTTTATTTTCATAAGGTCAGGTAAGGTTAAAGGTTAAAAGTTAGTTAAAAATTTCGGTTAAAGACTCGCCAGCAAGATTCCAGCCCCTATGCATTGCAAGCTTTTCCCCTTGATTTATAAATCTACCTGAACGGAAAAGCCAGTAAGATTCACCGTCAAAATAATACGCCCCTAAATCGTTCCAATGCCCGAATAAGGTTGCAAGGTTGCCATTAGGTAAAGTTATTTTTTCTTTGTATTGTTTATTATATTTTTCGTTGTACATGATGTTTAAAATTCGGTTTCCAGTATTGTCTTGATCGTTTCAATCGGTTTACGGTCTCGCAAAGCTTGCAAGATATTTTCGTTTTCAAGTGCTATGCTTGGCTCGATTAAGTATTCGTTGCAAAGTAAGATGAATTGAGTCTTTGTCATTGGTTTTATAGATTTAAGGTTAAAGGTTAGGAAAAAAGGATAGAACATAGAATAGCTATCCAAGCAGTAAGTAAGATGAAAGGCATTGCCTTATCTATCAAATTTGGTGCTGTAAACATCTTGTACACCTCTTTGTCGATCATGTCGCTAGGTGTTGGTAGTTTGTTTATGATTTTGAGTTGTTGTTCGTTCATAGTATTTCGGTTGTCTTTATAGTTTTAAAACAAGTTGTTAGGTAATCTATTAAATCTTGAGTTGTCTCAAATCTTTCCTTTGTTTCAACACCTCTAATATCACCTAACCAAAAAGTGTAGGAATCAGTATTATTGTAAATTACTAAGTGATCTCGTTTCATGGTCTTTAAGCGGTTGCAAGTTCTACGCCTTGAATAAGTTTGTGCAAAGCGGTGTACAATTCTCTTTTAGTACCTAAACCTATTGTTTCTTTTACACCGCCCCCTTCATTTACCATTTCATGCAAGCCAACCGCTCCATAAGCCTGATAAAGGTGAAAGTTGCCTATTTGTGCGGTAAGTTTGTCATTATCCTTTGCATAAGGCTTTAAAGGGCGGTTCAATAGTTTGTTTAATTCAGCGGTTAACGCTTCAAGTTGTGCAAGTGTAGTTCTCATGTGTATAGTAGTATTTTGTTTATTGATTTTTGATTGTACATATATCTTCTTTCCCAAAGTAAAACCACCGCTCGGAATATTCTTTAGGTTTTATAATTTGAGCAGTTCTGGTAGATTTCTTTACCCACTCGTTGCCCCCAAAGTAAAATCTTGAGTTAATTTCTATATTTTTAAAAGTTTGTTTTATTTTCATTTTGATAGTATTTTTGTTTTTTATTGTGATTCGATTAAGATTAACCAAACTTGTATGGATCAATGCTAATTAGCTTTTCAACAAGTATATCGTCAAGTTTAGAAAACTGGTCTCTAGTAAAGATGCCAGCGTTCCAAAGTCTTTCCAAGCTTTCCTCTACTTTCAAAAGAGATTCAGCGTCATTAGCTTTATTGATCCGTTCAAGTGCTGATTGATAGTTTTTATTCATGTAAACAGCTATTGAACGAACCAAAGCATCTTTGCAAATTATTTTTTGCGTTTACCTATTCTTTAAAGCTGTACTTATCGATGGTATAACAAAGGCTAATGATCGATTAAGTTGTGCTTCAAGCTGTTCATTTAGTTCATTTATTTTTGAACTTGGAACTTTGAAAGCGAAAAACACATACAAGACTAAAAGCAACTAACTTGCATTAACGAGTTTGATCCGAAGCTCCATTGACTAGGCTATTGATCGATCTACTAATGCAATTTAGTTGCAATAAGGAAAAAAAATAAGCAAGAAATCAGTAGGAATCTATTAAGTTTGCATAAGTCGTTGCTAATCAACAAATCTAATTAGACATAATACATAAAGAGCGAAGCTCTACCCCCCGCCCTTTAATAATCCTGGGTACGCACGGGGGTAATTAATGCGCGCGTATATAGCGTCGACCTCTCAGATTTTTCCGACTAAATCTTTTTAGATAAGTCGTTCAGATTTTTCTGCCTAATCTTTTTGAGAGTCTAGAAACTCCTCTAAACCACACCTCAGAGCTACGCTTATATAGTCTTCATCAGTAGCTACTTCCTTGCCCCATTTAACAAGCATATCGTGTGTGCTGTCTTCCATCTCCAGTTCTAGCTTGGTGAAGACTTCGTCTTCTGTTGAGACGATCCGGATAATCGGTAGAGGCTCCTTAGAGCAGCTAGGTGCGAGTTCAGAACTTAAAGTTAATGTCGGTGTCGGTGTCTTTTTCTTCTTCTTCATCATCTTCTACTCCTTCGAATATAACATCATCTGTTTCAGTAAGTACAGACAACTTAGCGAAGTCCAGGCAACCTGCTATCGTGTAGTCGTTAAGATCGTACTCTCTTTTAAAGCGGTACACCAGCTTGGCTAGTTCGTACTGGAAGGTGTCTGTTTGATCGTTGATATTCATCAGTATTAATAATACATAAGATAGAGTAGTTGTCGAGTAAAGCTGTATTGTTATGCGAGACGCTCTTGAGACACTATTGAGACACCTGCTGTACCCCTGATAAACACTGATGTTTTAAATTTTAAGCTTTACAAGTTTCCTTCGGTTTGAGATCGTTATAATAATGATATTTAGATCGTACCTATAAGGTCCGTTTTAAACGATCCTCAAAGGAATAACAAAGATAAGAGTACAAGCAATTAGTTTTAGAGTCGTATAGCTGGTTACTCCTTTTATACCTTTCTTTTCCGCATTCGCTACAAAGATTAAACCAAAGTTAACTTCAGCTTTGATCACATCAGTTACAGTTGTTGAGCTGCTCATACATCCGTTCTTTCGCAGCTACTCTAACAAAGGAGACTGATAACAACTCTTTAACTTAGGTTTTTAAGGATAGGTGTGTTTATAAATAAACCTAGCATATTTAAAGCTATACTTTAGGATTTCAAGGTAACTTGTATGTACTAAGTCTGTATTTAAACTAAGTAAGAAATTACAATATATACAATATAAGAATACTAAATAGATACTGTAAAAGAGCTATTGGTGAACGAAGTGAGCAATAGCGATGAGAACGAAGTGAATAAGATTTGTTATATCCAGCTAACAGCTGTTTTGTTATTACTTCGTTTATGAAAGCTATCAACAAACTTTGTTAACTCTTCATTCATCAGCTCTTGTTGTCTATCAATCATGGATTGGTTAACATCAGCAGCCATCTGCTGCACCCAATAACCAACAGCTATTGATAAAGCATCAAGACGGTCATCATGTACCAGTGATCCTCTATCTCTTGTTATCCTACTTAATTGATACATAAGCATGTACCTGGTTTGTTGTTCTATAGGATAGCTAAGGGCAGACCTGTAGTCATCCGTGATGACGGAAGGGTCAACAATAAGTCTATGAGAGTTTAACACAGGTTCAAGGGTATCAACAATCCGTAGCTCCTTTTGCTTATTATGTCTGACTTCTTCTATTGTTACAGGATAAGTAGTTCTAAACAGAGGCTTTATCAGCTCCATAAACATACCGTCACCAAAGTTAGACTCTATCACTACCTTATTAACTTTGTTATCCTTTGCTATAGCTACCAGCTGCTTAAGGGTCTTCTCATCGTATCCACCTCTTATCCCTCCAGCATCCGGAACAAACAACTGACCGTTAAGCATCTTCACCACAGCGTACCCTGTTTCATCCTTACCACGACCAGACGGGTCAATCGATAGCACAGAGCCTGTGTACGGTATCATATCCCCAACAGTGTTAGCAGGTCTTCTGTACCTGTCCCCAGCCAATCCTACATTAGGTAACTCTCTATCACAGTTATCAGGATCGGATGACCACACTACCTTCTCAGGAGCTACATCGACATCCACATCCATAATGACCAAGTCGTTAATCTTTAATGGGTATCTATCAGCGTCCGATAGCTTAGGATTAAGCATGAACTGTAGAGCGTACCCTGTCCGACCGTACGACATCTTTCTTTCCTCTAAGTCTAAGTCAGTGAACCGTAAGGGTTCTGTAGAGGTACCAACAGTCTCAGGTGTTATTCTGTCCGCTATAAGGGGTGCTAGATCGCCTCCGTAGTTATTTATAGCCTCCCTATCGTCTGGATACTCTGAAGACCATATACGGCTCTTGTAGCCCCTCTCTCGCAGTTTGTTGTATATACTGTCCTCACATTGAGGAGTACCAAGAAAGATGATCCTTGAGGAGTCTAAAGGTTTAATGATAGCGTCGAACTCTTTTACTTGTTCATCCAGCTTATCTCTCATTCCTTGAGTAGCACTGTTGTTAGCTACCTCCACATCGTCTGCTACAATTATATCAGCACGAGATCCAGTTAGCTGTGATGATATACCAAGGGACTTAACGGAGGGTGCGTGAGAGGCTGGAGCAGGTCCAACATCAAATGCTATCTTACTGAATCGTTGGTTCTCTGACGGCTTTAATCCTTGTAAAATGGGAATCTCCTGAATGATTCGCAAGGTAAATGTAGAGAAGTCATCCGATCTGTTTTTAGATGCTGATACAACAAGTATGTTCTTAGATGGGTCCAGCAGCAGCTGATGTACTACAAAAGCACTTGTTATCCAACTCTTCCCTACTCCACGGAACGCCATAATAACAGACCGCTTTGGACCGTGTTGCAGGTACTCTGCTATGTCGTACTGTAGCTCGGTAGGATCAGGGAGGTTCAGGTGCTTCCAAACCAGGTATAGAAAGTTTCTAAAGTCCCGTAGCTTGGGCGGTATCTCTTGGTGTTTCTTCTTCTTCAAATGGTAAAGTATTAAGTTGGTCAGACAAGGTTTGTAAAGGTGTACCCATTCCGCTGTCCATAACAACATTGTTATCTTTAAGGAACTGTCTAGCTCCGTTAAGAAGTGCAGCGTTGTACTCTCCTAAATCCTCCATCATATCAATACTGTTACTGTATGCACCAGCTATCTTGTCGTGCAGTTTACTTCCTTCGGTATGACTTAACATATAGTTAGTGTATTAGTAGTTGTTATCTTTGTAAACAAAAAGAGGCAGCCCGATTGGACTGCCCCTTGATGATAGATATGAGATAAACTCTTAGCTTAAAGCAGCTTCGAACTCAGCAACGGTTCCTAATTCAGTTCCGTTGTGGTAGATGTTACCGTCAAACTTCGCACGAGTAGCTGAACCGTCAGTCGAAGAGATGTCGGTAGCAGCAGCAGTTGCGGAAGTAGAGAGAACCTTGAACATGTCGTCTCCTTCGTCCCAGATCAAAGCAACATTGCTTTCAGCAGAACCACGCTCAACGATGAAACCACCGTCATTCGAGGCATTTGTTCCGGAAGCAGCACCTTTAGAAAGGTTCATGATGCTGTCAGCAACATCGATGTTAGTGGTGTTTACGGAAGTCGTAGTACCATTAACAGTCAAGTTACCGCTGAATGTAGCATTAGCAGCCGAGATGTTACCGGAGAAGGAAGCGGAGTTACCGTCAGAAGCAAGCGATCCTGTAGCAGTTTGCAACGCAGAGATGTCGCTGTCATTGCTGGATACATTCGATTGCAGGGTGGAGATGTCCGAATCATTCGAAGAGACATTGCTTTGCAGCGTGCTAACATCAGATTGAAGTGAAGAAATATCACTGTCATTCGAGCTAACATTAGACTGAAGAGTGCTGATGTTAGAGGCGTTAGTAGAAACGCTGGACTGAAGGCTGGAGATGTCGGTATCGTTAGAAGCAACAGCGTCAGCAACAGTTTTAAGTTGGCTATCAAGAGCTTCGTCAGCAGCTTTAAGGCTGGCTACAGAACCGAGATAGTTGGTCGAACCGTTAGCGGAATAAGAACCGTCAGTACCAAGACCAGCACCAGTTTGAGTAGCGTCAAGTTCTGATTGAATACCAGAAGCAGTAGAAGATACTGAATCTACATATTGCTTAGTAGCAGCGTGGAGGTTGGCAGTAGGAGCACCTGAGAGCGTCAAAGCTCCGGTCATTGTTCCTCCTGCGAGGGCAAGCTTCTTATCAAGCTCTACTTTGGTTTTTTGTCCCAATTGGGTAAGCAAACTAGACATAATATATAATCCTTTGTTGTGGGTTAGTTGTGTTAAAAGAGAGTATTAGCAGAACTTATATCTGTCAAACAGGTTCAACAATAAGAATGTCTCCAACCTCTGTTGTCAAACTGTCTCCGTCTTCTGCAAGTATATGAGTAACAGTAGGTACTGCACCACCAAGCTCTATAATTTTCCAAGCTGTTCCGTCGTCAATCGCCAGACAAGGACCACCGCTTCCGTCACCATCTGTTACAAAGATAACACGACCTGATGTACCTACGGTTGGTAGAGCAGATGCTAGATACGATCCGAATTGTATAGATTGAGATACAGACAGATTACCACTTATCAACCCTCCTGACTTATCAAACTTATCAGTAAGCTTGGCTTTAACTTTCGCTCCGAGTTGTGTAAGTAAACTGCTCATATCTAAGGTGTTGTGAGACCGTCAAGGAAGTCTTGATAATCACCAACCTCCTCTTCGTGTGCATCTAAGAAGTAAGGCAAATCATTCCAGGCATTCGTCCCGTCACCTATCTTAATTCTGTTACGAGCAGGGTCTAATTCAAGACCTAGTTCACCTTCGAGAAGTACGGGGTTGGTGGTCTGCCAGTTGGCAGCAGTATCTCTTCTAAGTTGTATTCTTTTACTAAATGTAGCCATCTGTTAAGCTCCTCCTCCATTGTAAACATCTAAGTTATTATCAACGACAGCTCTTTGGGATTGAATGATTGGATCACTTAAAGGAGCGTCGCCAGCGTCTAAAGCAACGATATCAGGGTCTTGTTTCAAAAGTTCTACTGTTTGGTTCACTTGTGTGGCGACAGCAGCGGATACAGCGTTCAGCGTCCGGTACTGAGCGGATAGTGGGTGTGGACGAACTACAGGGCGACGAGGCATGACTACGCTACAGATTTAGCCCCTCTGCACTTCCACTTCTTACGACTGAGGCTATTAGGACTGTTAGGATCATTCTTCCAATTTCCTTTTATCTTTAGAGACCTAGCACAGTAAGCATCACCTTTAGCTGTTCCTGGTCTGATTCTATCACCACCACCTTTAGCTTTACCTGCTTGACCGTAGCCTATGCGACGCTTTCTACCTGTCTTAGGATTAGTAACAACTTTAACGAAACGCTTACCTTTAGGCTTCTTTATGCTAAGGTTCTTTCGTTTCATTTCTTCTTGATAGCTAACTTCTTACGCTTAACAGCCATCAGGTCTGCTTTTGTTATGTGACCTCTAGGTTCAGCCATAGCTGCTAACCGTTGTTGTTTTTTAGATTTGTACGGCATCTTAGCTAGGGAATCCTTTTTTCATGTTAGAGTAAGCTTTAGCACTTACCGTAGAATCTTTCTTACTACGACTAATACCTAAACGCCTACGGTTATTCATGTTCTCGTACAGTCCTGGTCTTTTAATCTTTCTTTTCATCTGTCTATTTCCTCACTAATACTTCAAGCATTCGATCCAGCTTCTTGTTCATCTCCTTGATAGCTTCCTCGACTTTCCCCATACGGGACTCCACAGCTATATCTCTTTCCCGTTGGGCAGCCAACTCTACCTCTATCTTTGTCAGGCGTTTATCACCGATGTCCATTCGTTCGATCATGCGTTTGATAATCCAACCGATAACTCCAAGAGAGATAGCTAATACGGTGTTAAGAAGTCCAGAGAGGGAGTCGATCATTGTTGGTGTTTATCCGATTGCGGTCAGTCTAACATATTTACCTGTAAAAGAAACACCTGTGTACGAACCCGATGATAAAGATTGATAACTTTGACCTAATCTAATTTGTACAGTTGAACTAGTTATTTCTTGTATTTGAGCACCTAGCATATTACCTGAATTATCATCGGATTGATGTTCTAATACTGATCGTGCATTAGTGCCTGAAGAGTCATCAGCTACTTGAAAATAAAACACCAACGCATCAGTCGATCTACCGTGGCTAAATGTTAAAAGAACATTATTATTAACAGTCGTAGGAGACCCTTGATTGTCTTGATTTACCCACCCACTGTCGAACTTAGATACCACAACACTACCATTACTTGCAGCTGTGATTCTTCCTTGTGCGTCTACCGTTAAGTTTGTATTGGTGTAGCTACCAGCTGTAACTGCTGTGTTAGCTAACTGGTCTGGACCTACTCCATCATCTGCAATACTAAGCGTACCGCTAGTAGTAATAGGACCACCTGTCAGTCCTGTACCACTTCCTACTGAAGTTACCGTACCTCCACCTCCAGCTCCCAACTCACTGTGCTTTGCTAATCTTACACCAGTCCCAGCACCACCTCCAGTGTGTACCATGAGTGTGTCTAAGTCAGTATCTACTGTTACTTCTCCGACAGCACCCGCAAATGAACTGTGCTGTGATGTGGTTCCTCTTCTAAATTGTACTTGTATGTTTGACATGGCTTATATTTTTATACGATTGATCCGAAGTCTAGTGTAGTAGCAAGCTTTGCAGAAGTTACAACGTTGTTAGCGATAACAGTAGCACCGTCTCCAGTACTGGTTACATCTCCGGTGTGGTTTGGATGGATATAGTTATTAGCACTTGTAGCAATACCGTCCAGCTTGGCTTTATCTTCATCTGTCATAGCTCCCCACGCACTTGTCGTAGCAGCTGGGATGGAAGCGTTAGTTCCTGTATCACTGTTAACAGTTAAAGAAGTTGCGTTAGCGGTTGTTGAAAGATTGGTAGTACCAGCACCGCCACCTACCAGATTACCTCCAGTTGTAGTACCGTCACCCACATATAACAACTTTTGGTCAGTGGTGTAAATCAATTCACCTGCAAGAGGTTTAGCTGGGTTACCCACGCCTCCATCCATCGTTTGTCTTTGGGCGTCTGTGCCTCTTCTGATTTGTACTGCGATGCTCATAATGTTTGTTTATACTATTTGTCCGTAAGTGTAAGTAGCTGTTACAGGGTCTCCTACAACACTGCCCCAATCATACTCGGTTGGTATGTCCGTTTTAACTTTATATCCCCGCTCGATAACAAGGATTTCTGAAAGATTAGGTGGAGGTGTTACGAATTGTATCTCATCTGCACCACCTGCGATTGTATAGTCGCTTGGGTCTTGTACCGCACCGTTGATAGAAACCAGCACAGCAGAAGAAGCTACACCATTTGTAGTAAAAGAAAGAGAGAATGTATCAGTCGTACCGTTACCTGTGAACTTGTTGAAGTCTGGAGTTATTCCTACACCTGTTGCGATGGCAGATGCGATACCGTCTACATAAGCTTTTGTGGTAGCGTCTCCTAAGTTTGTTGGAGTTCCTACATTTGTTATGCGTTTGTTCTTAGCGTCCCAATTCGTACCGCCTTGTTCCAACTGCAACGACGCATCATTTAACTCACTGATCTCTTCGCTTAAGTAACGGTTGTGTAAATATGCTCTATCTAGTTCACTCTCAGTAAGTACTGAACCGTTAACAAAGTCTACAAGGTTCGTGTTTGGTTGGCTCTTTCTTCTTACTCGGACGATCTGACCAGCTGTAGCACCGCTGTTTAAAACAACTTTAAGTGCGGGAGTAGTAACGATAGTAAAAGCAGAAGATAGCTGTGCAACTCCGTTGATCTCCACCGTAACATGTTCATCTTCAAGATACGGAAAGTTAAAAGCAAAGTCTGTTTGTCCGGCAGTCGCTGTGTAGTCTTGGAAAGTGTTAGCCATGATGTTAAGTGTATATTATTAATTATTGAGTGAGAAGAGCAAGTACATCTTGTTGAGAGCCTTGTCTTTTCGCAGCTTTTATTTGATTCTGTTGCTGAAGCAGTTCAGGGAACTCTTGTAACATCTGCATTCTAGCCCTCGATCTATATCTACTCATTATTCTTTGTATGTATTCAACACGTGGACTAGGCAAACCGCTGTACGATGTTGCGTCTAAAGCTTGGTAACGTGAATCAGCAAACAACTTCTCAAAGGCTTGTCTCATAGTGAAACCGTTTATGGTAACTTCAGAATGTAATTCCATCCATCTATCATAAGCACTTCTTCCGTTAGCTTGTTCGTAATCTAATAGATCAATAACACCATCTAACTTCGTACTGGGTGCAGAAAAACCGTGTCCGACTTTAGCTAACTCCAACATAACAGAGTCGTTACTAGCTGATCCCCACATAACAGGATTCAAAGGGTTGATAACACCAGCGACCCCCTCAAAGTACTCTTGTACTACAGGTTCCCCTAATGGATTGCGTTTCAAATCTAATGTAGTACCGGGTATTCTTTTAAGAACTACATCAGCAAATGTCCTAGCTTCTTCTAACTGTTGATCTCCTGTTATAGATTGACCTTGGTTGAATATGTTAGGAATGAAACCTCCCACAACAGTTCCTCCATACTTACCAGCAGTAGTAGACTCTGGGTCAAAGATAGCCTTAAAGAAGTTATCAATACCAGCTAAGTAAGACTTGTTAGTAGCGTTCCTAGTTAAAGCTAGAGTCATTGAAGAAGCTAACTTCATAAGAACATTATCATCAACGCTGTGCATCTTACCGTCTTCCATCAAGTCAGCGGTATCTGCATACATACCAATCATAGTAGCTATAGGATCGAGACGACCGTAACTTATCCACTTATCTCCAATCTTTATACTATATGGAACATTACCAGCAGCTTCCCATATCTTCCTTTGCTTAAAGTCTTTAGGGCCTTGTCCGTTAATTCTGTCTTTAAAGTTAAATACAGCAACCATCATAGCTCCATTCAACAAAGCACTAAATGCTAACTTACCCTTTACCTCTGCTCTCTTTAAATGGTCAGGAGTTCCGTCAGCCTTTACAGCATTCAACTGCTCAAGTATAGAGTTCTTAGCGTCTTCTGTAGCTGGCATCCCTTTCCTTAAACGCTCAATCCTAGCTTTGTATTCAGGAGCTACTAAAGGTAGTTTTTCTCTGAGCTTATCAAACGCTAACATTTCCCAAGCACCTAATCTACTAAAAGAGAATTTAAGAATGTTTGTTGGGGTCCTGATAAATGGAGCAACGATAAATCCTCCTGGAAAACCGCTAACAAACTTTTGTAGTAGCTGCATGTTTTTACCAAGCTCAGTAGAGAAAGTTATCTCATCAGCAGATGCTAAGTTAGGTTCAACAAAATCTCTAGTCAAAGCATCTAAAGCTTCAAAGTCAGTACTAGATTCATCTACTAAACCTAATCGTCTTGAACGTTCCGCTGTTTCCTTTTTAGCTTGCTCTACATATTCGTAGATCGCTTTCTCTCTGTCAGACGGTGCGTCAAACTTCTGATCTTTTACAGATGCTTGAGCTTCTTTAATTAGATTAGCTTCAGAGAAGTTCCTGTTAGAACGAGTTAACAAAGCTTGCATAGCGTCAGCTGTATACTCTGCTATCTTCTCTGGGTCTTGTATACCTAAGTCCATTGCTTTAGTACGGAGCATCGTTTCAGCACGAGTTCTGTACTCATTAAATTTGTACATTTGATCCCAAGCTTGGTTGGTTCTGTTTGGTAACCGTACGGCTTTCCCAATCCAATCTATTGCTGTCTCTAGACCGTCTGATAATTCAGTTCCTAACACTTCTCCTACATTCTTTCCGGTAATTGATCCTATGCTATCTTCAGTTTGTTCTACGAAAGCTGATCTAGCATCTCCGATATAATAATCACCGCTCTTCCACGCATTAAGCATGAATCGAACTAAACCTGTTAATTGAAAGTTTTTAGAACTAGCGTGTGTTATAGCTTTCTTTGTAGCAGGATCAGCACTCATCCAACCACCTACATATCTCTCAAACTGCTTAACAGATGTAGACATAAAACCACCCCCAGCATTTACCGTTATAGTACGAGGTCCCCACATTAAAGCATTTTTATAATATTCTTCTACCATTTTTAAGAACTTGCCTCCCTCATGTCCTCTTATGGTATTGTTCATCCCTATAATAGTATTCCACACATCATCTCCGCCTTTAGCCTTAGCGAACAATATGTTTTCCACTATTTGGTCAATGGTTAAACCGCCTTTCTTACGGAGATAATCGTTCCTGAGTTTTCTGTCAGTTATTTCAACTCTATCTAGTCCAATCCTAGCTTTCATTTGTGTAGTTTTTAAACCAAATCCGAACCCACTAGATAACCCAGAAACACCTGCTTGTATATGAAGTTGGAGGTCTATTAAACTTTTAATCCGTGCTTCTAGGATTTCTAATTCTTCCTCTCCTAGTTTAGCTCTACCTACATTGTATTCTTCAGCTAACTTAATAATCTCTTGCCCGTTCTTAGTTAAACCAGCTCGAAGACTTACATGACGTAATGCAATTCTTCTTAACTGAACAGCATCGTTTTTATATTGATTAACTAATCCTTTAAGAAAGTTCCCATCGGCTCCTGTAGCGTCAGCCATTTCATTAAGAACGCCTTCATCTAACATCTCTTGAGTATACTTAGCTACTTGGTTCGATCCTTGTAGTTTTTCAGCACCAGCATCCAACATAGCCATAATCTCATCAGCGTATGCACCTGATGGTATATCAAAATCATTTGCTACAGCTTTAGCTACACCGTCAATAGCTTGCCTGCCGCCAGTTCTTATACTTTTAACAGATACATCGTCTATTGATTTTTTAATAATATCATCACTAAACTCAGGCATCTCGGCAAAAGTTCTACCAAACTCTAAAGGACGCTGACGCTGTATCTTTATATTACGCTGTTTAATAAAGTCGTTAAATATCTTCTGTCTTTGATCGATACCTAACTTAGCCTTCAAAGAAGCAAACATATCCTTGAACATGATCGCTACTTCTTGTGCTATTCTTTTAAGTGTGCCTTGAGGAGCTAAGTCTTTCTCATCTAACTTCTTCAAGAAAGCATCCGTCATCTCCTCCGCAAAGTATTCGTCTACATCTGCGTATCTGTAGTTATCGCTGGTAAACTCCCCTTTCTTGAATCCGTTCAGTTCTTTCGCTAACGCTATTCTTTCACTTGGAGTCTTAGCTTTGTCTTTAGCTCTTTTACTTAAATCGTCTAAATAGTTCTGACGCTCTTTTTGAAATTGTTTAGTTAAAGAATCTACATCAGTTGAAGGAAGATAACGACTAAGGCTATGCCACAACTCGTGAACCATAGTTCTTTTAATCTCACCCTTATCTATAGTAGCTTGTCTTATTTGTAGTAGATTGTTACCAAAGTTATAACGACCAGCTGAGGGTATTTTATTAGTAACAGACAGAGATACATCACCAAACAGGCGTTGTCCCATTACATCTATAAACTTCTCTACATCCGCTACATCCTCCGGATCAGCTCCCTTTATAGGGAACTTCTTCATCAACCTACTCTTTAAGTTACCAGCCCCTTTAGGAATAATATCCATCATGGCTTCTTCTTCGTAGGTCTTGAATGGTCCTGGTCTTCTATCTATAGCTTCATCAAAGTCTTCGATAGTTTCACCGAGGTCGTCTAGTTTTTGTTGTAGTTCTGGTTCAACTTGCTTCTCTCGAAACTCCGGCATTTCCGCAAAAGGTCTATCTCTTCTTCCTCGAAAATCCTTTGGAGACTCTCCCATCGTAACAAGTTCATCCATTAACCGTTCTTCAGGAAAGTTAACAGCTTTAGATATTTCCCTAATAGAATACCCTTCTTGCCACATATCTATAGCAGCGTTTAATGCTGTATCCTCACGTCTTTTAGATAACTCGAAAGCATCCAATCCAGTGTCAAAACCTTTATCCTTACGCCCTAGCATTATATCCCTAACATCCTCTCCTAAAGATATTAGTTCTTGTTCTATAAATTCAGGTTCTAAGTTTACTGTTTTAGAAATTTCATCTGGAGAGTAGCCTTCGTCCCACATCTTTAAAGCTACATTCATTCCTATAGCTTCTTGTGTTTCTCTTGTTACTTCAAAGCCTGTATCTTTTCTTCCTAGTGAGAAATCTCTAGGGTCCTCTCCTATATCTAGTAAATAGTCCTGTATTCTCTTTTTATCAATCTTGAGAGTTCTTTTTATTTCATCTAAGCTGTAACCGCTATCCCACATAAAAAGACTTTTATTTTTTAATACATCTTCTTCTGTTAACGGTTCTCTAACAAACTTCTTTCCTTCAGCAAAACTAGGCAGATCAGCAAACGCTTCTCCTTTAGTCTGGTCTTGCCATTTAAACATAGCAGAAGTTATAGCGTCCTCTCTAGTAGCACCTTTACTTACTTCTGTGTTCTTAACCTTAATAGCATCAAGACCAGCTGTGAATCCTTTAAACAAACCTGCTAGACCTAACCCTACAAGCTGCCCCTCAATGACATTTTTTAACCTACCTTCCAACTCACTGTCTTCAGGATCAGCAGCCAAGTATTGAGTAACTGCGTTATTAAAAGCTGGGTTATCGGATTCAGTCAACAAATTGGCTAACCTCTGTTCTTGACCGTCGAATGCTGCAAAGTCTGTAGCTAGTTCCGCTCCTAATAATCCAGTTACTTTTACATCGGTAAACTTACCTGGTTTCTTACCTTTAGTTAGAGCTTTCGCTGCTTTACCTGTAACACCTGTTAGCTTACCTGCTCTAGCTGCTTTACCTGCTACACTAATCCCCTTTCCAATAGCACCGAAAGGAACAGCAAACTGTACTAAACTAGTAGCTATATCACCCGCCATTGTTTTAGAACGACCAAACAAACGCTGCTCGTCCCAATCTGGTAACACATCGAATGACAAGAAATCTCCTAAATTATAAACACCGTGAGCCATGCTCTCCAATCCTCTAGGAACACTAGCAGCTATATCTAAAACATAGTCACTAACTCCTAACGATTCTTTTTTAGAAGTGCTTAAATCAAACTCGCTATAATCTTCAGTAAACTTCATTACGGTCTTAGCTGCTCTGCTACTTTGAATTGTTGTCTTATAAATTGTCTAACCTTGTTTTCGTCTTCTTCACTATCTTCTTGCAGTGATACTTGAAATATAGCTTCATACAGTTGCGTCTCTGGTGTTTTATCCTCATTAGGATCATTTTGTAAAGCAAGTAATCTATCTTTAGATATAAGAAGAAACGAAGGTAGTAACTGTTTTATAGCTTCTCTATCTATAGGTACTTCTCTAGCACCTCTAGTTGTATTTAAAGTAAAAGAACCTTTATTGATATTTTCAGTAGTTAAAAGTTTATCCTTTTTAGCTAACATATACACAACTAAACTACGCCTAGCTATGTCTTTTTCAGCTTTAAATTTATCAGTAGATTCCAATGTATCTAAAAGTATATCTATGTTTTTTCTATATAAACCTTGAGGATATGAACCAGTCTTTTCAAAAGTATCTGCATCCCTAACGGCTCCTTCAAAATCACCTTTCCTAAGTTTTTCCTCTATATCAAAAATATTAGTAGCATAAGTTTCAGGACTTAAGAAAGATAAAGCTGCGTCGCTTACTTTTTTAGTAGGGTCTACATAAGAACTAGTTTTACCCTCTTCATACTTTTCAGCTCCCTTAGTGGTAACCTTAAGTTCAGCTTCTGATTTCTTCTCGTTTTCTAGTCTCTCTTGTAGTTGAGTTCTAAATTTAGATAGCAAATCATCCTCATAGTTAAGCATGTGATCCGCTACTACAGTCTGGAACTTTGTGCTTTCTACATCTTCTCCCTCTACAGTTTTATATTTACCTGTAGCAAGTTGTCTCATTATTTTAACACGCTCTTTTAACATATCTTTAGCCAAAGAACCTGCTATAGCTGCATACTTAGGATTAATCGTAAGAGCACTCAAAGTGTCCGAAGGGTTGCTAGGGACCATGTACTCTGTTTTAGTTAATAACTCATTTGTTAAAGTGTTAACTTCCTCATCAAAACTTAAGCCAACTTGTTGCGGTCTAACTTCCGATAGAATCCTTTTAACTTGTAGGAATACTTCCTCTTTAGGTTTTGGTTTCCGTATAGCTTCTAATGATTGATATATACGATCTACAGCATCAGGACCCGCAACATATGAGTTACCAGTTTTAAGTGCTTTTTGTCTTAAATATTCAAATGCTTCTTGTTCATTGGTTATAGTAAGCGTGCCATCTTCCCCTATATAAGATTGGTTGTTAGCTAGTTTAGCAGATATTTCAACAGCTTCGTTGCTTATCTCTCTTAGAATATTATTTCCTTCTTTAAGCTCTTCGTTTTGTTGTTGGCTAAAAATATTCTCAGCATCTGCTCTCAACACCGCTTCATCAGAGGAGTAGTCACTAAACACATCATCAGTCTTTAGTTTCTTATCTTTAATTGTAGTGGTCCCTACTTTAAGGTCTCCTGAAAATTCCATCCAGTGTTCAAAAGACTCCCGATCCCCAGCTCTAGCGTGTGCCATAGCAACATCACGCCTTAGCTTCAGTAGTTGGGCTGGGGTAAAAGCACCTTCATTTTCGGACCACCACTCACTTATAGCGTCCGGATCAGCCATAACACCTTGGTTATCTAAAGAAGCTCTGTATACTATGTTCTTACCTGCCAACTCTAACTGTTCTCTGTTCTGTTCATTCTTTATAGAATTATAACGAAGCGAGTATTGTTGTATTGTATTCTTAGCAGCTGCATCAAAACCCTGCCTTATGGTAATATCTTTTAAGGATTCATAATCCTCAGTCATACCAGTAATAACATCTTGAACTACTTTATCTGTAGGTGTAGCTGCGTCTGACTTATCAAGTGCTTGTTGTAATCTAAGTTGGAACTCATCGTGGAACTGTGCACCTGCTGCTTTTCTTACACGCTCTTGGTTCCAAGGATTAGACATAAAAGGGATGAACTGCTTACGGACTCCCTTATCAAATTCATTTCTATTTTGTAGTGCTTCTGCATTTACTTCTTCAATTGATTTATCAGCGAGATCGGCTATAGCTTCTTGTTCTTTTATATCACCTATTTGTTTTACCTCACCTGCAATTTGTACGCCTACACCTACTGCCCTAGCTAACTGACCTAACTTCCCCTCCTGCCATGACGGTGTCTGTATTACATTAACAGGTGTTGTACCGTAGCTGCCAGGAACCGTTGGTCTTACCTGTTGGATAGCACCTTTTAAACCTTCTACTACTACTCTTGGTTTAGCCATTGTTATTATGAAAATGTTTTATAAGCTCTAGCAGCTTCCAATCCGGTTTCCGCAAGAGCGATTGCAAAGTTTGGTCGAGATGGCATCTTTGATCTTATCCGTGCGATGTCTTGAGTGTGAGCGAATGCTATCTCCTCTTGCCTCATCTCTCTACCTACACGCATATATCCTTGTTGTATTTGTTGAGCTGTTTTTACCCTACCGAATTGAGCAGCTAAATCATTGTACGATTTCATCTCAATGCCTACTCCTTCACCTCTCGCTGCTATAGCTGTAGCTTCCCTTGCTTGATTCTCTAAAGCTAAGTCACGCATTCTTAAAGTTTCAGACTCAGTCTCTTGCAGTTGCTGCATATTTTCAGCAGTGAAGCGTTTTAAGGTTTGTTGATTGCGTAATGCAGCAGCTTGTTCAACAGCAGCTTTCTGCATCTTATATGCTTGCTGTTGGGCTGCGAACTTCAACCCTCCTTGAACGCCTACTAAGGCTGCCATAGCTCCTGCGTTACACATAACAATTACTTCCTCTCTAATATAAATGACAGATAGTTCTCGTACTGACAATCGTTAAACTCAGCACCTAACCACTCCAACCATCTAATACTCAGCTTGTTACTACGCATGACAAAGTTAGTTAAGTAATCAAAGCCATCTAACAACTCCTCTACCTTCTCAGCTGAGTGTTTCAAAAAGAACTTCTTTATCTTCGGTAATCTTCTAGTCCCTAATAACCAAGCACTTCCGATATTAGTACCGTTGATAGGAGCTACTCCAAAGGAGCAGTACAGATTGTTTTCCTCATCCCGTACACTGTAGCACTTGCTCGATGTAACATACGACATATACACAGCATCTCTAGGGTGACACATAAGACCGAGAATCTCTAACATATCTTCCTCCCGCAAATCGTCGTACAGATCAGCTGCATCCATATCCCCTTGTGCTTCATCTATCCTAAGCTCCATAGCGTCTACTTCTCGGTATCATCATCGATTCAAATTCTGCAGCTAACAACTTGACTGGCAAGGCAGAACTGCTCTTCACTTCAATCGTTGCTTCGTTAGGCTGTGCTTGGACGGGGAATCTAAAGTGTCCGCTTTGTGGTACAAAAGTATTAAGTGTTAAGTTAGCACCCACAATGTCAGGATTAAATGCGTAGGAGTAGGTGTCTCTGTACTTAGGAGTTACTTCAACAGTGAAGTGTCCGGTCTCTGCGTAGTCTATACTACCGTTACGGATCGTTTGAAAAGCGTAGTCAGATGCACTCCGACCTCCTCGTTCTGTTGGCTGTTTAAGTGTTTGATCAGAGAACCTGTACAACATATTGTACGGGATACCAGCAAAGAAGTACTTCTCGTTATTGTAAAACTTACCAGCTACCCATTCAGGAGCCGTGGCAACATCTGTGCTAACAGTCCAGTAAGTGATGTTAGGAGTTACAGAAGTATCAACAGCTACGAAAGAACTTGGGGATGTGTGAGTAGTTTCACATTTATAGATCGTACCGGAGTGGGTAACATAGTTAGCTAGTGTTCCACTAACCGTACCTGCTGTAGAAGTAGTCTTAGTAAATGCTACCTTGTGTCCCTTCTTCGTGTATATGTTTACATTGACTGGATCAAAAGGGAAACCACTTATAGTAGTAGTCTTAGAGGGAGCGTCGTAGCTGGTAGTTAAAGCACTACCGTCCACTCGGCTATCAAGATAAAGTGTGTAGTCTAAGTCTGTATCTTTTAATCCGTCTTCCAGTGTCAAGCTTTCCAAGTGTAAACCCTCACTGTCTGCTGTTAACATATGCAAGTTACTGTCGATAAAGTCAAACCCTCGAACATCACGACCAAAGGTAAACTTCATCCAAGCACTCTGTATCTTTTCTTTGTTACTCCAGAAGTACTTATAAACAAACAAAGTCTTTGGGTCTTTAGATGTACCAATAACAATCGTGTTCTCAGACTGTGATCCAGCTATCTGTTTAACATCTGCTGTGATGTACTTAGGTATCTGTGATGTTATCTCTTCGGAGTGAAATGTCTCGGTGTTGTTATCAACAAAGTATTCGTACATCCCTTCAAAGTCGTTCCGTTTAAATGTGAAGTAGATGTAATTACCCAGTGCTATTGGTTCTACGGTGTCTGATATATCGTACTCAGTAACAGGAGATATAGCTACCGTCTTAGGTGATAACACATCTGCCCCTCTAAGTACAAACTGTGACTGCTTACTGAACAACATCAACTTCTCTTGGAACGGTACAGCGTGTTGAAGTACTGCTACCTTTGTATGGCTAAGTCCTACATCTATCGGTGCACTGTCTAACAACTGTTGTGTAGTAGTACGGAAGAAGTTAAAGTACTCATCTGCTTCAGAGAAGATAATATTACTATCTGTAAGGAATCCTAAACGGTTCTTAAAGAAGAAGACATCGTTGATCGTAGACCCTACAAAAGATGGGAATGGATTGGTTCCGTTATCACCAGCAGCTCTTTGTCCGTATCCTACAGGTCGTTCTGCATAGGTGATGTTTGTTCTCCAAACTTGTGCTGAATCTATACCTGCTATAGATACCCAATAGTTCTGCCAATCAACACCTACTCCTGGTTCATTACTTGAGTTAGATATGTGGTCTTCTACTAAGTTATAATAAACACCGTAGTTCTTTACTATGTTTCCGTATTCGTTTGGAGTTTGTAAAGTAAACCCTACCACCTCTCCTGTCACCTCATCGTAGCCATCTGCTACAAGAACGATAGGCATAGTAGTATAATCTATAGTAGTGTCTATACCTTTGCTTGCCCGTTTAGATTCAGGACCGTCGTCCCAACCAACAGTCTCTACCCAACTACCTTCTCCAAACTCTTCACGATCTTTTGTTTGAAATACTACATAGTAGTCGTCTTGGTCTACATCTGCATCCCCTCTGATACGCACCCTAAAGTCGTGATAACACTTCTTAGGTAAGTCAGTAATGCTTTCTACTTCTTTGTAAACAATACCCAATCCTTCATTACTTAAACCATCTTCTGAACGAATACTAAAGTCTGCATCTCCTTGTATCTTTATGATAGAGTCCATCCTAGAGATGGTGAAGTTACTACCTCCAGGAACGACTGGGACAAAGCTAGGCATAACAACACCAGGAGTAGAAGGGAAAGATGTGTATACAGTCTTGGTTGTTTCTGTGGTATATTTCCTAGTTCCAGACGATTGACCGGAATAGAGATTAGATGAACTTTGTTTACTTACCGCTTCATGTCTAGTAATAGTAAGTACAAACGGTTTATCAAAGACTCCTGATACTGTTTGTGTACCGTCGTACCCTGTACCTTTGTGCGTTAAATCCCAATTTTGAACTCCCCCACTACTACCTATAACAAGTGTACCGCCAGCTCCGTATCCTACTTTAGCGTTTAAGTCAGGATCACCAGTACCATCGTCTTCAAATTGTTCGATGGAAAAGGAGTAAGTTATAGTAGTTCCCTCCCTCTGGGCTGTTCTACTCGGTTCAAACCCACTACCACCTGACAGAGTTATACCAGCTACTATACCATCTGCTCCGAAGTAAGCCTTCAAACAAGTTTCCAATCCTTTAGATATATACTCAGTGTCTGCGTGAGCAGCGTTACCTCCACTACTGGGACCACTAATATAAGTAACATCGTTGAGTTGTGAAGGAGCGGTTTGAGTGTTAAAATCGTGATGTGTATTTACTACACCAGTACCACCAGGAGGTATTAACTTACCGTCTATATAAATACTGTAACCCTTTTCGTAATCTCCAAGCTTGGCAAACACTAAAGCATTGTACTTACCGTTATCATCTTTGACATCTTTAGATAAGTACTTAGGGTCTGTATCTACCTTTACCTCCTTCTTCTTATTAACAAGGAATGTATAGTCAGCTACTGTCAGTGCTCGTATATCTTTTAGTGGATTCGTTACAGAAGTACCAAGGCTAAGATAGCTACTAGCAATAGATGTTACAGTTATTGGATAGTTCGTACCGTCATTTAAATTGATAACACCTACACCTGCTGGTATACCTAAAGATACATTACCCAACGATACAGTAACACAGTACTTATTCGTCTCGTCTCGTTTAACAAAGTGGGTGAATAGTTTATCTGAATCCTTGGCACTAGTTTGTACATTCTTCTTGTACTTAGTAGGTGGTCGTTTTACCAACCCTTCAACAACAGTAGCCCAAGCATTGATTTGTTCGTCACACTGTCCAGGATACCGCAGGTTGTCAGGTTGCTGCGATACGCCCTGTGCGAGGTTAGGTACACTGTTTACTAACAGAGGCATGTGTCGCTTTATCTATCTAAAACTCTAAGTACGCTGTAGCTATCAAAGATTGTCCTGTCTGCATTCTCAGAGTCACTGTCAATAGCACGGGCTTTAGCTTCTATCTCGTCTCTCAAAGCAAACCCTTCAATCTCTCTACTGCCTAAGAATCTGTTAGCAAAGATACGAGCTGCTTTAACTGTGATGTAGTGTCTGAATTGCTCAGGCATATCTGTGAATGCTAACTCAAAAGTTATGGAGGCTTTAACCTCCTTGGTCCATACATCCGTGTGTTTCTTCCTATCGTATAAGATAAGTCCACGCTGTACTGGATCGCTGTCTGTATAAATTAATGGGTCTAAGTCTACTCTAAGTGTGTTACTTGGTAAGTTAATCTTAGATGTGGAAGCGTCAGGAGTAAGTACATATTCATGTTCTGTATTGAAGTGCCAACCCTCTGACTGTACGGCTTTACTGGTTTCGTCCAGCACGGCTTCTGCTTGTACGACTGATACGGGAACTGCTGTCCCTCCTAATGTATTTACTGGTGCTTCTCCAATAACGGAGATCATCGTGTTTACTGCATTTAGTTTAGTCGTAAGTGCCATAGCTTTGTATATAAGTAATCCCGATGGAGGGAGCGGAACGAATCACAGACCTCCCAACACCGAGAGAAAACAGGGTTATGCTACTAATTCGATAGCACACTCAGGACGGAGGATTCCGTGACCCATAGCATACTTAGCAACAAATAGCGTACCTTGACGCTCGATCTGATACTCGGATTCGGTAGCAAGATCAAGCAACTTAACGGTTCCGACAGCAGCAGAGTGGGAAACAATTCCAACACTATTGCGGAAGTCACCATTGTATCCGAGACCACTAACACCAAACACATCGTTGTTCGAAGCTCCGTCTCCAGAAGAAACAGCACTAAGGTCAGTTGATGGGATGTGGTTGGATTTGTAGATGCTGATACCAGCGATTTGTGGGATCATTCCAGTAGCAAGACCGCCTTGACCTCCGATGTCAGCGTTAACTGCGGAAGTAAGGGAGAAGCTGTTGGAAGCGTCAGCACCAGTGATTAACTTGTAGTAATCGGATGGGCGAAGAACGCAGAAACGACCGTCGCTAGGAACATCGTTTTCGTCAAGCTTTTGAGCAGCACTGAAGAAAGCAGCAACGAGGTCAGCACCAGTGATAGCAGCAGGAGTACCTGGAGTATCAGGAGCAGAGAAGTCGTTGTTAGCAACATCAAGCTGTCCACCAACTTTACCGCCAGTAATGACAGCAGATGAACGAGCAGCAGCGATGAACACTTTAGCAAGAGCGGTGTCGAAACGAACTGCAAGAGCTTTACCCAACTCGTTAGCGTAGATGCTGCGGATGTCGTAGTGATTCTTGATGTCGTCGATGTTAGCCAAGAAAGTAGAAGCAACAAGCATCTTATCGATGGTGATGATTTGCTCTGCCTTCTTGATGTCGCTCAAGTAGCTGTTTCCAGCGTCAGCAATGTTTTCACCAGGAGTGTGGTAAGAAGCTGAAGCAATTCCGGTTACTGGGAACTGTGCTGATTTACCAGACTCGATGGTTCTGATTGTGTGTAGGGGCTTGAATACATTGCTTTCCTCAAAGGTTTGCAGAATTTCTCCGCTGAACTTTTTAAGGAACAAGGCATCTTCATTGCCAGCTGAATTAATCTGACCTACACGACTGGGGGAAGTATTTCCGTTAGCCATAATATATGTCTCCTATGTTTATAAGTTATTGTGAATATGTTTGATTACCAGTGACTTTCACACCTTTCGTCTTCACAGGATTGTCCTCCGCAGAGGGTCGAGGGACTAGTTGTTGCTAGTTGTCGATTAAATTTAAGTATAAGTAAAAGGGAAAAAAGCTTGACTGTCAACCTCTTCGACCACTTGGACCAAAGTAAAAACCTAGGATACAAGGCAGTATTACTGTGCATCCCATAAGGCTGATGTGTCCAGAAGATATAGTGATCGGCTCTTGAGCTGCTTGCCAACTGATGAGTCCAAAGAAGATTTCGTTGATTCCTTCTCCGTCTGCGTTGGTGATGGTGACGATCTCTGCGGTGGGGAAGAGGGTACAAAGGACGATACACGCACAGAGCGTAGACACCCCGATAACAGCAAGAATACGACGAGTAAAAGAAACAAACTCCCCATTACCGCCTTTATTGATTTCAGCTTGTAGTCTAAGGAAATTGTCGTTGTTACGAGCCTCTCTCGCCATTTCAAGATCGTGCTTCTGTTGCTTAGATTCAAACACATAACCAAACACCCCCTTAAGAATCGCACCCATAGCAGTGCTACCACCGCCCGTGATAAACAACATAAGTAACTCACCCATCTCTTCACCTGCTTTCTGTCAAATGACTTTCCATTTTGCTACGCAATCTGTCTAATTCTTTTTCAAGATACCGTATCCGTTCAAACTGTTGGAAGTCAGATGTTATTGGTTTATCTTGCATCTCTAACAAATGATCTAGGTCTGCTTTGGATTGTTCTGCAAACTTTTCTATGTGCATCATCCGTGCTGACAAGTCTCCTAGTAAAGTCCCTTCGTGTTGTACTCTGTCCAATCCACTATCAAGTGCTATGATCTTATTCCATACTACACTGTATCCCCAAACCACACTACCTACCACAGCTATCACTTTAGCCATGAATGCCAGGTTCGCTTTGACTTGGACATTGTCTCCTAGTTCTGTTGCCATAGCCTTTATCATAAACAAAAACCCCTACCTAGGGAAACAAAAATAACGAAACAAACCTAGATAGGGGCTTATAGATGCCTATGAATAATGAACTATACTATAACACTAAATATTACTTACAGATAACCGTCTGTCAATCTCTTCGTGATATGCTTTATCACCGGATCGATAGCGTGGATCAGACTGTGCTCGTGCTAATTCCTGCATACTTTTAAAAGGCATAGTGGATGTACCGGATAGACTACCTTGGGTAAGTTTAGGTTTACTACCTGTAGCATTCTGATACCTAGCGTACAATCCTTGCACTGCTAACTTAGCTTGGTTAATTGTACCACCTGTGACTGCCTCATCAAAAGCGTCGATCTCTTCTTGTGGTAGATTCTCATTTGCCCACTCAGCCATCGCATCGTATTGACCGTTAGCCACGCCTTTGATTTGTGCTTCTTCAGATTGTAACAATGCTTGCTGACCGGCTGCGTAGCTGTCAACTAAATCTCTGGGTAAACCTGCTTTCTCTAAAGCGTTATAAGTTTCCTCACTAAGTTGACCGTCGTTTTCAAAAAACTCTTTACTTGCTTCTGCAATCGTTTGATATGCTTCACTAACATTCTCTTCAGTTTGTTCCTTTTTGTCCTCAGCTTCCGTTTCACTTTGTTCAACTTCTGCTTCATCTTCTTTAGCCCCTGCTCCCATTTTCTTTTCCAACTCGGAGTAGGCTTTCGCCATGTCTTCCGCACTCTTAAACTTCTCTGGGAGCCATTGCGGACGGTCGCTTTGTTCTTCCGGTAATTCCTCGGCTTGTTCGTGGTTCTCTTCGGTGGGTTCGATTTCGCTTGGTGCTTTCTCATTAATCTCTACTCGGTGTAATTCAGCCATTTGTTATTCCTCTTGCGGTTGTTGTTGTGAAGCCATGTACTGCTCCTGTGCTGCGTTGATAGCTGGTCCTACTGCGGGTGCTCCGAGTTTCTGTGCCATCTCCATCATCTGTTGCTGTTGCATAGCTTGTTGAATTTCTTCTTCTGTCTTGATCAGTCCTTCAGTCTCAATACCAAGAGCAGTAGCACGACGCTTAAAGTAGTCACTGACATTTAAGTATTGAGTAACTGCTTGTGGTCCTACTATCTGATTAGCACCAGCAAGGAACATATCAAGTCTGTTAAGATCATTACCACGACCAAGTGCTTCCACACCAGTAACAATAGTAGGCTTAACGATATCTTTAGGTATCTTTGGTAGACGCTTATTCCTAGCCATCTTGTCCATCAACCTACTAACAATAGGAAGCTGTAGCTCTTGAGATAACAGAGAGTAGAGACCACCAAGTGCAGCTTCAAGCTCTTGACTTAACATGCGTATCTCTTCAGCAGTCACTCTCTCTGCATCTCTAACAACTCCCGATGTCAAAAGAAATGCCTGTGATAGACGATCTGTTATACCAGTCATTGTGGCTTGTGCAGTACGAAAGTCATTAAACTTATTCAACTGCAATACAGATACATCTCCTTCACTGCCTTGTACAATCGCACCGTTAGGAGCTTCAGCTAATGTCCGTGCTCTTGTTGTACCGTTAGGATTAACCATGAACAATACTTTAGCTGCTGCTGCACTACCTTCCACGATTGCTTTGGTCAGTGCTTCTAAACTCTTTAAGTCTCCAAGATATTCTTCAACAAATCCTCTACCGTAATCTTCTCCGTCGATTTGAGTATAACGCAGTGGGAGCCAGGGAGACTTATCAATAGGATACTCACCGATACTTTCTTCGATAAGCATTCCTTTGACATCTTGGTAGACTTTGTACTTGTCGTCTTCTCTGACGATGGCGGTATATAGATCACAGCTGTTCTCCTTTTCTTGACGATATACTTCTTCTCTTACAGATTCAGGAAGCATCATAGGAGCTACAGTTTCTTTCACTGCTATGTGTGTAACATTACCCATTGGGTCTCTCTTGACTACATAACGATCAAGCTTGAACACACGCATACCACCTTCGTCTGGTAAGTACAACAAACTGTTACCTGTTATAAGTAAGTTCTTTAGTGCTTGGAAGATACCGTTCCTGAAGTTCTGTACTTCTACTTCCTGTGATACACTACGCTCTACATCAGCTAATGCTTTCTCTAAGTCTGTGCGTAACTGCTCACCACCCTCTGGTCCTAACTCCTGCTTTGCTTTGTCCAGTTCGTATCTATCTATAACAAGACGAAAGAATGGAGCGTTAGGTGGTAACAGTGCTAACAATAACTTACTGCTAAGATTCAGTACACCTCTAGCTCCTATACCTTGGTACGGTGTGTAGTACTTAGTAGCGTAGTTGTGTCCGTCAGGAGGTAAGACATAAGGAAGCGTAAGCTCGGAAGATGTACGACCTCTGTCTAAGAATGACCACCGCTGGTTCTCCAACGAGTGATATAGCCCTTGGGCTGTTTCGTGCATATTAAATATCTAAGTCAGGACTTGTCCACTCAGGACCACTCAATACTTCTAGTATCTCAGCGTGATCGTACTGTGGTTCACCGATTAAAAAGCTGGGAGTGTCTCCCTCAAATCGTGCTAGTATCTTACTACCGTCCAAGCTCTTCCTGCTGTAAGACTCATCGATGTCTACTAATTGACTGAAGTCAAAGCTACTAGCTTCTGCGGAATCAACGATTACATATGTTCTCATAATTAGTAGGGTTTCTCGGAGGTAACAAAAGTTGCTCCAGTGTTAGTACCGTTATTGGTTCCTGTTTCATCGTTTGCATTATTTTCCAAGCGATACAACGAAGTTACTTGTGGGAAGGTCTTGCTGGTTCCTCTGATGTTGTCTATCTCTGAGCTAGTTAACTCACGGTTAAAAAGGCCTACTTCATCCATATGACCAAAAAACCCATTAGTGTTACTACCGCTAATAAAAGCACTACCTAATTTCATAGTGTACAAAGCACTTGTAGCGGTTGTGCTTGGTGCTGATGTGCTTCCTATAACCGTACCGTCTTTATAAAGCTTTAATGTTCCACCAGCGGCACAAGTAACAGCCAAGTGATGCCAGTTGTTATCTGTAATGCCGTCATCTACATTTATTGAGGCAGTCGCACCAGCAGATAATAGAACTTTTAAAACATTATTATTACCTGTCCGATTGTCGTAGAATAAGTAAAGACCTTTGTAAGTAGAAGTATAAGTTGTACCTAAGATTGATTGAATAGCAGTTGTGCTAGTATGATCTGTAAATTTAACCCAAGCTACTACACTAAAATTACAAGTGCTTTGTATGAAATCAAATTTATCCCCTGTATCTATAGTGTCGTTGGTAGCATCAAATTCAGCACTGTAGCTGTTACTTAGGTAGCTACTAAAAATACCATCGTTATTATATGTCAAATAATCTGTGCCGTCCGACACTTCGATAGCTTTAGTATCTGATCTAAATATACACAGACCTGTGTTGCTTGCTGCTGGTGCTGCTGAATCTCTAGCTGATTGTGATCCGTAACTTGTTAATGTACTCATGTTAAATCTTAATCGTTGTTATATAAATACCAAGCATTACCATCCCACACATACAGTTTATCGGTGTCTTTAGCGTAGGTTATGGTGTAGTTTGGTGCGTCTGTGTAGGATATGAAGTCTGCTTCGTTATCAAATACTTGGATGGTTGGGAATGTTAACGAGGAGTCAAATACAGATAGAGGAGTTGCTCCTACTACCCCAAGACTGAATGTCGGAAGAACGAACATTATGCAGCAGTATCTCCAGCAAGAACAAAGGTGTCAGCTGCGTAAGCTACGATACTTGCCACTCCGTACTGACCATTGATCTTGGTGTGTGATTGTCTGTTGTTAATGGTAGTACTGGAAGCAGTGAAGCTTACTTGACCCGCTCCCTTTTGTATAAAGCTACAATTAAATCCAGCTCCTAAACCACTTGGTACTGTGACAGTTACAGCAGAAGCATTGTCTAACACTACTACTTTACCGTTGTCTCCAGCTACTAATGTATAGGTGGTTCCTGTTTGATCGTTGATAGAAGCGTCGAAGTTGCTGATCGCATTACCGTTAAAGTCGTAGCTTGCTAAGTTAGAGGCAGATGCTTGCCCCATTAGATTGGTAACGGTTACTTTCTTAGTGGTGGGTGTACCTGATACATCGTCAACGATTGCCACAATGTCAGCACCTGCTGGTGTCGTCAGCTCGGTAAGTTCTGAAATCTTTTTGTTAGCCATAATTAAGGTGTGTAATCGTTATCGTTAATGTACTAATACTAATTATGGATTGTTCTTAAATAATACCCAAGCACTGCCGTCCCAAACATATAGCATGTCGGTGTCTTTAGCGTGGACGATGGTATGTAAATCTGCGTAATTAGTGTTTATAAATGTGGATTCGTTATCAAATACTTGAATAGTACTGAAAGTTAATGAATTGTCAAATATAACAGCTAGTACAGTACCGCTTACATTTGCTTGGTTGTGACCAGTACCTGTCAGTGTAGCTGTTACACCGCTTATAAAAGAAGCAGAGTTCTGTAATTCAAATGTAATAACAGTATCGGAACCTGCTAGTAATGTTTGACCACTGTCTACTGTAAGTATAAGCGTACCTGTGGACTGCGTCCAACTACCTGATGATCCAAATATAGAAGCTCCCGCTCCACTCAATGTTAAAGAAGTATCTGCCGTTTGACTAGTATTTAAACCAGTTAATGTAAGTGTTGATCCAGAACTTAGAGGACCTTCTGGTTGTACTGTAAATGTTATAGTATTCGTAACATTTGGATTACCCGTACTATCACTCAATGTAGCCGTTACAAAATCCCCTGGGATCAGAATAGTAGCTGAGTCGGAAGTTGCAAAATCTACTCCATCTGTGGCTGTTATCCTGTAGTAATATGTAACAGACCCAATCAAAGGACCTGTATCATTAACTGTTAAATCTAAAGTACCACTAGATATAGTAGTAGGACTTGGAAACGAAGCACTAGTATCTCGTTCGTATGTATAACTAGTAGCTCCTGTCACTCCTGTTGTACTTATAGTAGCACCGTCATCTCCGAATTGAACAACTGTTATATCAGGCTTTGCAAGCCCAGCTACTACAGCGTCAAACCCATACAGTACCTCAAAGCTGGGTCGAATGAAGTTACCAGGCAGCGGGATGATGTTGCTTGGTTTTTCAATCGACGGTGTGAGTAGTAATGACATTATAGTGAGTCAACAGTTCCGGTAGCGTAGACGCTGTGGGTTCCTGCTGTGTATGCACTTACATTAGCTCTTAGCTTTTCGTAGTGTCCGTGGTCATCTCGTACCATAACTGATCCCAGTGCTGATACTGATTGACTGTGTACTACACGCCAAGCTCCTCCAATGTAAGCTTCTATATCTACGGTTGCAGCTCCAGCGGACTCAGTGGCTATGACAAATGTCCAACCCTTAGAACGCTCAACTGAGAATGCACTACCCGCTCCTGATGAAGTTGCAGATGAGAGTAGCGTCTTTTTATCAAGTGTGCGAAGGCTCATATATATTTATATTATTAGTTGTTGTTACGATGAAAGCTGTACTCCGGTTCCTCCGTTACCTCCACCCATGCTTAGAGTAGGACGACGAGTGGCAGTTAGTTGCTGTGTGCCACGCCTCTGTTTCTTAGGTTGCGTCTGCCTTACAGTCTTAGCTTCTGTAGCCGGTTTAAAAGCAGGTTCTGGTGGTGGAGCAGGTGGTGGTACTGGCTCAGGCATCTTAGGTTGTGAAAAACACATAGCTATTCTAAGTCTTTGGTTATGATGTTGTCTTGCAATTGTTCGTCGTAAGTCTGTTGTAAATAATTAATTACACTTCGTTGTCCTACCTTAAACCATACATCTCTATCAGAGTCTGTCAAGAGGGGACATTTATCCGGGAACAGTTTGTCAAGCTTTTCTATCAAAGACTTACTCAACGCTGGTAATACTATTTCTTCATTCATGTTCGTCGTTCCTCCTCACATCGTGTTTTCTCACAAGTTCGCAAAACACTCTTGTTCATCTTAGTTGTTGTATTAATGTATTGAATGCTAGCTCACAGGTATCTGGTACTACTCCGTTGCCCAAGAGCCTAAGTCTGTCCACCCTGTAGGAAGTCCCATTAGCTGTTCCACCCAATTCACATTGAGTTTTGCCTTCGCTTCTTTTGCATTCGGGTACTCCTTCAGATGAGCTTGTGTTGGAAGACCTACTGAAAACTTCTGCCCCGTCTTCCTGATGTTCTCTCCGTTCCTCAGTATATGATTCTCTACATCTCTGTAGTCTCGGCTTTTTGGAGTCAACCACTGTTCTTGGTTCTTCCCACTCATGCTGCTCTTCCCCTGGTCTTGCTGGATATTTAGTTTTGTATAAACCTCGCACGATTTCTCGTCTACTTGTTCCCGAAGATTCGCTGGTGTTGTTCTTCCTTTCCTCGCTCCTGTAGCTTGTTTGATTAACCCCTCTTCTGTTCGTGGTGGTAGATGATCCATCGTGTTTGGTGTAGCCCAATTCTGTTTCGCTAACTTCTCCACTACTCCTGGTAGGCTCGCAAACTTTATATTGTTCTCCTCTCCCCTCTCGTCCTTGTATTCGTTCGCTTGCTTCCCCTTCCAATCTCTCGATGTTGGTGTTGGATAACTCTGCAAGGATGAACACTCGTTTTCTTTGGTGCGGTGCACCGACTTCAGACGCTGAGAATACTCCCCACGTACAGCGGTAACCTCTTTCTTCCAAGTCTCCGAGGACATATTTAAGTACCGATTCTCCGTCCCCTGTTTTAGCTGAGATGATTCCTTCAACATTTTCGAGGAAGACATATCGTGGTCGCATAGCTGTAACTCCATCTGCGATCCACGGGTACAAGTGTCGTGGGTCTTCTGTTGCTTGTCGTTTCCCTGCACTGCTAAATGGTTGACAAGGGAATCCTGCACTGAGCACGGTAACCCGACCACTAAGTTCTCGATACGGAAATGTCTTGAGGTCCGTGAAAACAGGAGCTTCATCCATTTGTCCCGCTTCCATTTTCGCAATAAGGTTGGCAACTGCATAAGCTTCGATCTCACAGTGAGCGATAGTTCGCAAGTTTGGAATAGCTCTTTTAAGTCCGCTTCCGATTCCGTCGTATCCGCTGCACAAAGAGATGTAGGTAGGAACACTAATTGTTTCATTGTTATTCACTTCTATAACTTATATCTGATAGTTCTTGTGGCAGCTTTCCTTCTTTGATCTTTTGCTCCGTCCATATCCAAGCTGACGCATTCCACAGTATAGCACCCGCATGGTCTTCAGAGTTGTCCCCCTCAGCCAGCCCCAACAAATGTCTAAACATCGAGTCATA
>Ga0208644_1000224_pt1 | contig 41687 bp, 72 predicted proteins | sample VirMetDEL_Nov_18_FD_184517 | JGI IMG/M metagenome (GOLD analysis project Ga0208644, IMG submission 184517) | Aqueous microbial communities from the Delaware River and Bay under freshwater to marine salinity gradient to study organic matter... | ecosystem: Environmental > Aquatic > Marine >...
CAAATATCTTCCATTATTTTAAAATTTAAACGTTTGCTAACAATAAATAAAAATGAATAGCGCAGGTTAGCGTTCTGCTTCTAATCACTTGTAGCTGTGCGCTACTACATTTTATTAGGGTCGTTATCGGCAATTACCACCATTCGTCAAGTTGCCTTTTAAACTCTTCAATTATTTCCTCTTTAGTTACCTCTCCCTTTTCTACGGCTTCCTGTATTTCTCCTTTAGTAAGTTCTTCATCTTCCTTTCTATCGTAGTAGAGAAAATCTCTAGCCAGATCATTTGCATTTGCAAGTATTAATTCTCTTCGTGTCATTTCAATAAATTTAAAAGCCGATAACAAACAATAAAATCCATACGCCTATCGGCTTGACGTATTTTATTTGGGTCGTTAAAGATCCGGATTTTTAGCTTCTATTTCTTCAATCAATTTGTCGTAACATTCTGGATGGCAATTCATTTCAATCTCATTCTCTTCAAATAATTGCTCTTGACACTCAGAACAGTATACCGGAAGCTCTGAATATTCCTGTTCTAATTCAAATTGTCTGTCTACTGGTATGTTTTCCATAATTTCCTTTGTTTTGTTAAGTATACTACAAATGTAACATAAATGTTTCAATAAACCAAATAAAGTTTAATTATTTTGCATAAAAAAACCCCGGTTGTTAGCCGGGGCGCAATAAGACAAACAAAGAAAGTCTATTTCTTTTTCTTCTTTTTCGGTTTCAATTGCTCATATAATGTAAATAAGACTGTTATAAGCCCTACAATCGCACTTGTTAACTCGACGGTTATATCCTTTGGTAATTGATAGATAATCGCTACAACGCTAATTAAAGCCGTAATTAAAGCAATTAATTGTGTTCGTTTAATAGTCATCATATATAGTTTAAGTTTATAATTATGGTTGTGCAGGCCATTGAGGGTTATTAGGATCAAATCCTTGCTGTTCTGTCATATCTCTCAGAGACTGCCAATAAGCTATCCATGAATCAAATTCAGCCTTAATAGAAGGGTCAACAAGATACAATTCCTGTTGTAAAAATCTGTTATACCTCCATTCGGTATCCCTAAATAATTTACTCCTTTGCTTATCAAATGAAGCTTTGTCGAACTTGACGCTATTACTAACTATAACATATTTAGCCCCATCCCACCTATGCCACTCCTTTGATAGTTCAACCCTGCGTAGCTTTACCTTTACACCTTCTGGCGCGTCTGTCCGTATTGAATGAATATTTGAGTCATACTTACCATCTGTTGTTAAATCAGAAAAAGAAGCTGCTATTACATCGCCTGTGCTATTTTCAATTATTACTTTCATATCTATAAATTATCATCATAACCCCTAACAACTATAAAAGCGTCTGCAATTGCATCACTTACTAAATATTCTATTACCTGAGTAGAATTAGTGTGCAATGTACCTTGACTACGCATCGATGAATCTACGGCAAAATCGCCGCCTTGCCTTACGAAACTATGTGTCGGTGTTGCGCCTGTGCCACCATCCGTTCTAATGTCCAAATAATCAGTGTCATTATTAGGTAATATCCCCCATTGGAAATAGCCAAACGTCGAAGTGCTTGGTATGTAACTTGAGCAATCAACATTAGTAAAAGATGTTGCGCCGCCAGCAGTTAGTACTTGAGTAGTTGACCCATCTTCATCATACATTATTTTTTTACGTCTACCTGAACCACTAGAATAGAATTTAAGAAAATCGCTTGACCCGTCATTTCTAACTGCTCCAACGCGCCTAAATGTATCATATCCACTAGGTAGCGTTGGACTCGTTGAACTAGTAGACAACAATCCTGCCTCTGCTAATACATCAGCATTGTCATAAATAACATAAACATAATACCAAGTGTTTGAAGCCTCCGATCCTGTATCTAAGCCATTTGCACCACTTGTTGTAATTGCAACGTTTTGATTAGAGGCTAAAACTATATCATCTGTATCTGTACTATCTCGACAACTTCCGGCCTCAATTTGAATTGTGGTTGCCGAAACATAATTAACCTTCAATTCAGTTAAATAATCTGTAGGCAATCCAGCCGCACCTCCTGAACCGTCCAAATCAATACTATGCTCCGTACCTGCCCCATCTTGGAAGTATAATAAATTATCTGATTTTGGGTATATCTTACCGTAATTAGTTAATGCTGAAGGTGTCGTAGTTTCTGTTAAAGTAATTACACCGTCTATTTTTAAATCGTTTGTAAAGGTTGATGTTCCGTTAGGGTCTAAATCAATATCAACAACACCTCCGGAGTCTTTTATTTGTACACTTGCATCACTGGTGCCAGTGGCACCTATTATTATTGATCCGTCCTCTGTTATTCTCATTCTTTGATATAAAGTACCGCTCCCTCCTTGGCAAAGGAAAATTAATTCTCCTAATTCGTCATTTGCTGTATTTGTATCTATATGCCCTCTAATTTGGGCGTAAATAGTCTCATTATCACTAGCATCGTCTCCGACAAAATCCAAATGAGCTATATCTGATCCGTTTGCTTTTATATCACTAGCTATTTTTACAACACCAGCCGAAGCACCTCCGGAAAATGTTATGTCATCAGTTAATGTAGCAACTACGCTTGTAGGGACTGTGCCACTACCATCATATATGCCACCTGAACCTGCACCGGTCGTTGCTACCCAATCCGTTCCATCAAATCTATATTCACGATTAGCATCTTTGTCGTATAGCGTATCGCCCTCTGAAGGTGTGTAATTCCCCCAATTATCCTGATCTTCAGAATATTCAACTATATCATTTATAGCGGCTCCATCCCAACCAGAATCAACAACCGACGAAGCAACTTCAATTAATATATACCTATCACCATCAACTTCTGTGGGCGGTGCCGCGTTAATGTCTGCTAAATCTAACACTGATAATTTCCAAGGGTTACTACTCCATTCTAATTCTGCGTTTAAATTGCGCCTTAATGTGTCTCCATCACTTGCAGTTACGAAATCCTTTGGTGGGTGAATTTGGCTATTCTCAATACTTTTATGATCATTTCTTGCTCCCATCCTAATAAGTTATAAATCCGTATTTATTTACATTCCTTTCGCCGCAACCATATAAAGGGTATTTAGTGCTATCGTCTTCTTGCTCATCCTTAATAAACTGGTCGGCTTGCTCTTCAAAGTTTCCTGCATCAGCCAACATTTGATTTCTTACCAGACCTTTGCCTGTATTACCTGAAGCGTTACTAAACTCATTAAAATCCGACATCGTGCCACTATTAGAAATATGGTCGTTTATCATTGGCAACCGCTCATAAACAACGTAATGAGCTAACATAGGCTTTAAATAGTTATCTAATAAAGCTGTATTATCAGCTGTTAAAGTGGTGTTTTCAACCTGATCGGTTATTTCTTCGTAGAAGTCATCACCTAAAAACGGGCGTATATATTGCCTTTGCGCTTTTAAAATCCACTTAGATAAATATCTCGGCTCAAACCCTGCTTTTAAAGGTATAGCCAAATCAATTATCTCTGTTGTTGTTATTATTTCTGTTGTTGATGACATATCATTGTTTTAGTCCAAGTTCACCCGAAAATCTACACCGGACATTCGTATCAGCCTTATCCGTTGTTGCTTCAAACCATAAAATGCTTTTTTCGCTAACAACAAAAGGTACAGGCGGCCTCACATCAATATGATTACCGTCTGACGTGTCTAAAGAATCTCTGTATATTTCATATTCTGCCGTAGAGGCATCAGAATAAACATATCCTAAAAGATCAACCTTCGGAGTTTGACCAGTTGGTTTAATAATGTTAAAATATAACCACTCTGCATTAAATTGATAGCCTGAAGGAACATAAAAAATACATTGTTGAGTTGTCCCTTGCCCCACTGGCATTTGTGCCATTGTGTAACTGCTTGAGTTGGCCGTTATTGTAATAGTTCCTTCGTTTTGTTTATTGGTTGCATTAGCTTTAAATATAGCAACCCTATTAATGCCTATCCATTGAGTTGTAGTTGTGATAGTATTAGTACCGTCCATTTCTATTATTTCAATTTGACTTTCCCAATTTTCATCTACTCCATAAACAATAATTTTTTGACAATGAGAGCCTAAAACAGTATCATTTGCGCTTGTGCTTACTATATCAATAGTTTCGCCACTTGTTAAGTATTGAAAAGCACCGCCCCAACTTGCTATAAGTTCAGTTCCAACGTCAATATCATCATTATATCCGAATTTATTCCAAGTTTCATAACCTGTTATATTTCCCATTGCTACTTCTGTATGAAAATCTAAAGATAACCCAGCATCCAAATAAGCAATTAAAGTAGCATGTAACACAGTGTTATTTGAGCTTGATGGTGTTGTAACATTACTTGAATCTAATGTAACAGGTTCGCCCCTCTCGTTGGATATATCTGTTATTTCTACTTTATTATTAATTAATTCTATACGTGTTGATCCTTTAGGAAACATTTTTATATCTCCCTGTGGATTACCTAAATCGATTTGAATATTCGATGTGTTATTTGTTATTACTATTCCCATTTTTTTTGTGACCTTTTAAGTTATAAATTAAGGAGGTGCTGGCATTGATATTGTAAAGTATGTTATATTTACTGTAAAATTGCCCGTTCCCGGTGCTGTATTAGTTATTCTTAATTCCTCACCTGCTTGTCCCATTGCTATAATCCCTGAACCGTCACCCTCTCGAAAACTCTCTCCTGCAACAACGCTTGAATTAGAAAATAATAGGTCTGCGACAGATGTTCCGTTTGTTGGAGCCGCCGGAGTTGTTGACGCTCCGAATCCGATTCTAATATTTGTAGCTGTCATATCAGAGCTAGGTACAATTTGATAAGATGTTATTACATATCCCGTTCCCGTTACAGCCCCCAACATATCAACATTTGTATTAGCGTCATCGGCCAAGAATACCTTTCTTTGCACATTCGAATGACCACCTATTACAAATTGAACACCTGTACGATCATATAAAGCCCTTACCCTGTCACCTTCTGCAACCTCTGAAGAATCATTATAATCACCAGCGTAACCGCCTATTTTTACAGGGTTACCAGAATCAACAGCATCATTAGCAACATCTCCGGTCACTGGATAATCGTCTTCATCACTTGCCCTAGTTGTCGGTAATGATCCAGATTTAGTTGTTTGCCCTAAAGAGGGGATTTTGTCATTTATTTGATCTAAAAACGTAGCAGAACTATAAGTATTATTATCTATGTTGTCTAAAAAAGTAAAACTATTAATTTGATTTTGAGCCGTTGCAAGTAAAGAAGAACCAGAACCCGATCCAGTGTCTAAATAACCAGATAATGTAGTATGTAAAACTGTATTATTCGCACTCGCAGGAGTTTGTACATTACTTGAATCTAATGTAACAGGTTCGCCTCTTTGATCTGATATGTCAGTTATAATTACCTTGTTTCCTATTAAATCAATTTTAGTAGCTCCCTTTGGAAAAGTTTTTACATCACCATTGCCCATTGATATTGATATGTGTGAAGTATTATCTGTTATATTTATAGCCATTTTACCTTCTTTTATTTGCTAATTCAATTATTTTTTTATTCAAACTTTTTTGTAAACCCATACGCTCTTCATGGTGTCTATTATCCCTCTCAGCTAATTCTTTGTAAGCATCTTGCATATTATCATCTATCTTTATAAGTCCTTCTTTTAAATCAGTTAAAACAACTAATAAAGTATCTCTGTTCTCAGCACTTAACGCTTCATTTACATTGTGCTGAAGGCTGGAGGCTCTTTTTTCAATAGTACTACCATCAATAGTAACGCCTTTTACTTTATCAAGCATCTCCATAGTTATATCCATCGCCTCAAATCCTGATATTTGTATTTTTTTCGGTGTTAGGTATTTAATAGAAAACATTATAACCAATAGACAAATAATCATACCAATTACTATCGGCACTTGATCATAATTACTCAGTGTCTCCACTTGTGCTAGTATCTCCATTTTCTGTTAAAATTTCACGGTCTTCTAAATCAATTAATTCTTCTCCCAGCGTCCCTTCTATAGGCTCAAATCCTAAAACTCCCCGGCCTTCATCTATTGTTAAACACTTATTCACTTCTATGTTATTTGCTAAACTTAACGGAGCTAGATTTTGAACATCTACTTTAAAGTCCTTACCAGCAATCCTAAGCATCTTATTAAATAATCTATTTAACGGCTTCCTATAATCTGGTACAACCTTCATATTCATTGCTAAATCATATTCATTTCTTATCTGTTGGTTACTTCCTAAGCTTCCAGGTTCCGCCAATCCTGTTAAACTTCTATACCAACCATGAGCTGTCACTAGTTGTTGATCAGCCATTTTGTCTAAAATCTGAAAATCACCATCTGTTATTTGATCAAATAATTGAACGTTTGCTGCTTGGTCTGGATTATCCAACAACTGCATCAACAACTTGCTATTATTCCCTTCACCAGTGAATTTGGCAACGAAATCATTTATCATATCTTCAGGTGTTTTACCCTCTGGGGGTTGCCCAAAAAACTGAATCAATCCCGAAGGCATGAAGCCGTTATCGAAATTATCTATATTGAATTTTCCTACTCTGTAATTTATATCTACCCAACCGGACAGAACCGCTGCGATGTAATCAGGTAATCCATAATAACGCATACCCGGTACTCTACGCTTAACCATTAATAAAAAATTAGGCTGTGTATCAGTCCCATTGTACATGGGTATTGGTTTCATACGGCCTTGTTGATCTTTATCTAATTTTCGATTATTCTTTATTGTTGCCCAATCCGGAGAAATATAAGCCGTATCAATTACCCCTTCATTATTTTCATATCCCAATCTTATATCTGTAGCGTCTTTATGGAAATAAAATACATTCCCGTCCTTTCGTACGCCTTCAATAAAACAAGCTCCAAAAGCGATATAGTCATAAGCGCACATTTCATATAACTCGTCTAGCGTTTCATCCCTTAGATTAACCCCATCAACATAAGCCTGATCACCTTCCTTCAGTTCAATTTCTTCTGAATCTTTGAAATAGATTAATCCATTACCCGTTGTTAGTGTGGTTTTAGAATTAATGATACCTGAATTAGTACCACTCCTTAAAATCTTTGTAGCTAAATTATTTGGAAATGAATTATCCGTGTCTTTGTAAAAAAGAACCCAATCAGTTTGCTTCTGATCTTGTCTTGTGTCGGCTTCTTTAGGTATTTTACCTACACTCGCAGTAGCGTAAATAGTTCTCTGTACTGTCTTTGTCTTTGCCATAAGTAAAAAAGGGGAGAGTTAACCCCTCCCCATTATTTTATTGTTCGAATTTTGTGCTATCGGTAGTATCTCCGGTGAACTCTCTTTGAAGTTCTGCCGCCTTACCAGTCAAATGAATGACATATCCGTTTTCATCTTGCAAGTCAGTGCCTAATAACTCATCTAAGGTTACTAATAAAGCCGCTTTTTCTTCCAAGATTTCATCATAACCACCTACAAAAAACTTTTGATTATAATCTTCGTAAACCGCTACTACCTTACAAGTTGTTTTCAATTCCTGAAGTATAGCCGCTTTCACTTTTTCCATTTTTGGAACATGAAATTCACCTTCTACTTCCTGAACATCTGACCCGTTCTCACTGTTTCCAGTAGATCCGAAACCACCTGTAAAGTCGTTAAATTCGAATTTATAAAATTTTACTGTTGTTGATGTTAGTGTAACCGCTGTGTACTCATGATCCGTTGCTCCGGCTGTAAAATCTGTTATGTTGTCCCTTTCGGTTAACCACAGATTTTTGACTCCTCCCCTGCGTTTCTCGTCACCACATGCTACATCTAAACCTCCTGATAATTGTGTCATAATTTTTAACTTTAAAAGGTTATTAAATAGCGATACACATTAGCTCGTCTTCGACATATTGAACGCCTTGAATCCATTTACCTTTACGGTAAACCAATTCATTCAATTTGTCGTACCAAACTTCCATTTCTGCGTTTGCGTCATTTACATCTGCACCAATTACAATATTATCAGGCGTAGTATACAAAATAGCATTATCACCAATTTCTGCTTGGAAAGGGTTTGCAGCATCAGCTAAAGCGTCATCCCATTCAGACATTTCAACTAACTGAACTCCTCTGTAACTTAAAGAAACTGTACCGTCTTGCAATCTTTGCAAGCCTGAATCAGTAGAAGTATTTTCTAAAGTTTTCCAGTAATTATCCCAAATAGTCGCAGTTACATAAAACCTTTTATCTGATCTCGGTATAGCTCTTAAAGTAGCTGGCTGATTAGTCCAAATCTGTTCTAATGCCTCTTGCGCTCCATCTGCTACTAATACACCTGCTCCATCTTCGATGTTAGAATCGTTCGACATGTCAATTGAATAACCTAAAGAACTTGAAGCGTCTATTAATAGTCTCCAAATACCGTCACAAATTCCATAGAATGAGTCTGCATCTGCATCATCACCAAACCATAAAAGTTTCTGATTGTCTTCTCTAACTGCTCTCTCGGTTTGCTCCTGCATAATAGTATCAACTACTGTTCCTATCATGTCGTTTCGGTCAGTGCCAGTTTTCAAAAACTCCTGAAAAATAGTATTATCGAAAGCATCTGAACACTCTTCAAGGTTAAACTTAACTTTACAACCGGTGATAGTCTTATCGTCTATAGTAGTGGTTCCCACAGCCGTAAAACCACAATCCGTATCTGCTCTTAAAATCTTTTGCAGTCGTCTTGGTAAGTAGATATTTACTTTGTCCCGTAAATCAGGAATAAATTGAAACTCTCTATACAAGTCTTTGCCCTCTAATTGAGGTTGAAAGAATAACTTTGTTAGAAATTCTTTACCAGCATAAGTATGCGTAATGTTTGATGTTAATTGATTAGTTGCCATATCTGTTTAATTTAAACCTAGTCTGTTTTGAATTTTTTTAACTTGTTGATTTACCAAGCTTGAAAATTGAGGCTCTTTTTTATCTTTTGTTTTAACGTCATCCTCTTTTGCTGGTATGACCGTTTCTTTAGCTTCATACTTCGCTATCTTAGCTCTTAATTCTGCCATTTCAGTATCCTTTTCTGATAGCTCTTTCTTTTTGTTTTCTATTTCGGCTTCTTTTTCTGCTGTTACAGCTTCGATTTGTGCGTTTGTAGCGTCCGCAATCGCTTTAATTTCTTCGTCAGATAAACCTTCTTTTTTCTCCTCCTTCTCTTTTGGAGTTATGAAAGCAAGGATTTTATCCAAAGCACTTTTTTCTACCTTTTCGGTAGTGTCTTCTTGATTTTCCATTGTTTTTGTTTTAATGTTTTGAAATTTATTAGGAATGTCAGGATATTTTTTATCCCTTACTTTATTCATTACCGTTTGTGTTACATTCTGGACGTTTTCAGGCTCAACAATTTTATCAATCAATCCAAAAGCTTTAGCCTCTTTTGCATCAATCCACTTATCCTCATCCATCAAGCTTTTAATTGCGCTTTTTCTTTGCCCCGTCTGCTTTTTGTAGATGTTTACTATTGCGTCCTGAAATTTATCTAAGTTATCAGCTTCCTTTCTTAATTCATCAGCACTCCCCATTGTCATAGTCCAAGGATTATGAACTAAAATAGGTGTGTTTGAGCCTGCCTCTACCTTATCCAAGGCAGCCGCAATAACAGTCATTGAACTAGCGGAAGGGCCAGTATATCGGCCTGTAGTTGTTCCCTTAAAAGTTTTTAGAAAATCATAGATAGCTAGTGCGTCCGTTAAAGAACCACCTAATGAAGCCATGTTTAAATGAAGTGAATCGGCCTCCTGTGCTTTTACTTCGTTTATAAAGCTATTAGCAGTAACTCCGAAAAATCCTATATCTTCGTTGATGTCAATTGTAACATCATTATTTACTTTATTAAGTACATACCATGAATCCATGTAGCAATTATACTACACTTACATACAAAGGTGTATCCCCTTTTTACTTATTACTTTTTTTCTGCATGTTTCACGCAGCAATATCTAAGGGTATGATCGTTGATTTTTGACTTTATTTTCTTACCTGTTAGGTCGTATTTTTCCTCGCCATCCATTAAAAAGTCCCATGTTGAACCAGTTGAATTTGCTTTATATTCTTGATAGTCATGTACAATAGCAAAATCTCTCACCCTACTGGTCGGTGCAATGCCTTTATCTATCAAATGATAAATAGTGTTCTCTAAACTTGCATTTTCACCATATCTTTTGATTAAATCCTTGGTGAAATTTTTAATAAAACTGTCAATTACTTCTCTGTTTAATTTTTTGTTAGCCATTCTATCGCCTTTTTTACTGTACACCCAAAACAAACCTTTCCTTGCTTTGTCTCAGATTTCCATAATAACCAAATTTGTTTCTGAATCTTAAAATCCGTTTCAGGATTTCCAGTTAATTGGTCAAGTAATTTCCTACCAGATTCTTTTGGCATAGCTTATAAAATATTTTAAAACTTTTCCTAAGTGCCGCGAACAACCCATACAACATTTATCGCCTACAGTTATTTCGTATATTTCACACAACCCTTTTATAGCCGCAAAGTCCGGGCGTATTTTACCACTAACTTTTATCGCTGCTAAATGGGCTTGAATTTCTTCTTTATAATCTTCTACCACTTTCCTATCGGACATCGTTCTAATTTTATTGCTGTCTTATTTTTAATGTCACATAAACATACCACGCATTGATCGCGTTTAGCAAATGTTATACCCAATAATTTAAATTTGCCCCTCTTCTTTGGGCAATCATTGCATATTTCACGCCTTTTTTCTTTTAATTCTTTGTCTGCTTGCTCGAATATCATTTTAAAAACCACTTTCGTTTTGAATTACTCGTACTTGTTTTTGTGCGTTTGTTATTGCTCCCTCGCTTACTACAACCGGAATCGCACCAATAGCAGTTATAACCGCTTGTGCTATCCTTGATTCCATACCGTCCATATCTAACCCTTGTTGATTATTTACAAAGTTCTGATTTACTTGTGGCCCGTTTACATTTGGACTACTCAGCGGTGTAACTTGAACCCTTTCCTGCCCTCCGGGATTATCACCGACTAATAATAGTTCGGGACCATCTGTTATAAAGTCACCGCCTAAAGCTAACGGGGTAGCTCTAATTGCCGCTGCACGAGCTAATCCCTCGCCTAATGCTAGTGCCGCTAAAGGTAAAGTAAAAGGTGGGCCTGGAGGTGTCGCTAATGCTCTACCACTTGCTAAAAATGCGGAAATAACCGCCTGTTGTGCTTGTAAGTTTCTGCTTTTCTTAGCTGCTTTTAGCTCTAAATCCGATCTTTGTTTATCAAACTTTTTGCCGATAGCTATTTTTTCAGCATCGGTTAAATTCTCATTATCTAGCGCAGCCTCCCTTTGAGCTTCTAAAGCGTCAACTTGCGCGTTAGTTTCTCTATCTAATCGTTTCTGAAGATTTTGAAATACTATATTGTTAACTTCTTCAGTTATATTACCTATTGTGTTTTTTAAATTTTGAGCTAAAGCAGTTTGTGCTTCTTCATCTAAAGAAAATACTCTTTGCAAAAAGTTCTCCTCAGGAAGTAATTCTTCTAAAGGCTCTATTATAATCTCTGGCTTTACTTCAAAATCTAAATCCTCTAAAGGCTCAAAGTATTTTTCAAATGCCTTCTTAGCGGCTTCGTTAGCTTTCTTTGCCGCTGAATCTGCCTTTGCTTGGTCGGCTGTTGTTGTTTTAAATCCTTCAACAAATCCTTCACCTGCTACTGTTCCAGCTTCTGTCCCCGCTTTTTCGGCTGGCTTAAATAAAGCTTCTTTACTGATTTTCTCAATAGGTTTCCTTTGTTCTACCGTTGCCTCGAAAGCCTCCGTGTAATTTGTTGCCACATTTTTACCGAAGTCTATTATTGTAGCCTTAATATTTGTGAAGCCCTCAGAAAATGAACTTTTTATAGCCTCAAAATCTAAAGTAAACACACCCTTTAATATACCGCCTACAGATTTAGCCGCATCAAAGAGAACACCAAAGTTTAATACAACTGCATCAATTATCGTGCTAACTTGAGCGCCAAAAAACTCAACAGCCGCCCTTGCTATTGCCGATTCATTATAAAAGTCAATAAAGAAGTTTATAACGTCAACCCCTACATCAATTAACTTAACTAAGCCCTCTAACAAGAAAGCCTGTAATTGATCGGTTAATCCGCTTAATTCGTTGCCCGTAAGGTCAAAAGCGGCTACTATTTGTTGTTGTGCTAGTTCAATTCTTTGGTTAGCGTCTAATAACTCTAATTGTGATTGTGTATATTTATCGGTATCATCAACTAATCCTTCTATTTCACCGTCTACATCTTTTAAAGTTTGTAAAAATCTCAACCCTGCATCTTCACCAGCACCACCGAATACATCTGCTAAAACAGTTTGCAATCTGTCTGCCTCTATTCCCCCCTGATTTAAAGCTGTTGAAACTTGTTTTAAAGCTTGAGCCGTGCTAATAGAACCATCCCTAACACCTCTCAATAACTTGTCGGAGAACTCCTTACCAAAAGCATCATTTAAAGCGTCTTTAGTTGCGGTTGTTTGCTCTCTAATTCTTAGTCCGAATTCCTTTACAGCGTCTACACCTTTATCTGAAAATATACCTTCTTTTACTTCCTGTGTAGCTATTGTTATAAATTCTTCAGCACTAAAACCAGAAGCTTTAAACTGCGTAGGGTATTCCCTTAGCTTATCTAAAAACTCACCATTTGCATCTGCACCAGCTAAAAAACCTTTATTAATTAAATCTAACGCCTCAGCTCCGCTTATACCAAATTCTTTAGATAAAGTGTTAGAAGCTAATAACACCTCATTAAATTCTTTACCAAATGTATCAGCTGTTGCCTGTATGCCTGATGTTAATTTTTGTAACTCGTTATCTGTAACACCAAATAATTTCTGAACCTGTGAATTTGCCTTATTTACTTCTTTGGTAAGGTCTAATAATGCGTCTGTTGCTACGACTGCCCCCGTTGCTACCGCGCCCGCTGCTATCCCCCAAACACCGCCAAATTTACTGATTTGAGGTATTATATTTTTAAGTAATCCACCAGCATTTTTTAAATTACCTCCCCCAAAATCTAAACCTTTCAACTGGTCTGCTAATCCTGAAATAGCACTACCATAATCGCCAACACTTCTAAAATTATCACCTAACTCTTTATCAAATTGTTTTAACTCAGTGGTAACTTGAGATATTTCTGTTTTTAAATCATTGGCCTTTTTATTGGTTTTATCAAAAGCGTTTGGCAAAGCCTTTAATTCGGCTCTTAATGCTTGGTTTCTTTTTACTAGATCGTTATAACTTCCACTTGTAGCCTCAACTGCTTGACGGGTTTTAAGAAAGTCCTTTTGTTGTTTGTTTAGCTCTGAACGGGTTTGTTTTATTTCAAGATTTGTTTCTGCAATTTCTTTATTCAGCCTATCAAAATCTTCAGCACTCTTTTCTACCGAGTTATCTTTTAGCTCTGCATCTAATTGTTTCTTCTGATCTGTAAGTTCTTTTAACTGCTTATTAAGTCGTAAAATATCACTACTTAATTGATCATCACCTTTTAACTCAATCCTAAATCCTACTACTTTTTCTGCCATTATCCCGGAATTGTAACTGCTTTAATTGTGTTATCATCACTATCATACACTGTTACATGTAAAATAGCTGTATTTGTGCCGCTTAATGTTATCTCTGCCCAAACAGGTATTGAATCAGGCTTTATGCTATTCTCTAAACCAGGGCTATAAATACTTTCTTCGCCAAAAGGCCCATTTCCTATCCCATCGTCTTGATTGGTATCAATAATTGCACTTTCTCTATTTTCATATTTAATCAACTCAAATCTATATGTATTAGGATTTTGAGGCGTAACGTCTGCAATTTCATTTATTAAATAATATCCTTTTAACTCTGGTGGGTTACTTAAATATAACGGCTCTCTCGATAAATCTCCATTTTCATATTGTTGAATTCTGCTTTCTCTGAATTTAAAAAAGGCATTTACAAATATTCCCTTTTCAATTACATTTAATTGAGAGGCATAAAAAGTGCCAACCAATCCATTTTGACCATTGTATTTTAAATCCCAATCGGTAGTTCTGTCACCAAAACTTAAACCCGTAGGAATGTTGCTAATTAAAGAACCCTCCCAATTTAATTGAACACTACCTTGAACATCTACATTCCTATACACTATTCTTTCTTCAAAATCAGTGTCGAACTCAGGAACCGCCCCGTTTTCTTTTGTTTCCTTCCATAATCTAGCTAATAAAGGGCTTTGATTAGTAAGTGAATTAGTTCCTACAGTGGTATCTTTTATGTAGTATGTAAATGCAAATGTTGGGTTTTGGCTTTTCTGCTCACCTTCTTTAAAACGATCTGAAAAAGTATGTTTGTAACTTCCATAGCTTTCCTCAACCGCCTCATTAACTTTCTTTAAAAAATCATCTTTGTTATCTTCTTTATACTCATATCTTATTTCGCGCTTATAGTCACTTAAAAACCCGACCGTATAGGATTTACCAATATCTAAATCTTGAGTAAAATCATTCGCCTCACTTATTGCTTTATAAAATCCGTCTTGATTTACATCACTTATATCATCCCAATTATCAAAAGGCTCAACTATTACGGTTTTTTCAGACACATTCGTTTTCCATACCAAATTAAAGCAGTGAGTTAAACCGTTGATATATTTTATTATTTCAGTGTCAGGTAATTGCTGTGCTAAATTTACATTTACGCCTCTAATAAATTGTGGACTCATTAAATTAGATAATGTCGTACCTGTTAACATCGATATTTCTACATTAGCTAAAGACTTTATCTGTGTATACTCAAATCTATAAGCAAATGTAACCTCGTCACCGACTTGTAATGTTAAAGCAGTAGGTTTTACTATTAAATCTTCTACTGAAGAAAATCCAGGTGTACTCGTTGAAGTTCCATTTATCCAAAATATTTCTATTTCCTCAATCAAAGAACCGTTTAACCTAACTTGAAGATAGTTATTATCAGGCGCGCTCTGTACGGCCTTAACATTTAAACTTAATTCAAAGTCGTATTTAGCGTATTCAATAGCCGTAAATTTATCCGTTGATACATTAAACACACCCGCATTATCCGTTGACTCAAACTCAATAGGGTTTATAGTTCCTCCTAAATCAACATTAAAAGCCTTTGACCCAAAATTAACGTCTTGGTCAGTTGTTTTAGTAGCTGTAAATTGATTTGTGTCCAATGTACTTTGTGGATGTTTGAATCCTGTACCCGTAAAAAGCCTAAATAATTCACCAAATTGTGCGCTATCAAAAAAATTACTTGATACCTTATAACCTACATTTAAAAATGCTTTATCAATAATAGACTTAAAAAATATACCCGGCCTTAAATCTTCAACGCTTACCTGTCCGGATACGTCCCATTTACCATAATTTGTAATAGGATAATAGTAATCTAAATTTGTTGCTGTCCAGCTAGCTTCAATTGTTGTCTTGTCAAATGTATGAGAACCCCAACTCAATTCGTTTAATCTTAATCCGTTGAATTGATCGACCCATACAAGGTTGTCACCTGTTACCCTGCATTTATAAGACCTAACGCCTTTACTTGTGGTAATATCTATCACTTTAAAATTACCATTCATGTACGGGATACCATCAACCTTAACGACACAAGGCTTTAATGCCTTCATATCTTTAACATCGTCTATGTTAGTATCATAGATATGTTGTAATAATAGGTTATTAGCGTGTGAACCAGCTACGGAAAAATCTTTTGAATAAGAACCGCCTCGCCAACGGTTATTTGTTGGTGTAGCGTTTTTAATATCTGCTATACCATAGGTTAATGATAAAGGAAAGGCGGTTGAATCTTGAACCTCAAGAATCCCTTCTATTGAATTATCACTATCTCGTATTTCAACTGTAACCCCCATTATTTACCTAGTATTATTCTCTCATTAGCATATGTATAATCAATTCTTAACTGTACCAACCCATCTTCAACCGTTTGCACTGAGTTTCTTGTAACTGTTACTGGTATAAATTCGCTGTTTACTTCGATATATGTCGCCCTATCTTCGAATAATTCCTCTAACCATATCAATTCATTGTCCTTTAATGGTAGCGTGAAGGCTTGATATTGTATGTTCGAAGTTCCTCCAAGTGTTGTTTTACCTCTGCTTTCTACTGTAAAGTCTTTAGTTAATGGCTTATTGTAGCTTTTTTTATTCACTCTAATGCCTCTATTCTCACTTTGGAAGGTGTAAGAATCTAAGCCGCCTAATCTATTTTCCCAATGAAACCTAACCTCATGATTTAGACATCTATCAGATATTATATATGTTACAGTTTCAGATAGTGTTGATATGGTTTTAATACTTATGTTATCAACCGAAACAAACCCTGACGTTACCGTTGCGATTATTTCAATATCTGCATTACTTATAACTGAGTCAGTGGTGAATTCTTGAGAGAAACTTAACGACTCTGGACTCAATCCAGTACCTATCATATCAACAATATTAACATCGTTGAATTGTACTAATGCCTTAGTTGTATTAGTAATGAATAAACCGTCACCAGTGTATATGTAATCTTGATTTGTGGATAAAGTCAAGGTTTGACTTAAGACATCACCTGTCCCGAAAACGGAATTAGTCGCAACACCGCTTCCTATTGTCCAGTTGCCGCCTTTTGTCCAGTTTGCATCGACAGCAAAAGTTCCGTTTGTAATTTCCTCACTACCTAAACTAACAATCCTTACCGTATAGCTTTTAGTAGTCGAATCAATTATTGGTTGAACACCTGATCCGTAAGTAGTATCTAATGTTGCAGCGTTTAAATTTACCGGCCCTACTGGAATATCGGCCCTGTCATATGTTGCCAAATCTGAAGCATCAATATAAGAAACCGTTTCAACACCGCTCGTATTTGTTACGGCTACCCTTAGATATAAATCTGTATGCGCTGTAGAGTCAAAAGCACTTAACCACTCATTATCTTCTAATCTTATTTTTCTTGATGTAATAGGAAAAGGAGAATTAGGAGAATTATTAGTTAAGAATCGATCAGATGAACTATTCAAATCAAATATTCCAAATGTTTGTGATTGCTCCCTCGGTAAGAAAGAATTTAATACATTAGTACTAACACCGACCGGGCTAATTGTTGAACCCTCGACTAATCCCCCACTTGCCGTACTGACTAGCTCAGTAAAAGTCGGGTTAATACTGTAAAAAGCTTCGTTTGCATCTAGTATTGTAAACGTATCAATTATAGGCATACCATGACCACCTTCTTCAGTTGTCAAATAACCCCCAAGATTACTTTCAACTATCTTTTGAAAGTCAAAAATAAAAGTATTCGTATCTCCAATTTCAGGGTCTAATATGATAATAGCATCCGGGTCTAGGTCAATATAACCTTTCATTCTGACAATATCCGCATCATCTGAGCTTACCTCATACCATACTTGTTTTCCTAGTGGACTAGGTGACGTTACCCTACTATCTACACTTATATTACCCATTTGAATTTTTTTGCAATAGTCTTACAATATTTTCAACAATTACTTCAGCTTCTTTGCCTATCGCTTCCTCTGTTCGCTTTTCAATTAATGGCTCTGATTGTTTTAATACCGTGGTTAACCAAGCTGTTCGCCTTCCTGTTTTAGAAAATCTAAAAGACCCCTTTCCGTTTGGGGTCTTACGTCCTGTTGTTGGTATTCCTTCGCGCCTTATTGCCTCTTGCATTGCAAATGCAATTTGTCTAGTTGTTTTATTTGGGCTTGATATTCCTTTTGTTCTAATCCATTTTATTAACACTGAAACAGGAGGCGGTTTGCCCGGTTGCCTTTTCTTTTCGAGAGCTAAACCGTAACGATTCATTAACCCTTCAATTGCTATTCCTCCCGGTATGTCTTTTACTGGGTTTTCAAAAGACTTTATTAATGAGCCTGTAGCCCTGTGTCCTTGTGAAATAATTTCAGCGGCCTCCAAGTTTAGAAGCTCTTTGGCTAATTGCTTATATGATATTTTTGCAGCTTCTAACATTAGTTAACACAAGTTACAATGAAAGGTAAAGCACCTCGACTTAAATATATTTCATAACATAACGGAATTGTTAAAGTCACACGATTACTGTCTATAACAAAAGTAACTGGCCATTTTTCTTTCTTCTTTTCCATTAATAGTTAAATGTTCCCGTTGTGCATTCGTCTGGCACTTGTAATAAAAATGATATTTCGTAACCGTACAAATTTTGGTCACCCATATTTTCAATGAATTCACCTATTGGTCTTTCTTCGCTGTCTCCTGTTAATCTGAACCATGCCTCGTCACTTGTTTTTTCTTTGGCTCTTGAATCGAACTCCAAAAGGAAGTGAATCCCTAAAGCTTCCAATTCGCTTTGCTTGGCTGCTCTATCTGTTGCCACCTTCTCAGCTTCTAAGTAATCATCGTAAACACCAAACGTAATTGTATATACCTTATATTGATTCCTACGGCTTTGCGTTGTTGTTTCCCTGATAGTATGTAGCATTAAAACAGGATAAGTCACTTCTAGCCAAGCGTCCTTGTTCCAAGGGTAGTTGTATTTAAATGTGTTCACCCCTACTTGCGCGTCTGCAATGGTTTCAAATTCCGTTACTACTTCTGTTACTGTTGCCATTATATATTAAACCAATTTGGTACTACTTTAATTTTTCTCCCTTGAAAATAACTTACTCCGGGATTCTCTTTAATATCGTAATTTTCATACTCATTTACAAATTGTTCAGCTTTCCAATTGATACTGGCCGCTGCATTTTTAAACTTATTTCTTATATCTGTTCTAATCATTGAGTAATGATGCATTACCATTTCCTTTTCATCAAACCCTTTATAACTTTTATACGGTGCAATACCACAACTTGGATCAACTCGCACTGGAAAACGTGAACATATCTTTGTTTCAGGCGTTAATTTATTAATGAAAGGCATGTAATAATCTTCCATAGGTGTTAATTGCCAAGTCGGATTTTTATAATATGTATACATTTTAGTCCAAGTTACATCAAATTCATTACTTTTTAGATATTCTTTTGCAGCTTTAAACTCAAAAGGGTTATAGTAATGGTCACAGGCCGACATCATAAAGTGTGTACAACCTTCTTTACGTAGAAAATCAATGGCTTGGTTGTGCTTTATTCGTTCGTTCTTCTTTGTTGCCTGCCAATCATTACGAGGTTTGTACTTTAGAACACGTATCTTATCGCTTAAAATATCTCTGTTCTCTTCATACCACTTTTCAAATTCATCGCTTTTATGGCCTCTGTTTGATGTTGTCTGATAGTGTAGTAATACAACGTCAACATATGGTAGTATATTTCTAATGGCTCCGTTTAATAATTCGGTTCCGTTGTATATGGTGTAGAATATTCCTAATCTCATGTGAATAATTTAGTCCAAATATTAACTTGTTTCAAATACATATCTTTCGTGCTTTCACCTGCTCTAAATCCTTGCTTTGGTCTATTGATAAAATCATCGTCAAAGTCTTCTGAAAGTATTTCTTTAATCATGCTCTTACCTACATCTTCGTATTTTGATACCTTGCTATCTAAAAAAGGATAACGGCTCTCTACGTTGAAATACATACCCATCTTGTCCATTTTACGTAAATGGTGGTGTGTTAGTAGGTGCAAATCTTGTTTCTTCTTTGCTTCGTTGCTTATAGCCTCGATTGGCTGCATAAATCCACGTGGATAATCGGGTGTGTTATAGTATGTGTAACCCCCGAATAGTTCATCTGCTCCACAACCGGACATGCAAACTCTAGAACCTAATAAATGTATATGAAGAAATAAATAATAATTTATACTAGCTGCGTAGTATGGTTCTTCCCAGATTTCAATCATCTTTTCAAGATCGATCTCATCATATTTTGCTGGTATACTGTAAAATTCTATTTCTTTTTGGGTGTATCTGAATTTACTTTCAACCTCGTAAAGGTAGTCCGATCCATCGTCTTGTATGTTAATTAGCTTGCAATTATAGATATCACCATTATCCCTCAAAGCCTTAACTATCAAAGTAGAATCTAAACCACCAGAAACAGGTACAGCCATATTGTCAACCGTCCTTATCTTGACTGCTCGCTTGAAGTCGTTATAAAAGTTAGTAGTTATCATAATAAGACATTAAGAAAACCATTAACACTGATACGCCTACGGTTACAGATATGACTAATAATGTACTATCTATATAATACCCTATTAATAATCCTATTCCACACACTATAATCAAAGTTAATAATGATAAGCCAGTGTCTATTAATGCTTTTCTCATTCTATCACTCATAATTCAGTTGCGTTTGTGACATTTCCGTAACCCCTTGTTGGTAGTTGATGAAATTTAATCTCTGGTAATGATCGTAAATTACTACTATATATTATCGAATCTTCATAATAAGCCCTATACATTGACCTAATTTTGAAATGATCTGTAAAAGTATAGTGTTGATGTGTGATTTTGTTGTATAAAAATATAGCAAATTGCCCTTCAAAGAGTTTAATTATACTTTCGCCATACTTTTCAAAGCCGTAAATTATAGTTTCGAAATCTGAATCGTACTTAAAATCATACATGTATAGATAATCATGGTTCAATTCTCTGTAGTTATAGATTTGGCCGTTGAATAATAACACCCAATTATCCGTTTCCATAGGCAAAGGTATCTCATCCTTTCCGGTTATCTGTAACCGAGTTTGCATTAACTGAACATAGTCGTCTTGATACATTCCTGATCCATCTGGACCACGTTCAATTAATGCTTCTGGTATTTCTTTATACCTATAATCTCCTACTACTGCTAGAATTCCGCACATTACAATCTCTTTTTTAATTTTCTAACAGGCACACCTCCATAAATACTATTCTCATCTAAGAATTGTTTTTTTGTTACACAACTATTCATCCCTATAATAACCCGTTTAGGTATTTCAACTCTTTGGTGAACACTCGCGTTCATTCCGATCATTACACCACTGTGAAGCGTAGCAAAACCACCGACCGAAGCATTACATCTTAGGCTTACATTCTGATATATCACAGCATCATGTCCAACGTGACTATTCTTTAGAAACTCGCAATTACTCATTATAACCGTGACATTCTCTGTCGCCCCGTCAATTGTTACCTGTTTGTAAATTCTGCAATTATCTTCTATGTGAACTTTGCCGGAATGCTCCTTAAAAAATTCTCTACTCTCTGGAATATCCCCAATAATACAATGGCTTCCTATATGGTTGTTGTTTCCTATCTTAACATTTGGGCCAATAACAGTAAAAGCTCCTATATAATTGCCTTTTCCTAATATAGCGTTAGGGCTTACATAAGCCGTTTCATGGATAGTATTTTCCTTGCTATGATATATCATATCCTAAATATTCTAGTTGTTTGTTAAAGTATTCAATATCGTTTGGTCTTTTCTTATAAAAATTCTTGTCTTTATTTATAGACACATTACTAATTTTTCTTTGTAAGTAGTTTTTTTTATTCGAAACATAACTATATCCGGGGGTAAAATCAGGATAATCACTAAATCTATGTACTTTATCTAAGTTAAAGTGCTTCATTAATTCGTACTGAACTATGTTTGGACGGTTAATTATATCTTCATACCATACAGTGGAGCTAATATATTGAGGATATTCTCTCATTTGTTGTATGGCATCTATCCATATTAACGGATTCCAATAACCCCAATCATCCCAAAAACTTTTAACTACATCTCGACCATCCCTTACAACGTTGATAATCTTAATGTCATTCTTCGATATTAACTCCAATTGTCTTTGTGTTTCTTCCTTCTTTTGTATCTGACTAAATACCGTGAATTCCGATCGTTTTCCAACTAAGCAATTAGTTGTTGGCTTAACTCTTACAAAGTCATCAATTGAAACTTCTTCATTTATATGTTGAATACCTGAAAATGCATGCATTAACCTACCTAGTAAAGTGGTTCCTGACTTTGCACAGCCTGTTATAAATATCTTCATAACTTTTTACCACACGTTGGGCAATTCTTAGGATCACCCCAAATTTGTGCAGCTAATTTTTTTGGTAAATTATCAAATAGTAATTTCTTACCGTCTACAAATTCAGTATTATCCCATAGTGCAAACGGTGTCATATTGGTACTACTCTTTATATCTAATCCGAAGCCGTTAAAGTCCCTAAGAAAAAAACTTTTCTCTATTGGGTTTAATCCCTTAACGCTTCTATACCTTCTATCAAATGCGGTGTCTAAAACCCCATGCAGCTTGTCGTTATACCACGGTTGATAACCTAATCCTTCCATTATTCTATGTGATAACATTCTACCGGCTCCGCAAGCATGCCCTCTATTAGCGTTTTTATTATAGCCCTTCCAATATAACCCTCGTTTTGTCTCAGTGTCGAAGAAATAAAAGTCTTTTACACTGATATAATCAGTGCCTTTTAGCATTTCTTCATAGTACTTTTCTAACATTGAGGCCCCTATTACATCATCCGACCCAATTAATAGACAGTAATCAGGGTTATGTTGTCTGGCTTTTATAGCCGCCTTGTTCATCTTCTGGCCTAATGCTCTGTTAGGGTGTTCAGTATACAAGAATCCGTGAGCTTCTACCATGTTTTTAGAATCTTCACCCTCTGAACCTGTTATACTTACTGTGATATTTAAACGTCCTTTAAAATGCTTCTGTAGCATCTTAACGCCTTGAGCGAACATTTCAAATACTTCTGGACGTTTCCAGACCGCTGTTATTATTGTTAGGTTCATTTATTTAATATTTCTATTAAGTCCATAAGATTAGGAGCTTTCTTTTCTGCATTGTCTTTTATCCATTCTCTGATTTTTTCCTTTTTAATATAAAGCTCCAGATCATAACCTTGTTTCTTTTCCTTCTCTACCAGTTCACCGTTTATGGCTTTGTTCATTATCTCAATCTCTTCCTCAGTTATTTCAGATCGATCTGATTTACGTATATAATCATTACCCTCATTAGACCGTTGTATAACAAGTTCTATCCGTTTAGGTTCTTCCTCTACTTTCTCGAATAATTCATCAGTGAAAGTCCCCTCAAAATATAAACCAGAATTTGTAGCTGGATAAGAGTAATAGTCTATACCCCTTTTTGTATATTCCAAATCTCTTCTATCTTTATTGATCAACTTTTTATACTCTTCCTTTATCTTATACCGATTTTCCATTGCTGTATTCGTTTAAAATATTTCTTAATGTTTTATACGCTTGCAATTTGTGTTCGTCGCTTTGCCATGCTTTTTTAACATCCTTGTCTTTGATAGCTATTACCATTCTCTTTAAATCCTTTGGAAATTTATCCTTGCTATCCATAGCTAATTTTAAAATCTTTTTCCAATTTGCCTTCATGTGCTTGAATTCTTCCTTGAATCTTATTTCAGCTTCTTTCATTTTGTCTTGGAGTTGAAGTAATAAAGCTTCCTTTTTCTTGACCTCTAACTCAAGATTAAACACAGTTTTATCAGTCTCATAAAGTGCGATCATTACAGAATCACCAGCCTTATAAGCCTTAATTCCATTCTTTGTAATCTCTATTTCTTCCTTATACTCGTCAATCCTTTCTTTGTAATCCATTGTCTATTTTTTTACACATTTCTTTTATAAATACTATTGCTGAATGCTCGTTTTTTTCTTCATTCCAAAACGGATCATTGTCTTTTCCCTCATCCCAATCATTCAAAATATAAAATACCTTTTCACTTGACTGTAAGTATGAATATAAAATATCGTTTACATCTACATCATACCCCGTTTTATCCTCAAAGCTTTGACAATCGTTATCTATTATATCATATAATTCCTTAGTTAATTGCATTTTTTAAGTTTTATTTAAAATTCATCAACTATTTTAGTTAAGCAATCTTTACAAATACATAGCGCATCACCACATAAAGGCCATATTGTTGCAAGTACCTTATCTTCATCACAACAATCACATGGCGATTTATCTGCACGAATATAACCTAAAGCGACTTTTTTAAATGTTTTATTGTCCTTTGTAATCTCCTTATCGTAAATATTACTCATAAATTCTATTTATATAAATCTAAATTATCGTCCCATCCTGAATATTCATGTCTAACTAATAAGCTGGTATCTAAATAGCAAGGTATCTTTTTTTTCATGCAATCAATATAGAATAGACTGTCTGAAAATACACTCTTGTCCATACGTGTTTCGTTATCTGCAACCTCAGACCTGAACGGTATTTCTCTAAGAACTTCTGAATGTATTAACGTACAGCCTATTCCACAAGCAAAAACCTTGACCAATTTACCCGTAACTCTATGTAATGTTTCTTTTGTGTCAACTAATCTTGTTTGTAAATAGCTATTCTTACCTATGTGTTGGTCATTTGCGTCCAGCCAACAGATTGTAGGGTCACCCCCTTTATATTGTACTAAATAAGGGGCGGTTACAACTGGTTTATTATTAAGAACAAGTGATAACAGTGTGTCACGCTGTGGAAAAACGTCTGTCTCTAAAGAAAAGAGGTAATCATAACCGCCCTTTAATACGTAATATCTTATTAAATTCTGACAATCTGTAATGTAATCAACTACATTTCCTTCCGGCTTTACATGTATACAGTAAATACCCCTGTCAAGTATTTTGTGGTAATACTCTTCATCGTGTGAGTTATCAACTAGCATTACCGAGTAACTAGGATAATCCAAGTTTAACACGGTATCCGCCCACTTATCAAAGCAATAATCCTTCTTATCGCTGGTTGGTGCTGCTAGTAGTATTTTAGGTAGGCTCACTTTCTTTTTTTCTTTGGTGTCTTTGCTTCTAATAAATAATGATCGTATAATAAATAGGTCATGACTTGGTAAAATGGCATCTTCTCAATTTCTTCCATCTTTGTAATGTCTCCTTTCGATGCTTGAAACAAACTATTGTACCAACCGAAACTACTTAGCTTTGACTTTTTGCCTCCCCCTCCGAATAAATCTTTGTAGTTCTTTTGTATTTTTTCGTTTGTCTTATCGAAAAAAAAACCCATTGCCAAACAACGTCCATTGATAAATCCTTGAATATCTTAGCCCTTACATTAGTTTTGTCTGGATCGTATTCTTCGCCTTCGGGTCTGCAACTTATAGCCATTTGTTTTGCTATTACATCAAACCTACCCTTTCCCAACTCCTTTAGATTCTGCTCTTGCTGAAACATATAAATCATACTACCAAATGATTCGCCACCCATGTAAGCTATATTACCGTTTATGTCTTGAGTGTTTTTAGGGAATAGATATTCCAATCCTTTGAACTCGAAAGACTCTAGGTTCTGATCCTTTAAGCTTTCGCCTAAGGTCTGATTTAACTTGATGTAAACTGCAAAGAAGTCTTTTTTATTAATCTTCAGAGCTTCACTATGTGTTAAACCGGACCAGAAACAAATGATCTTTAGGTAGTACGTCGGGAATACGTTCAGTATTTCAACGTCCGTAATGGTGTTGATTTCTGTTTCGTCCTTCAAATTGAACACCTCAATAAAGTCCTTTTGCAATTCCTTTACTAAATCTTGGTATTGCGCAAACTTACTGATAGTTATTTCAGACCAGTTTTGAGGTGTGCTAAATTCTTTATCGCTTCCTTTGATTGTCCAGTGGTGCATTTACTTCCACTCTTTATAACCTGTTCTCAAACCTCTTACAACGTCACGTAATTTACGTGCCTTCGGTGTTCTTCCTAATTGTTGATATTTACTTTGGATTGAACCTAAAGTCTTTAGAGCGTCCTTTAATTCGTTGTCAACGTCTGACTCGTTTAATGGTTTATTTTTAATTTCTTCTGCTAATGGTTTAGAATAATGCTCTACATTATCTTTCTGAACTTGCTCAATATCCTTGCCTGTCATAAATAATTCAGAACCGCCTGAAGCGATTTCATCCTTACTAACCTTATTAACCGTTTCCTTCTTAGTTGTTTTCTTCTTAGCCATGATTTTATGATTTTGTTAAAAGTTAATTATGTTTTACCGGTGTTTTGTGTGACTTCACCCTCTGAATTTTGAGGATTTCGCAATATAATTCTTTTTTATGGAATTAATTAGATGAGATTTTAACATGTTCCTTCGTTTGTCTGCACTAATATAATAAATTTTCTAAGCATATGCATTTATTCTGCCTACTGGTTTTCCAATTTTATTTAAACAAACATACCTAACAGCGTCTATCCCGTGGTTAAATCGGTCTATTGGTTTGTTAATAACATTACCATCTTTGTCTGATTGCCATGTATAATTCCTAAATTCCTTGATTAGATTAGTTGAGCGTTTAGTTATATTGATCTTATACCTTTTCATTATATCAATACCGTTCATGATACTGTCCTTTCCTTTGTGTGCACCCTTTATAAACCATCCCATACGGTGCAATTCCTCAATACTCTTTGGTTCTGCTGAATCTGCTATTATCTGAGAACGTCTATTCAATCCAATATCCTTGTACTTATTACTTAAATCACCATTCGTCAAGCCTCTATCGTATAGTAATTCGTCAAGCCATAACTCACCATTTGCATAAGTAACGTCTATTAATGTTGATGGATCGTTTGTAAATCCAAAGTCTTGGCCGTACGCTTTCCATTTATACTCTGTAGGCATATCATCTACTATAACAAAATTACTTAGCACCAATCCTTCCAACATCCCTACTTCACCAAGTCCGTAAACCCTCCACCAATTAACATCACTTTTACGCGCTTCAATTGATTTAATAATCTCAGGTGCTAAAGCATCATTATCTAAGTATGTCGTTTTTAAAAACGCCGTATCTGGCCTTGTAATAACTTTCTCATGCGCCCAAAAGCTTGACACCGGATTATAATCTAAATAAACTCTTTTCTTTGTTCTAACCTCTAACTGGTTGAATGATTCATATGAGGTATTATTACACTCATTCATAAACAATATATCCCTACGCGCACCCCTTAGTTTTGCGTGGTCATCAACTGAGAAAAATTCAATCACCGAGTTATTGACCTGATAAGTATTGTTTGTTTTGTTGTGATTATCCCTTACATATAAGTCATTCTCCTTTAGTATGTTGAAAAAGTCACGCATTGCCCCCCTTCTTAAATGTGGCATACTCTCAGACACCACAGAAGTTAATAGGCCGTCAACGTTATTAGATATAAAATAAAGGTTTTGTAGTATTGAATAAGTCACGCATTGCCCCCCTTCTTAAATGTGGCATACTCTCAGACACCACAGAAGTTAATAGGCCGTCAACGTTATTAGATATAAAATAAAGGTTTTGTAGTATTGAATAAGTCTTACCGGAGCTAGTGCCGCCTTGAGAGACGTTAATTCGTGCGTTTAATTCCTTGTGTTTCCAGAATGATTTGGTAAATATCATAAATCCTTACCGATACTGTTTAAATCGTTTAGTTCTTCTTTAGAATTGACTATTATATTAATCCCTTTACCTGTTATTTCTTGCTCTATCTTATCACCGTATTTTTTAGGGTTCATCTTGCCTATTTTCCACTTTACAGCATCGTATTTCAATCTTTGGTGCTGTATTTTTCCAGTGTCAACTCTTGTTATTGTATTCCCTTGTTCGTCCGTTATCGTGTAACTACAATCTTCGTTAACAATATCATCTATTTCATCAAATTTTAAGTGCGCCCTCACATTTAAAACGCGCGCGTATTGTTTTGCTTTCTCTATATCTTCCTCTATCCAACTAAAGAACGTTGATGAGCTGGGCATGTCGTCTCCTTTTAATATTTTCCTTATTGGTTCTCCTTGTGCTATTGCTTCACATGCTCTGTTTACTATCTCTGTCTTTTGTTTGTCGCTGTATGCCATTAGTTCGCTATTTTAGAATTGTTCTTATAATTTCTCCAAGTTTCGATTAAATCATTTCGCGCATCTATTATTTTGGCGGCATGTTTTATTTTAGGTAAAATTTCAGATAATTTATGATCGTCTTCAAGATCAGGCCCTTGGTACTCTTTATCCCCGTTAATAAGCCTAACTATATATCCATCATATTGTTTATCATGCAGATACATGTAAAATTCTCTCCCTTTATCTGATAATTGAAAGTGGACATAAAATTTAAGGATGGGTCTTACTCCGTCTATTCGTTCAAATGAAATATCGCTTATGCTGATTATTTTATCTAAGTCAATATGTTTGTCTAAACATTTATAAATCGCTTCCATTATAAAAAGGTTTTAATTAATTTACTTACCCAATAATACACTCCCGATCCTATTAAAAACATTGTTACAGCTCCCAATACTGTCCATATTGAGCTGTCTTTAATTTATTAATTAGTCTTCTCATTAGTTAGCGCTTATATTAGTTTCAATTCTTACATAATGTGTACTACATTCTGCACTCCACTTAAACCCCTTAGATATACTTTTTTCGATATAATCTAAGGTAGAAAATGATAATATTAATTTAGGATATGTCTTTGTTTGTTGTTCCATTAGTTCGCTATTCTATTTCTTGTCCACAGCAATCGAAAGCTTTTTGTATTATCTCAAATTCCACGAACTTAGGATATGTTGCTTGCTTTACTATGTCGTCTATAGATTTCATTTATACTAATTTACGAAATTTATTTTAGAATGTTTTCGTTTACGTATTCTTGCCAATCTATTTCGTCGGGTATCATCTTTCCTTTTTGTTGAGGTTAACAATATGGTTTAAAATTCAGAGGTGCAGATAATATCTATGATAGTGTTTTGATCTGCATATTCTTGAAATGTCATTTGTATTTTGTAGCCGTTGATATAGCCATCTTCTTCTGTTTTATCCTCACTATACTCATTAGGATCAACAATAAATTTGTCTTTCCACTCAGATTGCGGTATATCAATTATGTTAATATCATCTAAATCAGATTCAATACATCCTGTATGGCGCATGTAAAATTCTTTAGCATCCTCCATGTCTTTGGCGTAAATCCAATCAGTAGGGAATGCGTTTTCTTGTGATTCAAATTCGAATATTTTCATCCTTTCTTTGTTTAGGGTGTTAGGGTTTGGTTAATAAAAATCACTCTGTTTTATTTTCTCATTATTACTATTCAATACGCCTATTTTCATGAGGTAATCTTTTGCATTGACATTAATTTTACGGCAAAATTGATCGTATAGACTATTAGTTTTATAATCATAGTAACACCACCAATAATTATCTGTATTAAAAACCATCAAAGTATCTCTTTTTTCAAATGTTATATCTTGTTTTTTATTCGGGTCTAATCTTTTTAAACTTTTAGGTATATCTTCCATTCTATTAGGGTTTATTCTTTGTTAGATGTTATTTAATTAGTTTAAATCCGTTGTTTTCAATTTCCCATCGCCAGTAAAAAGCAAGTAGGGCGACACCGCGACAGTGAATTCTCCGAAAGGAGACACCCTACTTATTGCTTTATGGTCGATAAAATTTTTCATGTTTTCGCGGTGTTAATGTAAATATACTTAATTATTTCTTATTTCTCTCATAAACATCGTATTGATTACTTAAAATTTTTTCAACCTCCGCAAATGGTTTAGAAAATTCAATCTTTCCTTTAGTAGAATGAAGTAATTGAGGTACTTTTCTTACCGCGTGGATTACTGTAGAATGATCCATAGCCTTACCGTTAACAACAAAATAATAACCTATACCCTCATATGTCATTCTAGCATTAACATAAAGTAAATATTTCACAGCAAATCTGATATAAATACATTCTCTTTTTCTGGTAAACCTCTTGTTTTCAGTTACTTTTAATACATCTATAGGGTTTTGTTTGAAAATCAAGCAACATACGTTCAAAATGTTTTCGAAATTATAAGGGTCTATTAGTGAATAACTTCGTGTTTTAGATTCGCTTTTTTCTTTTACTTTTACTTTGAAATTAGACGGTTTTTGTTGGGTTAAAATTGTCAAATTCATCTCTATTTGGTTTATGGGTTAAATAATGTGTCTCAGCTGGTTACTGGGACATTTTTTTATACTCGCTTCCATCCTAGAAAAACTTCAATTTCATCTCTAGTTTGTGGGTTTAATTCCCAAGTATCTACTTGGTCGTAATTTTCGCATATAACCATTCTTAATAATTGTTTTGCTTCTTTTAATCTCTTATCCTGTTGTTTTGTATTAACCTCCTTTGCGTAGGCTTCTGCAAATTTTGTCATTGCTTTAATAACTTTTGGATGTTCTGTGTATATTAATCCAGCAGTTTCATATAAAATTTCTTCTTTTGTCATTGTTTCTATTTATTTAATTTTGTTAATAATTCTACGCAACTAATCTTATCTCAAACGTTAGCACACATTAAAGGTGGTCAATCTCTATTTCGTGCCATTTTTTACCATCAGTAGTATATTTGTTTTCTACTAAATCATAGACTATCATTTCTAAATCAGCATTAAAGTGATTTTCAGCCTCAAACCATTTAGTTAAAAATGGCGAGTAAGTTTCTTTTGTTGTTATTAAGTATCTCATATTTTCAAATTAATTAACGTGTGCTGACAAGGTGTAAAAAAACATTGAAACGTTTTTTATTTTGGTGTTAGCAATCATAGGTTTTTAAGGTGTATTTCCCTTGCTTTTTCGTTAAATTCTTTTGATTCATGGCACTTTACATGGCATTCGCGGCAAACACCTATTAAGTTTTCAATTACGTTTTTTCCTTTTCCTCTACCGTCAATATGATGAACGTCAATACATTTTTTGTTATCAATTTCGCATGGTATCCAATCATCAATACCGTATCCGAAATAATCCATATAAACTTTAGTGTGCTTCTGCATAATGCTCTATATCAAATTGAATAAATTCTTCTCCCTTCTTAACTTTAACCTTTTTGATATTAATCTCAAATATGTACCGATCATCAAAATTATAACGCTTGCATAAGATATCTTGAAACGGCTTTACCGGGTTATCAATATCACTGCTTAAACTCATACCGAATACATACGATATCTTATACGGTGGTTTTGGCACTTTAGCGGTCGGTAGTGTGTATAACAATTCTTTTTCATAGGATTTGTACACTTGGGTTTTAAATCGCTTGCCCTGCCAAACTTTGTTTACGCTTAATGGCTTTATTTTGATTGTGTGCATGTTAAATTATTTCTGGTAAATTGCTGCTTTCTTTGTCTCGTCTGTCATGGTTTATGGGTTTATAAAATTACCGTCAGAGTCATAATGAGACAATACATATTGCCTTAACCTGTATGATAATTTGCATGTTTTGTTTTTTATTTGAGCGTATACATCATCTAAAGTGTATTTGCCTTTCATGTAATCTAATACTGAATTCTTTTTATCTATCATCCTTCGCTGTGATGGATAAGGCTGCGAACTCCATTCATTGTCATTATCAGGATTAACATAAAACCCTTCAAATTCCTTCATGTCAGATCCGTCTTTCGATTTTCCGTAGTATATAGGCATAATTCACTTATTTAAACTGTTAAAAAAATAGCCTTACAAGGATTACACCTTACTTTTTCGTTTTTTGGAATCAACTTTCTTAGTATAGAAACAGCTTCAGAGTTAACAACATTATCTACCTCAATAAATCCTTTCATGGTGCTTACTGCGTTATAAAAGGTTGAATGTTTTCGATTGATTAATAACATTATTTTTTTTACAGAAGCACTTAAATAAGGTCTTAACTCCTGACAACAATAACAATACATGTTTCTTGCGTACTGTATTTCATACTTTTGAGATTCGCTTTTAATATCTTCAATTGATATTCCGGTTTTATTACTTACTGCTTTTAATATGGTTTCTGGTCTCATGGGTTTGGGTTTTTACTCTTGGTTTTTGTTTTGTTCTTGAATCTTCTTTTTTTCAATATTTTCCTGTGTGTACGTTCCTAGATTTAATTTCATCCTTTCAACGTCTAGTTTGTTTTTAGTTGATGTGCGTTCGTTTGTGTCTACTTTTTTATAATAACTGTTAGTTACTTGCTGTATGTAGCTCCTTTCTTGATCATATTTGACAATCCATTCATGTATCATTGGCCCGTCTAATCGATTAAAAGACTTCCCGTAACGACCTGCTTTTGCATTTCTAACAAATAACGCGAAGTCCTGAACTCGATAATGAAAATAATCCTTCATCAACGTTAATGTTAAATCGACTATCTCAGCGTCTTTTAATTTCATTTCAGGGTTTACCTTGTAATAACTATTTAAATCGCTTAGAAGTGAATAAATGTACTTCCTCGTTGATTTCTTATCCTCTCTTGCAAGTGTACTAATCTGAGGCTGATCTCTTATGAGTGCCATATTTGGATTTCCATCTTTCACGTATTTATCCAACATATCGTTGAATTCAAACCTGTCCTCTTCAATCTGGCATTGCATCAATTGCTGCGAATCCTGCTGATTTTCCGTTGTTGTTAATTTGTTGTTCTGCATCTGTACTTAATTTAGCGTCGTTTTTTTTCAAATCTCGAATCATCCAATTTTTGGCCGTAGCTATCCAATTAGTTTTTTTGTTGTCATTATCTGACCAGTTTTTAATGGCTTCGTAGTAGTACGCACAATCGAAGCATTGGTATTTTTCATCTTCGTACACCTTAGAAGCAAATTTTTCATAATCAAAAAATTCAGAATCAGTAAATAAGTGAGAGAGAGTTTTTTTCTTTTTCTTTTTTTCTATTGTTGGTTTGTTGGTTTGTTCCTTGTTTGTTTGTTTATCTATACCAACCGTGCTTTGATAGTGATTCGATGGTTGCCTTGATGCATGCTTCGATAGTGCTTTGTCAAGTGCTTCGTTGTTTTTTGGCCTACCAACTTTCAACGAAATGATATTACTTGAATACTGATTTTTACTTTTTTGTATCATTTTAATATATCCAAACCCAACTAAATCATTTAATCCTTTAGAGAAAGTATGCCAGTTTTTAACACCTATTGCATCCATTACCATTTGAGAAGGGAATCCAAATTTCTCCTTCCATCCTAATCTGTTGCAATGCTCGATAGCAAAAAATAATATTGCTGTGTGTAATGGCCTAATCTTTTCTGGATTATCGAAACAGAAATTAAACCACTCTCTTGATAGATCGTAGCTATTCAATTTCATTAATCGCTGTTTTTAGTGTCTTGGATAATTTAATCGCTGTGGCCTTATCTAAGCATATGAATTGACTGTTATAATCATTGTCTTGCCCCGTATCTTCTATGTCGATAAATATCAGATTACCAGTGTTCGCAAAACAACGAAGCTGAATTTGATCATTTTCGTAATCACAGAATAGTAGTTTAACATTTGCCATAAGAATTTTATTTAAAAATCCATAAAAAAAGCCCTTTGAATCTCGACTGCATTCGAAACCCAAAAGGCTTGTAAAAATTTATTTATATAGTTAGATGCAGCTAACATAAAAATTTCAAAAGAACTTGAGTATAAATATAATACTTTTTGTTTAGTTATTTGAGGTTAATTTATCAGGATTTTCAAAAATATTTCCAATAATTTCTAATCCCGCTTCACTGAAGTTTGATTGAGAGTTGTCAAGGTTATTTATCGAATGATATTGCCATTCATTATCCCATCCAACAACATCAATGGTTTCATCTTCAAATATTACTATATCTTTGTCGCAAACCTCTTTACCATTAATATCTCTCAATCCTATGTATTGCATCCATATTAACCCCGGATCAAACATCAATATCCCACTCATTAAATCTTCAATGTCAAAGTTATCAACAATCATTTTCTCACCATTCCAAGCCCTGAATTTTAATTCCCTCCAAACTTCTTTATTTGTTTTCATTTATCTGTTTTTTTTATTTGGTTAAAAGGGTTAAAAATTATACTTCTTAGTAAACTCATCAATACCAAGATATTCATCTATTCTATCATAGAACTTCGTGCCTAAATCATCTTTATTATTCCATAGCCAATTTGAAAAAGTATCTAAAGGCTCATTGTTTACATCCTTTTCAGCCATCTCTAATTCATAATCGTCTTTCATACTTTCGAATATTTGCTTTATTTGATATTCAAAAGTGTCATTAATTGTTGTAATATCCATTTTTCAATTGTTTTATAGTTTATAATGTCCGTTATTACTTGTTGTTAATCAATTGGTTGTGTTTTTGTTGGCAACCTCATGTCCGTTACCATGTCCGTTAAGCTTATCTCTAACTAATTCTAATCTTCCTAAATAATGCTTAAAACTTTCCTTTCCATTGCTGGCCCTTACTATTGTTAAGTGATTCTTTACGAACTTTTCAATATCAGTAACCGTGGAACATGCATCTAATTTTATATTTTCAGGCCATTGTTTCACAGTCTTAAAGAAGGTTTCTAACTCGGTCAAATCCCACTTTTCTAATTCAGGTTTATAATTTCCTGTAGGTATTGTTATCCAATCTTCGTCTATCATAATAATTGTAATTGTGCTTTTGTTTCAATAGCAGATTTATGATTCTTAACATTAATATTGTAATAGCTCTCTTTTAGCTCAATAGATATGCTTTTACGATTCATTTTTAAAGCCTGCCAACCTTCAGATCCAATGCCGCCAAACGGACTTAAAACAGTTTCACCTTCATTTGAATATAGATGTAATATCCTTTCAATGGTATCTAACTGTAAAGGGCAAATATGCTTCTCATCGTTCGAGTCCCTTGCGGTTGTGTATTGTAAAGTTCGGCCATAATTGATATCCATCCAAACAGGAGAAGCGTATTTTTGCCATAGATCAACTGGTAAATAATCCGGCTTAGAAGAATCTGTATCCTGATGTGTAATAGGCGTTTCATTTTCTCCAGCATTTCTGAAAAACAAAATGTAATCCGGAATACCTACCCTTGACATTACAGAATCCTTTTTAATTTGTTTATGTAGTAACCCTAATGTCTTAGTTCGCTGCATTTCTGTTACTGGGTTTTTCCATAATGTAGTTCTGGCATGGTAAATAAACCCTTCTTTTGTAAACATTTGCTCAATCATTCCGCTAAAATCTCTCAATCCAATGAATCCTTCTTTGCCTTTTTGAATAGGTAGATCCATACAATGAACGGCACATATTCTACCGGGTTTTAAAGTTCTTTTCAATTGAGGAATCAAGTAGCTAAAATGTTCTTTAAATTGATTGTAATTAGACACATTACCCATATCTTCGGCCTTATCAGAGTAAACATACAACTCAGCAAATGGAGGGCTAAAAACAACTATGTCGGCACAATTATCTTCTAGTTTAGATGCTTCTTGTACACAATCTCCATTGATACAATGATAATTATCGGTTTTGATTTCTTTGCTCATTACTTTTGCGGTTTTATTTGATGTATAATCGGCTTGACTTGAATATTTAGCCATTTCCTTAATCATTAATTTGTGTTTTGACTCTTTTAATAGGATGGTCTTTCTAACGTTGCCTTGGCTCTCAGGTATTAAAATATGTACCTTAACGTTATTCATTTGCCCGAAACGATAACAACGCCTTACAGCCTGATAAAACGCCTCAAATTTAAAGTCATAAGAACAGAAAACCATGTTAAAACAATTCTGATAATTCATTCCAAAACTTGCAATACTTGTCTTTGTTATCAACGTCCTGAATTCATTGTTAGCAAACCCTAGCAATTTATCAGCTTTATATTCTGGTTTGTCGCTACCCTGTACATTAAATCCATCACTAATACGCTTCCTTAGCTCGTCTGTTTCAGCATTTTGCAAACCCCAAACTATCCATTGGTCATCATTGGAGTTAACTAATTCAACGGTTTTATCAATTCGCTTATCAAATGATCGTCGCAAATCTTTATTTATATCCGTGGCACTTACTGCTACGTCACCAAATAAAGTACCGGATATGTTTTCAACTGGTATAATGTGTTCTATAAATTCAATACCTGGTAACTCGTAACCATCCATAGAAAAACCCAATGTTTCAGGATTATCTAAAGAAATTGACCACGTACATACATATTTCCAAAAGTTATCCTTTGCATGTTTCCTTAGCCTCCATTTAGACGTTTCGCCCCCATCATGGACAAAGAACATGGATAACATTTCTAAGTATGTCATAGCTCCTAAAAATTGGCTATGTTGGCCTAATTCCATATGATCGTTTGGGGAAGGTGTGGCGGTACATGCTAATCGATAAGGAGTATATTTAAAAGAGTCAATAATAAGACTCGATAACTTCCCGTCACGACCTTTTAAAATACTTGATTCATCTAACACAATACCAGAAAACACACTAACATCAATGTTTTTAAGTTGCTCGTAATTGATAATAAATATCCCGTCTAATGAATTTATAGGGTTTTCAATATTCGTATTAAGTTTTTCAATCTCAATACCAAACTTTTTAGCCTCCTGTATTGTCTGACCAACAACCGCCAATGGAGCTAATATTAAAACAGGCTTACCAGTGTGTTTAACAACCTCTTCGGACCACGACAACTGCATTAATGTTTTGCCTAATCCACAATCTGCAAAGATAGCAAACCGTCCTTTTTTCAATGATACTTTAACAATGTACTTTTGGAAGTCAAAGAGGTAATTATTCAAATCAGATTCATTAACATCGAATCCACTTTCAATATGTGTCTTTGTTTTGTTTTCTAAAAATTTATCATAATCCATACGCCTAAATTAAAAAAGCCCTTACCTCATGTCTATTGGCGTACGGACACAAGCTAAGAGCTTAGTATTTATTGATTTGATGTGTACGCCTAACATCTTAATATCTAAAGAACTGTTATAAATATAATACTTAATTATTAATAATTCAATGGTTGCTGTGGGTTTTCAATGTAATATTTAGCAATCTTCTTTTTACCGTCTTCAATTATTAATGTTTTTATAGGATGTTCATTTTCACGTAAATTTTTAATACGCGCTGAAAGCCTTCGAACATTATATAATTCTCTGGCTTGTGGGTCGGTAATCGACTTACCTTGCAATAGGTGTTTTAAAATTGTTTGGTTCTGGCTCATAGTTTTGCTTTAATAGTGTTTCTAATTATCTTGGTTAAGGTTCTAGTCTAGCTTTAATTTGATTGATCAATAATTCCATTCTGGTTGAATAAAAATCCTTCCACAATTCCTTTACTATCTCAGGTTTTTCATGTCCTTTCAATTCAGTTTGTTGAAATAAAACATACAAGGTATTTCTTAAACGTTGTGACTTGGTTTTTGTGTTATCGTAAAGATCGACCTCAGATTTATCTATTTCCTCCATTTCCTCGTCGCTCATGGTTTCTTTGTCGTATTTGAATACTAGTATACCAAAACCATTTTGAGCTTCTAAGATTGAAAGTTTTTGTTGTGTGGTTAATTCTTGAGTTCCGAATCTTAAAGAGAATGTATTATCCTTTTTAGAGTTTACACCTTCAAGGCCACCAACTAATACTATTTTTTTATCACTCATAATCCTTGCTTATCTAATTTTTTTTGAATATCAGTTTGACTGTAATTATTACCGGAGTCAATCGGGTCGGGTTGGTTCTGTTTAAGCATTTCAATTATTTCGCTTGCTTCGTTTTGCTTCAATTCACCTGATGTAATTTCCATTTCAATCCCTGCTTTCTGCTCGTCTGATATAATAGACGTTCTCAAAAGGCTGTTGATAAACGAAACTGTTGGTGAATCTATATCCAACATGTAATCATCGTTATCTAATTCAATGGCTTTGTTTAATTTTTCCCATTTTTCAGATTTAGGTAAGTATTTTGTGTGACGTCTTATAATCGCTTTACGGCACATTTCAACTTCATCCTTTATCCAAACACAAGTAGACATTTTCTTTGCTTCATACGTCTTCCAAGCTTCAGATTTAGCCCTTACAGTATCGTATATGTCCTGAATTCCTGCACTTTCTGAATGGATAGTTCCGTCCGGAAGAGTAGCGAGCGAATAAACTGCAATTATTTTACCTTTCTCTTTTCCGTTTAGCCAATAAGGAACATGTTCTTTAACCTTTTCTTTAGATGCCATGTCAAATTTAATACGGTCACCTTCGTAAACAACCTGGCATTCAATACTGTTAACGCTTCCGGTATCTGTAATTAATTTCGCCAATCCTTGATACGATGCTCTGAACTGACACTCATACTTCTTTGTTTTGTTGTTCCAAGACGGTATAAGATAACCAAATGGATTTGTAGGGTTTAGGGTTAAACCTGTTTGAGCTACGTTTAAAACGGCTCCTTTGATCGAAATAGGATCGCACTTTTGTAATTGTGGGCTATTGTTGATTAACTGAACAGCAAAAGAACACTCTCGCATGAAAGTCTTTTCGTCTGTTAGTTGTATGAAATCAGACTTTATTAGGCTAAATTCCTCTTTTGCTTCTTTGATTATATTACTCATTTCTATTTATCGTTTAAAGTTTCCTCTAATACCTCAATTCTTGCTTGTCTCACAATATGGCCTAAGTGCTTTTTAAGTACTTCTACACCGTTTTTATCTACCCCATGAACATCTCTCATTATTATTAATAAATGCTCTGTGCGTTCTTTGGATGTTCTTGGCTTTGATACTGGTTGTTCTTTACTTCCTTTCATTTTGGTTATGGGTTTAATTAATTATACTGTAAATGTAACATAAAGGTTTCATCTATCCTAATTATTTGATAGAATAATTTGTAATCCTTCCATATTTTCTAATAAATCACCTTCTAATTCTTGGTGCATTTCTAACAGATAAGAAAAAGGATGTCTTTCGGTGTTTATTGTATAGCTAACATACTCAGCTAATATGTCATTATTTTTTAACAACTCTTTTATGTTAGTAAAATGAACAATCATATTCACCTCTTTTTTCAACCAATTTAAATAGTTTATAGAGTTAATTGCTGTCTTACACCAAGCCCCATTATACATGAAGTCTATAATGATTGAATTTGCTGTGTGTTTAGTGCTTTGTATTATAATTTCTTTAGTCATTGTTCAGTTTTTTAATCGTTTCAATAATGTATTCATGTCCGGGCTTTACCTCTGTTCCTTCGCATACTATACCACCGGGTTTAAATTTAGGAGCTTTAGGGGTATTGGCTTTTAGAAGTATCTCTGTTATTAACATCATTCTTTTAGCCATTTCGACCCATAGCTTTGAGGCTTTGGCTCTTCTTAAATTAGTCTCACTCTCATTTAACCTGATAGCATTTAACTTGTGTACTCGTTGATACCAATTTTCTGCCGTATCGTCAAATTCTTTCCTAGTCATTTTTGTCTTGATTTAAGATGTATTTAGCTATTAATAATTTTAATCCGTCCCTGTTTTCAAAACCCATTTCCAAAACACGCTCTCTAGCGTTTTTCATGATATAATCTATGTCGTGCATATCAAATATGCATTGATCAAGTTCGATTTTAAACTTCATTAGCTTAGTATATTCAATGTAAACGTCTTTACCATCGCTACGACCCACAATAACACCTTTAACGTCAAATTCTAAACCGTCTATATTACGGCATACTACCAATTCATTATGGACGTTATCGATGATTTCTTCAATTTTACTCTGTATCTTACTAGAGCTTAAACCGTTTCTAAACCTGCTTAACATTACCCTGCAAGAGCCGTGACTTTTGGATCGACCATCCTTCATTAACACCTCGTATAAATAAGGCATTTCGTTACGTTTAAAATCATTTAGTTTTTCTTTGTAGTTCATATTTAATTTTTAATAAAGTGCATGTATAATTAATTGGAAGTGTATTTTATTCGGATGTTAGCCACAATTTAATTTTTGACTATTTCGCATTCCATAAGTCCGTCATCATGGGTAAGTCTTTCTGTTAAAAATTCCCCAATGCTATCCCATATATCATCAGTCCAACCCTCTTTCAAAATGGTTCTAAACTCGTAGAAAGTATCAAAATCTTCATCCTGTATAAAGAAGCATCCAGAGTTTGCAAGTAATTTATGCTTACCATTTACATCTAAGCTAAAGTAATTTTCCTTAAAGTATGGGTCACCAAAGTAAGCTACAAAAAAACCATTTTGAACCCTCGCTATTTTCCATTCAAAGTCATTTTCATCTTGGTAAGAATGGCATTCCAAGTATTGTCCCGCATTGGGGAATTTTTCTATTTCAGTTGAGTATATCATAAGTCAAAAATTAAACAGTTCACTTCGTTTTGCTAACACCGTATAAAGCAAATAATTTTACTATGTCCTGCTCTTTAATTGGCTTTCGTAGTTTATACTTCATTATTAATTCAGTTGTTTGGTGGTCACTAATGTCATACCACCAATTCATTGCTTCGTCTATTTTCTGTTCTTTATTCATAATTTTATTATTTAAGTCCGTAAAATTTCTTGCCTTATACCATACGTTAGCAAACATCATCCTTCTCATAAAAATATTGCTTTGATGCTATTCCGTTTTCGTCTATACAACTTAATTCATATTTAAGTTTATACCCTTTTATGTTCTCTTTTTTTGTGGTTAAACGAACTCTATCGTCACCACATATTTTTATTTCACTTTCTTTAAAGTCAAACCTTTCTCCTTTGTTCCAAATATCTTCCATTATTTTAAAATTTAAACGTTTGCTAACAATAAATAAAAATGAATAGCGCAGGTTAGCGTTCTGCTTCTAATCACTTGTAGCTGTGCGCTACTACATTTTATTAGGGTCGTTAGCATTAATAAAAATGCCGTTCAAACCATATCTGCAAATCAAATCCAAATACACATATTTTATAACAATAGTCCGTAGGGCTTGCATACCATTGGTGTATACCTAATATCACCCAATCTCCATTTCTAGAGTAGCTTTTTAGCTTCCATCTATTCATTAATGAAAGCCTTTTAAATTTTGTCTTATAATCTCTTTTCATCGTTTCGTCATTTTAAAATAATGCTAACACAACCTAAAAAGCCATAGAAAAAACGGCTTTTAGCTTTGCTCATTAGCGGTAATTTAGGTTTATAGGTTATAATTCCTTCCCTTTCAGATTCAATTTCATACCCTTCAATTCTAGGTGCATTTTCTTTAGTTAGTGGTTTATCATTACTTGATATTATTTCTGTCTCTCCGTCAAATCCCACGTAAAAACGATTGCTAATATCAAATAAAATCAATAACTCCTTTTTCATTTTAGGGTAGTTACCATCTTTTTCGTACTGCTCTAGCAATTCTTTTGCTTTATTTTTCATATCCGTTACTGTTTTTATTAATAGCGTTATAGGGCATTTAAAGCCCCTCAATCTCATTATATCCATCTTCTTCAAAATCCTCAATATCTATTTTTATAATATCTCCTTTTGTTTCATACAAATATTCATGTAATTTGGTTGAATCAATTTGAAAGGTTTTAGTGCCGTCTTGTAGTCTTAAAAACTTACCTAAATCAAAATACTCTTTCTTTGTTTTATTTACTAATGTGTGGTGTACTCCCATAATAAAACGCCCTATAACAAAATGTATAGCAAATAGCCGTTATTGGGCTGTAATTAAACTATTTGCGTGTTTATAATTTTAATTTCTTATCTCAATGGTTCGTTCGTTAAATCGGCTACTATTCTTATACAACATTATCGGCAATTACCACCATTCGTCAAGTTGCCTTTTAAACTCTTCAATTATTTCCTCTTTAGTTACCTCTCCCTTTTCTACGGCTTCCTGTATTTCTCCTTTAGTAAGTTCTT
>Ga0208644_1000225_pt1 | contig 41559 bp, 34 predicted proteins | sample VirMetDEL_Nov_18_FD_184517 | JGI IMG/M metagenome (GOLD analysis project Ga0208644, IMG submission 184517) | Aqueous microbial communities from the Delaware River and Bay under freshwater to marine salinity gradient to study organic matter... | ecosystem: Environmental > Aquatic > Marine >...
TGGAAACTCCCACTGTTTTTCTTTGTCATTCCATTTACGACCATCAATCGTAGCCTTGAATCTAGCAATAAGAGACTTGTCATATGGCATATTGATTTTTGCCATGTCATCTCCAATCTCACTTATTTCAATTACTGTTTTATGTTCCAGATATTTGTTTTCGTTGGTCTTGACCCGTGGTAAATTGAGATGACTTATGTCTTGATTTTGGAGTGCTAAAGAAACCGCTTCTCTCCATAACGGTGAGAAGTCGGCTTTATCTTTAATCCAATATGCGTAATCTGGGCTTTCTCTTATGATGTGTGCAAGACTATATCCTTTAAATTTACCAAAAGGAAATACCACGGATTCTGCCGAATCGTGGGGCACGTTATTCGGTTGGTTGACTTATTCTTACAAAACGTAACCCTTCAATGTCTAGTAGCCAACCCTCTTCTTTTTTAAGTGATAACATATCCATAAGTTCTTGTGATGAATCTGTAATCTCGTTCATTAATCTTTGTTGTGTTAGTTGCAACTCACGGTTGCTGTTTTGGATAAGGGTGACCAATGCTTTTGGCAATGGTCTTTGGTCAACAATTTGAATTTGTTGTTGTGGTAGTTGAGTTTCTTGTACTTCTTGTACTTCGTCTGTTTTCTTAGGCATATAACCTCTCTTGAATAAATAACTGTTTAATATAAGTAGTTAATTTTAAAATGTCAATAGTTTAATCTAAAATAAACCCAAATGAATATCCAATAACCGCTACTGGTGTTCCTATTGTCCACCGTGGGTCTACTGTATACGTATTTAATGTTTTAGAGTCAGCAACCACACGAAACTGATATATTTTTCCTGAAACGGCGTTACTAGTAGCTATAATTGACCATTCATCTTCACGATATTCGTCGACTAATATAGATACTGCGTCACCGGGATTTTCATCATCTTGAATACGCCCACCACCGAAATCACCTGTAGTTTTACCACTTGGTGCAGACAATTGCGCCGTAGTATTTTCCCCACTTGATGCAATAAATGAACTGGAATATAAGGAAAATACTTTTTCTCTGGAAACTGATACGGAACGAGAGGCTTCATCAGATGTATTGGTTGTAACTATAACATATAATGTATGACCATAATTAACAATTAGATTTTCTATACTAGTAAGTTCGGTTGTTAAGGTAGTCAAATCCAAATTAATTTGTGTATTCGACCAACTTTGGATTGCGGCACCAATATCAACTTCTGCAACAGAAGTATTTAAATCAAACGCTTCGGCTAAATATACAGTTCCAGAACCTTGAGTAGCTCCAAATACCAAACCATTGATATCAAGAGAGTCTTCATTTACATCAAATCTACGAGAAGCTAGACCATAATCAGAATCTACAGATGTTATTCTGGTAGACACCGGATTTAGTGCAAATTGAACACTAACCCATCCATCATTGACATTATTTCCAATTATTAAATTATTTGTACTTCCGGCGGTAGTAATAGTTTTCGTCAACCAACCACCAGAAGCACCCCCCGCTCCTCCGGCCGAATATAAATCTTGGTTAGTCGGAATTGATGAGGGCCATCCATTTGCAGTATTAACGCTAAAACTAGAATCCGCACCGTCAAATGACCATGCGGCAAATGCTAACGTTTGGTCGTTAGTTGTTGTTACCGCACCGACAGTTGTAGTTGTTCCAGAACCAATAACATATGTACCAAACACATTAATTGGGTTAATAACATCCACATCTTGTACTTCTATATACCATCCAAATGCATGGTCTGAGGCTGTACTTACTGGTACTGAAAAGTCTCCGTCCGTTCCACCACCCGTTGCAACTCTATAATATACTGCTAATTTTGAGTCGTTGGTAGAATTTCCCCCTTGACTATGTAACGTCCATCCAGTAATAGCTGGAAATGTATCGGTACTAGTACTATCGGAGTTTCCAACGATAACTACAAGTAAATTGCCAGCAACTATTGTGCTGCTAGTTGGTTCGGGTATAGTAATAGTAGTTACTGTAACCGCGGACGTATATGTTGAAAATTGTACAACACTAGGTGCTGCCATTATACATCCCTCCACTGAGAATCTGGTTCATCCGTTCTCTTATATTGCAATGTTAATTGTTTGCTTGAAGCTACATCTATAGTATTAGTTAGAATTCTTATTCTAGTTGGTGTGGAAGTTTGTCTAGTTATGGAAACATCTTGCGATGCCAAAGAACTCGCGGCGGATTCACTACCATCATCATCTCTCCATAGAAATGCTTCTTGTTGTGTTTCTAGAACCACAGAACCCAAATTTAAAATAACAAACCCAGCATTAATAATTTGTGCTACTTGTGGGCTAGACTCAGTGCCATAATTTATGTCATAACTATAATTTCCACTGGTCAACGCAATGGTCATAGCCCAACCCTGTTGAAATCTATCGTCTACATCACTCGGTTCACGGAATATATCTGCACTATTAATGGGCGACCCATCATTTATTTCAGATTTCACTGAGACGGATGTGCTACCGTGGTCTGTAACCCAAGTTGCTAATAACAAATAATCAGTATTGTAATTAATTGTAGGAGATATATTTAATTTTGTTTGATATGTAGAGGAAGTGGTTGTAGATGAAGACTCATCAGTGGCACTAAATGTTTCTGCGAAATTACCTTTCTTTAATGCAATAATAGTTCTGTAATTTACGCCAAAATTGGATGCCATTCCAGATTGTACGGTTTTTATTTGTAATTGATATGTAGTTCCGTTTGTTGAAGGTACATCAATGGCTGCCCAATACGGTGTGTAGTTAGTAGTATCTTTACTATAAAAGGCAAACCGTTCCATAAAAAAGTTTTCGGTTTCTGTGTTATAGATTCTTATGCCAATTGAAGTTGGGTCTGTACTTGTATTTGGTGTATTCATTGCAGCACTAGAAATAATAAACCAATCGCCTTGTGTCACAGTTACTTCATCTGTACCCGCGGTACTGGTTGCCGCAGTATATGCGGTATTACTTGTTGTAAATAAATCATCACCACTTGTATATGATGGTTCGTCATCAAATAGTTGAATAATGGTCATATAAGAATCGTAAATAGAAACTGTAGTTGTTGTTTCACTTGCCCATTGAACGGCAAAAGTAATACTGTTTGCATTTGGAGCTTCAAATAATGCAACATCATTTACCATTATATTATCAGTTGTATCTTTTGATTCAATATTAAATTCTTGATATGTTGTTGCATTTGTTGTATCTTGAAGTCTTACACGGGCATCAACGGTTGTACTGTTATTATTTACTGTAGCTTGCCAGAAAATTGCATATCTTTTTCCAGAAGTTGGTGTAAAAGTTATGGTAACTTTATCCGTATATGTAGACGAAGCATTAGTATCAGTAGTAGTGCTACTATTACTATAATATACTCTAGAAGCCATAAATCATCCCCATAACTATGAAATTTTTCCTTTCATTCCCTTACTAATATTAAATGTTACCGCAATAGCATCATTTGGTGTTGTAAATGATGCCGCAGTTGACCCGGCTATAATTAGTTCAGTATTAGCGCCTAATATAACTCCATTCCCTATATCAGTAGCACCAGTTCCGATTTGATATTTAGTCCACGTTTTGTCATTCAAATCAAATACAGCAACAAATATATCACTACCTCCATATGAATTACCATCATCGGCGAAAATACCTGTGGTAGTTCCCACAATTGCAATTCTTCCATCTGGGATATAAACAGATGGTTTACCAATTGTATCTAGATTTTCGTTTTGTGTAGTTCCTATTTGATAAAATGTCCACACATCTGTGTCATAATTAAATAATGCAATCCCAATATCTGCCGCTCCTAAATTTGAACCGGCGAGGTCACCCGAAGTTTCAAATACTATAGCAAGTGTGTTTGGTATTGTATTATGAATATCATGCACATTTAATGCTCTATCTGCTAACCCAGACCCCGTAGTATAATACTCTGTTACAAATGTTTCTGGATTAATAATCCCCAAGAACAAATCATAACCACCCACGGGAGTTCCACCCAAATCACCGGCAGTTCTACCAACAAACGCAACCTCCCCCCAATGTGAACTACCAGAAGTTGATATTTCGGTTAATGCATAAATTTCTTCATCAAATTCACCACCTCTTTGTAAAATAGTGAATGAATCTAAAGGTGTCATATTTGTTGCGGATGGGTCATAAATTCCTAACATATAATCATATACACCCGTGTTTCCTTCATTAAGTTTAACAACATCACCGGATGTCTGGGCGGCAATCATTAATTTTCCGTAATTGCTGCCAGAGGTAAGTTCTATTATGTCATAACCAAAAATATTACCATCGTCGGCAATACCATCACCAGCAACACCCACTTGAGTCCACTGAACTAAATCATTGATTGGGTTCAATTCTTCTATTTTATAACTTCCAGAATTTTTATATGTTTGTAAATCATTCAATTCCAATTTTCCAATAAACGCGTGGAATGTTTGACTTCCCTGATATACTTCTTTATGGAAACTACTACTAGCATATGTGTACACCACCGATGACGATATAGTAATATGATTTCCCGTGTCTGATGGGGTTGTTGATTCAGTAAATAAACCATTAGAATTCGTTGATGTTAGTGCGGAAGCGGAAGAATACCACATTGCCATTCCGGCATTTCCTTGATAATGATGATTTCCTGTTCCAAATCCATTCTTACAGAATCTAAATAATAGTGCTCTACGACCATATGTATGTGATTCTGACCATCCGGCCGCAATATAATTATCAGTAGTTACATCTATTTCTACTGCACCCAAACTTTCGGCACCCATATGACCAAGTGCGTTTATCCATTCTACATTTCCTGTGTGGTCAAGTGAAACCATAACACCGTCACCACCACCTTGATTTGAATTTCCAGAATCTGGTGTATATCCAACTGCGATTATGTGTCTGGATTCACTAGCGTATGTATATGGGGTTCCTGTTACGGCTTTTAGTAAGGACCCAGATATTGATGTTTTCCACAAATCTGATATTCCACCACTACCACTTATAACTTTCGTTACAAATCCATCATTTCCCTCTTGACCAACTACAATGTATTCTGGTGTGGTTCCTGTATTTCTCATATCATTGGCTATAATTGAATTTGAACCACTTGTGTATGACCCCATCCAATTTAATGAGAACGAACTAGATACATCACCAACACCGAACGATGCAGTGCTATTATCTAAAATATTAATTGTTCCTTGCATTCCACTATGAAGAGCGCAGGCATAATATAATGTATCTGGCGTGTCCTCGCCAACAAAGAATTTTAATGGACCCGTCGTGGTGTATTGTATTACACCTTGATTCAACACATAACTTCCACTTCTGTGTAATGAATCTTCTTGACTTCCACTATAAAGCGAACCCGTTCCTGTAGTTAGTGAGGTTTTAATATAAAATGGGTGATTAGATGTATTTACATTAAATGTATAGGTATTATTTCTATATAATGTTAATGTTGGGTCCGTTTCATTTGTGAAACCACCTCCATTAAATACATAATTGTTTGTTCCACTATTAGTAATAGTATAAGTTACATCGTCTGTGTATTGAGTTCCTGCAAATGTAAATTTACCATCATCTGTAGTTTCTTGTTTTCTTACACGACTGACTCGTAAATTATTATATTTATGTTGTTCTGATATGTTACCATCTGTGTCCATGACCACAAATGTTGTATGACTTCCCGATAATGGTCCAGTATATACTACAGGAACCAACACCACATCGGTTTCATTATTCTTAACAATAGCAATACTACTAGCATATTCATTATCAAATGAAGCAGACGGTGGAACTGTATTAGATAACAGAGCACTGGCCGTAACAGAATATCCCACACTTCCTACTAACTTACTCCATCTAACCGACCCATCGGTATTTAATTTCATTACAACGGCGTTACTATAAGAATTACCAGAAATAGTTTGTCCTACTATATACGGATATCCAGATGAATCAATTGATATTCCATAAGCAGAACTTGTTGTATTATTTTTAATATTTCTTTGCCACTGTAAGTCAAAATTTTCGTCATATTTAGCCACAACTATACTAGAACTTTCTATATGATTTCCCACATAATATTGTGCGCCACTAACATCAGTCACCATATCTACAAATTCAATTTTATTTGTTGTATCTAGTGTTTCTACTAATCCACGACCAATACCATGAATTAACAAGTTTTTATTTGGTGTTAAAATATCTTTTCCAAAACCAGTGAGATAAATTGAACCACTCAAAGTTGTTTCAACAACACCCGTGATATAGGTATCAAATCTCCCAGTAATTTCATAATATTCATTCTCAGAGGTTTCTCCGGGGTATACTATTGAAACTATTCCGTTGGTATATGATATATCTAATTCTAGGTCGACGGCGGCGGTGGTTCCTACATATAACTGTCTTCCGTCGTTTAATTCTATTACAGAATTAAATTGGTCATTTCCATTAAATGAAATTTGTTTATTATCAAAAAATTTAGCACTATTTGGTTGGTACTGAAGAACCGGAGTATTTACATCAATTCCCGCGGGCTCGGTGTCGCTCGAACGTATAAAAGTTCCTGAATTTTTATCAAACGACACATATCCATTTTCAAGTGCATCTCTTAATATAAATGAGTTACTTCCACTTATATAGTCTAAATGTTTGTAACCATCAAACGGAATTTCTGGCGAGAATGAATATAGACCCGACCCAGAATATGACGTTCCAGAACCAGACTGTTCACCTGAAATCATTGTGTACATCTTGACCTCAGCTGCGTTAAATCCTAGTCCATGAACTCTCAAATGTGTATTCACATCATTTGTTACAACCTGTCCTCGGTCTTCCCAAGAACCACTAACTAATTTATATAGACTAACTCCACCTCTAATAGAATCGGATACTATTGCATATAACTCATTGTTTGCAATTTCAAGATGACAGTCTGGTCTGACCACAGACCCCGTTAATAAACTTGTTACTATTGGTTCTTCTGCCAAATTAGTTGACGAAACAAAATTCCATATATTTAAATTAAATTCAGACCCACTGTTATAAATTACGGGGATGTAGAGATTACTCCCATCTGTTTTACCAGCACTCGCTCTAAATGGATATAAACTGGCCGAGCCGGGAGTTCTTGCTAGAAGTGGGTCGGCGAGGTCATATGTTCCGTGATGAACTTCTGCATTATATTGTTTTGTTGTATAGTTGTAAGTTCTTGAATATACATCCCAATCACTTCCATTCGCAGCTATATAGAAAAAGTGGAATCTATTAGACGCACCTGTAAGTATGCCTCCCATCATATAATTTCTATTTGTTGTGGAACCCAACTCCAAATCATTGTGGGAATTGTGAGCGCCACCGATTGACGGTGTGTGAACTCGTCCTAAAACTGATATATAATTGGTAGCACCAGACTTAACATTGATATTAATCATATGAGCGTACTGTTCTACGCCGGACTCTCCTATTCTATCCTCAGCAGAAAAGGCTTGTCTTCCGTTATCAAATGGAAGATAAGAAGTTGGGTTGTGGGCGTGGTAATTATAATAATCCCACTCAGTTGTTCCTTGTTCCAAATACAATCTATCCCAATAGAAGAAATCATCTGTATCTTGAGATACTGTTGCATTTTCTCCTAAATGTGCAAAGAACAACGCATCGGTTTCAGTTTGTTCTGTAATGTCATTAACACCAGAACCAATGTGAATAATATTTGAACCGTGGTATTTAACCCAATTATTTGAACCACTTAAACTTTCAGATACAATCTGAATCGTTCCTTGAATTGTGTGAAAACCGTCGGCTCTAGACCCCGTTAATGGTGTGTCCCATTTATATGATTTAACCAAACCAACGCCACTAGGTAGTTCATTTGTAGCGCTACTAGCAGAATAAATTAACCAATAACCAGCGTCTATAGCTCGTCCGGCCGGATTAGGTAAATACCATTGATTATTATTTAAATCTACACTTCTGGTTAAATTAGTTATAGCCATATATTATCCTGAGATTGGTATGCCTGGTCTGAATAACAAATCAGATGTATTTAGAGCAAATCCAATATACAAAACTCTTACGGTGGATGATGGAGTTGGAGCAACAGAAGTTATATATCCTTGTTCTCCTAAGAAGTAAGAAGACCCTGCAATTAAAGAACCTATCTGCGCGACCTCGCCAACATTTGGAACAACTCCGGCGGAGTAATATATTCCATCTATCTTAAATAATACCGAATTAAGTTGAGCTGCCGTATCTGAATATGTTGTATTAGTTACTGTATTATCTCCGGTTATTCTGACTATTTTTCCATTAGTCCCTCCCGTTAGATTATCTACTGTTAATGCTACATCAGTAATCAAATTTGTAGATTTAATAAACGCCATGTTTATACTCCAAGTCTTGTTATTTCAAAAAATGTATCTGTTTCTTGTATTTCACCAATAGATTCAACATTATCAACTAATATTTCAATATAATCATCGGCATCAAAATAAATAGTTTCGTCCAATTCAACAGAGGAATAAGACCCCAAACTTACTTGTTCTACGGATTCACTTCCATTTTTTCTAATTAGTACTGTATACGAATCTTGTCCGCCCGGAGAACCTGTTAGAAAAAATGACCGTAATCTATAATACCCCGCGGTTGATATAGTAAATTTAGTGGGGTCTACGTTAGACCAATATACATTTCCAGCTGCATTAGCATTTACATTAAATTGGATATCATTTGTAGTCCAAGTTATTTCAGTTGGTGTGTCAGTGGTGTTTATTGGATTTTGTAATATTGCTTTAACACCACTAAACTCAAATCCTGGCGTAATAGCACCACCAAATGTATAACCAACCAATTGTATTTCTAAAAATGTTTCAAAGTCGGAACTAATTGTTCCAACTCCACTATACTCCGAAGCATATAATTTAATCACATCACCAACATTCAATAAATATATGTCATCGTATTGTCCAGATTGATATGCACTCATATTTTCTGAAAAGAAGTTGACACCAGACCTTCTTAGATTTATTGTATAAGACGCACCCCATCCATTTTGACCAGTTGACAATGATAAATGTACACGATAATATCCAGTTCTAGGAATTACAAGTGCTGATTGGTCATTTTCATTATAAAAATTGGATGTATCGTGTTCAACGTCTTCCCATTCAATCGCGGTCAAAGTTGAAGTTAACGCTATTTCGGATTGGATTATTGCCTTTACCCCAACAAAAGTTTTATTAGCAGAAGCGACTGCTCTCTCCCATTTTGTTCCGTCAAATTCCCACACCTTTCCATTTAAATCGGTGTATTGAGTTCCGTTGGAGGGACTAGTAGGGAAACTAAGTGTCATGTTATTATCTCATTTAAACCAAAATGTAATTATACTACTATAAGTAGTTTTTAAATATTAAATAATCACCGGGAATGTCGGTCTAATATGTACTGCTGGATAATTTGAATTTGCAAATATAATCATTCTGGTTGGGCCAGTAGGAATCGTTTCAACTGAACCTGAGATTATATATGATGGTGGACCACCAAGGGATTCGTCTAAGTTTAGTACAACTATACTTGTATTTTTAAGTCGTGGACTATAAGAAACACCACCCCAAGTTCCATAGTATAGACCCAAAGCAATTGTACTACCAGAATCAAATGTATTTACGCCAACATACCCATCTTTAAATGCATCATTCACATCATTTGGGTTATGCCACACATATTCAAATGACCAGCTCCCGGCGTTCTCGCGTCTCGCATAATTGTCATAAAATGTAGAACCCCCACCACCATTATCACTAATTTGTAAGTTGGAAGCAACCGACCCCAAAACATTACCTATTCCAGTTTCGTGTGTTTCTAAAATAAGATAATTTCCGTGATATCTAGGATTCATAGTTAATGATACTTCTAATACACCACTTCCTATATCTCCAATTATAGTTTCTGTTTCATCTTTTACTGCAAATACCTCGCCAAAATTAGCTTGATTCAATGCAATTATACTAGCGTGTCTTGTAGTTAATGTATTACTACCATTTTCTTGTATTTGTAAATCATATGTTGTGCTAGAAGCAACCGATGAGGTGAATGCAGCAAAATAAGGTGAATATATAGAAGTATTATTTGAAAACCATTCCCCCTGTTCTAAATATGTAGTGGTTCCATCGGTTATACTTATTCCAATAGCATCTTGAGTAGGACTTGTACTATTTACATTTAATTGTAAACTACCAACGACAATCCAATCTCCGGCAGGAACAGTTATTGATGCAACCGAGGCGTATGTAGCCGATGTTGTTGCAGAAGGGGCCGCGGTATAATCAAAATATTCATCATCTTTAAGTTCTAAAATTACCAAACTTGGATTTTCTACATATACAGTACCAGATGCGGCAGAATATTGTAATTCTATAGTAATTGGCGTTCCACTCGCGGCAGTTAAAATTCCCATACATATATGAGAATACGTGGTTCCCGCGTCTGCGCTCGAGTTAGAATTTTGTTCTGTATTAACCTCAGAATAAGTCACACCATTAGTTATATCTCTAATTCTAAAATTAAATGTTGTATCGGCACTGTCGTGCGATATAATTGCTCTGCCAAATAAAGCATATGTTTTTCCAGAGGTGGGAGTAAAGGTTTTATCAAGTAATGTTTGATATGATGTACTTGTTACATTTGTTGCTCCTTGAAATTCTCCGAACGAATATACTCTGTTTTGACGTTTTGTGCCTTCGTCAAGACTTAATGCAATAATATATGAACTATTTGCGTAAGACTCCACTCCATTGTTTTGATATTGTATTGCCCACGAAGTTGAACTTCCAGATGCTAAACTTCTTACGCCTTGATAATTGTAATTAATTTCGTTGGCAGTAGTTTGGTTTTCTCTGTAAGTGTGGTCCGAATAAAATGGTTGACCGGAACCGCCAAATGATGAATATCTAAAATTGGTTGTTTTCAATGCCTCATCGTTTTCAGTCAATTTACTACGATATGCCACAGTAGTACTAAGACTACTACCACGCGTACCCATTAATAACAAATATTCACCTGTATATGACGGGGTTTCTGTTAGAGTCAGATGAGTAGAGAAAGTAGTTCCCGAAGTAGTACCTTCGGTTTCATTTGTACCAGAAAATACTTCCGTAAAATTAGAAACTTTTAATGCAACCAAACATCTGTTTTGTAATGTTAATGTATCGGCCGATGTTTGATTTGCTTGAAGAGAATATGTTGTGGTGCTACTTGGAGAAACTGGAACTGTTGCTAAATATGGAACTACTGCTACCCCAGTATCATTATCATTAAACCAACCTCTTGCCAACATATATGGTGTAGAACCGTCATATAATCTAACGTGGTCTGTATCCCAAGTAGGGGCACCGGCATCATCGTGTGAGGCCGCAAGAGAACCAATAAGAATCCAATCTCCTGCGGTCAATTCTAATGAATTTAGTGTAGAATATGATGAACCTACTGTAGTCGAAGCGGCGGTGTATGAATATAATTCATCCGGTTCAAGTTCAAGAATAACTAAATTGGAATTTTTAATAAACGCACCCACACCACTAGTGGAGGTTTTATATTGTATCTCAAATGTAATTGGGGTATTACTGTCGGCTGTGAAGGCGACCACAGTGCTAAAATCAAAATCATCGGCAAAATATAAATCAGTAGTAGCATAATTTCCATCATCTGGTTCGGCATGAAATTCTTGATATGTAATGTTATTGGTGGTATCTTGAAGTCTCCAAGATATTTCATTATTGGTTTCTGCAGAAGTGTTGACTGTAGCAAGTGAAGCTAGCCCAGACGCGAATATCGCATAACTACTACCAGATGTTGGTGTAAATGTTAATGTAACGTGATTAAAATAAGTTGTACCCGTTGATGTAGAATCTTGTCCTTCACGACTTTTATGATAATAGGTTCTAGCCATTTACTCACCTCGTAGAAGGTTGACCGACTATCAAGACGGTTTGGTGGGCCAAACTACGGCATCGGGGTCAATAGCATCTCCGTTTTCATCAACTTGTTGTGGAATATCACGAAGTTGTTGTCTATAGGTAGCCCAGGCCGCAATGTTGGCCGTATCCAACGGAGAATCTGCTAATTGTGTCCAATCACATTCCAATAATAATTTATCTCGTTGTTTTCTAGCAACATCCCAACGTAATTCTAGAGAAACTTGTTCATTATATGACCTAATTTCATCTTCAGTTGGTTTTGGTGTTGTATTTGTTTCCATCCAATTTAATGTATTATAGTCATCACCACGAATGGACCATTCTGTTCCGGGCCATTGTTTACTTAGGATTTGTGCTATTGTAGCCATAAAACTATTCCTTATATTGTTGGGTTATTATTATAATTATCTAGTTACTTTCAAAGAAATCGTTACTCTTGTAATTGTACTCACACTATCAACATTGAATCTTAGGGTATCCCCTGCGGTTATTGATGTTGTCCAACCCGTTAATGTTGAATCAGTAGATTTTGTTGCACTACTGATTGTTGGTGTTGCTGAAGCGGTTATACTATCGACATCGGTTGGTGGATAATTAGCATAAGTATCTTTCCATATATCGACCACGATGCTTCCAGCTTGGTCCGCTAACATAGAAACTTCTGTGATAGTACAACCGAATGGTATTTGTAAATCACCCTTTATTCCTGTTGTTATGGCGGAACCCCCACCATCAATTACATAAATAAGTGATGATGTTATTGTAGTAGTTATTCCACTCAACCCACTTCCATCTCCTACAAACGAACCAGAATATGTTCCACTGGAAGTTACTGACCCATCTACATATACAGACCCCGTTACGACTAATCCTTCTGGGAAATTCACATATCCATCAAAATATGAAGCTGTATCGGCGGTGGCGGAAACTCCGGTCAGTCCAGAACCATCGCCATAAAAGGAACCAGTATATCCACCAGATGCGGTAACATTACCAGTTATTGTTAAGGCCGTTCCATCAAACTGTAAATTGGATTCACCATTAATACTATCGGCACCAGTAGATGTTATAATATAGTTATCTGTCCCATTAGTATATGTAGCGACGGCACCACCACTACCACCGGGTGCCCAAGATGCACTTATAGCAAACGATGAAGTTGTACTATATGACGAACTTACTACACCTGTTACTTGAGAACCGTCTATCTGAGCCGAACTTGATAATGTTCCTGCGGGTAAAATAGCACTAACATCACCCGATGTTACAGTGCCAACGGTGGTAATATTTGCTTGAGTGAAATGTTCATCGGCACTAAAGTTTGTAGTTTGGTCATGGTCTATTTGAGACGAAGCCGACACCGTTCCAAGACTGTTGATATATGTTAGAACATTTGAGTCAAAATTAGTGACTGTATCGGCATTTACTTGAGCACTTGAACTAAATACACCAACTGTATTAATATAATCTAAAGTGTCTGTGTCGGTATAATGTGTAAGGTCACTGATTTGACTTTCTGTTATTGTAATTTGTGCGGAACTTGAGACAGTTCCACTTGGTAAGATAGCGTTTATATTACCACTGGTTACAGTTCCTACTGTAGTAATATTTGCTTGAGTGAAATGTTCATCAGCACTAAAGTTTGTAGTTTGGTCGTGGTCTATTTGAGATGAACTACTCACCAACCCATTTGGAACATTGGAAACGGAATCAAAATCAACTTGAGCACTAGAACTAAACACGCCAACTGTATTTATATAATCTAGAGTATCAGTATCTGTGTAATGGGTTAAATCACTAATTTGGGATTCGGTTATTGTTATTTGAGAGGAACTAGAAATGGCCCCCAAAGTATTAATATATGCCAGAACATTAGAGTCAAAGTTGGTGACGGAATCTGCATTTACTTGTGCAGAACTACTTATGACACCCACCGAATTGATATAATCTAACGTATCGGTATCGGTATAGTGGGTTAGGTCACTGATTTGACTTTCTGTTATTGTAATTTGTGTCGAACTTGAGACAGTTCCACTTGGTAAGATAGCGTTTATATTACCAGACGTTACAGTACCAAGAGTTGTAATATTCGCTTGGGTGAAATGTTCGTCTGCACTATAATTGGTTGTTTGGTCGTGGTCTATTTGACTAGAACTCGACACGGCTCCTAAACTATTAATATAAGTTAGTACATTAGAGTCAAAATTGGTGACCGAATCTGCGTTTACTTGAGCACTTGAACTAAATACTCCCTTTGCATTCAACGAAGTTAAGGTTATTATTTCACTTTCGGAACCAAGTAACCCACCAATCCAATAATTTTCACTTACATCCCAGAGTAATGAACCAGTTTCGTTGGTACTCGTATCATTTACATAAATACCACCATCACCAGATGCATTATTGGCATTTAATGTGATAATTTGGTCACCGATATCTACTTGGGAACTTGAAATATAAGTTGTAGTTCCATTAACAGTCAAATTTCCTGAAAGAGTAAGATTTGTAAACTGAGGACTGTCACCAGTTTGAAGTCCTGTATCTACATCGGTTTGAACGCCATTGATTGTGGCTCTAACTGTTCCCTGTGAAGGTGAAGTAAACGAAGATGCGCTTACAATTCCAGAAGGAACATTTTGTATTGACCCATAATCAACCTGAGTTGAGCTTGAGATAGCACCAAGACTGTTGATATATGTTAGAACATTTGAGTCAAAATTAGTGACTGTATCGGCATTTACTTGAGCACTTGAACTGAACACACCGACTGAGTTAATATAGTCCAACGTATCAGTATCAGTATAGTGGGTTAGGTCACTGATTTGACTTTCTGTTATAGTTACTTGAGCACTTGAACTGAATACACCTACTGTATTAATATAATCTAAGGTATCAGTATCGGTATAGTGCGTAAGGTCACTGATTTGACTTTCTGTTATAGTTATTTGTGCGGAACTTGAAACGGTGCCAGATGGAAGAATTGCACTAACATCACCTGACGTTACAGTACCAACGGTAGTAATGTTTGCTTGAGTGAAATGTTCGTCTGCGCTATAATTGGTTGTTTGGTCATGGTCTATTTGAGCGGAACTTGAAACGGTTCCACTAGGTAAGATAGCGTTAATATTACCAGACGTTACAGTTCCCACCGCGGTAATGTTTGCTTGAGTGAAATGTTCGTCTGCGCTATAATTGGTTGTTTGGTCGTGGTCTATTTGAATAGAACTTGATACAGTGCCCAAACTATTAATGTATGTAAGAACATTTGAATCAAAGTTGGTGACGGAATCTGCATTTACTTGTGCAGAACTACTAAAAACACCAACTGTATTAATATAATCTAAAGTGTCTGTGTCGGTATAATGTGTAAGGTCACTGATTTGAGATTCGGTTATTGTTATTTGGGTTGAACTACTTACAAGTCCTGAAGGAATGTTATTAAGACCGTCCCATTCACTGGTATTACTATAAGAAGATGTTAATGAATACGATGATGATACTATACTACCAAGTAATAGAGATGCAGTTGCCGCATACGATGAACTGACTACTCCCGTCAATCCACTACCATCACCTGTGAATGTTCCATCAAACGACCCAGTTCTATCTAATGATATAGAGGCGGTTGTGGTGCCTGATACATCTAGTCCATCAGCAAAATTAAGTATTGTAGCAGTTCCGGTAGGAGTACCATCATCTCTTATTTGAACCCCAGTATCACCTTCTGCGGTAACACCAGTTAGGCCAGACCCGTCCCCCACAAATGAACCATTAAATGAACCAAAACTAGACCCAGTAAATGAGCCTGAGGCATTTATATTGGTTATTGTAGCTTGGGATAAACTACCGGAATCTGTATAAAATATTGCCATAATCTTTCTACATTAGATTGTTGTATATATAAATAACCATTTTATTGTGTTTCCCCATATGCGGTTGCGGTCCAATAAGTATTACCCGATAACGCCTGAGCTGCGTTTGAATTTACAGTAAATCCACTTGTTCCTTTTGATTGAATTGTCCAAGCTCTTGAATCTTCGCCAGTTACAACAACCGCATAATTTGTATCACCAAATGCAGTTGAGAATGTAACAGTGGCGGTTCGTGGATTTCCTGTAAATGAAGTATTTGCAATTGAACCGGCTTTTGTAACCAAACCACTTCCACCAGTAGAAGCATATGATGCACTAACCACACCTGTTACTTGAGAACCATCTCCTGTAAATGAACCAGTAAACGAACCAGTGAATGGAGCGGATAAAGTTGTAAATTGTGTTGAACTGGATACTATACCAGACGGAACATTTTGGATAGTTCCATAATCAACCTGTGCACTTGAACTGAATACACCAACTGAATTAATATAGTCCAAGGTATCGGTATCAGTGTAATGTGTAAGGTCACTGATTTGACTTTCAGTTATTGTTATTTGTGAAGAACTGGAGATGGCACCAAGACTATTAATGTAAGTTAGAACATTAGAGTCAAAGTTAGTAACTGAATCTGCGTTTACTTGAGCACTTGAACTGAATACTCCCTTTGCGTTTAAAGAACTTAGAGTTATTACTTCACTTTCAGAACCAAGTAATCCCGCAATCCAGTAATTTTCACTTACATCCCAAAGTAATGAGCCAGTTTCATTAGTGCTGGTATCATTAACGTATATACCTCCGTCTCCAGATGCATTGTTGGCATTTAGTGTGATGATTTGGTCACCAATATCTACCTGAGAACTAGAAATATAGGTTGTTGTTCCGTTGACCGTAAGATTTCCAGACAATGTAAGGTTTGTAAATTGAGGACTATCACCTGTTTGTAGTCCAGTGTCTACATCAGTTTGGACACCATTGATTGTAGCTCTGACCGTTCCTTGTGATGGTGAAGTAAATGAAGATGCACTTACAATTCCACTTGGGACATTTTGTATTGAGTCATAATCTACTTGTGTTGAACTTGAGATAGCACCTAAACTGTTAATATAAGTTAGAACATTTGAATCAAAGTTGGTGACTGTATCTGCATTTACTTGAGCACTTGAACTAAAGACGCCTACCGTATTGATATAATCTAAAGTATCCGTATCAGTATAATGTGTAAGGTCACTGATTTGGCTTTCGGTAATTGTTATTTGAGTAGAGCTACTTACTAAACCAGACGGTATATTATTTAATCCTGACCACTCGCTTGTGTTGCTATATGATGATGTTTCTGCATATGAAGATGAAGAAACATTATCTACTGTTAATTGGAATGTTCCACCACCACCCTTTAAGAAAGCAATTGTATCGTCTGTTATGGAAGCGGTGTATATTGCCATAACATCTGTAGCAAATCCAGCGGTGGAAGAATATGAAGAACTTAATGCGTATGATGAACTGACCACACCTGTTATTTGAGAACCGTCACCATAGAACCCAGATGCAGTCACATCTCCACTCGTTACAACATCACCATAGAATTGTGCATTTCTACTAGAGCTAACATATAGACCATAATTACCTTGACCGTCTGCAATAATGATTGTGTTACTCAATTCACTTGGAAGACCAGTTACGTTAGCACCTAAGATTGTATTATAACTTCCTGTTACAATACCTCTACCAGAATTATAACCAAGTACGGTATTGTTAGAGTGGGTGGTTAAATCTGCAAGGTCGTAAAGTGCTTGATAACCAATTGCGGTATTATTATTTCCCATACTGTTGAATAAAGCAGTATATGAAACTGCAACATTTCTGCTACCAGAAACATTGCGATACAACGTAAAATCACCAATTGCGGTATTATTATTACCAATTACATTTGCGGTTAACGAATTAAGACCGACCGCCGTGTTAGCTGTTCCGGTTGTATTACTATCCAGAGCAAAAGCACCAACAGAAATATTAACACCTGTTGTGTTACTTACTTGTGAATTATAACCAATAGCAATTCCATAACTTCCTGTTATCCTTTTTAACGTATTTGCCCCAAGTGCTACATTTCCAGAAGATGAACCACTTGCGTTTTGCATTGCGGCATAACCGATTGCCGTGTTGTATGCATTTATATTGTTTTCACAGTCCCAATTTTGAAGTGCCGCCACACCAATTGCAGTATTATAACTACCATTCCCATTTCTAAGTGCGGATGAACCAATTGCAATATTGTTAAATCCATCTGTATTATTTTGTAATGATTGGTATCCAATAGAGACGTTATTAGCACCAGTTGTATTATTTAGTAATGATTGGTAACCGACCGTGGTATTTGTGGATATATTACCACCACCCCTACCCGCGGTTAAGGAGTTGATTAAGGAATCATTAGATGAGGTTACAGAAGATGCGGTTATGTTTCCTTGAACGTGAAGTTTATCAGAGGGAGTTATAGTACCGATACCGACGTTGCCGGAACCACTGACAAAAAATGCATTTGGAGCGAAATTTGAATAGGTATGTAATAATGGTTCGGAGTCTGACCCAGAAACAGCTAAACGTGAAGTCATTGAGGTATTATTCAAGGAAACTCTAGAATTGTTATCAATTACAAATGATGGGGTTCCTTTATAAGATACAGCGAATCTATTACCCAATCCCGACACATCTTGAACAGGCATACCAACATAATATTGTGCAACTCCTCCTTGGGAGAAATTAACTGTTGTTGATTTTCCAGCATCGGTATCAATTCTTATAGTTGAACGATTATCGGGTCTATATAAATCTATTCCATAAGTTGAAGTTTGAAGAATATCTACACCACCACTGACATACAATGAACCTGTGAATTCGTGTATATCGTCAAGGGTATCACCAAACTTGGTTGACCCACTTTCGTAGATAATAGACGAAGAAACGAACTCAGTATGAAATTCTTGTGCGGTTAGAATTCCAGTTACAGTTAAGTCACCGTCTATATTTACAGATTGAGTTAATGGATTGACATATGAGGCAGTTTCAGAACTGACCACACCTGTGATAGAAGCGCCATCTACATAGGATGCAGTTACAGCATATGATGAACTGACCACACCTGTTACTTGAGAACCGTCACCAATAAAGGCACTAGCGGTTACATCACCACTTGTTACAACATCGCCATAGAATTGTGCATTTCTGCTAGAGCTAATGTATAGTCCATAGTTTCCATCACCATCAGAAATAATGATTGTATTACTCAATTCAGTTGGAAGACCAGTTACGTTAGCACCTAAGATTGTATTATAACTTCCTGTTACGATACCACCACCGGAATTCCAACCAACCACTGTATTAGCGGAAACGGTATTTATATTTGCTAGATTTGTTAACGTTTGACTACCTATAGCGGTGTTATTACTACCAGAAACATTATTTAATAAGGCTTGATGTCCCACCACGGTATTATCATTACCAATTGTGCTATTATAATTTGCATCTCTACCAATAGCAATATTATTATTGCCTTTTGTATTATCATAAAGTGCATTTATACCAATCGCAACATTAAAACCTCCGGTTGTATTATATCGTAACGCGTTGAGGCCAAGTGCTGTATTATAAAATCCGGTTGTATTATTTTGTAATGCGTAACGACCAATAGCAATGTTTCCATATCCCGTTGTATTAGCGTTTAGATTGCTTGTACCAAATGATACTCCACCGGCACTTTCTTTAATATTTGTCAAAGGACCAACGTATATACCATCGGAACCAGTTAGATATATTGAGCCAGTAATTTTTACATCTTGGACTAATGGATTGACATATGAGGCAGTTTCAGAACTGACCACACCTGTGATAGAAGCGCCATCTACATAGGATGCAGTTACAGCATATGAGGAACTGACCACACCTGTTAAACCACTACCATCACCACTGAATGAACCTGTGAATGAACCTGTTCTATTTAATGATATGGATGCGGTTGATGATGCAAAAGTAGCATCTATTCCATCAACAAAGTCTAGTATTTGTGCAGTACCTTGTATAGCGCCGTCATCTCTTATCTCAACACCACTACCCACACCAGTAACACCCGTCAATCCACTACCGTCGCCACTGAATGACCCACTGAATGACCCTGTATTTATTTGAACCGAACTAGATACTAGTCCAGATGGTATATTTGTAATATCATTCCAATCATTTGACCCTGCGTTTTCTGCATATGAGGCGGTAACAGCATATGAGGAACTTACTATGCCTGTTATTTGTGTTCCGTCTCCATTAAAAGCACTAGCGGTTATATTTCCAGAGGCATCAATATTTCCTGATATGCCCAATTCGGAACCATCAAATATAAAGTTTGGTTCTGCCGTTAAAGTACCATCTGCATCAGAAGTTAAAATTCTATTAACACCATCGGTAGCAATAACTTCTGAAATGTCAAGGTTTAATGTAGTTGCATCGGCTACAGTAAGACCAGAACCGACTGTAATTTCTGTTAAATCAATAGATAATGTGTGTGATATATTTTCACCAGAAGTTGCTCCAGTAGAACTTATACCCGTTCCGGCAGTAATACTATTAACAAAATCACCCGTAGTATCGGTTGCCAATGTAACAGAATTCGCCGTAACTCCTGTTGCGGTTACATTTTGTATTTGAGAACCGTCACCAACAAATGATATAGCGTGAACAGAACCACTAATTCCCAAACCTCCGCTAACTATTAACGCGCCAGTTGATATTGAAGTTGCACTAGTTGTATTGGTTATGATTATTTTATTAGTAGTAGTATTACCTAAATCAGTTATGTCTTGTAAATCTTGTAATGTTGGTGCCGGTTCATATGTTGGGTCACTCTGTAGAACCCATTGACCAACACTAGCACTAACATAATAAATGTATGTTTTTCCTGTGGTATCATCATACCATAGATAATTTTCAGACGGCGTTGGAGACGAACCACTAGATATTATATTGGAAAAACTTCCATTAAATGACCCAGTAAAAGACCCCGTATTAATTTGAACGGAACTTGACACCAATCCAGATGGTTTTCCAGATATATCATCCCAAGTGGCTGCGGCACCAGATACATAGGAGGCGGTAACGGCGTAAGAAGAACTGACCACACCTGTTACTTGAGAACCGTCACCAATAAAGGCACTTGCAGTAATGTCACCAACTGTGGTTAAAGAACCACTGTGTATGAACACATCACCGACCGAATCAATTGTTAGTTTTTTTGTTGCATTGGTTACAAACTCTACTGTATCATTAGAAGGAAACCAAATTCCGGTATCAGTGTCATTCCAATGCGCTATACTTGGTAACGCCGAACCAGAGGGAGTGGTATGGCCAACAACAATTTGTCCTGCGTTATTTAAAACTAATGTATAACTTTTATCTTGAACCCCCATCCTCAACACCGGATTAGTTATTTGTGAATTGGCATCAGCGTGTATTACAAATTGACTATTAAATGCCGTCCCTAACCTCGTTAAAAATGGTTCATCGTCCCAAATTTTAAGCTGACTATATCCACCATAAAGTTCTAAGATTCCGTCTCCTGTCGGGCCGCCGTCAGAACTGGAAACCAGTAACGCTCCCGATATAATCATATATTGGTTGAGCGGGTTTACATATGAAGCGGTTTCGGAACTGACCACATCAGTTAAACCACTACCATCACCAGTGAATGAACCACTAAATGAACCTGTTCTGTTCAGTGATATTGATGCGGTGGAATCGGTTACAGTCGCGTCTATGCCGTCTACAAAATCTATAATTTGTACAGCACCAAGAATACTTCCATCATCTCTAATATCAACACCAGTACCAATTGCAGTTACGCCTGTTAGACCAGAACCGTCACCAACAAATGTCCCGTCAAATAACCCACTAAAAGAACCTGTATTTATTTGCGACGAACTGGACACCAATCCAGATGGAACATTTTGTATTGAGTCGTAGTCAACCTGTGCACTTGAACTAAAGACACCTACTGTATTGATATAATCTAGAGTATCGGAATCCGTATAATGAGGAGTTAAATCACTGATTTGACTTTCGGTAATTGTTATTTGAGTAGAACTGGATACCAACCCGTCCGGTTTTCCAGATATGTCATCCCAAGTTGACGCGGCACCAGATACATAAGACGCTGTAGTAGCGTATGAAGAACTAACTGCACTACCAGCACTATTAGCATAACTAGCAGACTGTGCGTAATCTACAAATACACTGGTTGCTCTGGTTATTGTGGGGGTATCAAACGTTACAACGTGATATTCATCAACAGGTTGTATTTTTACTACATAATCTGACCTTGGTGTTATGGTTACTCGTAGGTCAGGTATATCTAAGGTGATACCATCGGGTAATGACGCCATTTATTTTACCTCGTAACAGACGGACGGACAATAAATTTTCCTTCTATAATTCTACGAGTAACCGATTCACTAGTCATTAGAATGTCATACACATAATCTTGTGCAGTTAATGTCGCCGTTGTTACGGGCGCCATACTGATATAAAGAGAACCAGAACTATTTGGACTTATCTTTTCAAATGAAAAATTAGCGGAAACATTTTCTGAACTATATGTTTCTCTGACCGACCCACTAAAGTTTTGGTCTGTGATGTCTATTGAGGCACCTGTCTGGTCTGATACTGATACGAGAATCTTAAAAGTTTCACCTTGTCCTACGGTTAGATTTGTGCTTTGTGCCATAATGATACTCTGATTAAATGTCTTACTATAAGTATTTTTGAATATAACAAAAAACCTCCCCGAATTAGTCCGGGGAGGTTGCTCAAATAGAGCATTTTATATTTTGTTTGTATTAGTAGTTTAAGATACAATAATCTGGTTGGATTGTTAGTGTAATATTCATTGGTTGGTCTTCGTCCCAATTCATATCACCAAAATTGGCTTCGGTAATCTGACAACCCTTAAGAATCCATTCTTCAACTTTATCTCCAACTGGTCCAAGAACATTGAATGTCAAATCTTTCTTATAGAAATCTGCATATCCATCACGACCAGTTACAGATTCGTGGTGGAGACGGACCCACTCCATAACAGATTGTGCGGCAGATGGAACGATTGGGTCATGCAATGTCATCTGGACGGCTCCCCATACAGTACGACCCTTTACATATCTTTGAACATTGATATGATTTAAAGCTCTTGCCTCTTGTGTTAATCTTGGTCTTTGCATCCCCTTAATAACATAAGCTGGTAGTCCATCCATATACATGATGAATCTATTTTGCATCTTAGGCTCAAACGCCTTAAAGAATAGTTCCTGTTCCTGAACCAAGTTTGCCATATTTTGTCTCCAAAAATTATACTTTTATATAAATATCACTTACCACCAATTTACATAACCTTTTAATTTATCTTATTCAGGGAATGTTGCGCCTGTTGGTAAGATGTTGAAGTCAAGGATAATGAACTCAGCAGTTCTGGTTGGTTGTAGATAAATCTGTCCGACCAACTGGTTTCTATCAATGACATCTGGTGTATTGTTACTTTCGTCCATGACCACACGGAAGGCGTATAGCCCTTGTCTTTCCTGCACACTTGAAAGGTAAGGATTGACCAAGTTTAGGAATCTGTTACGAGTTGCTTCTGTGTTTTGTTCAAACAGTAGGTATCTTGAACTTGATGCGATATACTTCTTAAGTGCGATTAAGAGACGACGAACATTGATTCTGTCAAGAGCACTTGGTCTTGTCTGTAGAGTCTTCTGTCCGAAGGCAACGATACCTTGACCGGGGAACTGTGCGATTGGGTTAACTTTGTTCTCGTATAGTTCGTCACGGTTTGTTCTATTAAGTCTTGTCTTAACACCACTGGCTCCTGCAATACCACCTCTGTTTAGACCAGCGGGAGCGAACCACTCAGCAGACACACTATCACTGTAAGCGAATGTCTCTGGTAGAACGACAGAGGGTGGTGCCCAGATAAACTTGTTTGTATTGGTATTTAGAACTCTTACCCAAGGGAACCAACCGGCTGCATAACTTGTATCAAGTAGTGCGGCAGTTGATGTAGCAGTTGCGATACTAGCACCGTAACTTGCTAAGTCCATGATGTAGAAACAATCTTGTCTGTCTTCACAGATGTCAATTGCGTATTGGGTAATGTATGGATGTTGTTCGTGGTTAACACCGGGGATGACCAGTAGGTTCATATCATAGGCTTCTGGATTCTTGAGTGAGTCAAGAGCTTTCTTGAACGCTCTTGCACCTTCTGCGGCAGAAGTACTAATGTCAAATCCTTGGGTGTTTGTTGAAACAATGTCAGCACCCATTGCTCTTAGTCGGTTTGGTTCGAATCCATCGAATCCACCTTGCATTGGGACTGTAAATTTACGATATGTGATGTGTGCAGAGGAACTGATACTCAAGTTAGCACTCGAAACTTCTCCACTGGCAACATCCTCTAATGAGAATTCTGTTGAATTTGTATTTGAACCACTGGTTGCGACATATCCCACTGTGGCCGCTCCATCTGGTAGTGGGTTTAAGAAACTCCAGTTTGTATGATTTGTTTCGGTATAATCAAATCCGTAGAACTTCTTAGAATCTCTGACAGCTCCCGTCTTGTATCCACTGATAACTGAACCAGATGTCCAAGCTGTGGTTACAACTTGTGCTCTGACGGATGTTTCATCCCCTTCAATCTTGAATGGTGCGTATAGAGCGGCGAATCCATATGGTAATGTTGTTTCTGGAACAGTTCCGGCAACAAGGTCATCACTTAGTTCAACTCTGATGAATTGGCTCTTGTTTGGGAAATCACCGACATATAGGTATTCTTCAGAAACAGAATCATATGTTGAAACACTGTTACCAATTCTTCTACCGATATAGTCAGAACTATTTGGGTCTAATGTTAGGTTATCCCATTGTTCAAGAATTTCCGATTTTGTATCTGTATCGGTTGCCTTTCTCACCAACAATGAGAATGTTCCAAATTGACCTTCGACTGTTCTATACTTAATACCTTGAATTGAAATCTTGATATCACGGTTACTATTTGACCCATCAGCGAGAGTATGGACTTTAAATAGGTCATATTTTGAACCACCGATTGTTTGTGAACGAATCCAAGGAGTTGACGCATTTGAATATTCTTTAGTGGCAGAAGTACTAAAATCTAAGAATCCAGAGGAAGTTACTAATGAAACTTCAGTTAAGCTCACACCACCCTTGTCTGGGTCAATAGCTGATGGGAAATAGGCGTAGGTATATGCCGGAGCAGACCCACTTGTCAATGGTGAAACTCCGATACTATTAATAATATTATCACTACTAGATCCACTTGGTGAAACAGCTGAATATTCAATTGAACCATTAGATCCTGTCAATCCAATTGTTAATGAATTTGTTCCACTAGCATTGGCACCAGTTAATTTAACACCTGCGATAGTTGGGTGGAAAATAGCAAGAACTTTTTCACCACCAGAACCACTAGCAATTAATCTAGCAGAGGTGAAGGTCCCACCACTATATCCATCTAAACCAAGAACACGAACAACTGTTGCTGAACCAGCTTCTTGTAAGTAATTCTGGACTGTATATCCTAAATAGCTATATTCGTCCGCGGTTCCAAATCTATTCTCAAACTCTTGTTGACTGTTAACCACCACTGGAACGAATGCTGGTCCCTTTTGGGATACACCAACAAACGCACCACCAATGTCAGCCACACCCTGAGCTAAGAAAGATTGATCTCTCTCGCGGGTAAATACGCCTGGGCTAACTACGCGCTCTGCCATACTCTATTCTCCATTAGGTAGTTTTTATTTCACCTGTTTCAATGTCAAGTAACCCTTCGCCATATTTTGCGTTCAAACTTTGTAAGTAGTTTGATTCATTATTTACCGACTCTAAAAATATTTTTTTAGCGTCACCAACCAAATTTTCTAAAATAGTTTGTTGTAAAACCAAATCACTTAATTGTTGTGAATTTATGATGACTTGTTCACGATTTTGTTTTACTTTTTGTAATTCTTCGTCACTAATTTTTGTCATAACCTAACCTATATACTAAAGTCCTTTGTATTATAAATATATGATAAATTTCTCAAAATGATTTCTATTCAATGAATTTTTCTTGGATAACCAACTTTCTATTTGTAAATCTAGTTTGATTCATATTCATTGGTCTTCCGTGTTTATCTACTGTATTTTCTGGCAATAGATAAGCCTTCACGGTCATTGTAAATTCTGACCTGACCAATCTGTCTTTTCTTTCTGGCAATTCTACTGTATTTTTATATTCTTTTATTGATGTCTTAAACTTATACTTGTCTCGTTCACCCCAATAATTTTCAGCTTCAAATGAAATTTGTTCAATCAAATGATTCATTTGTGCCATATATTCGGTCCAAACTACACAATTATATGTTAAATCATAATAGTCTGGATACATTACCGAGACATATTTTTTACTTTCTTGAATACCATTTAATAGAGCGAATCTATCATATTTGTTTCTTGGATTCCATTGAGTGGAATAAAAATCCATTTCGTGGAATTTATTAACCGGACTATTCATTGTATTTTTAATTAATCCAGTTCTGGTAACAACTAATAATGGAATTTGTAATTTTCCACGAACATCCCTTAAAACGCCGTCTTGTCTTATATTTTTCCATCGTTCTGGATTGCCGTACATAATAGGGACTTCTATTCTATCACCATCTTGAACAACATAGGGTTTTATTATCTGTTGCATATACTGAATAATGGTAGTATCAATATCAATAAGACCGACTGAGATTTCATTTGTCTCTTCGGTTTTAGTATCAAAACCACGATTTTGATATTCACCGTCGTTTTGTGAATTTTTAATTAAATCGGTTACCTTACTCATACTTGTCTAGACTCAATTTGAATATTACTACGTCTTGTTAGGTGTGTAGAACATATGATTGATTGATTGTAACCCACTCTTCCTGCTATAAGTTGAACTTCTTGGGTATTATCAATTTCAAAGAACGCATTGTCGTATCCTATGACATCACCAATTTCTGGATATACATGACGTTCTTGTAGTATTCTACGAACAAATCTGAATTCAACTTCTTGTGTGGAATCAATACCAAATCCACTATCAGTGATGACATCATTTCCTTTATAATCCACAAAGGCGGGCAATTCTACTCCATCATATGCGATTTTCTCTACAGATTCACCATAAATGTTTGTATTCACATAATTTAAATTAAGTTTATACAAAATTACGGGCGTATCTACGATTTCCGCACTTAATTCACGATTTACGTGTTGAAAAAATTCAAAATCACGGTTTCCTACGAACTTTGCCATATTACTTTACATATATTGGAAGGGGAACCTTATTCATTATTGTTACTTGGTGTTCTACTGACTCTGCTTGCAGTTTCATTTGTTCGTGATAACCGGCTTTGGTCAATGTTTCTTGTAATTCTTTGACCAACATTTCTTTTTCTTGTTGTGCTTCTCGTCTTAAGACCTCACCATCCATCTTAATATCACTATTTGGGATTGGCACTCTCTCATACTTGGAACGAATGGTTCCTAATAACTCTTTGGCAAGTGCTAATGTATATTTATAAATCCAGACCTTACCAATTGAGTTAATATTATTGTATGGTAGATGTTCTAATGGAACATTTGACAAGTCACTCACAAATTGATTACGACTGCCTGATTGGATTAATGTTGCCGATTTCTCACTAGTAACATAATAATCAAAGTATAAGTTAAATGATGTTTGTGGAACGGGCGATAATCTTAAAATATTATTAGAGATAGTAAATGTGTGAATACTCTTTCTAATTTGGTCGTTAATTTCAATGGCTTGAACTCTCAACATATCCTCATAAGCAGGCATCATAACAAATGTGATGGCCGGTGAGTATCCGTCAAACCCAAACTCTGCAAATAGATTGGTAATACCAAGTCCAGTAGCGGCAAATGGGTCGTAATATCTAGCAAGAGCAGGTGTTCCTTCGTGGTAAATTTTTCTAATTTCTAAACTTTCTCCACTTTCACTAACATCACCCCATAATGATTTAAGGTCATAGGTTGCAACATTACCAGTAGTTGTGATGTATCCTCTTTTTAATTCAACATCACCACCGGCAAGAGCTTCAGTTCCGTAGTCTTTTGCTAATTTTACGATTTGTGTTAGTGGAGCGCCAATTATATTCTTTTGTGTAATATCAGTAGATGTAGAACTTCCAAGAATATTATACATATAATCTCTAGCTCTAAATTGATTTACCTGTTTTCCATATTCAATTGTAGCTTCTTCAAAACAAGCATAGATTTGTAGGTCTTGAAGTTCTACATCAAGAATTGGATACCCCAATCTGGTAGCAACAAAGTTAGCTACTTTTGGTCCATCGGTCTGAAAGGTTGATTCCAAGTCAAAAATACCGAACGGAGTGAGTCCATTTGGATTTGAGGGGTTACCATCGTAGGAAAAATATTCGGGTGTTGTTGCCATTAATATTCTCAGTAGAGTTTATCCTGAATATAAATAGTAAAGATAAATAGTAGACCACCTATTTATTAGTATAATTTCAACCGGAGAATATATAATGTATCAGTATCGTGCAACAATCATAAAGGTTATTGATGGAGATACTGTTGATGTTGACCTAGATTTAGGTTTTGACGTTTGGTTAAGAAATCAACGCATTAGATTATATGGAATAGACACACCAGAAAGTAGAACCAGAGACGAAGAAGAAAAAAAGTTTGGTTTATTAGCAAAACATTTTGTAGAAGAACATTGTCCAGTAGGAGAAAAAATTATATTAAAAACTCACAAAGATGATGACCGTGGCAAATTTGGTCGTATTCTTGGTGAATTAATAGTTGCTAACGGTGAATTAAATCTTAACGAAATGATGATTCATAAACACCTAGCCGTTCGTTATTTTGGACAAAGTAAAGATGATATCCAAGAAGAACATCTTAAGAATCGTCAAATTTTATTACAAGAAGGAATTATTCTTTAACAACGTGTGTGTGGTCATCAATAGTTTGAATTAATCTATCAATTAATCTGGAAACGGCTTCTGGTTTTTCGTCAGCCTTAAATACAACACGTATTTTAGCCATTCCATTGGAATCTTTACTAACGGTGCCTGAATCAATTTGTAAATTTTTGATAGTATGTTCTTTTATTTCTTCACCTTTTGCTTCTTTTTTTCTGAAAAGAGCTAGTAAACCCCGTTTTAATTTAGACGGTTCATTGTCACCGATTGCTAGTTTGGTTTTAAATTCCATCTCCAATTCTGATAGACCGATTGATGAATGGTCTGCTAGAACAAATAATGGGACGACCATTTCATTACCATTAATATTAAATGTGGTAGTGAATGGCGTCCCATTATTATCAAAATAACTAGATAAGTTATTAATGTGTTGTCTTTCTGATATTCCTTTTGCAATCAACGCCGCTTCTTGAATACCGCCAAGTAATTCTTCTAAATTAAATTTTGCCATTATCGTAACCCATATTTTTTCTTAATGTTGTCTATCTGATTAGAAACTTTTATGTATTCTTTTTTCAATTCAGGATTTACATTAAAGCTCATAATAACTTTACAATGTGGACATTGTGATGTTGGATTTTTTACAATAAATTCTAAATCCAATCCAATATCTGTACCACATGATAAACAAGGCATTGCCATATTAATGTAACCCCTTTGTTAAATTATGTCAACTAACTGGTGTTGGAACTATTGCCGGTTCCATCATCATTTGCATCATATCACACAATTTCAACATCCCTTCTGTTGGTGGTAGTTGTTCTGCATGAACCTTGACATCGTATTTAGCAGAGTTGTCTGTGCTACGGGTGTTTTCTTTGTGTGTAGAAACTTTACCAGACATCTTAACCGAATACTTAGCTCCCCAGAATCCACCCGAAACTGAAGCGTCTACTTGCGTGGCGGTATCAACCGAACTCTTAGACATTTCAGAACTCTTAACTTCCATAGTAAACTGAATATCAGCTGATGTAATGGATAGAGCCGGAATTGGAACCAGTGGTAAAAGCGGAACCATAGAATTGATTTGTTGTAATTCAAGTTCTTGTGTTTCGGGATTTTGAACGTATCTGTTTAATTGAACGTCAATTTTTCTAGCCGAACTCTTATCACCTTCTTTTGGTTCAAAAGCAACCTCTTGAATGTACTTCCAAGTAATATCATTTAATTGTGCTTGACCTTTAGCCATACCGACCAATGGTTGTACAATCAAATCTTCAATAGGAAGTCCTGCAAACTGTTCTGCAACATTTGGCATAACTATTCTCCGTTAATGTGTTTTTATAAATAGGTTATATAGTAGTTAAAAAAATCGGGGTGGGTCCGAAGACCCACCCCTCTTTTTATCCATCAACTTCAGATGTTATTGAGATTAGATTAATTCTAGTCCGTCAATAACGATCTTACCGAAGAACTCTGGACGGACAACCTTCTTAGCATATCTGGTCATCACGCCTCTTCTTGGTGTGAAGTTATCTGGGTCATACACTAGAGGTGTCATTAGGAGCGGAATGTATGGAGCATACACAGCACCTGTCTCTAGGAAGTTAGAACCACGGAATCCCATAAGGACAACGTTCTCTGTCATATATGGGTTCTTGTAGATCTGGAAGCGGTTCTGGAAGGAACCAACTTGTGTAACACCAGCGGCGAACTCCATCTTGTCACCGTTTGTTCCGGCCATGAAGCCTGGGATGGTTTCAAGAATTGTAGCAACTGTTGGGGAAACAACTGCGAAGTTAGCACCACCACGAAGAGTTAACTGATGAATCTTGTTTGAAACTCTTTGCATCTTCTGACCAAGAGTTTGGAACCATGTCATGTTGGTCCAAGCTGTTCCGGTCTGTTGTGCTGAGAAGGAAGATCCGTTCCAGACCTTACCAATTTCAGCTGACCAGTAGTCAGTTGTTGTTGCGTTGACAATTAACATATCAAGGATCTCAAGGTCAATTTCAAGAGAAATGTGATCACTTAACATTGCGGTCAATTCAGCCTCAGCATCAATACTGTGATAAGCATTAAGATCCTGAGCAAGTTCTGGTGACCAAACAGCCTTCAACTTACGAGTCTTGGCTGCAATTGTCTCACTACGTAGTTGGATGTTGATCTCTGGGATGTTGAGGTTTGTTGAACCATCTTGATCCTCGAAATCACCACGGTTTTCTTGAACTGGTTGTGTTGTGTACTCTACACCAGCTAAGGTAGAACCAAGTGGTGCGACGAATGTAACATTAGCACCATCTAACTTTGTGAATTGTGGTAGGTAACTAGTCATTCCTGAACCAGATGGAACCCATGAACGAACAGCACTCAAATCTGGTCTTGTTAGACCGGCGTGTGCGAATGTAAATGTTCCAAATGTTGTTCCAGAAGCAGTTACTTCGAAATCCAAGTCGGTAGCAGAAGCGGTTCCTGCAGTAACAGTACTAATAGCAGCTGCATTACCAGTACTTGGGTTTGAAGAATATGCGAAACGACCAGCGCCGTAGAAACCACCAGCTGGAGCAGAACTACTTGTGGTGTCACCATAGATGGAATCTCCTGCGGAACGACCAGCTTGTGCTGTTCCGTACTGGAAGTCCATGAAGAAGACTAGACCAGCTGGAAGATTCATTGGTTGAACTGAAACGAAGTTCTTGGAAGCAATTTGACCAAGAACCTTTCTTACTAATGGAAGAGCAACGCCAGCCCAGCTTTCAAGACCAGCGGTTGTTTGTGTTGCGGAAACTTCGTTAAGAAGTTGTCCTGCCTGATTCTCAAGAAGAACGGCCATACCGTTTCTCTCATGACCAGAAAGACCCTCTAGAAGACCACTCTTTTCCCACTTATCGGCCAACTTACGAGCTTGTGAAGTTAGCTGTTGGTGAGCAGTAGCAGCTTCGTTTAGAAAACTTGTTACATCACTCATGTTTCAATCTCCGAAATAAAATGTTAAATTAAAGTACTTTGACACCAGCAAGCTGTTGCATTCTCTTACGGAATCCAGCATTGGTGTCTTCTGTGATAACTTCTTTTGTTGGAGCAGTAGAACCAACTACGCCAGATGCGATACTTTCAGTAACGACCTGTTGTGTTGAAACTTGCTTCCTAGTTGTCTTGCCAGGAATTGTTGCTTCACTTAGTGTAGCATAAAGCAACTTGACCTCACGAAGAGTGGTAGCAAGATCAAATGTCTCAACGACATGAATCTTCTGTTCTTTTGTGAGTTCTCTGTTCTTGAACAACTTGTTTGTAAAGAGCAACTTAGCATTAAGAAGATTGACTTCATTGAGCTTGCCACGAAGTATTTCTACAGCCTTACGATATTCGGCTAGCTCAGATTGTAGTCTTGCATTTTCCTCAGCCATTTCATCATTATCCTCTTCTTCATCGGACAATTCGGCTTCGATCTCGCGAAGAATTTCCTCAATATCAAGGTCATCTTCTTCGTCCTCTTCATCACCCATCTCTGACTCTTCTTCATCTTCTGATTCGTCGCCTAGATCTAGGTCTTCTTCACCTTCACCACCCATATCCATATCTAGTTCATCCTCTTCTTCCTCTTCGGAAAGAGCGCCACCGGCAAGTTCTTCAACTTCGGCTTGTAGTTCGCGGATGATAGCTTCTAGATCAAGGATACCTTCGTTGACTTCTTCTGCGTCCTCGTCAACTTGTTCTTCTTCTGGCATTAGTTGTGGTGTTTCACCTTCACCATTGCCAGACTCACCACCAGAACCAACACCAGAAGACTTACTGGATGCTGGAGATGGTGTCTTGTTGTCACTGCCACCGATTCCAGATGTAGCGTCATTGGCCATCTCGTCTACAGGCTCACCATCGGCCTCGACTGACTCTCCGACTTCACCAAAACCATTAGCTTGTGCACCACGATGTGGGTTTGCAGCTTCTTCAACCTCATCCACTTCCATAAGAGCTCTTGTCAACTCTTTCTTGATAGCGGGTGCGATTGACTCCTCAAGTTGTAGCTTTGCATTTGCGATAGCGGTTTCACGAACACGCTCTGCATCAGCAATAGCTTCCTTAAGAAGATCATTAGTAATTCTAGCCATATCGACCTCTCGTTACTTTAAAGATTATTCTGAATCTTTAATGGGGTATATAAATGCAAAAATATCACCTTAAAAAAGGTGTAATCTTATAATAAGTAGTATTCAATTTGTGAAAAACTTAATTATTATTGTATTTTTTTCGGTTTTGTTCTTTCCTATCATCACGAATACGACGGCGGATTGCCTCTTCCTTCTTTAACTTCTTTTTGACCGAAGGTTTCACATATTCGCGGCGGTCATAGATTTCTTGAATGATTCCCGCCTCTTTTACTTTTTTGTTAAAAATGCGGAGTGCTCTCTGAAGATCGGCCTCTGTGTTTCCTGTAACTTTTACGTACATAACTTATTCCTTTACCAAGGTGGATTCATTTTTCCAGTTGTGGGTTTTAATTGATTGTATAATGAACTACTCAAATTTGTAATAATACTATCATATTGTTCCTGACCCATAGATTCGGTTACCCAACCAAATACTTGGTCGTGTGTTAGACTGTCATATTCTGTAAAGGAAGCAGAATCCGCTGGTCCCAATCTTTGTGTTCCAATGTTTCTTGCACTCCAAGAACCACCATCACCAAGACTTGATGTAGCTTCTGTTATAGCACTTACTTGCCAGTGAACATTGTGTACGACATTTTGTAAACTTGCCGATTCATAGGTCACCTCTAGTGGACTAAACGTCCAAGTATATGTAATTGACATAATTTTTCCTTGTGATTAACTAATCACTACTTATCCCCTCAGCCGCCTTGTTTCTTTTTGGCTTCACCGAGTTGTTTGTCTGTTGATTTTATAAGTAAGTCATTCATTTTGTCTAATAACTCCGTTCTACGTAGAACTTTGAATGCTAAATTTTCTGTTGAGAATTCACCATCTTTTTGCAATCCACTGGTTCTCATCTTTTGTATTTTTTCTTTTGTTTTTTCTATACCTTGGATGACCTCACTATACTCACCCTTATTAAATTTATCTTGTAAGATATTATATAAATCAAAAAAGTATTTAGCCTTGACCATAATATCTTTTTCGTCATAGTCGGCATCAGTTGGTTGTGGTTCTTTTAACCACTTGTTGTCCTTCACGGAATAAAGACCAGTTGTTGTGTGGTCTTCCTTTTCGTCTTCTACATATACTTCTATTTCGTATGGACCAATTTTAATATCGTGTTGTTTGTTCCAATTATATTTGGCAAACGAAAAAAACCTATCTACTAAATTTGTATCTTTATTCACTTCACCAAAATCTACAATAACATGAAGGTCAACATCTGAGAATTTTGACCAGTTATAGTTAGCAAGACTTCCTGTAAATCTTATGTCTTTGATTTTTGGCGTATTTTTAAGTTTCCAACCCTTTATGAAATTGTCTGCAACCTGCATTAACACCTTTCTAATCTTTGGGTCTAACTTATCGTTTTTCCATATCTTGGGTTCAAGTGTCTTTTGTGGTTTAAAAGACTTGATGACCTGTCCGGCGTCCAACTTAAAACTCCGAACGAGATGCTAATTTGTAAGCGATTGCTACAATTTCGTTAGTGGGTCTAGACAAAAGAGATTTCTTTTGGTTATAATCTAACTTTTCTAATACTTTTGATACCATATAAGCAGAGAACCCATCAATTTGTTGACCATTGATTTCGCCAGATGTTCTGGTTTCGGCCATTTGGTATAGTTGTTGTTCTAATACTTCGAATTCTTGAAGTTGTTTGTGGGTATCAAAAAAAGTCTTAACATTGAAGTCAGGATTACTAGCAATGTATTCTGCTAAGGCATCCATTACCCTATCACCAAGTTTATCTAAAACTTGTCGTGTGTATGAACCTTCATTTAAGGTTCCTAGGCGAGAGAGGACTTCTTTTTTGGTCATCTTACTTCTGATAAGAAATCGTGAATAAGGGAATCAATATTCATAAGAACTTGAACTTGGCCGGGGGTTACTGACTCGTTAATGAACGCCCCATGTGTAGATGGATTGGAAACAACATCAAAACAAATAAGGTTAAAATCATCTTGAACTTCTAATGTGTTCTCGTCCATATTCTTGACCGAACCAACACCACGACTACTAACACCAAGACGGATATTGTTCTTTACCAACTCACGAACAATGTTTCCTGCCGGTGTTGAGAGAATCTGCATATCACCAACCACATCATCACCTCTGGTGTCAATACGGGTAATATTAGCACAAACATTTCTTAAGTTTACTACCGGGCTCTCAGGGTGGTCTAGTTCGCCAAGTGCTCTGTTTTGTTCAACAAATTCTTGTCTATAACGAGCAACTTCTTTCATTAAAATTTCTCTTGGATAAACGCGGCCATTTTGGTTTTTAGCATTGGCCCTTTGTAAAACCACATTACGCAAAACAAGAGGCTTTGATACATCATGGGCCTCTTTAATGACACCACTGTCATAATGAATAAAATTTCTTTCTACTAAAAGTTGGCTCATGATTTTAGCTCCCTGAGGCGTTGAGAAATTTTTAATATTTTTCTCTCAATAGTATAAATATCCTTTAAAGTACGTTTCCAATAATGGTCTGTACTATATCGGAACTCATTTTTATATCTTGTTAATATTTTTAATTGTCTGTCTATTTCACGAATAGCTTTTTTAGCTTCTCTGACTGACAGTCCGATTTTTTGACGAGATGTTTTTTCTTGGTCATTTTTAAATGTATTATATCTAGAAACGGCCTCGTCAAGTTTATTTACAGATTGTATTAACTTATATCCACTTTTTTCTGCTGTCTTTTTTTGTCTTTCTTTATTCTTTTTCTTATTTCCTGTGAACGCAAACGGAGTGGAATAACCAGCTATTCCACCCGTTGTGCTAATTTCATCTAGTATTTCTCTTACTAATTTCCTAAATTCTTCCTCAGTCATGACTTTGAAAATTGTCTAATTGACTGTTTAGTTCATAACCAATCATTAGAGCCGTTAAATGGTTATTTTTAATGTGGTTGAGAGTCTGGAAGCCGTCTAATTGTTTTACAACTTCTTGTAATTTAATTTGTTCCACTTCACTGTGGACATTTTTAATTTTTGACTTTAACTCTTTTGATAAAATAATAGATTCTGTTTTGACCAAGTTTAATAAATACTTGAGGTCAGAAGCATTATTTAAATATTCTCTTAATAATTTGGTTTGGTTGTCATTTAAGTTCTTATACTTTTTATTGAACTTTTCTAAAATGATTTTATAAGTTAATAATCTTAGGTCTTCTTCTTGTTCTCTTAAAGTATTGACCACCTCGCTCTCAACCACAATTTGTTTATTTTCAACTTCACCACAAAGATATTCAACTAGTGTGTATTTTGACTCACTTAGTTCTTGAACATTTTCATATGTATATCCTTGTTGAGAACATTCAAAAATCTTATATACAGATGCATAAATTTTATAAGATGGAACACGATTTGACAAAAATTTATTTAAATCATAATTGTCTTTGATTTCTTTTACTAAATTATATTTTTCTTCTCTTAACTTTCTTGTATCTAATTTCTTTCTTTGTTCTGTTAATGCGGCAATATAATCTAAAGCCTTAGTTTCGGATAACTTTTTACCATTAAAAAACGAACGATAAAGAATTAATTCTTTGCCTAATTCTCTGTTTTTATTAAAATATCGTTCTACAACAGGAATAGCTTTAGAGTTTTTGACGCCTGCTAAAATATCAGAGGCAATTTGTCTGGTCAATAATTCAAAAAGAATTCCTGTATTCTTATATTTGCTGTGTTTTATACTCATAGTCTTCCTACACTAAGTCTATATATTAAATATTGTCTATCATTACCAAAACATTAATCTTTCAATAAACCAGTATCATTAACATCTAGGTTTAAATCTAAATCTTTTAACGCTTCTCGTAATCTTGGGTCTACAAATGACTTACCACTTTCTCTATTTTTGGGTAATACATCCATAGCCGCTAATATTTCTTTATATCCAAGTGGGTCACGACCTAACTTATCTTTGTCGGTTCCATACTTATGACCTTCAGGCGGTCTACCCATCTTTTTGGTGGTTAACTGTTCAATATCGTCTAAACTTTTTTCTGCATCATAAATATCATCACCAGGCAATTCATCATTTTCTGCAACAGGAGTGCCGCCTTCAGGAACAGCTTGTGGTGGAGGTGGAGGATTAATTGTATCTTGTGTTGTCTTTTGAACCTGTCCTTCAAATTTAGCATCATCAATAATATTAGCTTGTTCAATGATAATGTCTTCTTCTGTGACACCAAGAACATTCTTATAAATCCACTCACGCGAAACAAATCTTCCACCAACCAATTGGTCAGCGAGTGCGGCTTTCTCTTTCCATAAATTGATTTTTTCTAACTCATAAACCATTGATGGATTTGTTAATGAAAGACTGAAATTTACTAACTCTTCGTCACGATATCCAAGTGTGTAAAGATGGACAATAGCAATCTTGTTAAGTTCACTGACCAAGATTCTTTGGATTCTTTCAATTGTTCTTGCGAAACGAACATCTTGTGCGGCCAATGTAGCTTTTCCACTTGTGTCTTCTTCATATCCAATGAATGACTTTGGAACTTTGAAAGCGGCCATCAATTTTTGTAGTAGATATTCAACATCTTCAATTGCATTAAACTGAAGACCGCTCAGATTTTCCACTGTTGTTCCACTATCTTTACCACGAACTGGGAAATAAAAGTCTTCTAATATGTTTTGCATATTATACTTCATGTTATATTCACCAGTTTGGTTGTCAACCAATGGTTGTCTCTTGACACTGTTTATAATTCTTTCCATGAATGTGTCAATTTCGCCTGGTGGAATATTACCCACATCTACTTTGAATATTCTTTTATCGGGAGCGCGTGTAACACGATGAATAAGCATCGCATCTTCCATCAACTTAAGTTGTTTGTGAATTCTACGCCCACCTTCTAACATGGACTTTCCGTATGGTAGGAAATTTGAATCCGAAAGAAGACGGAAGTGTGCAATTTCATAATTTTCAAACTCTTTTTTGTGAACTATAGAATGTTCACCGTCAAGTTTAAAGGTTACTGAGAATGGGTTACCCGTTTCTAAATCACCCTCAATTCTGTTAGTCTCATACACAGAAAGGGGAAGAACATTCATAATACCATGTTCTGGGTGTATCATTAGATACAAATAAAAATCTCCATACTTGCACATATTTCTTGTCCAAGGCCAGAGATTGAATTCAATATTCAATATATCATAAAATAAATTAGTTAATAATTCATGTATTTGGTCATTATCGGATTTAATCGTTAAGACTTCATTAAATGGATTTTTAACCGTTGATTCGTCGGCATATATATCTAGAACTGATGAGATAATAGGGTCATTATCCATCAAGTCATAATCACGAAATAGTTGTAATCTAGCCTGTTGAAAGCTAGAATACATATCGTAATTGCTCTGAGCACTATATCCATATTGACCTGCGTTATGAATTCTATGATAACGGTCAATAAGATTTCTACTACCATATGACTGCATTTGTGAAGTATCGGAAACTTTTAGTTTTTTACCACCGACATTTCTAATTACAGCCTGCGTAGAAAATAAGCGTTGAAGTCGTTTAAATACAGATGTATCTGCCATGTATCAAATCCTTGTGGTTACCAGCCTCTTTCTCTTACCTGTCCACTAACTTCCCTATCTAATTCAGAAACTCTATCCTTATCTTTAGCATAGGAAATGTGGCCGTGAATAGCATGAAGCATACTATCACATTGTTTTGCTTTTTCCATTACCCATTCTTCTGGGTCATCGGTGTCTTCCAAAACATTATAGAGTTCGGTTGCCATCCTGTGTATGGATTTAATATACCCTTTTAGCTTCCGTTCGTCAATACCCTCACCCTCATACATTTCAACCAAATCTTCGGTTTCAAGTGTATTTTCTAACTTAGATAAGTCTTCTTCGGGATTATTCTTATCGGCGTCCCAATCTAGACCTGACTTTGACTTTCCCTTGTGAAGAATCTCCTTATGGTCTTCACTTAATAAGTCACTTAGTTTAATCATTGTTCTTCTCCAGTATCACCACTCATTGCTAATTTGGTGGCGGTAGCATATAATACACTTTCCCAATCATCACCATAACGCTTTTTGAAATCTGCCTTCTTTTTCATTAAACGGTTGGCAATTTTTTCTCTATTGTCAACTTCTCTGTCAGTCATTTCTTCTGACTCTTTTATAGCTTTATTAATAGTTTGTCTTCTATTCTTTAAATACTTGTCGGAACTATCTGTATCTCCGTCATTATCAATGTCATCATCTTCTTGACCAACTGGGTCTAGTGCTTCACCCATTGCAGTCTTTGTAGCGATAGCGTACATGACCGATTTCCAACGGTCACCATACTTCTTCTTAAGATAAGGAACTTTCTTCTTTAAATCTTTTACAATTCGTTCCTTTTTAGATTCTTCTCCAGAAGTCATCTCACGTTCTTTCATGACCTCTTCAATTTCCTCTTGAATGATAGAGATTAAAGTATTTCTGTCCATTTTGCTTACCATTAAATTAAGTTGAAATAACTGTTGTTTTATATAAGTATTCAGTTATCGGAGTAACCAACGTAAATCTTCTTCTTGATTATTGCCTACTTTAACTTTCCATTCATTTTCTGGTTGGTAGTCCCTGGCAGTAAAGACTGCTTTTGTTTGATGACCAGAAATACTACCCAACATTTGCTTGTTTAACTCAATTCCTTCTTGTCGTAAGCGTAATGCGGTGTCTCTAACCCACAAACCAATAGAAAGAGCGAGGGTTAAGTCATCATTGTATCCATCTAACGCTTCGGCCTTACTATTTTTCCAGATAAATGTTTCCAATTCGGTCAATAATCTACTAGAATGTATGGTAATTGACTGTTCTCTTAAATAAGACTCCAATTTTGCGATTAAAAGAGGTCGTGTTCGTTGTGAAATGGTAAAGCCTGGGACCATTTTCTTTTCTTCGGCGTAATAACGACCATGAACTTGATGCATGGTGTCTACATACTTCATATCATTACTCATATAGAAGAGATTTTGATACCCACGGTCAATAATCTGTTGTATAGCGGCCCAACCAATGTTTGCATTGTCTGGAATAATGATTGCATCATTATATTCGGTAGCAATAGCGACCAAAAGGTTACCAAAATCTTTTGGAGTTATTTTGCCTTTGTATTCTGCGACCTGTTCTGACGCCTCAACATCAATAACATGAAAGGTGGAATAGTCAGAACCATCACCACGAGCAACGTCAGCTGCTACAATATAAAATCTGTTATAGTCTGGTTGTTGCCAGACCCATATATTGTCATCAAACCCACGTTTCTGTATAGGTGGTTGTTGATAAGTCTGTTTATAGAACTCAATAATCTCTGGTGATATGACTGTATTACCCGAAAAGATGAACGAGGCACCGTGCTCTTGAGCAAATCTCATCTCACCCATCTGTCTTAACTGGTCATCGGCCCATTCTTGGTCGCGGTCAGGGTGAACTTGCCAATCTAATAGGGTTCTTTGGAAGTCGTTTTCACCTGCCTCAGAGTCAATCCATACCTTATGAAAGAAATTACCCATACCATTAGGAGTAGAAATCAACACGGCGGAACCACCTGTGGTAGATAGAGTGGCTTGTGCAGCGGTCCACAGTTCATCTGCACCATCAATGAACGCCGCCTCATCAAGAATAAGAAGAGAAAGAGCTTCGGAACGACCAGCACTCTCTCTTGTAGCGGTTGCCTTCATTGCAGAACCATTAGCAAAACGAATTGCTAACTTATTATCTTCCACTAAAGAACCCTTTAACCAAGTTGGTAACAAGTCGTGCATGAACTTTACCTTGGTTACCAAGTTTTTAGCGACTTCCTGTTTAATAGCAATGACCAATATTTGTTCATCTTTCTTAAATAACATTCTCCAGAGAGCATAACCAGCAATTAATGTGGAAATACCAATCTGGCGTCCCTTCAAAACAATGTTATATCTGTGGTCTTGGAACTTTTTTAAGGTATCTGCCTGATAATGGTGTAAATCAAAGAGTTGTCTACCCCTATTTGGAACCTGAATATAGACATATTTTCTTAAAAAGTATTCACAATCAAGAGCACATTTAGTATACTCTCGTTTAATAATTGCTTTTAAGTCAGTAGACATAGATTATCCTATAAGTTTCCACACAGCAACACCACCAACGACTGTTCCTAATATAAATGTTTGTGTTCGTGATGGTTTAGGAATGAAACCCAATATCTTATTTGGGTTCTTTGGTGGTTCTGGAATAGCCGCTACAACGGCCGCGAGTGAATCAGCTCTTGTGGTTTGAAGAGCTAGTGATGTACTTAATAAATCGTTCTGAGATTGGAGAGTGAAAATCAATGTATTAGAGGCAGTTACATTATCTTTTAATGCTATATTCTCTTCTTCCAATCCATCAATATATGCTACTACTGGTTCTGGAACATGAGACATCAAAGAATCGTTTAATTGTTCTCTTAAATTAGC
>Ga0208644_1000227_pt1 | contig 41507 bp, 61 predicted proteins | sample VirMetDEL_Nov_18_FD_184517 | JGI IMG/M metagenome (GOLD analysis project Ga0208644, IMG submission 184517) | Aqueous microbial communities from the Delaware River and Bay under freshwater to marine salinity gradient to study organic matter... | ecosystem: Environmental > Aquatic > Marine >...
AGTAAGAACTCTTACAATAGGTTCTGCAGTAGGTGTAGATACTGGCGATGACGTAGAATTTTTGAATGGAGATGCAGCAGGTCAATCGGCAGAAGTCCAAACAGTTTCATCAGGAACTTCAGTAAGGTTACGTGCTCGCTCGTCTTCTACAATTGATGCAGGAACTACTACTACTTCCGTTTCTTTTCATAGAGATAGAAGCATCTCAAATATTATTGGAACCGGAACTGTTACGGTAACTTCTACTAGGCATGGTTTTTTAACTGGGGAATATACAACTATTTCCGGTACTACAAACTATAACTCAGAATCTCAAGGTGGAATGCAGGTTACAAACGGCAGTGCAGTTATTACTCATGACGCTTCTAATCCAGTATCAACTCTTTTAAGTGATTTTTCTCCAGGTGAATTTATTCAAATCGGAGAAGAATATTTCGAAATCTCTACCGTAGATTCAGATAGTCAAATTACTTTAACCACTACGGTAGATAATGAGGCTACAGGAACTTATACAATTACAAAAGCTTATTCTGTTACTTCTACAGGTGCAGATACGTTCACGTACTCAGCAACGGGAAATGCTTCTGCAGAAACTAGCGGAACTGCGACTTCTCATGCAGTAAGAACTCTTTCTTCGATTGGTACAACCACAAGCTATCCGAAAGATTACTACACTCATATTCTTGCGGAAACTGGAAGCGGGTGGGTAACAGGTACAGAGCAAATTGCCAATTTTGATACTTCTAGTGCTACGATTCAAGATGAAGTTCTTGGAATAGGGAAGATTAAAGGAACTCCTCCAGCTTCTCCTGCTTGGACATTTATGTGGAGACCGTTGAAAGGATCTATTACAAGAGGCTCTGGAGAAACTCATAATCTAAAAATGTCTCTGCACTGGAAAGAAAGGTTGCAGTAAAATGTTAGCAACTTTTTATAATAATTACGAATATTGGAGACTTTATTCTAAAACTACTTTTGATGGTCCTAATAAAGTAATTTATGTTAATGAACATGTTACTGAATTAAAAATTAAAGAAGATGTTTATTCAGAGTGGAAAGAGTGGGTAAAGTTAGAAAATTATTATAATGGGCAATATAGTTCAGCAATTCGTTCTATTGGAGGAGACCCTACGGTAGATGGCCAACAGGCAGGAGATATTTATTTCTTAACTAATGGCTGGAAGTTGTACATTGACTTATCAAAAGTTAAAGTTACCGGTACTCTTTTTAGTGATGATTATAATTCTGCTTATTTTAACTATTCTGGAGTTTTGCAAAATCCCGTCCAAGTTACAAATATTGTAAATATTGTAAAAACCAATGTAGGAGCCGAAGTTTCAGAGATATGGGATTATGCAACTCGTAGTCTTACTACAGATGCGGCCCCTAGTGCTGATACAGTGGCTTCTGCTGTTTGGGATAAGAATACTGCGGACCATAACACTACAGGCACTTTTGGGAAGGCTCTGGTAGATACAAATACTAATGTAGCCTCCACTCAAATAGCAATAGTAGCAAAAATTATAGAATTGTGGCAACTTGCAGGGTTAGACAGAGATGCTCAGGTAGATATTACAGATACGGGTATTTCTTTTGGAGGAATTACTATAGGAATTAATCAACCTAATGTTAATACTACTGCATTAAGGAGAGAGCTACCATGAGTTATAGAAGTCGCTTAGCTATTGCTACTATGGGGTATAGAGGGGGGACTGGCGATGAAATTCGTTATATACAACAAACCCTTACTATAGAAGAACCTATTCAACTTCTAAACTATAGTAATACAATACAAGAAATAACAACAGATACCTCAATACAGCAGTTGACGGCTGTTAGTGCAAGTATTGAGCAATGATACTTCTAGAACTAGAAGCTGTGGTTTCTGAAACTATAGTTTCAGCAGTATTATCAAACCAGACTGTAACTGCACCTATTACAATAGATGCAGTACAGTCTACTTTATCTACACAAGAATTAACTCACGATATAGGATTTACTTAAAAATATCCTGCCAGTTACCCGTCGTACTAGCCCTCGCATACTCTGTAGCTCGATTCTCAAAGAAATTTGTATGCTCTACAGCATTAAGCATATAGTCAAGCCATGGTAAAGGATTTTCTTCACTTCCAAAAATCTTTTTCATACCAAGACCTAATAGTCTTCTATCCGCGATATATCGAATATACTCTTTTACTTCTTCTGGTGTCAGATCGGGCACTGTAGCATTCTCAAAACAAAGATCAATAAAAGCATCTTCTAGCTCTACTGTTCTTTCCGCTGCACAGTACACTTGATATTTAAGATCATCATTCCATAATTCGGGATTCTCTTGAATAAAAGTTCGGAATAGTTGAGACATACCCTCTACATGTAGTGTTTCGTCTCGAATTGACCAAGTAACAATTTGCCCCATTCCTTTCATTAAATTATGACGAGGAAAATTTAGTAAGATTGCAAAACTACTAAAAAGCTGCACTCCCTCTGTAAATCCTGAGTAAATTGCCATAGTCTTTGCAATATCCATTTTAGTATCCATACCAAAATTAGATAAATGCTCATGTTTATCAAGCATTTCTTTATGTTCAAAAAACTTCTGATATTCATCGTCCCCAAATCCTAGAGTTTCTAGTAATAATGAATATGCTTCTTGATGTACTGCTTCCATTGCGGCAAAAGCAGAAAGCATCATTCGTATTTCAGGCTGTTTAAATGTAGGCAAGTAGTGTTTTGCATACCCACAACAAACATCTACATCTGCCTGTGTAAAAAATCTAAAAATTTGATTAATAAGTCTACGATTTTCTGGGGTAAGTTTTTCACGATAATCTTTTAAGTCATCTGCAAGGTTTACTTCATCAGGCAACCAGTGCATATGTTGTTGTGTCTTATAATGTTTAAATGCCCAAGGGTAATTAAAAGGCTTATAATAATCTCTTTCAGTTAGCAAGTTCATATTTATTCTCTTCGAGCCACTCGTCTTCCCCAACATAGTGAGGCGCTTCTTTTAATCCTTTATTTACTATAGATTGTAATCTATAAAGTAATTTCTTTCGATCAAATCCCACAAATCCATCCATTCGTGGATCATGCATATCCATAATCCATTCAGATACTCTATCTTCTACTAAGTTTCTATGATTAACCTTCACAAGCCAAACATCCTTCTTCATCTATTGCGTCAAAAATTCTTTGTCGAAGAGCTGCGTCTGATACATTCTCCGCTCTTTTATATGCTTCACTTCTTAAGTAGTAAAGTGTTTTTACTTTTCTCTTCCATGCCATCATATGTACTGCATGAAGCTCCATTTTAGATACATTCGAAGGGAAAAATACATTTAAAGACTGACTTTGGCAGATAAACTCTTGTCTATCCGCTGCCATTTCAATAACCCATCGTTGATCAATTTCTACAGCAGTTTTAAATACGTCTTTTGTATAGTCATCTAGAAAATCTAAATGCTGAACAGAGCCTCCGTTAGTAATAATACTTTTCCATACTTCTGGAGTATCTTGTCCTATCTCTTGTAGAGCATGTTCTAAATATTCATTTTTTTGCAGTGAAGAACCGCTTTTAGTTTTTTGAGTATAAGCATTTGCTCTGTAAGGTTCAATACTTGGAGAAGTATTTCCACAAATAATACTACTACTCGCATTGGGAGCAATAGCAAGAAGATGAGCATTTCTTACTCTTCCCGTAGAATCATCAGGACAGTTACCCCTTTCTTGGGCTAGTTTTTCGGTTGCTTTTTCCGCTTCTCTTTTAATTCGAGAAAACATTTGCATATTCTTACTCTTCGCCATTACTCCTTCAAAAGCAATATTATGACGCTGTAGATAGGCATGAAACCCCATAGCACCGAGACCTATAGATCTTTCTTGAGTAGCACTATGAACCGCTCTCCATAGCTCAGGGGGAGCATTATCAATAAAATAAGTCAATACATTATCCAACATCTCTACTAGATCTGGTATAAAGTTATCATCATTGCACCACTCATCATACTCCTCTAAATTTACAGATGATAAACAGCATACTGCGGTTCTGTCTTTAGAAGTTGGAAGAGTGATTTCTGAACACAAGTTAGAGTGATGAACTTCCAGACCTCTTTTCTTTTGAAAATCTGGCAAACCTTCTTGTACTGTGTCCTTAAACATAATATAAGGCTCTCCAGTTTCTACTCTATTTTGTATAAGCTTTACCCACAGAGTTTTTGCAGAAACTGTTTTAGTTACTCTATTTGTATGCGGATCAATTAAATCCCATGAATCATCAAAGCCCTCTACTAAAGTTGCCTGCTCAATAATTTGCATAAATTTATCTGATATAATAACACCGTGGTGTAAATTTACAGATTTTCTGTTTATGTCTCCTCCAGTAGGCTTTCGCATATCCAGATATTCTTCGATTTCAGGATGAGAAATATCCAAATAAGCTGCGTAACTTCCTCTACGAGTAACGCCCTGAGAAAACGCAAGCATTTCAGCATCTACTACTTTCAGAAAGGGAATAACTCCTGTACTTTCGGAGCCATTGCTCGTTTTCGAGCCGACACTCCTGACCCCGTTCCAACAGCCTCCTATTCCCCCGCCTACTGATGAAAGATAAGCATTTTCAGTGTAATGATTTGTAATTCCTTCTCTACTGTCATCTACATAGTTTAGAAAACAACTAATAGGCAACCCTCTTTTTGTTCCACCGTTAGAAAGAACGGGAGTAGAGAACATAAACCATAGTTTGCTAGCATAGTCATACAGTCTTTGGGCGTGTTCTTTGTTGGAAGCAAATGCTTTTGCAGCCCTAGCAAAAGCATCTTGAGGGGATACTTCCCCATCAATTAGATATCTATCCTCTAAAGTTTTCTTACTAAACTCCGATAAATAATTATCTCTTCTATAATCGATTTTAATGTCAAAGGACATTTAAAATTCTCCCTTCAATATCTGATAAATTATCAGACCCGATTGCATCATCACAATATGTTATTAAATCCATTAATTCGTAATTTAAGAGTATTTTATCTGGATTTTCATTTAATTCAGACATAAACTTATAATTACTGGGTATAGGCAATATCTCGTATAGATCCAACGCACTTCCATATTCTTTTATTAAAGTTTGCGCGCGCTTTGGTCCTACACCCGAGAACCCTATAATATTATCTCCCTTATCTCCTGTGAGACATTTTAGAGATATATACTCTTCTTGAGTTACATCGTAATGTTCGTTCCAATTTTCTAGCGTAACTTCCTTCCTCGTCACATAAGAAAATCTTCCGACATTTTCTTGAATCAACAAATCCCAGTCTCTATCGCTTGAGATTAGCCAAATTTTATTAAGGCCATATTTTTTCTTTTCCTTAACTAGGTGAGCTGCAATATCATCTGCTTCTACACCTTTATATCTAAGTATGACCCAATCCTCTGAGAGGAGTTGAAGAGTTGATTCGTATTCTTCAAAGAACTCTTCAAAGGCAATTCTTTCTTCTTCGGACTGTTCCGCAAATTTATCTTTTCTATTCTGTTTATACTCTGGGTGTAGGGCCTTTCTATAGCTGGACGAACCCCAATCTGCTGTGATAATGACACGTTTACAATCATAAGACTTTGCTAAACTCTCAACTGTTCTTTGATAATCATATCTAAAATCTGTTCTTCCCTGATGTTTCCATCTAAAAGCCAGATTTAAAGAATCTACTACTAGAACAGAATCATCTCTAGGTTCTAGTATTTTTTCATTAAATTTAAATGTCACTATTTTTCCTTAAAGCTATTGTTGTTGTTGACGGGTGTTTTTCTGCACTCCCATCATATATATGAACTACTTCAACTGACGCTGGGCCCCAATGAGGCATAACTATTCCAGCTGTTCCTGAATAAAATTTTACTGCATCTGGACTATCTTCTATAATATATAGGCCCCCATCATTTAATCGAGGCATTAATATATCAAAAGATGCTACTATATCCTCCAAGCCGTGACTGCCATCATCAATTACTACGTCTAATTTTCCTAAACCTCTATAAGTATCCGCATCTGTAGCATCTCCGTATATTATAGTGCATCCTTGAAAATTATCATAAAATTTTTTAGGATCTATCGAAGTTAGACCATACCACGATTGTGCTTGGCGTAAAGGGCCGTAAGATCCATCGGTAGCATGATGATTTGATCTATACGGGAAAGAATTATACGCGTCTAACTCGACCCCAATAATTGTTGCCTTTGTAAAGTACTCTCTCCAAACACCTAGAGAATATCCGTAATTTACCCCTATTTCTAGTAAACAAATAGGGTTGTTTTTTAAGCCTCTTAGTAGAGGTTCATAAGTATTATTATAGTAGTCGTGCCTCCACTCCTTGTCGGATATAAAGGGATGTTTTGACTTAGCTATTTCACTCATCGTACTCATAAGTAAAACTAATTTCCTCCTTAGATAGCCATTCCTCTGCTAGAAGAATGTAACAATTTAAAAATTTAATATACAACCAATTATCAGTCCATTCTGGAACAATATCTGTTACTACATATATAGGGCTTCTATTATACTTAAAAAATAATAGAGGTTTTTGTTTTCCCCCTTCAGATTGTTCAAGTAGTTTCTTCCACCATTTTATTAAATTATTTGTTTTCTTTTGAGTAAAAATTTTATCAGAAAGAGGGCTTTCTTCATAATTTTTTACTTCAATACAAAATCTATTTTTAACATGAGGAACGTAAAGATCCCCTTTTAAGTAGTTTAGTGCTCCACTTAGAGGGATTCTCTCGAACTGTAAGTTTGTACGCTCTCTTAATAAATCCCTTACTAAGTACTCACCACGAGCACCTTTTGCTCTTGAATCAACCATAAATTAAAAATTATTTAGAACATCTAATTTTTCTGTATACTCCGCAATTTTTGATATTTCTTCTTCTATAGCTTGAAGCACATCAGGATGTTCTCCTATCCCTGCGGGATTGTGTAAATAGATCTCTACGTTTGCTTCGTGATACTGGATTTTTCCTCTAAAAGTTTCGCGTAAAGCATCGAGAATTTTTTCTCTTAAAATTTCTTTTTTACTCATAAATCTAACCTACTTATATTTTCCTCTTTTAATACCTCTATTTTACTTAGAAGGGGATGAGACCAGCCATGACTTACTATATAAGTATTTAGTTCTTCCTTTAAAAGAACCTCTACAAGTCTTTCTCTTCCTACTTCATCCAATACGTTTATAACTTCGTCTAAGAAAAGAATATTAATTTTAGACTTAGAAATACTACTCATTAATTTGCGAATTGCAAGCAATGTAGCTGTATTTACTCTTGCCAGCTCTCCTGAAGAGAGTGCAAGAATATCTATTATATTCCCTGAGTCTGTGACTTCTACGTTTAACTTATCATTAGAAATTACAAATTCAAGAGTAAATCTACCGTCGGACAGTTCTCCTAAATAGTGATTTACCATTTCTTCTAACTCTTTTACAAGATTTTCAATTTTATAAGCGACTAGCCCATTGGTACTGAAAGTCTTTTTTAGAACTTCTAAATTTGAAAGAGTAACCTCAGAAGATACGAGAGACGCAGATAATTCTTCTAATTCTTCCTTATAAGATTCTGTTTGCTCTTGAATTAGTTTAATTCGAGTATTATGCTCAAATCTTTTAGAGTTTTCTTCTTCTAACTTTTTTATTTCTTCTTTTGCTTTTTTAACCCTTAAAGCTATTTCTTTTAAGTCCGCTTTTAGTTTATCCTCATTCAAAAGCTCAGAAGGAAGACTCTGATCTATAGAATTATATAAGTCTTTCCACTCTCTTTCAATTTTATTTCTGTAATCTATTCGAGTATTAGTCTCTCTTGTAGTTTGTACAAATTCTTGTAATTCTCTTCCTCTTACTCTTAGCTCTGCTAACTCTCCCTCTGTCTGTTCAATAAGAGAGGATTTAAAAGAGGAAGGGATTTCCTGCTCACAAGTAGGACATTGATCTCCTAAATTATTTATTTTCTCTAAAAACTTTTTTAACCCCGTTACCGCCCCTGATAAAGATCCTAACTCTTTTTGTTCTTCATCATAGGATTTTTTATCTGTTTCTACTATCTTTTGAGCTTCCTCTAAAGGAACCCTTTTTAGCATTTCTTTATAAGAATTATTTTTAGAAATTTTTTTATTTTTTGAAGAAATATTTTCAATTTCTGTCGTAATTCTGTGGAACTCTTTCTCTTCTTCTTCCGTAGAAATTTCTATTTCTAACAGAGGCACTATGGTAGTATCTGTCAGATTATTATTTTTTAACCATTTTTCTATTGTACTTACTTTGGCAGAAGTTCCAGCTACTTCTAGGCTTAATTCTTTACTTTTCTCTTTAAAAATATCGAATAGACTGACATAATTATCTAATTGAAGCAACTCTATTAAAAACTTTTTTCGGTTAGTATCAGTAGCAGTTAAGAACTGTAAACTTGCTGTTGTACTTTGATATACAAGTTGAGAAAAAGTTTTAAAATCTAAGCCAATAATATCTTGTATTGTTTTAAAGGTTTCGGTAGCAGTATGACTACTTATATCTTCGTCATTTTTTAAAACAGTGGCTTTTACCCCGCTCTTTCTATCAATAATTATAATATAGTCATCGTTGTCTTTAGTTAGCTCTAAGGTTATATTATAACCTTTTCCAAGAAATCTATTTGGTATATCTGCTTTTTTTATTCCTTTCGAATTCTTATTAAATAAAGCCTCCTCTATAATAAGAGGAATAGAAGACTTACCGGTTCCGTTAGTACCTATAATCTGAGTAACAGAATCTGTAGTTAAATCTAAAAAATTATCTGCACCGTAACTAAAACAGTTGTTCCAGTATAGTGTTTTTAATATAATCATTAATTAGTCCCAAGGACTTCTTTTAGTCCAAATTGTTAAACTATACTTTACTCCGAATAGTAAATCTAAACATTCATGAGGATGAGTAACTTGAGCAGGCCAGAATATAAGATCCCCCGTATTACATATAGAATTAAAAAAATTTTGTCGAGGAAACGATAAAGCTCCTCCAACATATTCATTATTTAGTTTTATGCTTCCACTAACAAGAGAGTGATCGTTATGTAAGGGTAGATTTTTTTGTCCTTCCACAGAATATTTTATTAAAAAAGAGTCTCTTAGGCCAAAGAGTTCCGTAGGGGGCCATATTATTTTAGTCTGTTCTGCTATGTATTTGTATATATCTATAACTATATTTTGCGTATAGTCTGTGAGTAGATTTGTTCTTATTTCTTGACCGGGGTAGTTGTCATTCTTTGCAGACTCCCAGTTTCCAAAGCTCTCAGCATCTTCTATAATTTTAGAGCACTGCTCTCTAGATAAAAAGTTAGGTATATAATGTATATCAGCTGCTATTTCCATTATATTAATATCCAGTGGAATACTCATTAAAAGTGTCAAGAATACTACTTATTTTTTCTTCTTCTAACTCTAAAATATACATTAAATACTCTTTTATCTCTTCTTGTATAGTCATTTCTTTTTCAATTATAAGAGTCGTTTCTGTAGCTCTTTTTACAACTTTCTTGTCTAATAGCTCAGAGTTTTTAACATTTGCTAAATCTTTAAGATCTCCCTCCAACTCATATATTGTATGATCAAAACTTGTAGCTATCATTTCTTCTTGGGAGCTTACGGTTTTTCTTATAAGCTGTGGTAGATTAAATGGAGCCCATAACCAATTCCAGTCATTTTCATTTATTAATATATACCCTGTTTCTACTTTAGTTCTATGAAATGAAGTTGTCATAGGACTCCCTGGATATACTATATTTTTTTGAGTATTTGTATGTGAATGCAAGTCCCCCGCAAAAACTACAGGAAATCTTTCAAACCTATTTAAGTCTACTTCTGGCTTTACATGAGGAGGAATCTCTCCTCTTACATGAGTAAAGACTGGTTTATTATAATCCAGAGCTTCTATACTATTAGGCAAATGAAGCTCTCTGTATGGCAGTATAGAAAATCCTATGTCAGTATCTTCCCAGGAGATATCAACAACATGTACTAAGGGGTTAATATCTCTACTTACTTGTTTAAGCTGAGAAAAGAAGGTTCTTCCCTTTTTAGTAGCCTCATGGTTACCATCATAAATAATAGTAGGAATTTTAACTCTACGAATAAAAGAGAAATATAGTTCTAATTCTTCCATGTTAGGAAGGCGATCAAAGAGATCGCCCCCTATAATGTGCATATTACACTCTGACTCTAATGCTATAATCTCATCGAAGAATAGCCGATATCTACCTAAAGACCATTCTCTTGGAACATTTTTTTGCCCCAGCTTTAAATGCCAATCGGCTGTAAATAAAATCATGCGATGTTAAACTCTTCTTCAATACTTTCATCAATATCATCAGAGGAATCAGATGGACCAGCTCGTAGCCTATCTAATAGTTCTTTTTGAGCATCTGGGGTAGGACGAGGCATTACATCATCCATAGACTTCAGATCAGAAATTGCTGCAACTTCTGCCTCAGAAAGAGCGCGCGGCTTACACTTCAATACCTGAAGTTGATACTCTACATTGTACGGAAGAGGACCAGTTTTTACACGCTTAAATTTAACGTCCCAACCACTCTCAGGATCAGTAGGATCCCCTAAGTCTTCGGCAGCAGTAAGAATCTGTTCAAACAGCTTCTTTTTCAAGTTAATAACTTTTACTTCACCTGCGTCAAGACACTGCATAGCATAGCTCCAAGTACATTTTAAATCTGGATGATACTCTCGTACCCAGTCTTTTTCCAAATTATTGAAGCGCTCTTCATTTCTATCAAATGACAAGCACTCAAAAGGAATATCTTTATTATTTTCACCAGGAATCCAGTAAACGTATCTAGCTAATACATCACCAACTAGACGAACTTCATTGTCGCCTTCTCGATATGCGTAAGATACGATATTACCTTTTTGTGCTGCGCCTTTTGTTTTATTAAATCCAATAGCCATTAGTGTGTGTTCTCCTTTATAACTTCTTCATACAGAAAATAAATATATTCATCGTCTGAATAAAGTAGTCTGTTTTCTATTAAATGTTCGTTTGGATCCGAAAGAGGACAATGCTCTAAGGATAAACGTGTATCGCCCGTTAATTTAAAATCCATAAGATTTCTTGCGGAAGCTAGGGCCAAATATACTCCCATTTCTCTATAACTGTACTTGTAGCTGTTATACACTAACATTTCAGGATGCGCTAAAAAACTTATGCCAGAGAAATCCACATCCATATATTTATATAGAGGGTCTCGTTTGTTTTTAGGCACTTCATTATTAGTTAGCATCTTTATGATTAGGAACATCTGTTTAGTGTTCCCTCTCGTTAGAGTAAAGATTTTTGGCCAGTTATAAAGAATCATTATTATACTAAATTTTAAAATTAATGTCAAGATTTATTTTTATAGTTGGTGTATATTCCAACCTTGTTTAATATAATATCCCATCCTATTAGATGCTTGTCGTTTTGCAGTATTTCCTAATAGGTGAATATCTACTATTTTAGGTGTCTTTTTATTTTCGTACTCCCGAATGACTCTTCCTATAAGCTGAGTTAATAGAGGTTCATTATTTATAGGAGTTCCTAAAATAAGACAACTTAGATTATTCACAGAGATTCCCTCTGAGAAAATCGCTTGAGTACCAAAAAGTATATCTTTTCTATTATTACGAATATCTTCTAGTAAGTCTTCGCGCTCTTCATGTCCTACTTCTCCTGTTACGCAGATTGCATTATCTCCTACTAATTCTGCGCAGGCTTTTAAGAAGTGTACTCTATCACTTACTACTAATACTTTATGACCTCTTGCTGCATACGTTGCAGCCATTAAAGCAATAGAGTGACGATATTCTTCATTATTAGCTAATGCCGTCACTCTATTAGCCCAAGGTATTCTAGCTCCGTCCATAAATCTTATTTGGCTCTTGTAAATATCAATTTCAGGAACCATAAAATTTTCCGCTGGAGGCTTGAATATAGTGTTACTAAAATAGTCTCTAAAAACTATATGTTTTCCGTCTTTTCTCTCTATTGTCCCAGAAAGACCTATTTTATATCTAGCATAGCTTTTATCTATAATCCTAGAAAACGTTGGACTCGAGACATGATGCATTTCATCCAAAATAACAGTTCCGAAAACACGAGAAACGGATTCCAAATTACGGTAAAGAGTTTGTACATTCCCCACAACCACAGGGGAATCAATATCAAACTTCCCGCTACCAATAATACCTGGTTGTATTCCATATACTTTCTCCACTTCTTTTGCCCACTGATTCCTTAAAGGAATAGTATGGGTAACTACTAGAGTTTTTTGTTTCAACTTTCCTGCTATCGCGAGACCTGTAAAGGTTTTTCCCCAACTTACCCACGCGTTGATGATGGCATTGTCATCGAGCGCGTCGTAGACGGCTTGTTGGCTATCTCGCAACTTATACTTAAAATCAGGAAAAGACTCAACAGGACAACTAACCCTTTTTTCAATAATTTCATAATTCTCCGGTATTAAATCTGTTCTGCCAATAGGTATACTAATAAGGTTTCCTCGTATCCTATTCATATTTTTTATGACTTGAGGTCTATCATTAGGGGTTCTTGCAGGCACAGTATAAGTAAGAGCAGCTCCTATCTCTTCTTTTAATTCTGGACTAGCATCGACATATATTCTATTACTGAGAACTGCTTTCACTATTACTATCTTCTTTAAGTACTAAATAAACTTCTTCTAGGATATCGGTAAGTCTAACGCCGTTGTCCTCACAGTATGTAACAAGAGAGATAACAGATTCATACAAGTTACTATACTCTCTTTTTGTATTATTTTTTCGGAGAAGTATTTGAATCCTAGAGAATATAACATCTGCACATCCTCTTGCTTCTCCATCCCATTTATCTACCTTTTTCACCAGTTATGCACCACGTTTGCCATTATAAAAAAACAAGTTAGAAAATTAACGCCTACAATGACAGTACGCAGAAGCGCAACATAATTATCATAAGGTTCCGTTTTATCGTCTGAGAAACCGCCTAATGCGTATTTCCATATTGTCCATAGTTTAATCATAGCCCTAAATCATGCTTTGCGGTTATATAATCTTTTACAAAGCCGCTTCTAACAATATCGGCAATTTCAAAATCTACCATATCAAAACTATCCATTGCTTTGAAAATTCTTAAAATATCCTTTAACCCATTTCTCTGAAGATCTGCTTGACGAAAATCTCCGCATAGAATAACTCTACAATTTTCACCTATTCGAGTTATAATAGAATCTAACTCATGAAAGGTCATATTCTGACATTCATCTATAAGAACAACAGAATTTTTTAGTGTTATGCCTCTTATAAAAGAGGTAGTCATAAAATGCACTATATTTTTTGATTTAAGGATTTCATAAGCATCTCCTCTATCAAATAACTCTACTGCTATATTTTTATAAGGCTCTTCGTATACCCCTGCTTTTTCCTTCTCGGTGCCAGGGAGAAACCCTATATCTCTGGTAGGTACCGCACTTCTAATTATAACTAACTGTTGATACTGGTCTTTGTCTATATCATCAAAAGCTAAGTAACAAGAAATAAAAGTTTTTCCTGTTCCTGCGACTCCGTGTAATACAAGATTCTTTTCGCTTTCAAAAGCTATAACTTGATTTCTAGTTAAGGGGTCTACTGGTGTTAATAATAAATTGGTGTCTCTTAAGGTTTTTATTCTACGTTTTTGTCCCATTCTTAGATCTTAATACGCCTCGCCTTATTCTTTTCCACAGAATAGCTGTGGATTTTCCAGGGCAGATTATCTATTACTAATAAATTTGCCCATTTATACTCAGGTAGAGGGGTTCTTGGTACTATAATTTTATTATTTAACTTATATACATGAATAGCTGTATAAGTTTCATTAAGTATAACTTCTTTTATTTTAAAAGACTCTATTCTTACAAACTTAGTTTTCTCATAATAAAATATAGTACCAGCATTATCTATGTAGTATTGTCCGGTTTTACCCGAAATTAAACTAAGATAATCTCTGCCCATATTTTTAAGAGTATATAAACTCTTAAAAGGAGTCTGTAATCTTCTCTTACCTAAAGTTTCTCCTAATTGGTTTTTATCATCTAAAACCAAGTCATCTAAATATACTAGACCATCGGTGACTTCTAAGTTATCACTATGAATAGGGAAAACTGGAAACTTTATTAAATGTATAGATCGATAAGTTCTTCGGATCAATCTCAATTCCGTTGTATGTAACATAAGTAATACTATACATATTGTTCCATGAACTTTTCGTATTTACCATTTGAATAGTCATCGTGTACTACCTCAAAATTACATCCGATAGGACTTCCTGGGATAGTTAATCCTCTATCCATTTGTACAAATTTAGTAAGGTTCTTTTTATACTTTTCTATCTCATCTTCTGGCACTTCCGCTAGTATAGAGTCATGTACCAATGCAAAAATACGAGACTTCATTCCAGAAGTTTTTATGTATTGATTCATGTCTATAGCACCTAGAAGGTTAATATCGCTAGCAACAGACTGAACCAGAAAGTTAAGACCAGAACGAATGCTATGCGACTGGACACCCTTATCGGTAGATGAGACATTAGGTAATCTTCTTTTTCTTCCGAAGAAGGAGTATATAAACCCATTATCCGCAATAAACTTTTGATTATCATCAATCCATTTCCTTAATTTATGAAAAGTCTTAAAGTAATCATTAATTACTTCAGTTGCTTCACTCTTGGAGAAGAACCTGCCACTATCTTTTGTTACTTGTTCACTGATTTTTGCTGGCCCAGCTCCATACATAATACCAAAAGTAACAGCTTTAGCGGCTTGTCTTCTATCTGAATATAATTCCTCTACCTCAGATACTTCACAGGGTAGTTTAAATACTGTTTTAGCAATTGTACTATGAAAATTGCCCCCGCTTCGGAATACGTCCATTAAGGCTTCGTCTTTTGCAAGAACTGCGGCTACATAGACTTCCGCAGTAGTTAAGTCCATAGCTACAATTTTATTACCCTCTTTGGCACGAATACAGCCTTTAACCGTAGGGTTATCCCTAGGTAGCTGCTGCATATTTAATTTACCACTAGAAGATAACCTGCCAGAAGTAGTACCGTGAAGATTAAAATTCGTCCTAAGTCTTTTATCCCTATCCAACTGAGGAAGGATTTTATCCAAATATGTATTCTTGATCTTAGACTTTTGCCGTATATCAAGTATGAGCCGGGGAATATCCGACTGTTCTGCCAATTTTTCCAAAACTTCCGCATCTGTAGAATTTGCCCCCGTTCCTGTTTTCTTCCCTGTAGGCTCTAAACCTAGAAAATCAAAAAGAAGACTTCTAAGCTGAACTGTTGAATTTGGATTAAACTCTTTCTGATTGATAGCCTCAAACTTCTTAACGGCTTCATTTTTAGCAAGAACCTCTACTGCCTTATCAATGTCATCCTGAAGAACTGACTGAGCTCTTAACAATCTTTGAGGGTCAAAAGGAACGCCATTGTCTTGAATATCCATTAAGAATCTACAGCCAGGAAGTAGGATATTTTCATAAACCTTTTTAAGGTTACGGTTTTGTAAAATTTTTACAAATTTTTCATATAGAAGAAAGGTACAAACAGCGTCCATTGCCGCATATGTTTTCATTACGTCAAAAGGAATCATATCCCAAGTGAAGCTTGAATTATCGTGCCCTGTCTGTTTTTTATACTCCGCAATCCAATCATACATAGGCTTCTCATAATCACCATAGGGTGTGAATTTAAGAGATAGAGTCTTGAGTCCATGATTTCCTGGGTTCTCATCTATTAGATAGTGAAGGAGCATAGTATCATCAAAGTCAGGAAACTTAAAACCAAAATGGTATTCAAAGAATGCCATATCAAACTTTGCATTATGAAAAATTACCTTTTTATTGTAAAAAAGTTCCCCCAAAAGTCTTTCAGTATCCATATCAAAACAATCAGTGTCAATATAGACCCCGCTACGACCGTCATAACTAAGGCTAATACCCAGCATATGGCCGTCACGAGGATAAAGCCCAGTAGTTTCGCTATCGAGAGCAACATATTTGCCTGGGTGCGCAATAGCGTTTCGTATATACTCATTAGCCTCTTCCGTGTCTTGAATACCTCTGGCAATAGACTCGTCTATAACTACATCCTCTATTTCTCCTCTTATATAAGAAATAATATTAGACTTTGAACTTTCCCACGTAGGCCGGGCTTCTGGTTTAAAAGCAAGCATGGAGGGATTAATAACAGGTAAAAACTTCTCTTCTACTTTTTTACCAGAGTATTCTGTAACTGAATTAATTTTTGTGTAATATTTTAAAGCATCAGAGCCTACCAGGATTACCCAATCATAGGCATCAATATCGATATTGATATCCACATCTCGCTTTAAAACTTTTTTAATAGCAGGATCTGAGCATAACTGGTACTGATCAAACTCAAAAGCATTGTCAAACTCAGATTTAAAATTTGTTCTTGAAATTTTGGTTTCTATTAGAGCAACCTTTGGGCTCATATTTACTCCTAAGTATAATTATATAGTTGTTTTCCTAATTTATGTACTTGCTCTAAAGAAAGATCTCCAGGGTCTCTCCCATCTAGATTAATATTTCTAGTGTATAACCCTACTTCTTCAGCAAGTACTTTAACTTCTGCAGCGGCCTTCTGTCCTGCCTCATCTCCATCAAAAAATATGTCTACTCTGTATATTCCTCGAAGTTTCATTATTCCTAACTTATCTTTTGATACGTTTTTTGTACCAAAAGAACATATTGCATTTGTTAAACCTTTATCATGTAGATTTAACATATCAAATAAACCTTCTACTAAAATACAGGTGCCCCGTATAGGCACGCAATAACTAGGATAAAAAGGAAGCTTTGCCTTAGGAGGCGAAATATAATATTTTGGTATTCCATTTGTTGTATGTCTTCCGTTAAAAGCTACTATTCTTCCTGTTAGATCTCTTATTGGAAATACTATTCTTCCTATATGCTCTTTATCATGGTGCTGAAACGCCTCAAACATTTTGTAAGTCTCAGGCCGTATGCCTCTCCAGTCTCCAATATATGGAGTGTATGAAGTGGGAAAAGATAGGCCAACGCTGTCTGCGCGCTTTTCACCAATTTTTCTTTTAAGGAGTTCACGCCTTAGCTGTAATTGACCTATCTTTTCCCCATAAAGAGCAAATATATTTCCTTTATATCCACAAGAAAAACAATTATAAATTCCTGTAGTCCTGTCTATTCTCATAGAGGGGTTACTGTCATCATGCTCAGGATTTAAACATCGTACTAAAAAATCCTTACCCTTAGCAAGGTATTCTATTCCTTTGGACTGTAATAGCTCTTGTACTGTCATACCTCCCAAAGTCTCCCTTCTTCTACCGCTTCCTGAGCACATTGAAAGTAATCTCTTTGCTCATCATTCATGTGTGCAAAATAAACAGACAAAGTAGATAAAAGAGGTTCCGCTCTATCATATGAGTTAGATTCCATATGCATTTGTAAAATATCTAAAAGACTTTCTATAGTCCTATAGGTTCGTTTATGGTTTGTCATTGGTTTCCTTTAAGAAGGGATAAATACATCCACAAATACCTACTAATAGAAAGAATAAAATTCCTAATAATTCCATTACTTTGCCATCCTAGATATTTCTTTAGCATATTTTTGATTTGTTACTGGCACTGCGTTTGATTTGTGTAAGGTTGCAATTCCAATAATGTAGTCTCCTGTGTATCTTGGAGAGTCTTTGCTATCTCCTCTCGCCTTTGCTGGAGAAGCCATGCACGATTGGTAGCGTTTTGTCTCATCCGCTCTTTCTTGAGCATAGCTCTTGCTCGGTTTGTATTCGATAAACGGCGATTTTTTAACATTTTTTCTCCTTAAAGGCTTTCTTTTACGACCGTTAGGTGTATAATTTACTGAACCATAAATAAGTGACATAAACGCTCCCTAATACAATCCTATATTATATCAAATTATTAAACTATTGTCAAGAATTATTTTCGGTCAGTTGTTAAATATCGTTTATTTCTTCGCCAGTTTTACTAGATTCCGATTCTTTGGGATTAAGAGCTGTATCCGGTCCTATCTTCAAAGTTTCCCAATCCATAAAAGAGGTAAAATCTTGCATTCTACCACTTCTCATTTTTGAACACTCAAAGGTTATACACTGATCTTCGTTTGTCCAAGCGTTTATTGTAAAAGCGGCGTCAGCAGCGTCAAGAATTCCCTTTGCAAATCTAGCCTCTCCGCTACTATCAATCTGATAAGGAGATACTATAGGTGCGTTGAATTCTTGCGCCATTGACTTTAGTGCCTTACTTACTTCAATTTGCTCCGTCCAATCATACTGACCCGCACGACTAGGTATATTAGATCTTTTAACTTGATTTATATAATCTACTATAATAACGCCTACATCCATGGAAGACTTAACTTTTTTATCTAACTCTGCCCTTATTTTAGACAAAGTTAATGTAGGATCATACACAACATCAAGTTGTTTTACAGGATCTAGTTCGCACGTAGTTCTAAGGTTATAATGAAAGTCATCAAAATTCCTATGAACTAAATAAGACCTATACAACTCTTCTCCTCCCGTAAATCGAGAAGCCCACCAGGAGGCTACCTTTTCCCATTCAACTACACTAAGGTTTCTTGAGCGTAATCGTCCATGAGGAACTCCTGTAGCTATAGCACATAAGCGTTGTAACGTCGATCTGCTATCCATCTCAATAGTAAAATAGATAGCTGATTTTCCTGATTGGTAAACATTGTTCGCAATATTGGCACAGGTTATAGACTTACCTCCCCCTCTACGGCCTCCGATAAGAATTAAGTCTCGGGGAGAAAACTGAAAACTCTCATCATATAGGGTGTTGAGACCAAGGGGGAGGTAGCCTTCAACCTCTTCATCAGAATCAAAAAGAGAAATACTCTGCATAGATTCCTCTGGAGATTCTAATTCTACTTTATCCTCTAATCCCATTACGAGTTCGTGTAAGTGATCAACAGTCTCTCTAGCACTCTCGAAAGCAATAGAACTATCTATATACTTTTCTAGCTGAGAAAAGACTTCTGTCTGTACATAATCGTTTTTTAAATATTCAAGAAGCATGCCCGCGTCGGCTTCTACTTCTACACTAGAAATAGCTAATACCTTTTCACGAGTAGCCCCATCACGGATGCTATAGTTTAGATCTTCAAAAGTAGGAAGGGTATGATAAGTCTCGACGTGTTTGTGCACGACGGACCAAATTGATTGATATTCGGAAGGTAGGTAGTGCTTGCGTAGTTGAGTCCAGGTATCAAAATCCTGTAACTCAATTATTTGTTTCAGCAACGCACTAGATAAATTCAAAAGATTCCCCGAGTATGAAAAAGCAACCATGATCCGCAGACCATGGTTGCCCTAGTTAGAAAGATAGTGCTGTTGTTTTATTCAGCAGCTTTTTCTTTCTTGGCTGCTCCATCATAATCTGCGGCAGTGAGACCACGACGAGTGAGCATAGTCTTGACTCCTCGGGGAGTTTTGCCGATTTCTTCTGCAATTTCTTCAACAGTCATATCTGACAAGTTATCAGCGATTGCAGCGAGAGGATCTTCTTTAGATCCGCCTTTAGTCGTTTCTTGACGCGGAATCGCATCAATAGAACCTGAACGAAGGAGGCTAAGAGCCTTACCACGAACAGAGTTTACAGAACGATCTAAAGCCTCAGCGATCTGCTCTACAAAGGCACCGTCGTTTACCATGGCAATAAACTTGGCTTCTTCGTCTTCGCTGTACGTGCGTACAGTTTCTGGCTTAGGAGCAGGCTTAACATGAGAAGTCAATTCCATAGACAAGATTTTGCCCTGGATAGTCTTAGCAGTAAAAGCGCCGCCTTCAAAATGCTCAGCAATTTGAGCATAGGTGTATTGTCCGCTGTTGTCTTGTACAAAAGCTGACAAAGTAGCTTCTTGAGACTCACTGAAGGCACGGCCTCCACGAGCTGAAGCAAGCTCTACCTCAAAACCCATCTTTCGCAGTTTGCTAGAAACGGATCGGGTAGAAGTTTCAAGACGCTCAGCAGCTTGCGCTACAGTGTCTTGAGATACAGGAGATTCATTACCAACAAAAGAGGTAAGCTCTGCTGTACGTTCATCGGTCCACTTAGGAAGTGTTGACATATCTATTCCTCTAAAAATTCTTTTAGGTTATCAATTATTATTACACCAGAATTTCTGGCTTTTTCCGTTTTTGCAGTTTCTATACCACTTTCGTTTACTAGATGCGTAACATCTTTAGTAACACTAGATTTTACTTGATAGCCAGCGTTTTCTAAGCTGACAGTGGCTTCTGCTTTATTTTTAAAACTCTTGAGCTTTCCACTAATACAAACCACTCCATTAGTTATGGAGGATTTAACATTACCACTGAATTTAAAATTCATCGGCAAAAAATGCTCTATATTTACAAACTCGTTTTTAATCCAAGAAAGTAAATTATCAGTAGCTTTAGGCCCTAAGCCAGCCTCTTTGCAAGTATGCTCATCTATTTGATAAATGTCTTTACATACTGAGCTTAACTTGTTAGCTGCTGTTTTGCCTATAAGCGGAATACTGAAAGAAGGCAACACTAATTCTAGTGGGGCTTTTTTTGAGTTTTCAATTTCTGTAATAAGTTTTGCTGCAATCTTCTCAGAAGAAAGAGCATCCGCAAACTCTTCCTCAGTTATCTCGTAGATAGTAGGAAGATCTTGAATCCGCAATTTTTGTATTGTTGCAGGCCCAAGTCCTTTGATTTTTAAAGTTTTTGCGAAATGCTCAATCTTCTTTGAAGTCTGTGCGCCACAAAGCGAGTTGCGGCAATACAGCAAGGGACTGAGCCATTCCAGAGGAGACTCGCAGCTAGGGCAAGTATCAGGTCTTTGGATGGGTCTCAGCAATTTAGTTCTCTCAGAAAATGAAAATATATTATACGAAAAATTTAGGTTTTTGTCAAGAATTATTTTTAGCAAGGTGCTAAGAATATACACGTTTTAAAATACGAGGTATAATTTCACCACTACGAATTACCTCTACTTGGCAACCTATTTCTAGATCTAAAGCGTTTATATATTCCATGTTATGCAAGGTAGCTCTCGAAACAGCAGCATCTCCAATTTTAATAGGATCTAGTATTGCTACAGGACTAACAACCCCTGATTTGCCGACCTGCCAAGTCACATCCAATAATGTAGTGACTATACCTTTTTGCTGCTGCTTGAGAGCAAAGGCACCTCTAGGATGATGAGCAGTGTATCCCATACTTTTAAATAGGGCATTGTTCTCTAGCCTAAAGACCTCGCCATCGGTAGGGTACTCTGACGCATTAAAAGTTGTTACTATATTAAAGCCTTGAGATTCAAGATAAGTCAACCCTTCAGTGAAGTAAGAAAACAAGTCATGCTCTGCTTGAATATCGTAAGCAACAAACGTCAGAGGCCTACTGAGGAACTCACTTTCGTCCTTGAGATTCAAGGAACCGGAAGCAAGATTTCTTGAGTTAGAGATATTAGAAGGACAGACTACTTCTCCTGTTACTTGAATAATTTCTTTTTTATCCAAGGTATTGGGTACTAGGTGCTTAACCTTATCAGTAATATCTCTTCCCAATTTTCCGTCGCCTCTTGTTAGTCCGAGAACTAACTGTCCCGATACATATAGTATAGAGATAGCAGCTCCGTCTAGCTTAGGCGTGCGGGTGTATTTATGAAGATCTGAATAATGATCTAAAGTAAATACCTTCTGTAGTGAGTACATTTGGAACCAGTGAGCAGTACCGTCTGTAATTGTATGACCTACGGAGTCGCTTCCGTATTCTGCCCAAAGAATGTCAAACTCAACATCTGAAATAATCGGATGTCCGTTGTAATAACATTCACTACAATAGTTAAGAAAGTCTTTCACTTGGTTCTCTCACTTACAGAAACATTATTATAGTATAATAAGGAGAAAAAGTCAAGAACTATTTTTGATACATGTCGTCTAATATATCTGAAAAGTACTCTTCAAGTATGCCCTTACTTTCTGCTAAAGAAAGTATTTCTATCAAGCCTGCAAATAGCTCCTTTGAATTTTCAAAAGATAACGGCATAGCAACCCCTTCATTACTAGGTTTCCATTCTTCTGTAAAATCCAAATAATATTTTCGTAAGTGAAGATATTCAGTTCCTCTAAACTCACTTACTACGAGTCTTACTTGTATTTCTTTTTCTGTATCGTAATGTACTACTCTTTCATACATTTCCGGAGCTTGATATAACTCCATACTAGTCCCCGTTCTTTAGTACCGCAGATAAGGGCACTATAGTAGTTACGTTTTTCGGCTTCAGGAGTCTATAAGAGTCAGTGTCCCAGCAAAATAACAGAAGTGTATCTTCTGACTCTTTTGCTCTGTTTCTCTTTTCCTGAATGTAAGGGGTAGAAAAGTCTAGCGTGCATACATTATATTTTAACTTATTAGAATTTTCACTTCTATAAGTAATTACTGCATCGCCATACTCTTTTACTAAGTCTGCTAGTTCTTCCTTTCTCATAGTTCTCCTTAGTACTGCAGGTGAGTAAAATTTTTTACGACTCTGACCTCTAAGGTTATTTCTTTAGGACGAACTAAACCACGGAAGGAAACCTCCCGTGGTCAGTTACTTTTTTAATGTAAAGTTAGTTTTGGTTAATAGCTGCCAATACACCCGCAAAATACATTGCTGCTTTTCCGGTAAGTTTATTGACAATCTCTTCGTCCACCTCTTGGCCTGCATCGTTAAGAGCTGCCGTAAGGCTTTCGATAGCCGCTGCTTTTGATACACGACTACCACCGGTGCTGCCAGAAGATTTGGCTGCGCCAGTTGCAGGAGACTTCTTTACATATACTCCTGCTTTCGTCAGAATCATACGAACACCGTTTGGGGATTCGTTTAATTCATCTGCAATTTCTTTTACAATTTCCATTGAGTTTTCGGGAGTAGGCTCTGCCTCTGTATACATTTCCACTGCTTGTGCCTTCTTATCGTCATCCCATGCCATGCGTCTATTCTTTTAGGGTTTGCCATAATACCCTGGGCAAGTACCCAGGCGTTCAAGTTGTTGTTGGTAAAATCGGTCGCCCATTTGCTTCCTTAATTTTGAAATACTATTATATGAAAAATATAAATAGTTGTCAAGAATTATTTTTCCAAAGGAGGTATTTTTCTTTTAAATTTGCTGCCTTTTCGATCAGAAAGAATAGGATTAAAATCAAAGCAACCGTACTAGCCCGTCCCAGGGTCTCCATTGAGTGCCTTAAGTATATCGATCCACTGCTCATCTGTGATCTTGCGACCATTATAATGTAGAGGCGCAATGCTTTCAGTCTCGTCTTCGCCCTCTCTACCTCTGCCTTCATTTCCATCTGCATTTAACTCTGTCTGTGCACGTTGCCATGCTCTATAATCTTTGCTCATAGCTTTGATAAGTCCACGCCATACTCTTTCAAATGTTCCAGACTTCCTAGCTCACAAGCCAAGGAGTACCCGTTAAAGCCCCCTGTAGAGGTCCCTAAAAAGAACTCTTGCTCTTGTTTTACTTCTTGAAACACATAGATTGAATAGCACTTTGAAGAATACTTCTTCTCATAATTTATATCTTCAAACCCGAGTAGTTCTGCTTGGTAGTCTACGCTCACCTCGTCTTTAACGACAGCGGGCGCTTGATACTTTGCAGACCAAACTCTCTGTCCTCTCGAAAAAGTATCAGACACACACTCATCCGGAAGGTAACAGTATGAAGACTTGTCTACTTGAGGAACGCCTACTCTTTCTATTATTGCTTTTACAAATCCTGGGGATCTGAATAAGCCTTTAGCGATAGAAGATATGTTGTCTCCCTGCAAGTATTCGGTTACTACTTGTTGTATCTCTGCGTTTGTTGCTGCTTTGCCTCTATTCTGAGATTTTCTTTTAGCGACAAAAGCTTGCTGGTCTTTATATTCTTCAATAATTCTATTGAGTCTTGTAGTATTATAAGCAATATTTAAAATATCACAGGCTTCTTTTTTAGAAATAGGCTGCCCTTTTTCTGGCTCAAGAAGAGACATAACATGACTAATATTAGCTGAAGAAAGCTTTTCATGGTCTTTTTTCTTAATTCTTCTAACCACTAAAACCTCCTATACTAAGTACCCAATTTTCTGCTGCATTTTCTGCATATAGCTCACTTTTAGCATGACACTGTACACTTGCGGCTAATTCTCCGTTTTGGTACATGTCTACCCAAAAGTCTCCATCATTATAATACACTATTGCTTTACGATCATAATGGAAATACTCTGATAAAGGGGTCTTATCCATTTAAAGACTCCACTGCATTTACTACATCAGGAAAATGAACACTAAGAATATCCCAACACTTGTCTGCAACTTCAATGTGTTCTGCTTGGGTACCATGTCCTCGTCGTAACTCACAATAGTGAATCCACGATCTAAGTGTTCCACTCATATAGAGTGTGGTTTCTGTCAGACCTTCGGGCAATAGTGCCCTTGCCTGTTCTTTTGCGATACCGGTATTCAATGCCATCTCATAATGATCCTTTGCGACACGTGCAACCTCTGCTTGCAACTCGTTAAAAACTTCTTGAGCTTTGGCTTGCCTAATAGGATCTTCATCTACTGAGCTTAATTGCCTATTGGTCGGATGTTGTTTTCTAGCTTGTCTTTTAACCGAAAAATTTTCAGCTTCAGCATACCGTTGAGAAAATTCTTGAAACGAAAAAGATCGGTGACGAATAATCTGTCGTGAAATATCACGAGTTGTTTTAATCTCCATCGTTACAGATACCATTTCAAAAGGAGACCAGTGCCCTTCTTTAATGAGGTATTTTAACAACTTAGAAGCTGTTTTAGTATTGTTTTGATTTGTTGGATTACTAACTCTTGCTGCATATGCAATTAATTCATTTGCTGTATGACACCCTGTTGTTGCGCTGGGCATGGTCATACCCACAAGGCTTACTTCTGCCATCATCTGCCTCCTACAATAAATTCCATTATCTATTATTCTCTCTTACTTTTCTAATTAATAAAATAAACAGCTTTCTTAATCTTTCATCTGAAAGTGTGAATACACTTACTTGTCTTTGAATAACTTGATTTAGTAGCATTTCTTCTTCATTCATCATATTACTCCGTCAAGAATTACTTTTAGTGCTTTTATTACTAAAAAGACAATTATCCACCATACTATGATTACTTTAAAATACCAGAATAAAGTTTTCATCTACTTATTCTTTTTTCGTAATCTGCAATTTCATCGTCCCACCACCACGGTTTGCCACGGACTTTCCATGTGGCACCCTTACCAATAGCGGCTTTGTCTTTCATGTAAAACATTCGATAAGACTCTACTGCGTCGTCGCTCTTGAGTTCTTCTGGCATGGCTTGGGCAAATGGGGTAAGTCCCGTTGCTGGTAAATGTACCATGTCTGGCAAGCAACGGATAACTTCTTCGAAGGATTTGTGATTGGCACCACCTCTGTAGATGTGCTCTTGGTTGAGAGCGTGGGCATAGCAGAAGAGCCACTCGTAGTTTTCGAGAGACTCTCTGGCCCAGATAGTACAAGGATGGTTGTACATAGTAGGAAGATAAGGAAAATCCCTAACTGGATTCTTCTTAGCTTCCGCAAGTACAGCCCATTCCTCACTTGTAAGTTTTCTTGGTACATATCCTAAGTATTTATCCACCCAATGATTTGTGCAAAGCATTTGCGCAGCTTCGAGCTGCATTTTACCCGAGTGTGGGTCTATGTGGTACTGTGCACATAAGTCAATATTATGGTCGAGAACAAATATATTCATGACGCTATTATACTAAATTTAGCAATATTTGTCAAGAAATATTTATGAATAATCGGGGCGATCCATCTTTGCTAGACGTTTTTGCACGGCATCTTCAATTTTGCCCTGGTCAATATTATATGCTTTTGCCAGCACAGCAATCATCGCCTTGACATCGCCCATTTCGTCGATTAGATTATTCAGATACTTGGGATCTTCAACCCCATGTCTCATGACTTTGGAGCAAGCGCGAATAAGCTCTCCGCACTCCTCCATTGTGATTACGAGCTTATTAATTTTAGTTAGATCCATTAGAGAGTATCCAATATAAAAGCAGGAATTGTGTATTCATATGGATCTTCCTTACAATTACTTTCTTTACCTTTTTCTACAAAGAAAGATTCAATCAGACCATTGTTGACAACCATTGCATAACGCCAAGAACGGATTCCGAAGCCCAGATTTTCTTTTTGTACATCCATATTCATACCTTGTGTAAACTCTGCATTCCCATCGCAGATCATTTTTACATCTTGAATATTCTGATCAATTGCCCACTTGTTCATGACAAAAGCATCATTCACAGAAATACAATAGATTTCATCAATTCCTCGATTTTTGAAAGTGGGATATAGCTCTTCAAACCCAGGAAGCTGATAGGTTGAGCAGGTTGGCGTAAAAGCGCCTGGCAGGGAGAATACAACTACTCTTTTACCTGCAAAGTAGTCATAAGTAGTTTTCTGCTCCCATCTATAGGGATTTGGACCATCAATAGTTTCATCTCGTACTCTCGTATGAAATATTACTGAGGGCACTATAATAGGAACAGCTCTCCAATAGCTATTCTCTGCGTACTGTTCATGCTCACTTGGGTGACAATAAATTTTCATAACTTTTTATTCCTATACCAATTAATATAATCCGGCCAAGCAAAAAAATCTTGCCGAAACCAACACCAGAACTGCCCATCATAGGGGCTTTCTAGCTTTACATTTAGATCTAACTCTGTTTGTGTCATACGTCGTAAACTACCTCTTCTGTTTCTGTCTCTATAATATATACAGGTAAATAGCCTTGATCGGCTTTTTTGTCTGCAAAACGCTTAGCTTGTTCTAAATCCCCCATAAAATATTCAAATTTCATAGGATTATTAGAGATTTCGTGATATACTATGGCGTATTTTTTAGTGGGCATCCGTCTATACTCAATATGGTTTCTTTTATTATATCCTCATAGCACCCTTTACTTTTCAGCACTACTATTCTGTCAGACTTGGAGTTATTCAATGTAGTAGGAACTTCTCCCTCTACTGTTAAAACTTCTCCTGTTTTCCAATGTTTAAATGTAATTTTATGTCTTTTTCCAGGCTGTATACTCCAATTACTCATTATTCTCAAGCCAGTCTTCAGCTGTAGTACCTTCACTCTCTGTAGTAGCTTCGCGATAGTACAAGATTAATTCCTTCTGTTGGCGCACGTACCGGCGCACTTCTTGAAAGTTTTCAGCCATCTTCTCATACCCGTCTGGAGTTAGTGCAAACACTACAAACTGACCATCAAGCATCTTCTCGATAATCTTCACTTGCTCGTCAAGATTCTCTTCCGTAATGACAAAAAAATTGATGTCTAAGAGATCAATTTCCTGCGGCAGAGGAGGTTGGTAGATCCGAAGGGGTACTTTCTCCGTTACTGTTATTATTTTCGGTTCCGGAGGTATCGGAGCTTCCGGAAACTTCGGGAGCCACTGGCAACCCTGAAGTAGCAGGCTCGTCGTCATCAGCATCCATAAGTTCTTTTGTGTCATTTTCTAGTGCCCTAAATACTTTTGCAGTTCCGCCGTTAATTCTTTTTTCAATTAGACCAGGCTTTGCTCGTGCAAGACGAGTAAGATTATGGTCTTTGAATACTTTAAGGTAGTTCTGCTTTTCTTTGTTCAGCTCATTATTTCTTGCTGTGAGGTTGGACATTGCTGCTTCTGCTTTTTTTGCATTCTCTTCTGCATCTTTGAGTGCTTTTTGAGAAGTCTTGACTGCAATTTCCATCTGAACTTGGTTTTCTTTGAGGGTTCTGTTGTTTGCTTCAAGTTGAACTACTGTACTTTCTAATTTTGAAACGGTAGTTGTGTGATAAGCATAACCACCGCCCGCTGCCATTAAAAAGGCTAAAATCAGCCAAGGCATTATACAGCCTCTAATCTACTCATAAGCCTTTCTGCACGATTTGTTACTTGCTTATGCCAACGAGAATCTCGCCCCTCTACTGCAGCAGTTGCCCAATCACCGGCTTCAAGTGCAGCGTTAAATTTTTTAAATTGAGATAAGCGAGGTCTGCCCATATTAAACATCATATTGACCACAACTTGTTGAACTTCCTCGGGGAATCCTTCAAACGTTTCCTCGCCGTAAAGTACATGACACTCTGAGATAGAAGTGTCAAGATCTTTCTCAAAACATTCCCATACACGCTCTTCTGATACAGGCGTACCGAATTCAGCGCCCCATTCTTTGTCTTCTTGTACTATAAGATGACCAACACCAAACGTGTGAAGCCCAAGATGGTCTGCGTAAACTTCGTACACTACTCCCTCATCTACTTTAAGGGTCTCGAATACTTCTTTTCTATTCATTTGAAATTCCTTTATATATATAGGGGCCTAAGCCCCTATATAGCTTTTACATGATAGGCAATAAAAATATAGCTGTAACTATTGCTGACCCAATTAACATTACAAAATCAAAATTATTTCCTAAAAAGTTTGTCGTTTTCCTAATAGCTCTACTCAATGGTGATAGACTTAGGCTTATCTTCTTCGGGTACGTGTTCCGCAATCCAAATTTTGAGCAAGCCATCGGTCAGAGTAGCATTCTCAACTTTAAGATTTTCGCCTACATGGAAGGTTTTAGAAAAACCTTTACCACTAATTCCTTTGTGAAGATACTTAGAAACGTCAGTGCCGTTTAAAGCCTCTCCTTTTACGATCAAACTTTGTTTTTCTACAGTGACGGACACTGTATTCTTTGACCTGCCGGGTACAGCTACTTCTACTCTATACCCTCCGTCTTCTTTAACAATATTGTACCTCGGATACTGCTGGGAAAGTTCTCCAGGCCCCCACAAAAGTCTATCTGTGTCTAGCCTATCAAATCCCAACATTACTTTGGAAAGATCATTAAATGCAATTTTAGTCATGTGTTTTCTCCTGCGCCCTCTCGGTACGCTCTATGCACTTCTTTCGATAGTGCTGTATGTAGGTTCTGTGTCTTAGTTCACTCTTATGTTGACTCCAGAGCACTCGGTCCTACGGTCTAACCCAACTGGGTCTTTGTTTAATTGTCATCCACGTCGGATAACGGCTCCAGGCATTAGTCTCTACTATGCCCGTTAAATATATTTCGTCAATTTGATGCTTAGCACAAAAAGTATTTACTGCCTCATAAACTAAAGGCCATTTTCTTTTATCGTAATCATCTCCTGCAAACATGCCCCCTACTTTGAGTTTAGGCCACCAGTCATAAAGAGTCTGTCCGTTTTCCTCTCCAGTATGAGCATACCCATCTACATATATAAAATCAAAACAATTATCAGGAAATAGATCTAGTGCTTCATCGAAACGCATCTTTAGTAAAGAATATCCAGATAAAACACCAACAGCTGTTAGTGCTTTTTTGTATTGTTGTAGATTATGCCCTCTATCAGCATACATATCAACCCCAATATATCTTAAAAACTTACCACTACGAATCGCCCTGCTAGAATACAGTCCTTCTGCAACGCCTAGCTCTATACCTATATTAGAGTTTCCAGGTAGTTTTTGTAATATATCGTGTCGGTGAAAATTCTTTAATAAAGTTACTTTCATAAAATAAATATGGGCCGGAACTTGGCTAACAAGGCGTCCGGCAAACCCCGTCTAGCTTTAAGCAGCTAGAGAGTAAATGTCATCATTGGCATTTATATTTATTAAGTTTTTACGTCTACTCTGACGAATCCTAAAAAATACTTTCAATAGCCCGTCGAAACCTGTCAGCCCCCTCATAAACACACCCTGCGTAGTCTTCTACGGTAATCCGTTGGGAACCTTACTGCGCCTTACGGATGTGCTTATGGTGGAGCTGGGCGTATTGAAACGCCGTCCGATCCATCTAGTTATATTTTTATAACGGGATTTGTAGTTCTTCAAAAACTTTCTTTTTTATAAGTCTAGGAGAGTGTACTTCTGCGTGACAATTTTGACAAAGTATGGCACATTTTTCAAGTTCATCCTTAAGTGTCTTTACAGTAGCGTGCCTTCTCTTTGAAATTTCAAAAGACTTTGTAGAAGGCTCTATGTGATGAAATGCTATTGCTCCCAAGTTCTCATCATATCCACAAAGTTCACATTCCCAATGTCTATTTAATTCTGTTATCGCCTGAGTAAGTCTAGTATAATATTGGTGGAACTCCTGTTTACTAGAGCAGGTCTTACAGAAAGGTTTATGTTTTTGTTTTCCATTAGGCTGAGTCCCGTTCTTCTGAAACTCAGATATTGGTTGCTCTATATTACAAACATTACAAGTTTTGCTTTCACTCATGTTTCTTTTCTGTCTTCTGTTAGATAAGTTATCTTCTCTACTTTTACCGACCCTTCTTCTGAGCATTTACCGCACTTAGATCCCAAAAGATGGTAATAGTAGTCATTCTCTTCTAGCATTTTCTCTGTAATTGCATTACAAATACAAACGTACACTATTCTTCCTCAGAATCTAATTCTAATACTCCTTGGTCGATTAGATGATCTATAACACTTTCCATCCCTTCTCTTCTTCCTAGAACAAAAGAAGAAGAAGCCACACCTATCATACAGAAAACAAAAATAGCTATTAACTCAGGACTAAGCATAAAAATCTCCGTTTAAATTTTTGATTTTAAATTTAATCATTGCATATTATACTTCATCCGCACCACTTTGTCAAGAAATTTTTTTGAGTAACACATAAAAAAACCTCGGTGAAAATATATTTCACCGAGGCTTTAGTAGAGCTTTTGTCCTAGGTACAAGCTCCGAGAACCCAAGCCTAGATCGTTTTTGAGAAAACGGGCAAGAAACTCGCGCATTTAAAGTCTACCGTTGACTTAAAACTACTTCTTACTTCTCGTTAATGTAGTAGTTTCTACACTCTTGAACGCTTTCTGCAATGCCTTGTTCGACTTCAGCCTTGCATTTTTCGTTCAGAGCCTTGTTGCTGCTCGGTATGATTAACAGAGCTACAACGATCAATGCAATGGTTACACCATCCATGATCTTCTCCTTTTATATAGAGTGAAACGATTACCTACCTACTTTCGTTTCGACGTGCTACTCACTAGATGGCTAAGATAGCACCCCTGGCGAGAACCCGTGGTTATGGTTATGAATAGGCTCCTCGCTGTAACTAACCCCATAACATTATTAGTAATTTTCGTGGTTAGTTGTTTCTTTCTATTTCCTTTTAGCGTCAGGCTTTGAAAGATTTCGGACGGGTTATGTTTCTTAACGGAGTAATAACCAACTACGGCTATGCACAATAAGCCTGCATACTGGCCTTCCTCTTTTAGCCTAAGAGGAAAAATTTGGCAGAAATTGGAGCTTCGGTAGGGCTGGTACTTTCACCGAAATCTTTACTGCCTTATCAGCACCTGTATCAAGTACAAAACTGTATCAAGTACAAAACTGTATCAAGTACAAAACTGTATCAAGTACAAAACTGTATCAAGTACAGAACTGTCCCTGGCTTCTCTCAATTTCTGAATACTATTATATAGAAATAACCAGAAAAAGTCAAGAACTATTTTTTTGAATGTTACCCCTTGCAAAAATAATACTTGACATGAACGCACTTTTATCATATAATATACGGATGAAAAATTATAGAAAAAAGCCATGGAGCTATAAAGAACGCATGCTTTTAAGGGACCACTACTATTTTGTAGGAGGAGAAGAGATGGAAAAAATTCTTCCAGGTAGAACTCATAATTCTATAATTAAACAAGTGGCATATTTAAAAGCGAGAGGATGGTGGTTTAAAAAACCGTGAAAGAATACGACCATAGACTAAGTAAAACCGTAAAAGCTATATTTCCAAGCATATCAGGGTGGCTGACAGGATCTTTATCTGCTCAATTTTACAACTTCTTAGTTACAGAAATAGTTGATAAACAAGGACCAAACGGTAAAAAACATGGAGAATATTTAGCAGGAGTCTTAAATGAGGAACTAGCTCTAGATAATCTTTTAGTTACATCCCAGATAGAAAACTTCTGTTTATTATGTGCAGAACAGTATGCGGAAACCTGGGGATGGCGTATCGTTGAAGAATTATGGAAAAGAATCGCCACTGACCGCGAATACAAAAGTTTTGAGTTAAGTTTATCCAGCAGTTGGGTTAACTGGATGAAAAAGTATGAATACAACCCTCTACATAATCATAGTGGGTTGTTTTCTTTTGTAATTTGGCTTAAAGTTCCGTACACTATGGAAGACGAGTATACTTATTTCCCTTATAAAGATAAAGAGAAACTAAAAAACGGGGCTTTTTCTATAGTTAACTCTTGTAATGTAATTAATGAAGATTTAATATTTCCCGAAGAGGGTAAGTTTGCATTTTTTCCTGCAGAGTTAATACATCAAGTTTATCCATTTTTTAGTTCGGATGACTATAGAGTCAGTATTTCAGGAAATGTAAAAGTAGACTTTAAGGAGGAATAATGGCAAAAATTAAGGAAGTGGTAATGTTTGTAGAGGGGTTATTCTACTCTGATTTTAGCAGGGAAGAAATAGCTAAGATGGGAAGTCGAGAGTTTAATATATCAGAAAATTATATTAAAAAAGTGTATGATGACTTCGTGTGGGAAAATAAATATAAAGTATGGACATAAAAGTAAAAAACGGAAATGTAGAGAAAGCTCTTAGAATTTTAAAAAGAAGATCTTTGGAAAAACTTTTTGAAGTACGTGAGAGACAATACTACTTAAAGCCTTCAGAGGCAAGACAGAAGAGAAAAAAAGCAGCAAAATTAAGAGAGCTTAGGAGGGTTCGTGCTGAGAAACAATAAACGTATTTTAATTACTGGTGGAGCAGGATTCATAGCACACCATGTAGTAGAGAAAATACTAAGAGAAACTGATTGGGATATCGTAACATTAGATAGATTAGACTTCAGTGGAAATCTAAATAGACTTTCCGAGGTAGTTAATCAATTTAATCAAGAAGATAGAAAAAGAGTAAAAATAGTACATCACGATTTAAAAGCTGCTCTTAATGACCAAATTTCTTCCGCTATTGGAGAGATAGACTTTATTGCTCACATGGCGGCAGGATCTCATGTAGACAGGTCTATTGATTATCCTATGGAATTTGTACTGGATAATGTGGTAGGAACTGTAAATCTTCTCGACTATGCTAGAACAGTGCCAAATCTTGAGCTATTTGTGTACTTTTCTACAGATGAAGTGTTTGGTCCCGCCCCTGGCAATGTTAAATATAAGGAAACAGATAGATATAACTCCACAAATCCCTACTCTGCTAGTAAAGCAGGAGGAGAGGAGTTCGTAGTTGCATATCAAAATACTTATGGGCTGCCTGCAATTATTACACATACTATGAATGTCTTTGGAGAACGTCAACATCCGGAGAAATATATTCCAATGTGTATAAAGCGTATCAGGGATGAAGAGACTGTTACTGTTCACTCTAATCCTGAAAAAACTAAAGCAGGCTCTAGACATTATATACATGCAGAGGATGTAGCAGATGCTTTACTTTTCTTATTGAGAACTGATCTATCCATAGCCCCTAGACTTTATAATGAGCCAAAGTGTCAAAAGTTTAATATTGTAGGGTCTGAGGAGTTGGATAATTTAGAGGTAGCTCAAATTATAGCAGAATTTCAAAATAAAGAATGCAAATATAGAATGGTTGATTTTCATTCTCAACGTCCAGGCCATGATCTTCGATATGCTCTCGATGGGAGTAAAATGGCAGAGATGGGCTGGAAGCCTAGACCGATTCGAGATAGATTGAATCAAGTAATTAAATGGAGTTTGGAGAACTCAAGATGGCTAATGTAGTATGGGAAGGTACTAACTTTGAGTTAGTAGGTGATTTTATGGAGGCTTTTGGTCAAGAGGTTCATTTAGAACCTCACTGGCCCGATTTCTCTACTCGAGAACTTAGAGTAGACTTAATTGAGGAAGAGCTAGAGGAATTAAAAGTAGCTATTGCTAATGAAGATCCTGTGGAGGTAGCAGATGCGCTCACTGATTTACTATATGTTGTGTACGGAGCAGGCCACGCCTTTGGCCTTGATCTTGATACTTGTTTCAATGAAGTTCATGCAAGTAATATGAGTAAACTAGGCGAAGACGGAAAGCCTGTCTATAGAGAAGATGGCAAAGTACTAAAAGGGCCTAACTTTTTTAAACCAAATCTGAGAAGAGCCTTATGGATGGAAACACTCTAAAAGCGTATGTAGTTGGCTATGGTTCTATAGATGCTTTAGGAAATAACCCTTATGAAAGTTTTCAGAATTCTTTAAATAATACTGACTACTCTTCTATAATTGAACCACTTAAAGAATACCCTATTAATACGGGGTATCAAGTTGAAGACTCTAGATTATTATACCCTAAGGGATTTCGACCCAAAGGTATGTCAAGAGCACAGAAATTTGTAATGCATGCGACAAATCTTGCCTTACTACACGCAAATATTCGCCACTCTTCTAATGTGGCTGTAATAATATCTTCTACTTTATCTGAAGGCGAGATGTCTTCAAAAAATATTCCAAAATTTTTATCAAACTCTAAAGTCTCTCCGCGAGAGAATGTTAATACTATTACTGATATGTGTACATATCATGTAGCTGAGCACTGGAAATTTCAGGGAATGTCTACTTCTGTAGCCGCCGCTTGCGCTACTGGATTAGTTAGTATTGATTATGCTATGCGGATATTGCACAGATATGACTATGTAATAGTCGGAGGTGCTGACGCTGGCTGCTATGAAACAGCGATTAAGGGATTCCATCAAATTGGTGCAATTTCAAACAACAATAGTCCATTTGATAATAACAGAACTGGTTTTGTTATGGGAGAAGGTGCTGGAGTACTAATTCTTCAAAATGCATATAATGTAGAAAAGTATGGCAGCAAAGTACACGCAATTTTACATGAACCTGGGCACGCATCCGAAGGCTTAAGTATTACTAGCCCTGCCGAAGACGGTAGAGGGGCAATACAAGCAATGCGACAAGCTTTAAGATATGCAGAAATTGTCCCAAATACTGTTTGTGCTCATGGTACTTCAACACCTATAGGAGATGTCATAGAGTATACAGCAATTCAAAAAGTACTACCTAATACACCTATTTGGGCTCCTAAGAGTAAAATAGGGCATACAGTTGGAGCGGCAGGAATTTTAGAAACAATACATTGTATTGAAGCAGGAAAACAAAATATAGTACCTCATATACATAACCTAAATAAGTGTGATTTTGATACTAGCAATAGTTTATGCCGAGAAAACACTCCCTGCGAAAAAGTTTTTATGAACAATTCTTTTGGCTTTGGAGGTAAAAATATGGCTCAGGTCTTAGAGGTTATATCCTAATAGGACCTGGGAACCTCTCTCCATTGGGATCTTTTAAAGCAATCATACAAGCTCTAACAGCAAGATTTCCATTCTCATCAGGAACATTCCAGACCCCATAACTTTGAAATCTTATATCTTCTGTATAAGATTCTTTAGCCTTAGTTATATCGGTGTAGTGATAAAAAGAGTCATAATTCCAAAAACTTCTATGTATAGGATTAGAAAAAGCAGCCTTGCCTTCTGTGGAAGGTACTTGTAAAACAAGCCAGCCCCCATGAACTAAAACTCTCCAGCACTCTCTCATTATAAAAACAGGATCATCTAGTAGATGTAGGATATTCCAAGCTCTTATAATCCCTACTGAATTATCCGCCACCTGAATTCCATTATTTAAATCGTCTCTGACATCTCCCCAGTGTAGATCATAATTTCTTAAGCCGAAAGTCGAAATTTCTCCTCCTCCTAGTTCTATCCTATCTCCTAAGACAGCGCCCTCTATAACGGCTATTTCTGAACAGCGATCTCTCCAGAGCTCTTTAGTTTTTACTTGTATGCTCTCGTTTCTCTGAATAGAAGTATTTGCTGTCCCCGTAAGTCTATAAAAATATAAAGGTTCTGGTATATGAACAAATTTAGTATGATGTATATAAAGACGCTGTATCCAATCAATATCATCTCCTGTACTTAATTCAGGGTCATAACTGTTTAAAGTAGTATTTAAAGACCTTTTCCAGCTTCTTACATGATCGGGAGCATACCAGACATACGAGAAAGCCTTAGCAGTAGGTTGCCAAGTATTATTCACCGTACCAACTTCACCAGAATGTGGCCAAACATAGCTATAGTCTGTCCAACCATGCTCTTTACTAAAGCCATGCCAAGGCCCATAATCTTCTTCAACAAAATACATACAGTTAGAGTAAACAAATCCTGCGTCAGGATCGTTCTCATATACTTCGTTTAATTTTTCTAAACAATCGTACCTAAGTTTATCATCATGATCTACCTCTACTATTATATCGCCTGTAGCTAGTGAAAAAGCGGCATTTTTTATATCTCCAATAGAATTCTCGGGTTGATGCTCCCGTATTTGGGTATGCCATTTAACTCTATCGTCTGAAATTGATAACTGGGTTTTTAGTACTTCTGGGCTAACCTCGCCATTACAATATACTACCCACTCCCAGTTGGTATAGGTTTGATTAATAATACTATCCCATAATTGCGCTAAATTATGTATATTTAAATAAGTATGTTCCGGTGTTACAATACTAAATTTTAAGCTAGTAGGAGCTTCCTCGACGGCTGCGTTAAGCTCTTCTGACAAAAACAAGGGTTTTAATTTTAGTTCCATAAAAGTTACTCAAAGAAAAATAATTGTACTAATCTTCCTGTTTCTTTGGAATTACCAAAGTAAGGCCCTGCAGAATGTATATGATGCCCATTAAAAATTACACATCTGTTATATACATTATGACATTCTGCTATTGTTGGAAATAGGCTTTCATTGAAAAAGCCTTGAGAAAAAGCTTTACTTATTTCTGGGGAAGCATTTGTTGTGGCAGTGGTAAAAACCGAAGAATGCAACCTTGTTCCAGAAGAAGTAGGAGCGTTCGGAGTTAAAAATACTACTGCGCCCCATTTTTGATTATCGCAGTGAAAGACTTGAGGATCTTTCTCTGTTGTTATTTGAAAACAGCCGGAGGGGGATTGTTCTTCTAAGTCCCTGTCTAACCGTACATTTAGTATTTTTTCAAACTTTGTTTTTAATCCTTTGGGTATAAATGTTTGTGAGGACCTCAGCCCTTTGTAGTTTTCTAAATTTTCTACATACTCTAATCCCAAGGCCTTTTGTCTAACCTTGTCCGGATACTTATAAAAATTATCAATAATTATTAAATTAGTACTGGCATTATTTAAAGGCAAAGCTTCTTCAGTATCTAGCAAGGTTTGTTGATATTTCCTAGGGACTTGGCCTCCTCCTTCACACATATAGAATTGCTTGTCCAAGAAAACTTCATACCTATCATCCGGAAAGTTTTCAAAATACTGTATATTTTCATTGAAACAAGTTACAGCAGCTCTTCTATCTCCTAGCGATATATACATATCTATTAACGCTACTACAGCTTCTGTTCTGTCCGGAACGAAAGATTTACCTAAAAGATAGTACTTTTCTGCTTCGTCATATTCTTCTAGCCATGTGTACATATTACCTATAAATATGGCTGCCCACATATTTAATTCTATCCAATTCCAGCCCTGTTCTCTACCTACTTCAAGATAGTTTTTCCAAAGCTGTATTGCTCTTCTAGTATATTCTATGCGAAGAAATTCGGGGATTCCAGTCGCTGTAACAGCGTTATCGTAGTAAGACTTTGCTATATACCAAAAATGATAATGATTAGATAAAAAAGAGTCTTCCTCTAACATCTTCTTTTCAAGATTTAGAGCATCAATCGCATATTTTTTAGTATTGCTATAGCTTTCTCCGTCAAAAAAAGGCTCATGTCTAAAACTGTAGGGTAGCTTAACTGTGTCATAATTCGCTTCATAGTCAGGCTCTTCCGGAGCGAGAGAAGCTAGATATGTAGTTTCATGGGCTACATCGTCATGAAATCTCCAGTTGAGGTGTGAGTTCCAAAGCCAAGTTCTCCAATATACCATAGTTCCATTAAGACAAGGAATATCCCATGCTGGAACACTCAAGTCTCTTAAAATTTCCCAGTCAAAATCGTCCTCTACTACTAAAGTTTCGTCGCAGTCCATTTTAGTGATCCAGTCACATAAATGGTTAGAGCTTTTAAATTTTTGTAGTACATGATCTCTATTCCAGCCATAACCTCTCCATTCGTCTATTTTATAAACAAATCCTTTTAAGTTATTTTCTTTTAGAAAAGTTTCTGCAATAACATCAGTGCCGTCGGTACTGCCATTATCCTGGAGTACATAATAAGATATGTGACCTAAAGTAGAATCAAGCATTCGTTTAATTACTGAAGCCTCATTTCTAAACATGGCTATTAGGCCTATTTTCGGCCTGCTTGTCCACGTGTTCCATAAAGAATTATGATAAAGATCAACAGCCTGAGGTCTTCCTAGACATTTATAACTCAAATTTTGAGATTTTTGAGGATAAAAACTATTGAAAAGAAACTGTTCTCCTATCAATCGTTTGTAAAATCCTTTTCCTTCTTCCTCTTCAGGAAGATCTTCTTTCTGATTTGTCCAAATTCTCATATCCCAATTATCAAAAAAAGTTATATTAAGTCCTGCTAAATAGTCGTTTTTTGCCCAGAAAAAATTTCCTGCATAATGAGGAAAATAGCAAAACTCAGAATTAGTAACATGCTCATCTGTAGAAAAGCAGGTAAATCTAGTAAAGATCGGACCACAAGTACTGTAATTCTTTAAATAGTCCAAACAAGTATCTATTTCAAGACATTTATCCCACAAGAAATTACTCCAGTCTTTAGTAGAAGAGTTCGTTACTCCTTTTGAATGACAGTAGAACGTGACGCCCCCAATATCTTTTTGAGCATTAAATACTGTTGCAGCTAGCGTTTCATTTTCAGTATAAGGATCTTGGTTTCCGTAAATATGTCCTATCTTTTCGGGAGGAATAAAATGAGAAAACTCCGGTAGAGGATCATACGAAGCTAAGTTTATATGTATATTTAATGTATCAACTCTATCTATAATCTCGGACAATCTTTGCATATCGGACAAGAAAATATCCTTCCATTCCACACCTATTTGCCCTAGATGGTAGAATACGGTTATCATGAGGATCTCTCTTGTATAAATCTATCTGTCTCCGGATCACCTGTAGGAGCAAACTTGGCACGTTTTCTACTTGGATCTGCCGAACTGCTCGGAGGCGCTAGATAATACAAAGCAATACTCTTTCTTAATTCTTTCTCTGGGCACACGATCGGATCATTGAATCCATGCCAAGAGTTGCTAGAAGTATCAAACAATACTGCTCTGTTGAACAAACAATCAATAGAGCGAGCCTTTCTTGTAGGTTCCTTACTATCTCCCTCCCAGAAGTCTAAGGCTCCGCCCCATTCAGGCTTCCATCCTTCTGAAAGATAAACAATCAGATTGTATTTTCTTTCTAAGCCATTATCTGGATGAAGGCTATAGTCAAGATGAGTACGAAGCATTCCTCCCTTTGCATGATAGTGGAGCCCCGCTCCATGGAGAGTTGTATCGGGAACTAAATCTGGCTCTCCCGTAGTTCTCTGCAACCAGTTTACAAATTGGTCTCCCATCAGATTATTAAAGACTTCCTGAAATACTGGAGGAAACTTTGAAAGATTTCTATCTGCAAACTTCTCTTCCACACTATTAGAATAATGATGCCACATTTCGCCAGGAACAGGAAACTCTGTCGAAAGAGCTTTTGCTCTTCGAGGGGAGAAAAAATCATCAAAGATCCAATGTTTAAAAGGATATTCAAAATACTGTCGTCTTAAAGACATTTTATAAACTCGCCCCTCTCTAAATAGGTTATCTCAAAACTGCCTTCAAAGACGGGACACGTTCTTCCGCCTGAGATATAGCTTCCGTCGCTCATTTCTATTTTATCTTTTAGAGAGGTACTATATCTATAATTTTCATTTTCATCTTTTACCATTATAAAAGCAAAGTCTTCTATATGGTCCATTGCATGAACCTCTAAACTTAGTTCTCCGTCCTTTTCTAGCAGAGCTACTCCGTGGTATGTATCGCCATAATAGATATCCCATACTATCTCTTCTCTTCCAATCGCAGAAGAACATACATAGCGTACATTTTCTTTTGTCCACTGAGTTACATAGTTTCTTGCTTGCTCTTCTGGAAGAACTGGTGTATGAAATATATTAGTAAAAGGTTTCATAATCTTTTTTATACTTTTCTCTTATGTACGCTACTTCACCTTTAGATAAGGTTACCTGTCTTGCTGGAGATTTCTGCTCATGAGGAAGAACTACTGATCTTTCAAATAACTGTGACAGCTTTTCTTCGAGCTTTTTTAACTCTTCAAAACGAAATACATCTGTTACTTTACATACTCCATTTGTGTAAAGATAATCATACTGGGACATAGTTCTATAACTTTTCTCTGCAAATAATTTTTCTGGAGTTATTGCTCGAAATTTACATTCGCTTTTAAATCTTTCTACTGGGTCTCTTACTATTGAAAAAGAGTAATTTACCTGATTTAGGTATTCTTCCGCTTCTCGAACATTCCAGTGATGAATAGGAAACTTTTTTGCATTTCTTCCCATGTGGTATTCTTCGTGAAGATCATTATATATCTGCACATGACCTTGCCCTAGTTGTATAGGTATGCCAAGGTCCCTGATAAAGAAGAACTCTACTGAAGTTCCTCCTGTCTTAGGAATGTGGATAAAATAACTGTTGTACTTCTTTATATACAAGGAGTTCATCCTCCAACTTAAATAAAAGGCAGCACATAGCATGAGCTAGATGAGAGAGTCCTGTCTCTTCATCATTCTTTTCGCCTGCCATATGAGCAAGAAGATGTCTCAGCGCCGCAGAAGTATAGCGTTCTTGAAGGTTCTCGAGTTTTCTCCAGTTGTGAGCATCATACTTTTTTGCTCCATAAGTAAGCACCTTTCCAACCTCTAAAGTAGCAAGAGGAGGTAGAAGATACATCTCAGGCTTTTCGTCGTCAAACTTGAGTCCATCCAATTTCTCTGCCATTTACTTCTCCATTTATGTACTTCATATTATACTTCAAAAGGTTGGAAAAGTCAAGAATTATATTCCGCATCTTCGGAGAGGCTGGAAAAGAATCCATTGGTCAATACCTGGGAAAAAAAGTTCTTTACTTATGCCAAAAAGTGTGGTACAATATATCAAAATTGATAGACAATCAAGTCAATCAGTGATTTACTATAACCAGAAGTAAGATGCTGTGCATAGAGTATTTGTGCGCTTCTCTCTGATGCGACCTCCAAGGAGCATCAGTGGAGGAACCCACAAGATTACTCGTTGTTGCATAGTATCTTGCGAT
>Ga0208644_1000230_pt1 | contig 41459 bp, 67 predicted proteins | sample VirMetDEL_Nov_18_FD_184517 | JGI IMG/M metagenome (GOLD analysis project Ga0208644, IMG submission 184517) | Aqueous microbial communities from the Delaware River and Bay under freshwater to marine salinity gradient to study organic matter... | ecosystem: Environmental > Aquatic > Marine >...
GACCATTGGATATGGGAGTAAATATGGAATGGGAATATACTAAAACAGAACAGTTGCGTTTTAAAAATGAGGACGAAAGAGATAAATGGCTAGATGGTGTTTATCCTAACAGAATTGAGGACTCATTCGACCAAGGCACATACTGGATTGACGATAAGAAGCAAGAAAAAATTACCGTTATTTGGAATATGGTTCAGGTAATTAAAATGCCAGTTATTGTATCTGCTGATATATAATAAGATACGCTAGGGTGGTGGAATTGGTATACACGACAGACTTAAAATCTGTTAGCCTGTAGGCTATGCGGGTTCGACTCCCGCCCCTAGCATTGTATTACTAGAGAAAGGAAGTTATGAATAACGATGAATACAAGCAGCAGTTCGACAAGCGTAATGATATTCAGGGATTGGTTTTAGATACACTAAATGAGTTAAGTAATCAAGTCCATAATTATCAGGACAACGACCATAATGGTATGATGGTTACATCGCTTGCTCAGTATCTTGCCTCTTATATTGAGGTTAGCAATTATTTGATTGAGGACTTGCTCAAAGAGGTTGCTATGGCAGAAGCGCATATTGCCGACCTAGAGCGAGACTTGCTTAGAGGCTAGAGGTAAGTTTACCTTAAACAAGTTTCCGTCCGACCCGTTTGCTACTATGTAGGAAATGGCAAGACCAAGGAAACCTGAAAAAGCCCTTAGCAAGTGGGGTGTATGGAAGCGTCAGCAGCGGGATAAACCTGCTAACGGTCTATGCCCTAAGTGTAAAAAGCGTTCTGCTACCGTTAAGCATCATGTAGATGGTAGCAAGCCGCGTCCGGCTGGACAAACAGTTTCGTGGTGCCGTGAGTGTCATACGGCCTATCATAACGCCCTGCGAAAGAAGGGACAATGAAAGCAATTAAAAATAAGAAGTATCGCTTTCATGCTCGTCCGGCAAAAGGGCCGGGTCGCAAAATGGGTAAAGTTACGAAACGCCGTAGGCTAGGCACCAACCGTCACCCTGTATGATGGCACAACGCTTAAACCCCGATGAGTTTAAACGGATTGGTCGGGAGGTAATGAGTAGTACACGCCCTAAACCTTATGGGCGTTTATCGGTTTCTATTACATTTAAAGATGGTATGCCTATGTATTTACAAGCAGGTGACCCTGTAAGCGGTGCTAATAAAGATGGTTATTTTGATGGTTTCTTCGACGGTTCAGTATCTTACGACGGAGTTAAAGGGTGGGCTTTACAGATTGTAACCGAAGATAGACGAAAATTCTTAATGTATATCGGTGAAGTAAAGCAGTTCCGCATTTATGAGTAAGGCTAATCATCTTCTTCTACAATTTCAGCATCAGTAATTTCTATATCTAATTTTTCAGGGTTTTTCACTAAGCCCATCTCAGCAAGTTTAGCAATAATTTTTTCAGCATCTTTAGATTCTGTTCGTTGCGTTGGTTTACCCCTAAGCAGTTGAGTTTTCTCAATTGCTGGATTAATAACAGACGATAAATTTTTAGCAGTAACGGAAAGGTCTTTTGTATCTAAATCACCTAAATTGTGTGAAAGAGTATTTATTACCTCTTTTTGTAAGTCCGTTGCTTGTAGGGCTATATCAGTTAGTTCACCTGACAATTTATTGGAAATCTGAGTATCTAATTCCTGCTGTATCGCAGCATATTTATTGGCAAACTGAACCGTTGCCCAACGCTTTAAAGTATTAGAATGTACAGAAAGTTGATATTCTTTGTCAAGAATAGTAGAAACCTTGGAGTAACTAGTGCCGTGATAAGCAAGCATACGCAAGGCAAGTTCTACATCTTCGATAGAAAAGTCTCTAAGAGTAGTGCCAACTTCTGTCTGAGCATTGGCTTTTAGTGATGGTAATTTCTTGTCGGTCATAAGGAGAAAAATTGGATACTAGCATAGCAGAAAGCGCAGATAAAGGTGTGGAAGAAGCATTTATAGCCGCACTATTCCATGACCCCAATAAACTAGGGGCTGTCCTACAAGACTTTAAACTTAAACCAGATACTTTTTTCTACGATAGCACCAGAAAAATTTATCATCGTATGCTTGCCCTATATGAACAAGGGACACCTGCTACACTAGACCTTGTATGTTCTGACCTACCATCTGAGGTAGCGGATTACGCTAGAACATTAAACGCTGCTAAGAAAGAGTCTGGTGCGATAAAGCACTTTGCTAAGCGTTTAATCGAATTAGAGAAATGGCGCGTAAGGGGTCGTGCTTCGCTAGAGGCAATAGAAGCCGTAAAAGTTAGAGACTTTGAGCGATATGTAAAGGCTCGTTCGCTTGACCAAGATACCGCTACGAGTAATGACTCTTATTACGACGCGAAACGCCTAGCAGAAGAATTTAAGGAGTATCTGAAAGGCGACCAAGCAGAAGTATTTAAGTTACCATTTAACAAACTCAATAAAGTTTTAGGTGGAGGATTTCGTCGCCAGCAAATGACCATTGTTGGAGGTTGGACTAGTCACGGTAAAAGCGTAGTCGTAGACCAATTCTTACAGGCATTTTCAGACCAAGGTTTAAGGACTCATCTTTATATGAATGAAATGAGTCATCAAGAAAGAGTTGTAAGGGTAGTCGCCCGAAAGACGGGTATTCCTACTCATAAGATTATGGCATCTAATCTTACCTTAGAGGAACAGGCTAGCATTGATAAGACTCTTAAAGATGGTTTGCCTTTTTCGATAACGCCTTGTGCTGGTTGGAGCATAGAAGAACTATCTTACGATATTCGCAATAGAGAGTTTGATGTGGTAGCCGTAGATGTTCTTCATCTGTTCGATTATGAATCAGAATTAGAGTTAGCAAGAATTAGTAGGCTATTAAATCGTGTTGCTAAAACCGCTAACTGTCATGTAATTGCGACGGTTCATCTCAACGAGGGTAGAGTAAATGATATTACTAGACCACGCCCTGTAACAAGAGATATTAGAGGGTCGGGTATGTTAAAAAATGACGCGGATAATGTGATGTTCGTGTATAGAGAGCAAGACCCGACCAGCGGCGACCCGCAACCTTCTAGCACCCTCTACCTCGCTAAGGCCCGTAGCGGTATGCTAGGAAAGGCAGACGCGATGTTTAATAACAAGCACCTGCGGTTCGAAGAAGTAACAAGTTGACTTACCGCCGCGCCATATGCTACAATGGTTCTAGTCCCGTAAAACGGGCTGCGTTGTTCATTAGTATCCTCCTAGGGATTGGCGGGGTTGGCAAGTCTTATCACTTGTCGCCCCGCTTTTCCTTTTCTTGGATTTATTCCGTCCGGGGAGTGTGATAACATTGTTTATAGTAAACAATCTGTATACACATAAAAGGGGGTGAAAATTGACACCACTAGAAGAAGTAGAAGGAAAACTTAAAGGTGAGTTAGAAGGCGCAAGTCCTCATACAATATGGGTTCGTAAAGACCTGTGGGAAGCCGTTAAGTTAAAGAAGTTAAGAGATAGGCGTAGCCTTCGCTCAATCGTGGAGGAGGCGCTTTATAAGTTCCTAGAAAACGAAAACGCGAAAATAGATATAAAGGAGTATAATGAAAGATTTTAATGAATTTATTAATGAGTGCCGTAGGCCGTTTCCTGCTGATGTAGTTCTTAGCAGGGTACAAGTAACGACCGCTAACTCGGCGCTAGTAGTTTACTATATTGATGCTCGCCATGTTTCTGAACGGCTTAATCATTTAGTGCCGGGTTATTGGTCGGATAGTTATACGCCCATCACCCTAGGTGACCAGCATGGTATCCAATGTACCTTGCTTACCACTATTAATGATAGTCTGTTTAGAGTGTGTGATATTGGCACTAAACAAGCCAATGATGATATGGGTGGTCTGAAAGCCATGTACTCAGATGCGTTTAAACGAGCCGCAGTTAAGTTCGGTATAGGTGTGAGTCTATACGCGCAGCCTACGACTTGGGTTCCAGAGTCAAAAGGTGATACTCAATATCTTAAAAAGAATAAGGCAGGTAAGCCTGCGTATCTCACACCAGAAGCAGAAGAAGCACTTAATACTAAGTATAAGAAATGGTTAGAAGATGAGGGCATTAAGAAATTTGGCCCCGTAGTGGAGGTAGCATAATGGAAAATGACATTATACTAGGAGTATTTATACTGTCATTTATTTTACTGTCAATCGCAATAGGAGCAAACAGCAAATGAACATAAAGCAAGATGAAATTACTCATGTAATTGATGAAGGCGCTGACCGTTGTTATGAGTATGACGGTCAGAAATATCCATCGGTTACGACTATTATAGGTAGCGTTCTTGATAAGCCTGCTATCACGCCTTGGGCTTACAAGTCTGGTATCGAAGGCGCGTTGTATGTGCTACAGCAAGAAGCAACCGCCGCTAAGAAACTCAATGATATTCAGGACTATGTACTAAATACTACTCCTGACTTACTAGCCAATGAGATAAAAACATACGGCAAGGATATTGAGTCTAAGAAAAATGATGGTGGTAATCGTGGGCTTATTGTTCACGAATGGGTAGAAGCGGTTGCTAATAACAAGCCTGAGCCTAATGTGCCACCAGAGCAAGAACCGTTTATCAATTCTATCTATGCGTGGCTAGAGGATTATGAGCCGGTATTTTTAGAGTCCGAACAAAAGATAGTTCACCCCGGTATAGGTTATGCTGGTACTTTTGATGCTTTAGCAGTTATCTCAAAGCACCCGCCGCGTAAGCGTCATACTGACCTTACGGGTAAGACTTGCCTGATTGACTTTAAGACGAATAATCAAGGCACAGTTTATGCCGACCAGCATTTGCCGCAGGTAGAAGCATATGCCGAAGCCTACACTAATGCTATGGGCGGTAGTCCTATTGACGAGCGAGTAGTCGTAGGCATTGGGCCTGCTAAGGATAATAAGCCTAAGTATCAAACGACCGTATCGTATGCTAACTTTCAGATATTCGCACCATTGGTCGAATATTATAAGCAGCGTGAGTTGGTTCGTGCGGCTAATCCAAATGGAAGGAAAAAGAAGTGAGTTTATTAGATAATCCGTCAGCCTGTGTTAATGAGTTAGAGCGTATTAACACAGAGTTGGCAAAAATATGGCAGCCTTGGGCTAAGGCCACTAAGGACGCAGTAGTGCTTAAAGCAGACTTAGAGTTGGCTAGGGCTAGGGCCGCAGAGGAACACGCCGATAAGTTGAGTAATATATCTTCTGTATCCGAAAGGACACAAAAGATTGACTTGCTTATTGAGAAAGAGGATATGTTAGTTAGTCGGTTGGCTGTGGCTAAAGCACAGGTAGAAGCGTTTGACCGTATCTTTAAGGTCTACGATGTTACCCGTTCCAATGTTCAGTCTGCTATCAAATTACACGAAAGGCTAGGCTAATGGCAGTTAATAATATCAACCATGTAGTAATTACAGGCAATCTTACCCGTGAGCCTGAGTTAAGAGAAACAGGCACAGGCAAAAGCGTATGTGAGATGCGGGTTGCCGTGAACAGTTCGTTTAAACAGGGCGACAAGTGGGAGTCCAAGCCTAACTATTTCCAAGTAAATACATGGGCAGGACTCGCTGACAATTGCGCGAAGTATCTAGAGAAGGGTTCTGGTGTCGCAGTTAGCGGTCGCTTAGAATGGCAGAAATGGGAGTCTAAGGACGGGGGCATTAATAGCCGCGTAGTTATCGTGGCAGATTCCGTTCAGTTCTTAGGACGGGCCAATGCTACGCAAAAGCCAGATATGGAAGCATTAAAGGCAGAAGCGGCAGACCCACCTAGTATTCCTAGCGATGACGAGGATATTCCATTTTGACCTACTTAGCGACACAAATATCAGTCGGTAAGCGCGACGATAATACATCATACATTACATTCTATTGTTCTGATTCTACTAACCCTAACAGTAAAGAAACAAAAGTAGTAGATATTAAAACAGAACAACTAGATAACCTTGTTAAAACAATCCAAAAGTACCAAGGCAAATAAATGCGGCAATTGCGGCATACTACTTTCCATTCCGTTTTTTAGACGGTCGGGAAGTAGTTACCGCTATTGTAGTTGGGAGTGCGCTGGTGGCAAGAGATTGGACAGCAGCAAAGCAAAAAGTAAAAGATGAGGGAATGTGTCGGGCTTGCGCTGACACACAGATACTAGACCCTGCCCATATTATCGCCCGTTCATTAGGTGGTGATATGGAAGCAGATAACATCATTACTTTATGCCGTAGTTGCCATAGCGCATACGATTCTCATATCTTGGATATTTTACCTATTCTATCTAGAGCAGAAGAAGTACACGCAGTCAATCTAGTAGGAATAGCCAGAGCATATAGAATTATCACAGGAGATAAAAATGAAAGAAACTTTAAGGTTGGAAGTTCCCGGTGAACCAATATCGGGTAGCCAGTTAAAGTTTAACAGAAGTTCAGGTACGGCGTATAGGCCAAAGGCACATAGCCAGCGCGTATTTACAATACACGAATACGCAGCCAACGCAGTACCAGAAGAAGAAAGACCGTATTTTGGTAACGGTATTATGGTATGGATTTCAGTAGAGTTTTATTTTCCTTACCGTAAATCTGACTATCGCACAGGCAAATATTCTGATGTGCTTAAAGATAGTGCGCCAGAATTCGTCATAGGTAATAAAGACCTTGACAACTTACTGAAACCTTTAAAAGATGGGCTTAAAGGTGTTGCGATTAGCGATGATAAGCAAATCGTAATGTATACAGGAATTGTTAAGAAATACTCACAATCGCCCAAAACTGTCGTACAGATAGGACAAATCAATGGATAAAACAGTAATTGTATTAACGCTACAAGTCAATACAGATGATACCCAACAATTAGAAGAAGTAGTAAATAATTTTCGTGCCGCTATGGGCGAACACTACACAGAGGTAGAGGTGCTAGACCAAATCGTTAGTTCATATTCAGAGTTTACCTCACGGTTAAGAGAAGCCGACGATATATTGCGGCAATTAGAAATCTACGCCACACTAAAAGACACAGATAACTAAGAAAGGAAATAATGAGCAATATAGATGTACCAAATAATTTAATTAAGCCAAAAGTTCCATTGGTAGGCGAAGATGGTAATGCGTTCGCTATTATGAGTCGCGTATCGCAGGGACTAAGGCAAGTAGGTAATGACGAAGAAGTAGTAGAGTCATACATGAAACAAGCGACTAGTGGAGACTATGACCACCTGCTTGCGGTGAGTATGGCCTATATTGAGTTCCCTTCTGATGAAGATACGGAATTTGCGGCCATTTAAACAGTCCGTAGGCGTGGCAGTTCCCTGAGCGGCGTTCTAACGGCTTCCGGCAGTTTCGGCGGGGTTACCCTTCGGGACTTGTTCGGAGGTCGTTAGGAGCCGTTACAGGGGCCAAGTTTTAATCCCATAGCCCTTGTAACTCAATGGTAGAGTAGGGGACTTTTAATCCCAAGGTTGTAGGTTCGAATCCTACCAAGGGCATTAATCGTTTTCAGCGTGTGTGAAGTAAAGATAAAAAAGTATTTCATACAACCAAACCTTAGAGCCTAAGGCAGCAGCGTTATCTAAGGTTTTCTGTAAGTAAGTCATTTGCGCCACGACAAAGAACATATGCCCTAACAGCGTGAGCGCCAGCCTCAGCAATTAATAATTTTATATTCTGACTTACATCGCTATTAAGTCTATGTTCATTCTCATACCAATTTATCTGTTCGACCCATAGCGTACCCCAACCAGCAATATCTAATGCTTCTTCCATAACTTCTCTTGCTAATGGTTTATGGAAAAAAGTATTGCGGCCATACTCTTGTTCACCTTTGCCAAGCCGTTCCATAACAGAGCGACTAAATTCTTCATAACCAGAGTAACCAGCAAGTTTAAGAACCTGCTCCAAAAAATCCCATTCGAACTGATTACTACGCTCGCTCATGGTCTATCCAAATCAAGCATAGAAACATCAGTAAGCCCATACCTAGGGTGAAAAGTAAGTAACAGTTGTTGTGGTGGCCTACCACCTCCAAATGACTTAAGACTAAACTCGTCTACACCTTTAACCGAACCATTCACGGCAATCTGGCCCGCGTCCGACTGGACTAACGCCGCGCTATGAAAATGCCCACACACAAACATATCTACAGATTTGCGTTGTGAAGTGTATGCGGCTTGTAAAGCATTAACTCTACGCATAATTCCGCCCCAAGGAACACCGGGCATAGTGCTACGCACATTATCTCCGTGAAAACTTAATATCCTAAACCGATTAGCAACCATAGTTAAATTCTGTGATGCTTTTGGTATATCAAAAGTAATATTCTTGCGATGTTTTAAAATAAGACGACTAATGTTATATGCCGTCCAATCTGCGTTATCATAGCCCTGTTTAAACCAAGGCTTCTTATGCGCCCTAGGGTGATTCCCTACTATTCCCGCAAAGTGTATCTCAGGGAAATACTCATGGAGAGAGTCTACAAAATGCGCGTTATCTACTCCAAACTGTACGGTTGCTTCTGCTAGTGGCATCTCATTAGTTGCCTCTAACTCCGCGTGGATATTCCCACTTAGCATATCCCCAAGACCAAGAATGTTAAGTTTCTTAATTTTGTAAGGTCGGTTTTCTTGATATGAAAGAATAGACTCTTTAATGTTGTCCATTCTTTTTAGCATTATATCCCAATCGTAAGTATTGATATTATTTGTTTCCTCAGCACTTACAATTTCTCCCGCGTGGGTATCTGACCAAAGCAGAACAAACTCATGTTCTTCTTTTTTCGACTTACGATACGGAGCGGGTTTATATTGAGGTTTTACTCTCTCAGTAGCATCTACAACAGCCTGCGTAATACGCTCGTCCATAACAGCAGACTTGCGTTCTTTTCTGTGGGCAGCCTCTAGTTCCTTGACTCTTTCCTTAAGTATCTCTGTTTCTGATACTTCTTCATCAAGGTTTGTAGGCTTAATATTTTTTTTGACCTTAGTTACATCTATATCTAGTCTTTCTAAGTAACTACTTAAGGTCGTTCGTGGAACACCAATTTTTTTAGCATAACCCGATATGCCGAAAGCCTCAACACCTTTAATTACTTCTTTATCACTAGGCCAATTATATTTATTTTTACCCACGATTTCTCCTGTTATAGATTACAAGTACTGAATAGATAACAGCAGTAACCACTAGCCAAGTGACTAGCGGCCCTGCTATATCTAGAGAAAACATTATCCCTGCGAGTTAGGAACCAGATAGACTAACGCTGCGGTAGCAACGGCAATAATAGCCTCAGGAACCTTGCTATCTACCTCTACGCCAAAAGCAACGGCGATAGCAACGGCAGCGCCTACTACGGCAACAACCGCTTTACGATACACAGCCAACCTATTCATCTTATCTCCTTACTTTTTAAGAAACAATGCTGCTTCGTCTGCTCGTCGTCTGATAAGCCCCGGAAGTTTTTTACCTCCGGCATAAACCCACCTACCAAACTCATTGGCAACCTTAGCAGAAGGCTCCCCGGAATTAAGATACCGTAGTAAAGTGCTGTCAGTAAACGCCCCTACGCCAACATTAAAAACAAATGAAGTAAGCGCCGATAGTTGGTTTGCCGTAAGAGGAACCTTGACTAGCCTTCTCACAGCCGCGTCAGCGCCCGCTAAATCTTTTCGCAATATCTGATAGCCTTGAGTCCTAGTAATCCTTCCCCATTCCTGCCTATCAGCCTTTGTAACTGGCCTAAGCCCAAGCAGATGACCAAAGCCAATCGTAGCGAATCCTGCGGGGTCATTATAAGGCGTAGCAAAAAATCCTTCGTATCCAGCAACAAATTTTAAAGTCTGAATACTAATACCTTTTGGTGTACGCTTTCTAAGGCTTTTAAGTTTATCACGCAGTTTAGCAATTCTGCGCTTTAACAAGCGTATTTCTATTTGTATTGCTTTTTTCACCAAGAGTTCCATCTAGCACGATAACCGCGAGAGTCTAAATGAACGCTACCACTAGGATAACTACCGACTCCACCTCTGCCATAAACTTTTTCAGCAACCGCTAAAAATTTATTCCGGCCAAAGCGAGTAACAGTTTCTACTGAAAAATCAGTAGCGTCAGCATAAACATGACGGCTAGCAGTTGCCCCACCAATCTGTCTATTATAAGACGATGTACGATAATAAGAAATGCCGCCAATAGGTCTGTCACCTAACTTATGACGAACTAACTCTAAATTAAATGCTTGCCGTTGAGCGTTCTTGCGTAACCTATATGGCACAGGCGTACCGTCACTACACGCCCACTCAGCGCGAGTAAAATTAGGGCTTACATATCCACGCGACCAACAAAACTTTTTAAACTTGCGTGAATGACGCGCCCGAAAACTGTAAGGGTGTTTCCAGTATTTACGCCAACGATGGTTGTTGGCAAGTCTGCTTTTAGGAAATTTAGCCATATCTACCTCACTAAGTAAGAAATTAATTCTACTGTCATTACAAGTATAGCAAATTGGAATGAAGTCCAAGCCAACATGTAAACCCTGCTGCTCATTATTTCTGAATTAGCGCCACAATCAAAGCAACAGCCGATGTACTCATAGTAAAAGCAAAAGCCATTATAGTCCAAGTTATTTTTGTAACGCTAGAATTAATGCCTTCTAAATCTTTTTCTATGTTGTCAATTCGTTCGTTTACAGCGCGTAATTCTCTAACATCTGCTTCTAATGTGTTAACTCTAAACGCAATTGTTTCATGGTGTTCGTTTGTCATAGTGCTATATGAACATGGTCGGAGTGACCGCCGATGCTCCCTTTCACCTTTTTACCGTTTTTCCAATAGTAACCAATTGGGTCATAAAATAATTCAGTAGGTTTGTATCTACTAGCCCAATTAAAAAATGCTCGCATTTGTTTAGCACTTCCCGCCACATCTACACCTCGGCCCGAATAATGATAAGAACCGGGAACATGACTACCGCCAGTAGTAGATGTAATAATAACGCCAAATTTATCTGCGCCTTGTTTTGCTATTTGTAAAGCCGCTCCTTTTTTACGAGCAACCTTTACAGACGATACTTTACCAGTTTTTTGATTGCTCACTTGTTTAAGGGCAAAAGGGTTAATATTAGTATCAAAAATACTGTTATCTGTATCACTAAGATTAAGTGAGTTTACAAATGCCAATAATTTTTCTCCACTTAAATCTCTAGATATAATTCGATTGTTACGAACACCAGCCTTAGCACTAACTACCGTTGCTCCACCAGTAGTACTACCTGCTGAACCGCCGCTAACAATACCCCCGCTCGTAGGAGCGCCATTCCATTTAGCGCCAAGATGAATATGATAACCACTACCATGTAGTTTAGTTATTAACTCAATATCATATCCTTTAACTGTACCAGACCAATTATCACCTAACTCTAAGTCACTAACCTTGGCTCCCTTTTTGCGAAGATTATTGACAATCTTATTAAGTGTTTGCTGGTTATATCCTAGGCCCGCTTCTCCTTCACTAGCGTTACCACCAGCACTTCCAATGTCCTGAGCATAGGCACCTGCTACTGAATGATACCCCGTAGGGCTGTGTCCGGCTTCCTTATCGCCTTTGACCTTCTGCCCTAACAATTGACTTACCATAGCCCTAGAACCGTCATATGGGCCTTTGAGTTTAAGAGAGTCTCTGCTAGCGCCAGCAACCTTAGCAACATCTAAGCCACTACGACTTAGATTTTTCTTTTGTTCTAATAAAGTTTTCTTTGCTTGGCGTAGTTTTTTAGTATTTTTATTTTTAACTCCAACCTGACTATAAGTACCTTGTAAAGTTCCACCATAACCAGATGATGCCCAACCACTATTAACGATTGCGTTTATTTGTGCGGCATCTGATTGGCCGCGAGTATTTACAATGTTCTTAATACCAGCAGATGCGCCAAATTTTTTACCTTTAAAAAACTGTGCGGTAAGTTTACCAGCGGTGCGTGGATTAGACCAACCTTTATCTCCTGTAATGCTAGGGTCAGGGCCACTATCAAAGTATCCAATATTAAGCCAGTTATGATTACCTTCTGCTTCTCTTTGAGTAGCAGCACTACCGCTTTGTTCGGCTAAAACTTGTGCGGCAATAACGCGAGGTGATAAACCTGTCTCTTTAGCAACTGTATTAATAAATATTTTTTGACCTTCCGTAAGCGGGCCTGTCACAGTTTTGCCAAACTTTGAGACTACTCGTTGAGCCTGTTTAAACGCGCCAATCTGTTTAGCGGCCTGACGCTTTAATCTAACCACTTCTGGTGGTGCGCCCTTGGTAACAGCACCTAATCGTCCAGACTCAATATTTTGAGCATCGCGTGTAGAACCTTTATAAGTACCAACATATTTGTAAGTACCACGACCAGACCGTTGTTTACGGCGAGTAGTGCTAGCGCGACCACCGCCAAAAGCGCCACCCTTACCATAGCCAAGTTGTTTTCTACTAAGTGCCATTATCTATAATTATCAAAAGGGTCGTCTTTTTGCTTGCTTTTTTTGTTTTGCTCAGGGTCTATATAGCGCCACTCTCTGCCGCTTACACGCTTTTTAGTTTGACCAAGTAAATTACTGCTGCCCAAAGCCCTGCTTGTATAACTGCTTATACCTCTATTTTTTTCAGGCTTAGTAGTTGGCTTGTAAGGAATTCCTCTAAATGGGTTAAAGAATCTAGCACCAAGTCCTTGACGATTTGATGGATTAATTAAATCCCATGACTTACCAAAATATTTTTCCCAAATAACAATTTCGCCCGGAGTGTTCTGTGGCCCATAAAAACGATAATCTCTGCGTGGCGACCAAGGAGTAGAAGTAGTAGAAGGCCGACCACCTAATTGTAGCGAATGAATATAACTCATTGGATAAAAATAGGTTTCCATTAAACCGTAAAGAGCCAAACCAACTCTTTCATTGTCACTTAATTTTTCACCATTAGGTTTACGCATTACACTACCTGTCCAATCAATACCACTTGCCGCTACATTAAATAAACTGTTCCACCAAGGAAAAACAAAATTTGCTAAATCTCCTAAATCGTAATAAGGGCCAAAGGAAGTATAGTTAGAAGTTCTTAAGTAAACTTCTTGACGCTCACCAGAAATAGGGTCTATTTCATATTGCTTGCCCGGAATTAATTTATCAGGTAAAGCCGAAGCAGGGATAGCGCCAAGTAAATAATTAGGGACAACATTATTGCCAAATACAGACAAACCAAATGAACGGCGTTCTTCTTCTGTTAATCCTGCCATGCCTGCTACAAATGCTGATTTAACAGGATAGTTATATGGAAGCGTAACAAGCCAAGTAGCAGAAGCGCGTAACCATAAGCCGAAAGGCACAACAGTCCTAACAAGCCCGCGTAACCTTGGACTCATATTTGTATAATCACCTAATACTTTATTTGTAGACTTAGCAACCTGTTTTAATAGATTTTCGTCCATTAAATTAAAAGCAAGTTTTTCGATTGCTTCATTAGTCAGTCGGGCATGTTTAAACCAACTAGTTCCAAGGTCAGTTAACTGTTGACGACCATATTTACCAAGGGTAGCAAATCTTACTCGTTCTTCTATAAACTCTCCAAATCTAAATCCAAACTCAGCAGCATCTTTATATCTGCGAAATAACTGCTGGTCAGGTCTAATCTGGTATAAAATCTTTTCACTAGCATCTAACATACGACGCTCATAAGGTTGTAATTTAGCGGATGAACCAAATCGTTTTGGCCTAGGAGAACTTAACGCCCCAATCGGCTTATTTTCTTGGAAAAACCCACCATCTTTCCTACTACCACGAACCAATGAAGATTTAGCACTAATTAAGTGTCCACCTCCCATTTCGATTAATACTGCGTCGTAAACCTCAGGGTAGTTTTCTTTAAGATATTTTCTTAACTTTAAACCAGTTGCGTAATCAATTGGATTTACACCATCAAATAACATACGCAAAGCCATATCTACCATATTACCTGTATGCCAAGCAATTGAGAATGGCAACACCGAGGCTTTAAATTCACGGGTTAAAGTGTTAAAAAACCTACCCCCACCATTTTCAGCAATAAAACTATCTACTTTTGCGTGAGAACGAAGTCGGTTTGCGACGGCCTTAGGTATTAATCCAACACGCACACCATAAGTTGCTTCGCTGTTACTGTTTTTAAAATCTTTTAACGCTTTCATGCGCGACTGTTGGAGTCCTAAATAATCTACATTTGCGGCATCAGTTCTTAGGTATTCATTTAAGTCTGTAATAATTGGGCTTGTATGGTCAAGGTCACTCGCTTTGTTAATAGTTTCGCCTAGTTTAATTGCGTCACTTGTAACATCTACGGCCCACAGTTCCATCTCTACAGGGAAACGACCGGGATTATCTCGGTAAAATTTTTCTGCTTCTGCGGCAGTTTTAAAAAGTTTGCCGTTAGTATCGCCGACAAGAGTTCTCTGTAAAATAAATTCTTCTATTTTCTGTTTGTTAAGATTAAGTTTAACGCTAATAGCACTTCGTTTTACATTCTCAAAACTTAAATCGTGACCAAAGCGAGCAATTAAATCTCCGGCAGTAGAAGCGTTATATGTTTTACCAAGAGAGTTTAATGTAGCCGCGTGAGTTGTATTGCTGTCTGGTAATACTGTTGGTAGCGAAGAAAAGAAAATAGGGTCATTCTCAAAACCATTAGCCCGCATGTGTGCGCGTATATCTTCTGGTGTTAAGAAATTTCTTTCGCCCATTTCACCCGTCGCGCTTTTAGCAGATTTTTTATCTATATAAAAACGAATCTGACCATTCTTAGCCTTAATAGATTTAGCGCCCATAACACGAACGGCATAAGGAACTAACGGAGCAAAATCACGCTGTTGAGGTAATAACAATCCCTGTCTTACAAGGGCGTCCTCTAGTGGATTAATTACATCACCTAACTTATTAACTGCTTCCCACATTTTAGGGTCAGTTAATATCTCAGGTTTTTCTAGTAATTTCTCAAACAATTTTTGTGTTTCGCCAGCAGCACGATAAAATGGACTACTTTGATTGTAAGATTCTTTTTTAAGCCAATTCTTACGCCATTTTTTTACATCAGCAAGTGCTTTTTCTAAATTAGCAACTACTTGGGCTGGCCCGCCAAACTCACCAGAAGCAAGTGGTCTAAGTGCTAAATGAGCATCTTTACCTAGCCCTCCCCTAGCAGGTGATTTTGTAAGGTCATTGGCAATATCGTTAATTGCCGACTCAATTTTAGACACTTCTGCTCTATTGGTTAAGTTTAGCCTAGCCCAAGTATGGTCTATTAAATCCCTGTATAATGCGTTAGCATTATTCTCAACTTCTAGTTGATGAGCAAGTAACTTCTTTTCTTCTTGTTTTGTAAGCGAAATACCGTCATCAGCCTTTGCTTGGATAGCCTTAATTTTGGCTAAACTGCGGTTATCAACAAACTTTTGTGCTTGTGCGGTTATAATGTTAGGTGATAGCCTTCTATTAATTAATTGAGGACTATCATCAAAAACTAGTGGTAAAGGACGGCGTAATTGCGAGCCAACATGACCAATTCTCATTAAGTTTCTACTAGTAGTGCTTTTTGCTTGATTAAGTTGGTCTTTTAATTCTTCTGGATTTCGCGTAGCGTTATAGCCGCGTTCAGGTTTTTTATTACTAATTGTACCGTCAGCAAGCCTATAATTACCATCTGGTAATTTTGTATAATCAACACGCGCAAACCTTCCAGCACCTCTTGCCGCTGTGCCAATGCCTCTACCTACCGCACCATAAACACCACCAATCATTAATAACGCATCTAATGGTCGTTCTTTAGCAGATTTTTTTGCTTCGTCCCACCTACCTTGGAAAGCCAAAAAAACAGCATCGTGATTTACCATATAATCCCAAAACGCCGAAACACGGTCAGTGTCTTGGTTTAAAACAACATCTCCTACCATCTTGCCTGTCTCTACCAAGGCATACGGCACAGATGATGCTAAATCCTTAGCGTTTATTAAAAAGTTATTAGTAATTTCTCCGCCAGTAACCACTTCGTCTACAGAAGCACTAGTAATTACGCCAGATACGCCAAGTCTTAAAGGCCACTTGTAGCGAGCACCAAGACGCTTAAGACTTGTTTGACTTAATGCCCCCGCCTCATCTAGCATGTAACGAGTATTTTTTAAAGGAGCCTGTAAGCCTCTACGAGCAAACTGTTCTTCTTTAAGTAATTGTGTTGCTAAATCTTCGCGTAAACGATTTAACTTACGACTCATAGCGCCAGCAGCGCGTGGATTTTCGCTAACACGCCTTGCGACTTCATCTTGGTATTTAGCAAGTTCATCTATTTTATTGGCAAGTTCATCAGAAATATTTCCCATTTTACCTGCGCGTTGAGCATCTATAGCAGCGTCAGCAGCAGTCTTTATATCGTCGGTAGCAGCAGACCGAATAATCTCATCTGCGACCTTTTCATTTTTAGCAGCGGCTTGACCAGTAGCCTTAGGAGTAATCTTATCTGGGTCTACAATTTTATTTGTTTTACCAACCTCAGACTTAACTTTTCCGCCACGACGACCAGATAAACCAGATTTTGCCAAACCTTCTCGAATTGCTAGTCTTTCAGACCTATTCTTAACGCCTCTAGCGGTGGCCTTACTTACCGCCCTTACTCCACGACCCAATGCCCTTGCTCCTGTAAGTTTTAATGCTAATTTACCTCCTGCTTTAAGAGGTGTTTTAAAAACTCCACCAAGAGAAACTAAATCAATAGCAATAAGCCCAGTTTGTGCGGGCGATGATAAAAATTGTTCAGCAAAATTTAATCCATAACTTTTTGCCGCTTCTTCATAACCTATTAATTCATTAGTAGTTTTATTTAATTTTGTAACAAGTGGGTGAACTTTGTTAGTCCTCATGCCACCGCCAATGCTGTCATTAAGTGCTTTAGAGGCAGCCATTAATACTGTAGGTGGAGACGGGTGTTTATTTACCTTAATTAATCCATAGGCATCTATAAGGTCGCGCTTTGTTTTCCCATCAGAAACCTTAATGGCAGTCTCAAAGAAATCTCTAAGTTCTTGGTCAAGCCGCTTGCGGTAGGTAACAACCGTCTTAGAAAGGTTTAAACGGGCTTCGTCTTTTAGGCGTTCTTCGCGTTTTTTTTCTAACCTAGGTTTATTGGTATTACTACGCCATTTAGCCTCTTTCTCAAAACGGTCAATTTTTTCAGAAAGTCTTTTTTGTTTTTCAGGGTTAGTCCTAGGAACATCTACTAAACGACGAGAAAATTTAGTAACTCTACCGCGAGCGCGACGAGTAAGTAGTCGTTCTAATTCAGCCCTATCCTCAGCCCTTCTAGCCCGAATATAAGTAAGCCGAGCATTTTTATTCTTAACAATTTCTTCGGGAACATTTTGAGCAGAACTAAATATACCTGCCTCAAAATAGTCTGTTAACTCTTTGTCTGTTATAACATTTTTTTTGCGTTCTTCTTCTTTTTTAATAAGTTTGTCATAAGACTTTACGCTATCTTCTAAACGAGTAATTTCAGCATCTCGTATTTTGTAAGTTTTAATATCTTTAGCAAACTTGGCCCTATAACTTAACTGTTGTGGCGTAGTAGTTGGGCCTAAAATAGCGCGTAAATTTTTACCACGACCTACTAATGTTTTTTCTTTTTTATAACGCTGTATTTCTTTGCGTTCTGTTTTTTCTGTATCTATTCCGTAGCGAGCCTCATAGCCTCTGCTACTAATTGGGGCAGGGCTACTTTTACCACTTACTAAATCACGCTGACGCTTTAATTGCGTTGCTTTATAAATTGATTTAGCAGACCTACGCTGTCTCTTGGCTTTTGATACACCTTTAGCAGCGTCTTTACCAGAACCTTTGTAAGTTCCTACATAACTATATGCGCCCTTACCTGAGCGTTCTTTTCTGCGTTGAGTGCTAAGACGACCGTCACCAAAAGCACCGCCCTTGCCATAGCCTAATGCTTTTCTTGATTTCTTCTGTTTGCGATTAGTTTTTTTACCTAACCGCTTACCATAAGTCGGCCCCGGCATAATTAACTACGGCGACCAGAGGCAGGGCCAAATGCTCCACCTTTACCATAGCCCCGTTTTTTATTGTATTTACGAAGCCAAGTGCTATAAGCCTTATTAGCCGCACCCCACGAAAAACTGTACTTTTTAATTAAGCCGTCAATAATAAGACGCTTGCTTTTTGACGAGGCAGCCTTTTGAGCATTTTTACCACCATAGCCAAAGTCTCCGCGAATATGGCTAAAGGCTTCACGCCAACGGTCAGTATCTTTTTTCTGCCCATAAAGTGCCTGAATTTCAGCGTTGCGGTCAGCAGCATATTCTTTAGCACTACTGTATCTGTCGGCAATATACATTTGCGCTGAGTTGTTTTCATCTTGCTGGGCATTACGCATTTTTTGTAATTTAACTTGAGTCTTGTTATACGCATTTTTAGACTTAAGTGCGCGTACTCCAAGATTAAATTCACGCTCCGCACCACGCGCCTGATAAAGATTCTTAATAAAGGCAGCAGCAGCCTCACCTTTAAGCCCTGCGCGTCTAGCCATAGCAGCAGCGATTTCATCGTTAAAAGCCGCAGTAGCCTTAGTAATATCACTCATACTTTGACGCTGAGTATTTACTAAGTTTTCACTTCCCCTAGTTTGATTTGACGCGGCAAGTGCTTGCTGTAAACCTTGCCAATTAGTGTTTTGAGCGGTGTTAGAACCTTGGATAGCCTGTGCTTCACGGGCTTGTCTAGACTGTTGTTCAGCAACCATAGCCTGTAATTCGTCCCTAGCACCAGAGTCTTGTCTTAACTGCGCATTAGCGTTTTGTGCTGCTTGCTGTACCGCATTAGCGGCTTGCTGAGTCATAGATGCTGTTTGCTGTTGAGAACGCTGTGCTAACTCTTGTTGACGCGCAGCGTTAGCCGCTTCTGCTTCCGCAAGGCTACGATAGTATGAACTAATATTACCTGTAGCCTGAGTGCCTAAAGCGCCAAGACTAGCGGTAGTATTTTGTTTTTGCGTATCTAAGGCACCTATTTGCTGATTAACCGCATTTACTTGAGGTTTGTATTCTAAATTAGTAATAGCCTTAACAAAACGGCGCAAAGTTTTACCCTGTAATTGGGTTAAAGGACTGTATACAGGATTTATTTTTTTCTTATTTTTTTTATCTTTTGCCATTACTTTTTACCTTTACCTTTGCCCTTACCCTTGCCTTTGTTAGGTTTAGGTTTAGGAAATAGATTTTTTAATGCTTGATTCAGAAGTGTATCCCAATTTGGCCCTGTGTCTGCGGTATTAGTATTAGTAGTAGGTGTTTGATATGGGCTTGGTTGGTCTAATTCGGCTTGTGCTTTTCTATCAATCGCGGCTGCTAATGCGGCTGCTTCATCAATAGTATAGCCCTGTGCGAGCGCGTCCCTAATGGCTTGTCTAGATGCTTCTTCACGCTGATATGTTTGCTGTAAATCAGAACGCTGGTTAAAATAACCTTGTTCTAACTGTCCAAGATTTTCTTGCGATACAGAACTAAATAAATTACCGCTCTTAGACGATGCTATCTTAGTGGCTAATCTATCGCGTATTTGTTGCCTACCTAAATCTGAGTTAGCCTTCTCAAAATCAGTTTGAGCGTAAACCGACTGTAACCTAAGATTGTTTTCTTGTGTGTTGCGGTCAAAGTTTAAACGAATTACATCTCGCCAATACTGAGAGTCCCTAGGGTCAGGCTTACCTGTTTCTGGCATGTAAGAAGAAAATGGCTCATTTTGATTATTATTCGAACTATAATTATTATTAGGTGTTATTGATTGATTGTCTACACCACCAGAAGTACTAGACTGTGAGTTAGCATTATTAGTTACGCCTTGGTCAGAGTTAGGCGGTTGTGGGTCTTGATTAACAGAAAAAGTATTAGCCGCTATCCCTGTAGGGCTTGACCTGTTTTCTGCTATTTTTGCTGCTAGTTCTGCTTGGGAGTCGTTGTTAGTTGCCATTTTTCACCTAGGTTTTAATTATATAGTTTAGCACAAGAAACGGCTGAATGTTATTGTGTGCGTTTCCGCTACCAGCATTATCAATAGAAAGTGAACCAGTTAAAGAAGGTGCTGAATCACCAGTATTACCGCCTAATGTACCGCTAGGAGTAAATGAGTGGTTATGAGCAGAACCAGCACCAGAAGTACCAGATACAGCCCTATTTACACCAGTACCAGTTGCTAAGCGTCCCGCAGAACCAGTTACGGTTGTATTTGTAACGCTTTGGAACTGAGTAAGATAACTACCAGCGCCGTGTGTATGCGAAGATTCATCATCAGTCGTACCTGCTGTACCTGTAAATGTTAAACCAGTTGCGCCGTGATTATGACTTGCGACCGACAAAGTATTAGTAGTTCCGTGATTGTGGCTTGCTAATTCTGCGGTAGATAATGCGTGAGTTTCCGCACCTCCTGTAGCAGCAAGGGTTCTTGCTGTAAGGCCAGCACCAGTACCAGCACCTATAGGCACACGACCACAAAGGTCAGGAAGCATAAACGATGAACCAGAGCCACCATAAGTATAGCCTATAATAGCGTATAAATCAGCATAAGTTGTTGTAGATACACTAGACCCATCACATAACAAATAACCTGATGGAGCGGTAGTACCAGCATACTGTAACATAGCGCCTGTGGGAGCAGACGCACTAGGTCCAATTAGCGATACACCAGCAGGCCAAGTTCCAGATGCTTTTGGCCCAAATAATGTGCTAGTAGAAGTGTTAATATAAAAATCTCCATCTACTCCTGTCCCACTAGTAGGATTAGAAGTACCATTTAAAATTGTTTTACCATCAGTACCAGCAGGGCCAATAGCCCCCGTAGCCCCTGTTGCTCCCGTAGCGCCAGTAGCCCCTGTCGCTCCCGTTGCCCCCGTAGGTCCTGTAGGCCCAATTAGGCTAGTAGAAGAACCCCACGCACCTGCGGTCTTTGGCCCATAAATTGCGGTTGCCGATGTGTCAATATAAAAATCACCATCAGCACCTAAACCTGCGCTAGGCGCACCAGCACCATTTAAAACTGTATAACTACCACCAGAAGCAGCAATTAATTCATTAATTTTATCCCAAACTGTTTGGCTAAAATTATCGCTATCTAGCCGACCGTTTACTTCTATTAATAAAAGTTCACCAATTTGCTCAGGAGTATTAGGTGTTACTATTGCCATTAGTTTTATCTCTCAAAGTTTGCTTTCGTGCTTGTGCTTTTCTAGCCACAGATTTAACTGCTGATACAGATGTAGGTACAGGTTCACCCCACGCCCTAAACATAAGCGCAAAGCGTGTGGGTTCTCCATTCGGCTTTTTAAGAGGCGGTATATCGGAGCGACCAGCAAACCTAGTAGCCCAATTAGCCCATCGTTTTTTGTCAGCAAAACTCGCACTAGAATAGTTCCTTACACCGGGTTTTAAATTAGCACCTTCTTTACGCTTAAAATAAGCGCGTCCTTCTGCTGTCAATCCGCCTTTTGGGTCTTTAATTGGCACTATGCGGCCTCATAAGTACCAGTAATACTATAAGAATCACCAGTTGCCCAAGCCCAAGGGCTACCACTACCAATTGGATTACTACCAACATAAGAAATAAATTTATCTGCTCCACCACCTAAAGCACTAATTGTAGTTACAGCAGTACCAAATGAATAGGTTGCTGTACTAGCATCAGAAACCATCACATTACCAATAGGAGATAAATTAGGGTGATTTTGAGTTGTCGGAAGGGTCAATGACCAATTGCCATTACCAGCCGTAGTAGTAGAACCAAACGCTAATTGTATTCTAAAAAATACAGTTTTACCTAATTGGATATAATAACCAGTAAGAGTACCATTTCCTAGAGTTGGATTAGTGGAAAGAGCAGTCCAAGTTGGAGTATAAGAAGTCCACGCATCTGCTTTAATTTTAGCAGCAGTAATTGTATTATCAGAAATACCAGCAGTTACAACCGCGTTATCTGCGATTTTATCAGCAGTTACCGCATCATCAGCAATTTTGGCTGTAGTTACGGCGCTGTTATGTAACTCGTCTGTATTGACTGAGTTATTAGTCATTTTATCGTGATTAATAGAATCGTCGGCTATTTCAGTAGTGCCAACTACGCCTGCGCCAATTTCAGTTACGCCAGAACTGTTAATCGTTACATCACCAGTAACGGTTGTAGAAGTAACTATTCCAGAAGCATTAGCAATAAGCAACTGGCCTGCGGTGCCATTAGTTAATTTGCTTGGCGCAACAGAGTTATCTGCTAACTTAGAACCGGCAATATTTGCGGCATTTTTAATGTTAGCGTTATCAAGATTTCCGTTAATCTCATCACGAATAGTAGTCATACCATCACGAATATCTACATCTTCTGTAGAGTTTGGTTGACCTACTGTTGGTATTGAGGGGTTAATAGTTCCCACTTAATCTCTCCTTGTATCTAGTGCTAAAGTATATGAGTAAATTTGACAATCTTCGTTGTTGGTACTTTTAAACTGAACACTCCACACGCGACCTACTCCGGGGGTGTAATATCTGCGTTCGGTAATAGTTGCTGAATCTCCATAAGTCCCTGTGCCGCCAAAGTCTCCTGTACCGCCAAAAGTAGTACCTTCTGTTGCTACTTCCCAAAATGTAGTCTCTTGTGCTGATTCTGTAGTCGAAAAACTATTTTGTGTATAAACATCAAATTGACCTAATCCATCTACGCGAATTTCTCTAAGATTTTTGCGAAGATGAGGCATACCAAATGATAACCAAGGGCCATTCCAATAAGCAACATAATTATTATCAAAATCTTGGAATGTTGCGTTCTTAAACATTTCTGCGACTTTAGCGGTGCCATCTAATGCTCCATATAATATGTTGCTTCCACTAGGTTCTAATATGGCAAATTGCGTTACAGCCCCTACAATAGACGAAGTAAACTGAATTGCGTGAAGCCACCAAGTATTAGTTGCTAAATCAAACTCACAAATAAGTTCACAAGTGTTACCGCTTTGAGGAATACTTAAATAATACTTTTGGTCATAAAAAATTCCGCAAGCGTAAGACACCGATGTTCCGGGTATGGCGGCTAAGACAGGGCGAATATCTCCACTTATATCAGTCATAGTAGTACCATTTGTTACATATACAGCACCTTCTGTGCTTAAAAAGTAAGTGCCGTTCGAAGTCTCTGTAACCGTTCTGTTTGCGCTACAACCAACTTCTGAATTAAGCACACGATAACTTCCATTGTCAGTATCAGTAACAAGAAAGGTTTTGCGTGGCTTAAAAACAAGTAGATATGGGCCAACTTTGCCAATTGCCGTAATTTCTTGTCCATCATTAGGGTCAAAATCAATAGTGACAGCATCAGGCGTAGACCAATTACGCGCACCATCTACTGAACCAGCAGGGTCTACTAATGCTGATAAATATAAACGAGAAGGATTACTAGAAGTACCAGCAATCGCAATCCTGTTGTTATGATAAGCAATATATTTTCCATTGGGTAAAGTACCCGATGCCGCAGTCCAGTTACTAGAAGTAGCAGCACTACCGTCCCATTGTTGCGGCGTGTCTGTCCCGTTTAAACCCCACAGCGGCCCTTGCCCACCGCTAGTTGGAGCCTGTACAAATTCCCATCGTTTATTATTAGTCAAACTTGTTTTTAAATCGCTTACGGTTCCATCTGTAGCAATTTTATAAAGTTTTGTGCTTCCTGCTCCTATTAAATAACGCGTAGAAGTGTGTAGTGGAAATAAGGAAGTTAAAGCAGCGTCCGGGGTAGAATGTGTAACGCAACCGTTACGCTTAGTAATAGTGCCTACAGGAGAGGTATGAAAATTACGACCATTACGGGCTTGACCTTCTGAAATAGCATAAGGCGCGGCTTCTAAATTAATACCGCGCCCCAAATTACTAAATATGTATGGACGGCCCCTCATTCGTAATAAGGTGGAAATCCATGCCATGTACCTTTAACTTGTCCGGGTACGGCTCTCGTATTTCTATGTAGTTCTCCTTTGAGTCGTGCTAAATCTTCGAAAAACTGATTGCGATAAAACTGTGATGCCTCAAAGTCGGACTCTCTGCGAAATGCTTTATGTAACGCATATGTTTCTAACAAGTATTGGTATTGCTCGGGTATTTCTGGTGTATCATTAGCGTCCATAGTTGCTGGAAGTTTGTAGTAACGCATTTTAATTGTATATGTGTTATCAGGCGTAGGCGCAAAATACATTACATTTCCAATAACAATATAAACAATTGGCGTACCTCTATCGTCAGGGTCAAGGCCATCAAAATCATTAATAGAAATTTCTTCTAATACATCTTCTTCGTTTTCTACATATACATCTATAATTCTTGCGAAATCAGAAGGCAAAGTATAAGAATTATCCCCTAAACTTACACTAAAAGTGTGTACGGTATTAGCAGCAGGAATGTTTGCCTGTCTAACAATGTATCCCTGCGCTTCATTAATCCAGTCCTGAACATCGTCTAAGTAGCGAGCAGACGAAAATCCGTAAGACAAAACTTTATTTGTTATTTCTAGTAGCGTACTCAAAAGTTCTTCTTAATGTTAAGGTCTTTACGAAAACCATGCGCTAGGCGTTCACCTACTTCACCAATATGCTCTTTGCGTCGTTTCTCCATAGCCTCTTTTTCAGCCTTTTCTATTTTAGCCGCTTCTATATCAAAATTATACTGTGGGTTTGTTATTTGTTTCACACGCTCCACAATACGACCATCTAGTTCTTGCGCCGTAGTAACTAAATGTTCTCCATTTTCATGCTTTTGTACGACTACAAAATATTGTGCCGTTTCATTATAATGTAGTTCTAAGTCAGGACTTACTTCTTTAATCTGGCGAGCAACATCTCCAACATCATTAGTAATGACCACACGCTTACCGTTGCGGCCTTTAATGATTTGGTCAATTGTCGCTGGTTTTATTTCCATATTAAGTAGAAAAGGGGGGGCTAGGTATTTCCTAAACCCCCCCTAATCTTACACTAGTTTACTAACTAGGCTGCTGCGTCGTCAGTACAACCAGTAAGGACACCGTTGCGGTTAGGAGCAACGCAACCAAGCGCGGAGTACCACTTAAACCACGCCTGCCATACATTGACCTTACCACCAGCGGTAGCACCATCTTTCAGATGAAAAATGCCGCTATCCTTCTGCTGTAACCAACCCGGCCCCTCCTGCTGGAACCAACGGAACGAATCCTTGTTGATACCAAAGGCATAGCCCTTAGGAGCCTCATCATCAGCAACGACAGGAACCTCATTAACGAGGATTGCCGTGTAACCACCATGAACCTGAACGGCCCTAGCGTCATTAAAACGCTTGGTGGACTGATACGAGTCAGCAAGCCGACGACGAACGCCGCGAGTAGTAACAAAAACATCAACTTCTCCGTTACCATTCTGAGCAACATCGTCAAGCAATTTAGTGAAGGAACTCTCGCCAGCAACGCCACCAACGGCAGTTACCTTAGAATTCCAGAACTCATTACCAGCGGTAGACGAGTCAATGGAGTGGAGAGTACGCGACGAAGAAACAATGTTCCTAAGTCCGTCCATTTCCTGACTCCTAGAACCAGTCAGATATACCGCATAGGTAGTACCAACCGTACCTGCTAACGCCGTGTCAATAGTGATAGTCTCGGAACCTGCGGTGGTATCACGCGCAGTAACCGTAGCACCAACAACACCGTTAGTGGTAGCGCCAGTAGCAGCGACGAGAACATCTACAACATCGCCAACCTGAATGTACTGAACATCAGTAGTAACATTAACCACCTGCGGAGAAGCAACGGCGGAACTGGCACGAACGGCTGCCAACCTACCATCGCCAGTACCAAATACCTGACGGTTAATGTCCTTACGCATATCCTGAGCAACGCCCTTAGTCTCCGCATCAAGAACATTAATGAAAGCACCCTCATTGTTCTTGGTGGCGGCGATAGCCGGGTCATCTACCTCAATTGCGTAGTAGTGATACTTAATGTTTACGATTGCGTCCTGCCATGCCTGCTTACCTGCGACGGGAAGCGTGGAATTAGAACCACGCGAACCGCGTCCTCGGTTACGCGAGGTATGGACGGGAACAACCGCACGACGACCAGTATGGTCAATCGAATCGCTGTCGCGCTCAATCTGGTCAAGCATATAGGTCTTATTGTTTAACTGCTCAACAATAGGCCCAACATACAAGTCCTTTAAGATTGCGTCAGCGGTAGCCAATGTCTGTGTAGCCATTGTAAATTACCTTTACTGTTGATTGTTTGCTTTAATTCGTTCCACAGCGGCCAATTTTGCGTCTGAAAATGATGTGATATTCGCAGGAGTAGTGTCAGCAACGCCGGAGCCTTCTGGTGGTGCCGGAGCATCACTTTTAGACTCAAATACACCATCTTGCGCCGATTTTATCAGATTCTTGTAATCCTCAAAACCCTTTTCTATCGCATCTTCATCATCATAGGAAAGAGCCAACTTACAAACTGCCTGCTCGTCAAACTCTCCATATTCTTCTTTAAGTTGAGAAAGTTTTGTAGAAATCTCTCTATCGGCTTCTGCCAATAAACGCTCCTGCTCCCTTTCTCTCTCTTTCTCAAATAATGGTGCCGTTTTTGCTTCTATTGCCTGTTCGATAGATTCTTGTAACTGCTTAAGGTCAGCGGTAGAAAACTCATTATCATCATCAAAGTCAAAATCATCTTCTTCTGAATCCAAATTGTTCTCTGTCCAACCTCTTTCGCTACCTAATCCTTGCCACCACTCTCGTAGCGCTTCTTCATCGTCAGCAATTTCAGCAATCGCAAGCAATTCTTCCATTAAGGCGGGGTCTACTTCATTTACCCCTAATTCCTCATATGGTTCCCATTGTTTACGATAATCCGCCGCCTGCTCAAACTTAGAATTTACATTCCGCTGAACATCTTGGAGGATTGGCTCAATATGTGGCCTCTGTTCATCTGGCACACCAGATAAATCATATAATTCATCTAATGGGCTAGATTCTTGTGAAGTCTCTACGCCTTGGCCGTTATCCTCAGGCTGTACGCTAGTTCCTTCGTCCATGTCATTCTCTTTCCGGCTGTAACTTATATCCTAATTAAACGGCTGTACATTATTGCCTTGGCCTTATTAGGAGTCCTTGGCCTAGTCTTGTTGTGAAACTATCAATGCTTACTAAATTAATGTGTAATTGTTGCTTATTTTTGTGTAGCCTGTATAGCGGCTTCTTTACCGGGTGACTCATAAGACTCACCTTCGTTCATATCTTCTTCGGCATCTTCTGGCATAGCCTCTTTAGCGGCCTGTTGACCGGGGCTAATACCTTCGTCCATAGAATCATTTAATGAATCAGAAGCAGCAGTAAGATGGTCTAGTACTTCTTGGTCTACACCATCAGGCGCGTTTTCGATAAGACTAAGCAGAGAACGGTAAAATTCATCTGCTGTCATTATCGCTCACCAGCCTCAGCAGGTACTAAATCAGCATAGTCAACCACAATGTATTCATTTTCATCATCGCGGGTTACAACTACTACACTAGACGGATAACCGTCAGTACCTACCGTAGCAACAGAATCAAGCACACCGTAGCGTCCCTGATGCTCACCATTTACAGCCTGAACAAAGTGGCCTACACGCGCATCTAAATCATCACGCGCATTAGTAGAATCAATATGCGTAACAGGCTTTGCGGCCTTCTTACTCTTTTTTTCTTTTTTTTCTTTTGCCATTATTTACTCTTTCGTTTTGCTATGTTTACTTTAGCGTAGAAAATTTGCTTTGCTTTTTCTTCGCCGTATTCTTTTACTAACGCTGTCATTAACTTTTTAGCAGCACCCTTTCCACCAAGCCATTCATCATACTTACTGAGGGGCATTAGGATTACCTTGTGGCGGAATCATTTGAGGCATCTGTGGTGGTGCTAATTCCATGCCGGGAGGTGGACTCATAGCCTGCGCGTCTATCTGCTGTACTTTACGCTCACGGTGAGCATTAACATGGGCTTGGAATATTGCTTTAGCCGCTTCATCTGCCCGTTCATACCTGCGTGATTTTTGTTCATCTTCGTGGGCCGCAATATGGAAATCATCATCGTCCCAATCATTAATATCAATTGCTTCCCCGCGTAAGAGTTTTCTATTTTCTCTAACCACTTGCTGTTCATCTTGCGTAACATTTGCGAACAATTTATCAAGACCGCCAACCTCATAATCCCTAAGGAATTTACGAATCTGGCGCGGGTCAATGTTCATACCGTACTGAATAGCCATATTAAAGATTTCAGTCATAGCAGCCTGTTTAGCAGCCTTAGACCTAGGCATAGCAGAACCAGCCTGTACCTCTACATTGGTATTATCTTTCAGCATTGTGCCTCTAAACTCAAAGATATCCCAATCTCCATCTTCACCCGCAATCTGAATCATGCGATTATCATCATTAAATTTAGCCCTTAGTTTAAGAATAAGATTACCCGCATACGCAAGGCTAGTCTCCATATCAGTAATTTCCGGCCCAAGCCGTGTATCGTCAGCCTCTTGTAATAAATTAATAGCAGAGGCCGCTGTAACACCTGCTGGGACGGAAGCCTTAGACACTTCATGGAGTCCACTAATCTCCTGAATAGATGCCTCAATACGGTCAATTTCTTGTAACACATAAGCCGGAAGGTCGGGTGGCCGTAAGAATTGTGGGACAGAATTTGGAAGTGTATCATCAAAGAAAATTTCCTCGCCGGGAATACCTGTATAATCTACATTGGCTTGGCGACTAATCATTACCGACGCATTACCAAGACGAATAGCGTTCTCACGAATCTGAGACTTAATCTTATTAAGGTCAGTCTGAGGGCCGCGTAACTGAGTAGTTACAGAGGTAGGCCAAAAGCGCCCCGGAATAGGCTGGCATCTAAACATAACATAGGGGCAATCCATATAAGGAGAATTACTAAGAGGCTCATGTTTGACAATTTTATCGTTAATCCAAACCGCCCATAAACCATCAGGGTGTTTATCAGACGGTTTACCATAATATTCTCTAACGGCTACGCCCTTATATGTTTCATCTCCCGAACCAGTTGTAAACATACGAGACTCAGCCACGCCAATAGGAGCATCAGCGTCCTCTTTTGCGTCAATCCCATATTTAGTTTTTACATATTCTTTGGAGCGTACTTTTTCCTCAATAACCCACTCAGCGTCATGTATGTAAGTAGCAAGCGGGTCAGGGAAAACCTCAAACGGAGACAATACATCTACTGTAATATCACCGCGAGCAATAGATTTAGTTTGTAACTGTTTCTGTTCTACGAGGTCGTTTAAACCTAACTCCTGTATGCGGTCACGGGTAACAAGTTTATCGCTTTGGTCACGATATGGCTTATCATCTGCCATAACATATTCTGCTTTATCGCCCTTAGTAGAGTCCCAATATATTTTCCAAAATCCTGCCCCTGTAAGTTCTGACCATAACTGTACTAAGTGTAATTTGTCACTAAGATTAAGGTGCTGCCAATCGTATTGTAAAATTTTTTCGGCAAGTTCAGCACCAGATAAATCTTCTTCATCTGCGCTAAATGGAGTAGCGACGAAAACAGGACGATTTTTTAATTTACGGGCAACCCGCGACAAGGCTACAGGCATAATACGGTTATCTGTTAGCGTAACGCGCCAATCAGGTAAACGCGGTTTATCTATGCGACCGTTATTCCAAAATACCCATTGGTCGCCAGCAAAATAAGAAAGATTAAGAAACCAATCTGCTTGGAGCCGAGACTTAGCGTTTTTTGATTTAGCAAGAAGTCCATTAAGTTCTTTTACTGTAAGGTCAGCCATTAATTACCGTTTCTGTGATTTTCGATGTGGTCAGGATTAATTTTACCTACGGCCTCATACTCAGGGTCAAAAGATTGGTCGTCAAGCATTGAGGGCCGTTTAGGACTTTCTTTTTTGTCTGTCTTTACTGGCGTTATGTAAGTCGGAGCCTGAATTCGGTTTAACAAAGTTTGTATCTGCTCGTCCACATCTTTTTGATATTTACGAAGATATAAAAGCCAAACTAAGTTATTGCCAATAAAACCAAGAACCATTATGCCTAAAAGTGCTTCGTACATTAAGCAGTCTCAGGCACTATGGTTTTAGGCCGACCCTTTTTCCGCTCCACAGGATTTTTAATCAAAGTGCTTACGGTGTGGCTTAAATCATTAATCATCATATCTTTTTCTTTAATTTTTTCTTCTAACTTTTCGACTAATACGCCAAGTTCTAAATTTTCTTCACGCAAATCTTTAGTGGCATCTAAGCCTTTAAGATTAGCCGCTGCTAAAAGACATCTCTCACAAATAACTAAATCATCAATACTAATTTTCATGCCGTTGGCATCATCAATAATTGGGCCGTCCCACGCAGACTCAAAATCTACATAGATAGCATCAGGTTCTTGTCCATAACAGGCAGAACAAAAAGCAGGTACGCTTTCGGCAATCCGCATTAGGCGTTCTCGTTCATTTTCTTTAACCTAGCCATTACGCGCTGCTTCTGGTTGCGATAAGTCATACCGGGCATACCAGAAACAGGTCGTCCTGAAACAGGTCGTCCTTTATCAGCCGGAATCTTAACAGGCTTACCGGGTTTACCGGGCTTTTTGCCTATAGGCCCATACTTGCCACCACTAGGAGGTTTAGGCATAGGCTTAGGTATTGCTTTGCCGCGATTTTCTATAACCCGTTTCATTGCTTCTTTATATTTACCTTTAGATTTATCTGGTTTAAACGGCTGAGTTTTTGCCACCATTTTGCCCGGTTTTCTACTTGGGTTCATCTTGCGTAACATTGTTTCCCTATCTGTAAATTCCACCGAATTCACTTTTATTAGTTTTTTTTCTAGTTGCTGCTCGCTGCTGGTCTTGTATCATACTTTCTTGTAATCTGTCAAGTTTTTTTCTATTCTCTGGTGCCTTAGGCATATACGGTCTGCTCATTACAACATATCTTAGCGCATCTAGCAGATGGTCGTCCCGTTTAACTGGTCTAGGTTTTCCATCTCCCATTTCTGTGCGCTGCGGTTTCCACCTATATTTTTTAAATTCGCGTATTATATTAACACAAGAATCCCAAATAAACAATTCCTGTTCTTCTAAACGCATTTTAACCATATTAAGACCTGCCCTTACATCATTCTGTCCCGGTATAGTAACAACACCGTTGTCGGCAAAAGTCATTTGGTCTGAGCGGCCCGTCTGCGGATTACGGTTACGAGAAGCAGGGTCAATAACATAATAAATTGGGTTAACATTCCAGTACTCATTAAGTGAATGTATTTGTTCTGTCGCCTGAGCAATTGTTTGGTCAGTAAGAAATAGTTCCTCAAATACTACCATTCTATCACTAGCATCTAAGTAGGCCCATACGACTCCCATAGCCTCACCAATGCCGGGGTCAATTCCGACTATAACATTCACATTATCAGGCAGTTGGGAATGGCTGTTAATAATATGAATATTCGCATCGAAATTGTTATAAATCATACCCTCCAATGGAATGAACCTACCCGTCTTACGGGCCTTTTGTTCCTCGCCTACATACTGACTTAAAGTATATTCGCGGCTGTCCTTTGTAATGGCAGGATTATCTTCGATATCCACCATAACCATTCCAATGTTTTCAGTCTCATAAGCGTATTCGGCTAACTTCTTTCCTTCGTTAAGCGTGGGTTCATAGACTTCATCGTAAGTCCAAGTAAAGCCCTCTAGGGGAGTCATGGTAAGTATTTCATCACCGCCCAACTTCATAACACGCATAGTGTTCTCGGCGCGAATTTTTCTAGGTGGTTCCTCATCATAATGGACTCTGTGTAAAGTCGCCCCTCCCATTCGCTTAGGTTCCTGCTCATAGGTCATAAACTGAAATATGGAACCTATCTCCGGCGCGAAGCGCAAAATGCGCAATTGTTTATCGTAGGCTTTTTCCCACGCGCCCCCCATTAAGGCTTCTTGTGGCACCATCGCCCGCAATTTTTCTAGCAGGGTCAATTGGAGGGTAATCAGGTCAGTCGTAAAAATACGAGCGTAGAAAGGTGGCTGATAGTGTTTATATTTAAGTAAGTGTGACGGTAAAAAATCTTCACTAAGAGCCTGTATTAAATCGTCTGCTAATCCGGCGGTAGTCTTTCCAGACTGGTTTCCACCAAAGAAGCATTTAAACCGCTTATCGAAAGAATGGAAAGCCTTTTGCTTATCGTGAGGGAAGTATAGAGAAATGGGCGAGTTTTCACCGATTTCCTCAATTCTTTCTAATAGTTCTAAAACCTCGGCGGCTTGTTCAGGGTCTAATCCCGCAAGGCGTTCTTTATCTATTTCTAGCACATCTGCCTTCTATATCTGTTAGGGGCTAAATCGAAGGGGTTTTATTATAGTTATCTAAATACCCTTGGCTGTTTTGCCGTTAATTTATACCCATGTTCTCGCCGTATCCCGCCGAGATTTTTTATTATAGCACACCTGTCAAATCCAAACAAAACAAAATTTCAGAAAGGAGTCCCAAAGCAAAAAAAGGCGGGGGGTAGTAAAATTTGAGAGAGTAGATGTAGGAGGATAAAGCAGAGGGGTATATCGTTAACCCTCCCCCACCTTCCCTGCCTCCCCTGCCTTGTCCCTATTGTTGATAAACAAGGTCAACAATACTAGTATCAATCGTCACAAAGTAGTCACATCGAACAGGTGTTCGCTAACTTTTAGTAAGTAACATACCAATAGTGCGACGACCAAATACATTGTGACAAATGCCACAAGATTGTTGAGTAAGTCTATCAACTTAGTCGCGCTCGACGCCTAGGATAATGTATCAATCATCACAAACAATGTTAAGTTATCTTAATACTTAGGCGTGGCTAGGGAGAAAAACCCGCAAATTGGTAAAACTTTACTTTTTGCCCTATTGACTTTTCTGGTCAGATGTAGTTAACTATGGCCATAGTCAAAGTGAGACTAAGTTAATAAGCGTCCAATTGTGACCATTAACTAGCGTTTGACTATTGTTAAGTAATTGTTAAGTATGTGAATTAGGGTTGACAAAGTATCACTAGTATGGTATGATGTTTTTACAAGGCTAAGGGTATCCTAAATTACCTAAGGCGAACATACACCTATTAGGAGGGTGGAACTATGAACAATGGTCTAGCAATGAACGCTAACCTGCCTAAGGCGGCTAAGGCCCGATGCGAAGGTATCGCGTCAGATTGGAGCCTTACTCAACTAGGCAAGGCGTTGACGATAAGTGGCGACCGGGGCATTACGATTGAGAAGGCGTTGCTAATCGTGCTGGCTAATGAGCGGGCTGAACGGCGGCTAGGCGGAGCGTTTCCAAGGGTGCCCCACTACGCTAAGGGTGGCGATATCCGGCGGAAGCGTGTAGCCAAAGACTACCGCCCACGATTGGCTAAGGCCAAGCGCAAGGTCAAGCGTGACCCGCAGGTATGGCGAGTCAGTAAGCGTCAGCGGCTACTCTCGACAAGTCAGGTGCTAAGCGAAGGCACTAAGATTTAACGGGAGGCCGGAGGCTAGGGTAAAACCTAGCCTTCCGGCTAGCCGACTGGACAAATCGCTAAACGCTCGGCCTTGACAATCGCTAACCATTGTGCTATCCTATATATGCGGCTTTAATGATAAGCGTCCGAATAAGACTTATCATAAAGTATTCGCTAAAAACTTGACAAACGGTATGGCGTTCGCTATACTAGTGTTAAGAGTGACCTTACTAGGAGGTTACTAATCAAACAACAAAGGAGTATTAATATGCCCCTGTCCATAGATACCATGCCTAAGTCTAAGCGTGGGCGTTCCGCTAAGTATGATTGGAGCGAATACCTTACGCTTGACGATAATGGTTACGGTCAGCCATTCGCTGTCTTTTATGGTGAAGATTACGAATGTACGACTGTATCCATTCAGGTTCAGTTTTCGCGTTACGCTCACGATAATGGCGTGAATGTAATTACGCGAAAGTTGCGAGTTGGCGACAAGATTGTTACTGTCGTAACCGATGAGCATGGTAATGAGCAAACCGTCGAGCATACGCTTACGGTAGAGGGTGTCGGTGTTCAGTTTGTTAGCACCGATGTAATCCCTTATCGTAACCGTGTAAGTAAGCACGACTAGTAGTATCCACTTAGCGTAAGAGTCAAATCTTGCGCTAAGTCTGTATCAACAAACAAAGGAGAGCAAATGAATAATGCTAATCCTACGGCTAAGAAATTGATGGAGAATTTCGAAGCCAATGCTAAACGCTATGATAGTGAAGCATTATACTATCTTAGCGAGTCAAAAAGAACAACTGACCAAGACGAAAAAGATAGATTAGTAGTAATTGCTACTAACTGTTGGGACTTGGCTAACATCGCTAGAGTTCACGCTAGTCAAGAGCGTGATAAATGGCGAAAAGAATTGCTGAAAGTGTATTCGTAAATTTAGGCCACCACACACAAGGTTAAAAACTCCGTTAAGGGGATAATCACCTATCCGTAATAGGTGGGCGGCATAAGGCGCTATCGCTAAAAGAAAAGCGATAATCACAATACAGATAAGCGTGAAACCATAAGCGTAAATCTGTGTGATAATAGGTTGGTAGTTATCCTGTTGCTGGAATAAAACTACCATTTTTGTAAAGATTACTTAGTTACCTGTCAGACTAAGTAATGATAGGTTGGTGGTTATCCTATCCGATTGCGAAAAACCACCTAAAACTTAATAAAGTTTCGGGCTATAATATCCCCGAAAAGACTAGTGCGAGTCTAAACATAATGCCTAACTATCGCACTAATAGTTATGGAAGTCCTTACTTCCGTTTTATTGCTAAAAGAAATAGCAATCTCACAGCATAAGGTAAGGGCGCGTGATTTGATAAAGTTTCCGTTACGAACCGGCTCTGCGGGTGACTAACGGAAAGGGCATATTGCTATTAGTGTCCCGTATAAATAAAATAATAGCCTCCGGCCTAACGGAGACATTAGAACCTAGCATTAGGCTAACCTAGGTAAAAGGTTATTAGTTCCCGAAAAGATAAAACTAATTCGTTAGATAGTGGACGGTGAAAGTATAATTCACTATTGTCACCATATTACTTTCCTAGATTTGATAGGTATGGTGGCTAAAAAATCTAGGCTAGGTTGCTAGTAACCTGGATAAAAAATACTAGCACATGGGCTAATAGTGGTAACATTATTAGCAAGGTTTTTCCTAGTTTTTCCTTGGCCAATAAAACTAGGTTTTTATTAAGCGTCCGGCTAAGTCGGCTGGACAAACATATAGGAGAATACTAATGGATAATATCCAAGCGTATGAACGCTATAATGCGTATGCTTTTGAGTATCTTTTGGACGCTCAAAAGGCTATTAATGATGCTGTACACGCATTGTCAAAAGGTAACGATTTACTCTCAGATGCTCTAATAGATGAGGCTGTTAGACAAATATCAGGAGTAAAAACAAATCGTAAACACGCTAGGCTTTACGCTGAAAAGATTGGTAAGGAGGAGTAATGAATGACCTAGAAAAAGCACTATTGCCACTATTGCTTTTGATATTTGCCTTGCTAGGCACAATTTACTACGAACTATATTTTAGTTAGGAGTAATAATGACTGACAAAGAAAAAAACGCTGGCATACTATTAATGCTAGCGATGGAAGCAATCAGAGAAAAAGATAGTGTTAAATATTCTATCAACACTAATCCTAATCGAATAAAAGATACGATAGAACATAACAAACCAAAGCGATACGGAGGTTGCTAATGGAATACCAATATCTAGACAAAGCACACTATTATGAAGAACTAGCATTAGGCTGCGAAGATACCGCAATATGGTATAAAGCAAAAGCATCAGCAGTTACAAGAAACCCTAATCTAAAAAATGATTATGAGGAAAAAGCCAACGAAGCATTAAGGCAAGCAAAAGAGTATCGTCGTAATGCTAAAGACGCTAAGGAACTATTCGAATATTATAGGAGGCACAATGGATAACTCACGCGAATACTTTAATAAGTCACGCTCTCATCATAAGCAATATAGAAGGCTACTAGATGAGCGAGATAAAGCAGAACAACGGGCTAAATATCATCTTAACGAAGCGCAATACTATGATATGCTTTTCCGCGAAGCAAGGCGCATAGAATTTAGCAAGTTTAAAAGTAAAATACTTGACTAACGACAGCCGCGTTGCTAAACTCTGTCAAGAATATAGGGAACTATCTCTATATATTACAATAGGAGGTAACTAAATGAATACCCCTTGGGGTAAGGCTGATGATGTTACGCTTGTTAAGCGTGGCATCTATTGGGTTAGCACACCTAGTCATGGTGGCGTTATGATTGACCGTAAGGTTGGTGATAGCGTTCTAAGTGATGATGCTAAAAAGGTTGGTGCTGGCTTTGGATTTACACCTGCTAACCCTTGGAGTAAGGATTGGTATGTGTTTGAGGAAGATTGCGATTGGCGTATAGCCGCTAACGAAATCCCTGAGATTAATGAATACTAGGAGAACTATGAAACCTATTAGAGTTTCACCTTATAAATATAAACTAGGACATTGTGACTATTGTGGTAGTAAAACAAGATGGCCCAATGAACTAGAAGTTATGTGTGATAACTGTGCTAAAGCAGATGAGGAAGGAAGGCTATTAACTTACCTAAAGGAGATACATGATAGAAGCAAGTAAAAAGAATATGAAGGAATACCATAACGCTTACAGTAATGGAACTTACAGTTCTGTTTATGCGTATAGTCCTTTTACATATGAGGAATATTCTGCTAACCCTAGTGATTATTGGAATAAGCCTGATGATTGGGTTATGAAAGATAGCGAAGGTGAACCAATGGCCCTAGTGGTTAGGGCTGTTACTATTATTGACCTTGATGATAAGGAACTTCTGAAAAATCATAACTATAATGTGATAATTCAGGAGTCAGAACAAGGAGTAATGAAATAGAAAAGGAGTTGACTAATGGCCGCACTTTATGGTAAACTGTGGGGTAGTCGTGGAACTGTTACCCGAACGGGTAGTAGTGACATTAATGCTAAGTTGGAAACTTGGGAGGGTTCCGTACAACTAACGCTAAGGCGTAACGGAACATTCGAAGTGTATGTTGGTGATAAGTCTTACGCTACGGATAGAGTATTCGTAGGTAAGATAGAGTCAAGCAACGACTAGGAGGATACATATGGATAAGCCTGACTATAAATTTACGGTTAAAATTCCCGTAACATTTGCGTTGGGTTGTTCTATTGAGGAAGAAGCGGAAGTTAAGCGCCTAATACAAGAAGGTATTGTTACGGTTCTTAATAGTATCAAGCGTCAGGAACAGACTAATGTTCGTGATGATGTGTGGATACCTGAACTTAAGTTTGGTAAGGTATCTATCAATATGAAAGCCAATGACTAGGAGGTAGTCAATGGATATTTATTGTACTAACTGTGGTGCTGCGTGGACAGTTGGCGCTGACCCTATCGAAGATGTAAACAATGCTCGTAAGGGTAAGTGTTGGGAATGTGATGGCAATCCTAAGTTGCGTGATGCCTTTGGCACTAGGCATAGAGTTAATGGTCTGAGTGGTGCTGATGCTACACAAGCCCTAAGTGATGTGATGGGCGATGATGTAGATGGCATAGCATCTATGCTAGACGACTACGGATTTTAATAATCGAAACTAGGGACTAGAACTAGCGTCCGGCTGGACAAACTAACTCTATCCCTAGTCATTAGCGTGTGGCGGCGCTAATCTGATGAGAAGCCAAAACATAAGGAGGATACATAATGGCATTTGCTGAATTGGATAACCTCGAAGTAGATATTACTGATTGGGAGGTTACGGCAAGTGAAGGGTATGCCGATATGACCAATGTAGACTACATTGTTCACGATGGTGAAATCGGTAATATCCTTAATGAGTCAGAATTCCTTGACTGGTGTAAGGGTCAAGGTATGGTTATCTCTAAGAAAGATGATGGTGAGGTAATCATTGAGACTAGGTGGGATATGAATGATGCTGGTGGTATTTCACCTAGACCATAGGTTAATAGGGGCGCTACCGTTTCGGCGGTAGTTGCCCCCGTTTAAACAGGAGGACTAATGAATAAAGAAGAAAAGTTTGAGCAATACCAAACATTTTGCGCTGATATATTTGTTACAGCAATAGAGGGAGGTATTGACTATTGGGTAGATACGGTAACAGAATACCAATGGGATTGTATGCCTGAGTATGTTCAGGCTAAGATTAGTTGGGCGCACTATCCTGATGATGGTGACTCATACTATGAATCAAAATTAGTTACTTGGGAAGTAATTAATGATGGCATTAAAAAGTTACTAGAAGATGTAGACCCTACAACTATATTTGGTTGGAAAGAATATCTACTAAAAGCAGTAGTAACAAACGATGCTGGAATGTTAGATGCTAATGATGCTGATTCTATCTTTCAGCATGGTTTATTTGATAGAGCGATGTTCGGATAGGAGGACTAATGAGTACAGAAATAACAGGCGGCTACGAAAACATTAAGTTTTCTCGTAACCGCACAACTAGGTTCCTTTTTGACAGTACTGAGGAACGAGATAAGGTCATTAATAAATTGTGGCCTAAGCGTGAGTGTATGGATTCACCGGGTAGTTATGAGTTGCCTGATGGTAACTATCTAGGTGTTTATATGAATGAGGTTACGCTTTATGAAGATTCAGATAAGGCTAACTGTCTAATACTAATGGAGGACTAATGCCAGAAAAGCGCGGAGAATGGACAATACTATCTAAATCAGAACTAGAGGGTTGTAAGTTTTGTATCTTTAGTCCTGAGCATTACAATGATGATGGCAGTTGTCGCTGTACTGACCCTGACCATGAGGAAATGAGTGATTGGGGTTATGTATGGGACGATGCTAAGAAACGGTGGGAAAGTGGAACCTAACCGAGAAGAATGGTTGCTAAATGCCACTAATAAACTAAAGCCTTTGTTTGAGGCTATAGACTATCCGTTGCCCGGACAAGTAAGGGTATCGTGTGGTTGGCCTAGCAACCGTAGTCAATCATCTAAAAATAAAGTTGTCGGTGAATGTTGGCAAAGAGAAGCAGCGCAGGATAGAGTGCCACAAATATTTATTTCGCCAGCACTATATGACTCAGTAGAAGTACTAGGTGTGCTAGTCCACGAACTAATACATGCTATGGGTATTCGTGGGCATAAAACTGACTTTAAGAAGGTCGCCATACTGATAGGGCTAGAAGGTAAGATGACCTCTACCTATCCGGGCGAGCGCCTTAAAGGTAAGTTAATTAAGATAACACAAGATATAGGAGACTATCCTCACGCTAAGTTAGAGGGTAGAACTAAACCAAAGCAAAGCACTAGGCTACTCAAAGCGTGGTGTGCCGAGTGCGGATATACAGTAAGAGTAACGCGAAAGTGGCTAGAGATTGCGCCACCTACCTGTACGACTTGCGATACAGAAATGGAAAGCGAGTGGTAATGGATATACATAATGGCGGCCAAAAGTATAGGCTGCTAGTAGTTTGTGACGATTGTAACAAAGCAAATAAAGTATTAGTTGAGGAAGAATGGGATACTAATGCTTGGATTGTTGATGAGGTTTGTGAATTCTGCGGCGCAGAGTTTTCAGATAAAGCACTTACTAATGGTAAGTATATAAAAGTCTAGGAGAACTTTCCTTGGATAAAAAAGAACGCAAAGTAGTAATTTCAGAAATAGAATCTATTGTCACAGAATTAGATGCGTTTAACAAGAGGGGGCCAAAATATGAGCAAGAGTTATATGACACCATAACAAGGCTCCAACTTAAATGCTATAGCCTGCGTAGCGATATATGGAATGAATGGAAAAAAGCAGGGCATATAGAAAATTACTATCCTCCAATTACAAAAGGAGTTAACAAGTGAATACTACCCGTAACTTTATGGATACGCTTAGTCCGATACAGCGTGTCGCAATTCGTAAGTTAAAAGGTGACCCAGATTATGTTGCGTCTGGTATAGATAAACGAACTATTATCTCGCTTGTAAAGCGCGAACTAATAGAGAACACTAGTGGTGAGGACTATGTATTGACTCCGGCTGGTGAGTTGGCGTTTAAACAGATTAAGGCAACAGGTGATGGGCCAGAGCATCTAAAGCAGATGTTCCGTATCAAGATACGACGCTAGATTTGGCTTGGTAAAGCCGATTCCAGACTAATTTCGAAAAAGACTTGCGTTGGGAGCGGTTTTGTGTAATACTCTCAATACAGGGGTCGGGCGCACAGGTGTCCGGCCAAAACAAAAACAATAGGAGGTTACAATGCCAATTAGCATTGAGACTATGCCTAAGACTCGTAGGGGTCGTGCTAAGAAGTACGACTTTTCCGAGCAGATGGACGGTAACCCTTGGGTTATTGTTCGCGGTGATGATGAGGAAGTAGCCAATGGTGAGGCTGATTTCTCATGTGAGGTAGCAACAATTCGCGCTCACCTTTACCGTGAAACAAACGATAAGGGTCTTGCCCTCCGTTCTACTGAGGTAGAGCATGAGGGTAGAGAGGCGCTAGCGTTCACAGTTATTGATGTGGATGGCGTAGAGCCTGATGTTGAGGACGAGTCTAGCGACTTGGACTAAGCGATGGGGGCGGGGTTTAAACGCCTCGCCCCTATTTGTTTTTATCTATTTAAAGGAGAAAAAATGACAGATAAAAAGAACAACGAAAAGAAGGAAGAAGATACGCAAAAAGATTCTATTGCGGGTGTCTATAATCCTCCTGAAAAGGACGATGATTGGTATAGAGAAACGCAGAGTGAGCGTATTATGGAAGAAGATGAAGGCGACCATTGGATATGGGAGTAAATATGGAATGGGAATATACTAAAACAGAACAGTTGCGTTTTAAGAATGAGGACGAAAGAGATAAATGGCTGGATAGTGTTTATCCTAACAGAATTGAGGACTCATTCGACCAAGGCACATACTGGCTTGACGATAAGAGGCAAGAAAAAATTACCGTTATTTGGAATATGGTTCAGGTAATTAAAGTGCCAGTTATTGTATCTGCTGATATATAGTAAGATACGCTAGGGTGGTGGAATTGGTATACACGACAGACTTAAAATCTGTTAGCCTGTAGGCTATGCGGGTTCGAGTCCCGCCCCTAGCATTGTATTACTACAGAAAGGAAACTATGAATAACGATGAATACAAGCAGCAGTTCGACAAGCGTAATGATATTCAGGGATTGGTTTTAGATACGCTTAATGAGTTGAGCAACGAAGTTCATAATTATCAGAACAACGACCACAATGGTATGATGGTTACATCGCTTGCTCAGTATCTTGCCTCTTATATTGAGGTTAGCAATTACTTGATTGAGGACTTGCTCAAAGAGGTTGCTATGGCAGAAGCGCATATTG
>Ga0208644_1000231_pt1 | contig 41376 bp, 57 predicted proteins | sample VirMetDEL_Nov_18_FD_184517 | JGI IMG/M metagenome (GOLD analysis project Ga0208644, IMG submission 184517) | Aqueous microbial communities from the Delaware River and Bay under freshwater to marine salinity gradient to study organic matter... | ecosystem: Environmental > Aquatic > Marine >...
GCAGAACTAAAGGACTGGATTCATTGCCAAGAGGCTACCATTTCTCCTTGTCAGCCCAATACGCAGCAGACATCTTGCCCTTAGCGATGTTGCTGGCGTGTCGCGCTTTGAATGATGCACGCCGCGCTTTTGCTGCAGCGGATTCACCCTCGCGTGCTGGGCTGCCGCTAACACCTTGCTGACCGAATCGGATCAGCTTTACCTTGTCGCCTTCCTTGGCCAATACCGCGTGCGACTTGTTCGGATGCTTCGGGGTCCGCTTGGGTTTGTTGTAACCCTCAAACTGCTCGCCGCGATAGGTGATGCTCATTTGCGCTTTGGCTTCTTGGCAGTCTTCGCAGCAGCCTTGAAATCAGCAGCACTCGGGCGATCGGGGTCACCCTTGCGTGACATGCGCTCCTTGCTGCCCGCTTCAATGCGCTTGCGCTTGGCGTTGATGTTGGCGTAGAGGCCTGGTTTCTTAGGCACCGTACCGAGCGCGTAGTTGATCCAAGGTTAACTCTGACCCGTCATCACGCACGAGTTTGGCGATGGCATCAGTCGGGCCGTATTTGTCAGCAAGCCTATTGAAATACGGAACTTTGCTGGCGCCTAGTGCTTTGGCCTTCGTTGGCAGATCTTGCTTAGCCAGCCACTGCCCATAGGTCTGATCCGCCGGCACCATGCCGCCTGCTGCTGCGCGCTTGCTCGGTGGTGGTGGATCAAAGCCCAGTTCTTTGTAGTTGATCACCGGCACTGTGGTTGATCGGCAGTTGAAATGTTGCGGCGGAGTCGGACCTTTGCCGTATTCAAACTCACGGCCATCCAATGCGCGGCAAATGCTGCTGGTGCGGGTATCCAGTGTTGCCACATAGCGATACTTTTTAGTGATATCTTGATTTGCTTCATATACCTGCTGGCTAGCTGCATTGGCTACTTGGTTGATGCTGGTGCGCACAAGCGTAACGATCTGATTGTCGGCTACTGCTGTTGCTTGGCCACCTGCTGCAACAAGCTGCTTAACTGTCTTGGCCTGCTCGCCAAACTCAAGGTTTCCAACTAGCCGCTTTGCAATAGCTGGCGTCGGCTCACCCGTTAGCAATCCTTGCCGTACCACTTGCGAGAACCGCTCGGACTGGTCAACCGCAATACCGCGAAATGCTTTGCTGACCACCTCTCCGTTTGGCAGTGTGATTGTGGCGCCTTGCGCTGCGGTGAGACTGAACGTTTGCGGTGCGCCTTGCACTGCTGCAAACAGATCATCACTTAACGCCACCACATTGATCTGCGTTGGATCTGTGGTGACCACCGACTGCGCAAATTGCGGGCTGATCTCAACGGTGCGCACTGCATCACGAGCACCAACGGGTAATGCACGTGCAAGCTGGTCAGTAACAAACTCTGACTGCAACTGCGCAATGCCTTGCAGCTCCAGCGCCGTCAGCTCTGTGCTGTCGCCTGCCCAGGTCGCTAGCGAGTCCTTGAGCTGCGCAAGGATTCCCCTGAGCCGTGCAGCCTTGACTGGTGCCGACAACTCATCAATCGTGCGCAGTTGATTGACCGCATCAATGATGATGTCGTTGTAGGCATTGATCACACGCCGCGCAACGCTATTGCTGTAGCGGTTCAGATCGATCGCATTGCGATATAGCGCTTCCGGTGTGCTCATTGATGGATACCTAAATCCTCCGGCGCATAACCGCTGCGGATGCTGACATTAGCGCCTTGGCTTAATGCAGTGCCAACTAATGCAGCAAATGCCTCATAACCATTTTGGCCGTCTTCAAACAGGATAGTTTCATCTACTTCGTCAGCCTTGCCCTCCCTATACCAGCTGACGCGCACGATGGCTAGGACCTCTTCAGGCAAAGCGCTGACGTGGTAATCAAGCTCCTGCTTCCTCGGCTTCCTCGGTTCCATCCAGATCATCAGATCCACTAGTCGATCGGTTATCCAGTCCAGCAAATGGTAGATCAAGCCCCGCATTGGCCGTAGCCTCAAGCTCCTCATCTACGTTAAAGTCATCACCTAAAACATCACCCTCAGCAAGCTCACGCAGCAAAGTCTCCTGCGTAATGGTGCCAGCCGTGTAAAGCTGTAGTAAAGCTTGAATTTCCTGCGGTTCAAGGCGTGTGCCTAGGAAATCACGGTTGACGTAGCTGCTGCCTGGTGCGGTGTTGTTGCCGATGTATTGCGCATGAAACTGCAGGCAGTTGTCGATCATGTCCTGCACGTTTTGCGCAATCACCATCATGGTGCTGTCGCCTTGGCTGCGATCAATGCGCTTTGCCTCGGCGGTTTCAGCGGATAGCTTCTGGCCGAGCACTGCCGATAGCCCTAGCTCGTTGATCTGCGCTGCAAGCTGCTCTAGGCGGCGGAACTGGTAGTCAAAGCTGCGGCCTTGAGGCTCGATATATTCTGCACGCCCTTCTGCGGGGAATGCAATCGCCTCGCCGGGACCAGCGCTGACTTCCTCTGCTGCAGACGGGAAGCCATAGAACGCCAGCATCGGCACAGCGCTGATGTGCAGCTGGTTGTCGAGGTCGCTCTGGATTTGATATGCCTTAAGGTTCAACTCGGCGATATCCTCCAACGGCGGGCGTGACTCCATAAAGCCATGGCGCTGCGCATAGGCGACTGAGAATGGAATCTTAGAAAGACTAGTGCGTCCTTCGTCGATTACCTGGAAGTCACCGTTGTCTTGCTTCTGATGCAGTTGATACTCACCTGGCGTTAGCACGCGGATCTGCTCAACTGCCTTTTCGCCAAACTCGCCATCAGGCACGTTGACGATCTCAGCCAACCGCAGTTGCGTCAACACCTGCCGACCTTCCTGCTGCTCAGCACGCCAGCCAAGGATCTGCCGTGGCGTGTAGCTCACCCAATAGGGTCGACCCCCATCAGCCGGTGCATCCACCAGTACACCAACGTGGCCATAACGCACCATCTTGCGGGTGACGTCGAATGTCCAAACATTTAAATCATCGCCCAAAAGATTTACGTCAAAAAGCTGCTCACGGATTACATCCGCCGTATCGTCGAGCCTGACTGGTTTGCGGGTAAGCATCCCTGCTAACATGCGCTCCAATCGGACGTAGTAAGGCGGGCAAACACTTCTAGCAAGTCGATTATCATAACTTTCATCTAACTCTCTCGGCTCTTGCGGCAGATAACGCCTATGGCGCTTGCGCATTTGATAAGTGCCTTGCAGTAGATCCTCAATGAGCATCCAATGCGGTTCCATTGCGTACCAAGACGTGCTTGGGTCTTGGACGCGCGTTACCTTGCGCTGCGCAATGGGTCGATCGTAAAAGCCAAAACCTGAGTACATGACGCACCGTCAATAGGCAAAGTTTAAAGGGTTTGGTGTTACCCAAACCCTTGAGAGCCTCGGCTAGCCGTGCCCAGCCACGCATTAACAGAACTCACCCTAAACCACCAAACCAGGCCTGTTCCCAAGAGAACAGTAGGGAGGGATAACCCTCCGTACTGCCGTCTGCAGTCCTTGCCTGTCCCTGACTCACTAATCCCGACCACAACCGGCTTTGCCGTAACCTTCCTGTCCCTAACCTGACAGACCAAATCTGGATTCCAAAGAACCCAGCGGAGAGGGCCGAAGCCCTCAGCGCTGAGATCAATCAGCCCATGCCGGACCTTAGCTTGCCCTTTCTCGTCTGATCCCGCCAGTCCCAGCCCGGTCTCACCACACCTGGACTTACACCGCAAGGATGCCAGTGCTGAATCGCCCATGCTTGGGTCGCCAGTCGCCTAGGCCGACCAGCTTGCCAGCATCAACGGCGATCTCTTCGATGTCGCGCAGATTGAGCACGTCAGGGTCAAACTGCGCAGTTGCCTTGAGGCTCCAGTGGCGGAACATCGGGCGGGTGCGCATGACCTTTGCCATGCCGACCTTCACTCCGACAGTGTGGGTGAACTCACCGCTAGCGAACATCTCGCTAAGCGTGTCATCGTTGATCTCAGCAGGCTTGCCAGGAAACTCAAGCGGTGCGTGCTCAGTGAAGAACATGCCGCACTTGGCTTGCGGGCCACGCTTTGACTTCTTGGCACCGTTGATAAACACCGCTTCGAGCACGTAGTCGGGGATAACCAGCTCATCGCGGAAGCGGTACAAGCCAGCAAGCCATTCAAGCCTTGCCATCTCGTCGTAGTCAGCGTCAGTTTTCTTCCGCTTGCTCGACACCGCCTTCATCGCCTTGGCGTAGGTATTTCGCGGATCTGCTGTTTGCCCGTTGTGGCACAGCAATGGAGACTCGCCCGAAATTGTGATCTGGATCGTACTGAGGTTGGACACGTTGGTTCGTTGATAAGGGGACAGAAAGTGATGGCGCTGCAACGCTGACTGATGCCACCTGCTTGCGTGGGTCCAACTTGAAGCGCTGTTGCCTGACTGAATTGGTAATGCCGTCGTGGCAAATAGAGCACAGGGTCAAAAGATCCGTGAGTTGCTCGTTGCCAAACGATGGGTAACGGTAGTCCGGCGGTCCAGCGTTCTTGTGGTGAACCTGCAGTGATGGCCAACCCAGCTCTGCTAATTGCGCGGCAGTGATGCCGCAGCCTTGGCAGGTGTGCTGGTCGTGGTCAAGGCGCTGCTGGCGTTTGCGTTGCCATGCTGCTGATTGGTAATAATCCTCCATTTGCGGTACGGTGTGTGCGGATCGGGTTCGATCCTCCGCAAATCATACCACGATCAGAGCATGGCGCAAGGTGTCCGGGTCCAGGTGGTGCTGCCAGTAGCGGTAGCAGCGCTTCTCAAGCAAAAGGCCAAGGCTGAGGGTCGCACCGTCTCAAGCCTTGGCTCGTTCTTCATTGAGGCTGCGCTCAGGCAGGGTGCTCAGTAAAGGCGGATTCCGGTCGTGCGTCCAGCGCCGGCATGGAGCGGGTTGAACTCACGCCAGACCAAGTAACCCAGTGCGTCATTCATGTGGTCATGCCCGGCATCCTTGTCAGGGTCGCCCTTGTCGGTGTAGCACTGCAGCTCTAGGCATTCGATCAGCCGTTTGCAGCGTTGGTGAATGGTGAGCCTGACTTGGCCCTTGCCGTTTTCCAGCAAAGCCTGAACAGCAGCCACGCGATCACGGACGGGAGGATTGGCACGCGGTGATTGGTTGGACATGCCGTAGGACTCCAAGATCTGAATATCGGTCTGGCTTGCGTTAGTACTGCGGTTGCCGCCGCTGGCATCTGGGTAGATGTAGATACGCCGCTGCGGGTAACGCGCCTGGATTTCGTGCGCCAATGCGTCGGTGTCATGGGCGCCGCTGATCTCATCAATCACTAGCAGGCTGCTGCCGGTGCGGACACCGATGATGGCGGACATGTTGCCAATGTTGAAGTCAACGCCAATGCGCAATGGCTCGCGGTCAAGGTCAGGCAGCTCTGATACGACGTGCTTCTCGCGGTTGAAGCGGTCGTAAATGGTGCCCGTAGTGAGGTTGACAAACTCACCATCGAGATAGGCCCGCAACAGGTTGGGGTCGTAGTTGGCTTCCAGGCGCTCAATAAAGTCCGGCGGCAGGTGCGGGTTATCCGCTGATCGCATCTTGATGAGCTTGCGATCCGCACGCCCTTTGGCATCCTCACTGCCGAAGGTGTTCCACATCCAGCGGAAGCCCTCTGGTGTAGATGCAGCACCAAACTGGCGGACATTGCCGGAGCGCAAGCGGCCAAGGATCTTGGGAAATGCCTTGTTGGCAATGCTTGGCGTCACCGTATCGATCTCATCAGCCAGCACCCATGCAAGGTTCAAGCCGATGATGCGGCTCCAGTTCTCGAAGCTACGGCACAGGATTTTGGTGTCACCGCCTGGCAGGTGCAACATGTATTCCGGCAGCGGGCTAGCCCTGAAGGTGTAGGGGATGTCGTATGCCTCCAGGAAGTTCTCGAAATCGTTCTGCCAGATGTCACGGATCAATGGGCCAGTGGGTTCCATCACTGCGCCGATGAAGCCCTGATTGGCCGCGGCCAGCATTACAGCCTTAGCGCACAACGCACGTGTCTTGCCGGCGCCGTAGCCAGCTGAGATGCCAATGATCTCTGTTGCAGTGTCATCGACAAATGCAAGCTGCCCTGGGTGCAGGTCAGCGCGAATGCGGTTGAGCAGATCGCCTGTGTCTTCCTGCGTAGCAACATCCATAAACCCAAGCAGTTTGCCGGGTTCAACAATGCCGGCTAGCAGGCTCACGAGATTTCAAACCGCAGCAGCTTGGCCTGATCTTCTAGCGCTTTGATTGCAATGCTGAGGTTGCCTTTATCGCGTGCAAGCCGCTCGTAGTCCTGCAGCCTTGAGATAGCAGAAGCCAGCCACTGCGGGCGTTCTAACTCCGCATCAAGCTGCTGAAGTTGGCGAGCGCGGGCCATGTAATTTTCGGCTTGGCGCTCACCAACATTCCAGTGCTCCGCACAGTATCGAACGATTTGTGTACGGCTGTAAGCACGCAACAGTAGATCGTAAACGGTGTTAATCCGCTCGTCGATCTCCACGTTGGTGCTTTTTTTAGCCACCTCTTTATGCGCGAATTTGCACGGGCATTACCAGATAAGTTACACCATCCATGCCGCTAGGTGTCAGCACCACGGGTGTGGTTGCCGTATTGGCGTGCAGCGTGATGGCTTCTGCGGGCTTGAAGGCTTTGATGCCGTCTAGCAGGTAGTGGACGTTGAACGCCCATGCTCCATTAGAGGTGCCTTCCACCTTGAGCAACTCCTTGCCGTTGTTGGCGTCTGCCTCGGCGGTGATGGCAATGGTGCCACCTACTGCCTCGATCTTGACGATGGAGTTGTGCGCGTCGGCGATGACGGCAACACGCTCTAGTGCACGTGTCAAGCGGCGACGATCGGCGGTGATGGCGTTGCTGAACTCAGTGGGCAGCAGTTTAGCCACATCTGGGTAGGTGCCATCTAGCACGCGGCTGTAGATGGTGATGCCATCGCCGGCATTGATGACAGCTTGACCGGCTGCCATGGCGATGGTGACCACTCGATCCTGCAGCAGCCGCATGGTACTGGCTGGCAATACCACGTCGAGTCCGGCGGGTAGGTCGATGGGGTAGCGCATGAGGCGATGCCCGTCAGTGGCCTCCATGTAACCGCTGCCGAGGTGGATGCCTTGGAGCAGTTGCTTGCTGGCATCAGTGCTGGCAGCTGCCATGCAGGCACGGATACCGGCGGATAGGTGCAGCTCGCTCGTAGCGGCGTCGACAACAGGCAATGCGGGATAGTCCGCCGCATCAGCCGCTGCTAGGCCGTAGGAGCCGCTAGAGGCGGTCAGAGCGCCATCTGCGAGGGTCAGGGCCTCATCGCCATCAAAACGGCTCACAAGGCCAGCTAGCAGCCGATACGGCAGCGCTACAGCGCCATCAGTATCCACTGCAGCGGGGATGGTAACGGTGATGCCGAGATCAAGGTTGAAGCCGGTGATAGTGAGGGTGCCAGCAGCGGCATTGATCAGGCAGCAATCAAGGATCGGGTGCGAGCTGCGGTGACCAACAGCTGGCGCAATGGTGCGCAACGCGTGATCGAGATCTGCTTGGCAGGTGACGGCTTTCATTTGACGGTGGCGGCAGTGACGAGGCTGGTGATGATGCGTTCGTAATCAGCGGCGAAGCTATCCACAAGCTCCATGGGTAGCGGTACGCCGTCATCAATGGCGTTGTCGGCAATGGCTGCGGCATACGCCACTGCCTGGGTCATGGTCTCATGCAGCCGATTAATCACCGGTTGCTGCTTGGCTGGAATGTGAATGAGCGATGACATATGCAACGAGAGTTTCAACGTGTCGGCGGTTCAGGTCACCACGCATGAATGCGCAGGCGTCCGCCACCAGCGCATGGTAAGCCGCCGTGGTCAATCCTGCAACACCACCGTCGCCTAGAGCACGCTGCCGGATCAGGTGCGCACGCGGGATGCCATGCGCCGCTGCTTCGGCATTGAGCCGCGCTAGGTCATCAGCGGTGACATTGATCTTGATTTCGGGCATTCAGTGGTTCCAATCGAGGCGGAGCATAAGCAAAAAGCGGCGTCCTAACGCAGTTTGCGGGGTTCGGACGGTGAGACGCCTTGCGGCCACTGGGCTTGTCCTACCGTCCTACCGTCCTAACCTCTTAATAAAATGGGATAAAGAGGGGGAGGAGGAGGGGTATTAGGAAACTCTTGAACCCTATGTAGGACCAGACGGGGATAGGACGGCTCAAAACCCAGTCACTGCAATGGATCTCGCCGTCCGCACCCACTTAGGACGGGGCGTAGTGCCAACGTCTCTTGCCTGTCGCCTCTCGTTTGCGGACCAACCCGAGATCCTTGAGAATCGCAGCCACCTGCATCTGATCCGATCGGTTCTGGCGCTCCAGTGGTTTTTTGATTCCGTGAGTAAGAACGTCCTCAATCGTGAGCACATCACTAGAGCGCCTGCGGGCAAGATATTCCTCAATGGCACTACGCCATGGCGAGTCAATCACGTAGTTATCATTCTCTTCGGTCACCTTGACTTCCATCTCAACAGGTAGCCGGTTAGTCTCACCTGCCCTGTAGGCATGTACAACGGCGGACCAAATCGCATCGCGTTCAAGCATTAGCGAAGCGGTATCAATTTGGTCCTGCTGCGTCTTAGTGGTCGGGATGACCCAGAAGCGGCGGTTGCCGGTTTCATCCACTAGAAACCCAGTGGTTTTGTTAGTTGTGCCGACGATGATGCCACGCCTTGGAAATGACTCAACTTCCTTGCCATAGGGCACGCGCATTAGATCAATAGCCTGCGAAAGAAAGGCTTTTACCTGTCCGGCATGACGCCTGCCTGTGATGTGATCCAGCTCCGCCCATTCCATCATCCACGACCGATGGAGCACCATCACGTCGTCTTTGGTCGAGATGTCACCAAGTGCATCTGAAAAGAACGGACCACCTAGGCAACCCCAGAAGCTGGACTTGTAGGCACCTTGATCGCCCATCAATACGCAGGCGGTATCGTGCTTGCAGCCAGGGTTGAAGGCACGCGCTACAGCACCGATCAGCGTGCGCTTAAGCATCTCGTCATAGATGGTCGGCTCTGGCAGCGCGGCATCACACGGGCGCAGGTAGGCGGTGGCCAGCCTGTCGATGTAGGTCGGTGCAACGTGGTCGGCGCAGTGTTCTAGGTAAAGGCGCACCGGGTCATATGGCTTTTCGCTTGCCACTTGGACCAAGCAATCAATCGCAAGCTCTTTGCCGACCTTGTAACCCTGCTCTGCCAGCTTGAGGTAATAGCGGTCGACGCCTTCGATCACTTGGTTATCGACCTCAATCTGCTGGGTAAAAATGTTGAGCCTGATGTCACCGGCATTACGACGCAGGTACTCCAACAGCTCAGCGGCCTCTAGCTTCTCTGGCTTGCCGCCTACTGGCGCACGACCGCTAGACTGCGGCTCCGGGTCAGCGGTGCGGCCGCCAACCTCGCGCCGTACTGGGCTGGCGCTACGCCATCCGTCTTTCTTGGCCATGTCGCCAAGAGTGCCGAGCGTGATGCCGGATTTCTTAAAGCTCCGCCACTTGCGTTGGCAGTCGCTGGGTTTGTGCTTAGCGGACTGCGCCGACCACTGCTCCCATTGATCGAGCAGGCTGTCGTCGCCGACGCTGTGAAGCGACATGCCAACCGCAAGCCAGTCGTCGTAGTCATCAGCGCGGCTGGCATCCAATGCGGCGAGGTATGACCGCGCGCGATCTACATCGCCCTGCGGATCAGGCATCTGGATCAGCTCGGCGCGTACTGGCTGCGGCTGCGGCTTGAGCATCCGCTCAATTAATCCAAGCGGCGCTTCTGCTATGTCGCGGTCGCCTGGCCCATAACCTGGCACCCAGTAGTAGCCGGTGGTTTGTGGGTGCGCACCGGCCACGACGGACTGGCAGCCGTTCCATCGCAACTCCACTTGCTCGGCTTTGCCGTCGTCATCAATGACGCCGGTCTTGTATTTGCGCGTGGCGATCGCATCCCAGTACTGCTCAGGCACGCGGTAGATGATTTGCATCCGGCCATCGCGGCCTGACTTGACCACCCAGCTGCGCGGTAAAGATGACAGCGGCAGGTCCCACTCGGCCAAGAGCGTGCTAGCTGACTTGCCGTCGTGGTCCAAAAACAACAGACCACCGGACGGCACGCCGCAGCAAACACCAATGGCACGTGCGCGACCGCTGCTCAGTTCGGCCAGTAGCGCATCCTTATTAAGTGGGTTGTCTTGCCATGCCGGCTGATACGGGCGCTTTTGCCCATCCACGGCGACATAACCCCAGTCGTCGGGCAGGCGGGCCAATTCTTGCTGCAGGCTCACTTGGACTCCTTGAGTGCCTGCTCCAGCAGCAGTCGGATGGCGGTGGCGCGGTTCATGCGATCACCACGCCAAGAATCCAGTTGCCGCAATAGGTCTGGAGTCAGGCGTATATGCGTTGGATGGCTAAGGCGCACGGTCCTAGGCGGGATGCTTGCACACTGTAGCAGCGGCTGCTACGGTGGCAAGGCACTGCCGCAAAATTCATGCTTATTGCCTGCGACCACTGGCGCCGCGACTTCGGCCATAACAGCACCCCAAAAATTGATCCTGTTTCTGGTTATGTGCTTTGCCCGAATTGCGGCGAGGAAAGTCTTAGCCGGCATGAAACCGCGCGATGGACTGATTTTCAAGACTGCGACAATACCGTTGCTTTCTATGCACAATGCAATTGTTGCCCTTTTTGGGGACGTTTGTCATTTTCGGATCATTGTCGCAATCCACTGTGGTCCCAATGGAAATCTGAGATTTTACCCGGCATCCACAATGAAAAAATTATTGAATGGTGCAAGAAAAACTATGTGGAGATCCCGAATTGGATTCAAATCAAACGCAAGCCAATCAAACCCAGCCTTCGCTTTGAAATACTGAAGCGCGACGACTACCGCTGCCAAATGTGCGGTGTTACGGCCAAGGATGGCGCCACGCTTGAAATAGACCACATTCTCCCAGTATCAAAAGGCGGCACCAACGATCCCGACAACTTGCAGGTGCTGTGCCGTGACTGCAACGCCGGCAAGGGAGCGCAGTTCCAATGAATCTCCGTCCCTACCAACAGCAACTAATCAACGACATCCGTCTGCAGTACCAGCTAGGGCATAAGTCAGTCCTAGCTGTGCTGCCGACCGGCGGCGGCAAGACGGTATGCTTTAGCTACATCGCAGAGCAGGCCAGCCGCAAGGGCAACCGCGTGCTGGTGCTGGTGCACCGGCAGGAATTGCTGGATCAGGCCAGCCGCGCTATGCCCATGCCGCATGGCCGTATCAGCGCTGGCCGCAGCATGGATCTCAGTCATGCCGTGCAGATTGCCAGCGTGCAAACTGTTGCTCGCCGGCTGCACCTGCTGCCGCGTGATTTCTTCCAGCTTCTAGTGGTCGATGAGGCGCACCACACCACGGCTGGCACGTGGGCCAAGACGGTTCAGCACTTCCATAACGCCAAGCTGCTGGGTGTCACCGCAACACCGATCCGCTCAGATGGCCGCGGCCTTGGCGAGCACTATCAGTGCATGGTGCAAGGCCCAACAGCGCAGCAGCTCACAGATGCCGGATTCCTCGCCGCTGCCAAGGTGCTGGCACCGCCGGGCTTCGATAGCACCGGCCTGCGCAAACGGATGGGTGACTTCGATCCCAAGGAGGCTGAGCAACGCGTTGGCACCATCATGGGCGACTGCCTTGGCCACTACCGCAAACACCTGCCAGGCCAGACGGCGATTGCCTTCTGCTGCTCAGTGGCGCACGCGGAGGCAGTGGCGGATTTGTTCCAGTCGGCAGGCATCGCCGCGGCCAGTATTGACGGCAGCATGGATACCGCGCAGCGCCGGCAGTTGCTGCAGGACTTGGGCACCGGCAAGCTCAAGGTGCTGACCAGTTGCGCATTGATCGGTGAAGGCGTGGACGTGCCATCAGTCGGCGGCTGCATCCTGCTGCGGCCAACGGCATCAGTGGCGCTGCACCTGCAGATGATCGGTCGCTGCCTGCGCCCACAGCCTGGCAAGCGCGCCGTAGTGCTCGATCACGTCGGCAACACTCTGCGGCTTGGCCACCATCTGGAGCCGCGTGACTGGACGCTGGATGGGGTCGCCCGCAGGGACCGCGAGCAGGCACCCAGCGTCAAGGTCTGCCCGCAATGCTTCGCCACCAGCGCCAGCGCTGCGCAGGTATGCCGCGAGTGCGGTCATGTGTTTGCACCGCAAGAACGCCGTGAGCTGCAGCAGGTTGATGGTGAGTTGGTGGAGTTGGCAGTCGCTAAGCGGCGTGAGCAGTCATCAGCCCGTGGCCTTGAAGCCCTCCGCGAGCTAGCGCAACAACGCGGCTACAAGCGAGGATGGGCGGAACGGGTTTATCAGGCTAGGTTGGCCAAGCGACACGGCATCTAAGTGAGTGAGCAGCGGATACAGCAAGAGATCCGCATTGCCTGCAGCAACGGTGACACGCGCCTGTTCCGCAACAACACCGGCACCCTGCGTGACCAGCACGGCAGGCCGGTGCAGTTCGGCCTGTGCAAGGGCAGCGCTGACCTAATCGGCTGGAAGCGGGTCACAGTCACCCCCGAGATGGTCGGCAGCACTGTGGCGGTGTTCACCAGCATTGAGGTGAAGACCGCAACCGGCAGGCTGCGCCCTGAGCAGCAGCAATGGCTAGACGCAGTCCAGGCGGCTGGTGGCATTGCAGGTGTAGCACGGTCGGTTGAGGATGCGTTGCGGATTGTGACTGCGCAGGATTGACCACGGCGGCGCATGGTGTAGGATGTGGGGACAGGAGGCGAGAGCTTCCACCCCAAACCGAGAGCCATGACGACCGCTACCTACCTGACTCGCTTCTTCCAAGAGAAGGATCTGATGGAGCGTACCTACGAGGTCGCTTCCCCTGATGGCGTTATGCACTTGATCCCTACCGGCTGCGTGATTGAAGCAATCCATGCAGCGCCTGCAGGCGAACAGGACAAGATCGCCGGCATCCTGCGTCAGCTGGACTTCCGCAACGGCGACATCCATCACTTCCTGAATCATCTTGCCGGTGCGCTAGCCGCTCGTTATTAACTCCCACGCGGCCCGCCGGAGCCGCACCCAATCCGGCAACCACACATTGCGACCCCAATCATGACCAATCTCAACCGCTTTGCCGTGCTGGCAATCATTGTCGGCGTCTGGGCAATGGCCTATGACACCGGCCGCCAGCATCCTGCCTACAGCCATCACGCCTGCCAAGAGCAACTGAAGCCATGACTGAATCCGACATTTACTGGACATTTGCCACCGCCTACCAGCACGGCGGTGGGTTCTTCCAAGCGCTAGCGCAGGCTGGCCTCAAGGCTGACCCCAGCAACAAGCGCCGCATCCTTGATGCGTTCCCTGAGTTTGTAGCCACCTACGGCACCGCCAGCCGGCTGCATCACCAGCTGCGCAGTGGGGCAGCGGTATGACCATCAGCAACGAGCAGTACCACGCCGATTCCGCCATCAGCGCCAGCCACCTGCACGCAGTGGCCAAGTCGCCCTACCACTATTGGAGCCGGTATCTAGACCCCAAGCGCATCGCACCCGAGCCGACTGCTGCCATGCGGCTTGGCTCACTGGTGCATTGCGCGGTGCTGGAGCCCAGCGAGCTAGAAGCCCGCTACGGCGTTTGCGGTCCACGCAACACCAAAGCCGGCAAGGAGCAAGCCGAGCGCATGGCAGCTGCTGGCATCGAAGCGGTTACCGCCAGCGACATGATGGCCGCTAACTGCATGGCCGATAGCGTGCATCGGCATCCTGCAGCAGCAGCATTGCTCGCCCATGGCAAGGCTGAGCAGTCCTTCTGGTGGGATGACGCCACCACCGGTCTGCGCTGCAAATGCCGCCCTGACTGGTACAGCGGCAGCACGGTGGTGGATCTCAAGACCACCACAGATGCCAGCCCTGCCGGCTTTGCCCGTAGCGTGGCTACCTTCCGCTACCATGTGCAAGCGAGCCACTACCTAGCCGGCTTGCACGGTGCTGAGCGGTTTGTGTTCATTGCCGTAGAGAAGACTGCGCCGTACGCGGTAGCTGTCTATGAGCTTGACGCCGCGGCCATGGCTGCTGGTGATGAGCTACGGCAACGCGACATGCGCGTGATTGCCGACTGCCAAGCCACCAACGAATGGCCCGGCTACGGCGACGACTGCCAAACGCTCAGCCTGCCTTCATGGGCATTAACTGCCAACCCAACCATCACATCCGATGACTTCTAGCATCACGCTCTGGACACCAGAGCAAACCCAACTGATCAGCACCACGATTGCGCCTGGCTGCAGTCAAGATGAGCTGCGCTTGTTTGCCTATGCCTGCCAGCGCACCGGGCTGGATCCGTTCAGCAAGCAGATCTACGCCATCAAGCGTGGCGGCAAGATGACCATCCAAGCCGGTATCGACGGCTTGCGTGCTATTGCAGAACGCACCGGTCAACTGGACGGCAGCGAAACCTACTGGTGCGGTGAAGACGGCCAGTGGACTGACGTATGGCTTGGCAGCAAGCCACCTGCCGCGGCCAAGACCATCATTCACCGCAAGGGATCGCAGCATCCATTTGTTGGCGTTGCACGCTTTGCTGACTACAACGCCGGCCAGGGCTTGTGGTCCAAGATGGGCGCCGCGATGATTGCCAAGTGCTCCGAAGCACTAGCACTGCGCAAGGCATTCCCTGCTGACATGTCCGGCGTCTACAGCACTGATGAGATGCAGCAGGCAGAGGTAGAGCCGGTGACCGTTACTAGCACACCAGCGCCAGCACTACCCGCAGGCGACGCCAAGCTGTTTCAAGCAGGCAAGGCTGCCATTGCCAAAGCCGACACGCTGGACAAGTTGCAGGAGGTCGTGGCACGCATGGACAAGCGCAAGCCTGAGCTAAGCGATGAGCAAAACCAGCAGCTTATGGAGCTTGCTCTAGCCAAGGAGGCTGAGCTAGCACCTGCTGCTGCTGATGAGGATCCGTTTGCTGATGACTGAACCCTTTCTGACCACTGATGAACTGGCGGCGCGTTGGGGGCTGAAGCCAGCAGCCATCAAAAACCAACGCGCACGCGGCATTGGCCCTGCTTACGTCACTGCACCACGCATTGGCACACCAGCAGGCACGCCACGCGTCCGCTATCCACTTGCACAAGTCTTGGCTTTTGAGGAAGCCAATGGCATCACACCACTGAACTGACATGAGTCTCTACGCAACCGGCATCATTCGCATCATTACCGACCCGCAACTGCGTGCTTTTGAATCCGGCACCATGGTTACCAACTTCGCTGGTGGTATCCAGGAAGGCAAAGACAAAGATGGCAACTGGATCAATAACGCCATCGACTGCGAGATCTGGGGCAAGTCTGCTGAGCTGATTGTTGACAAGCTCAAGAAAGGCGACAGCATCCTTGCAAGTGGCGCAGTACGCCGCCAAGAATGGAACGACAAGGAGACTGGTGCTAAGCGCAGCAAGCATGTGCTCAGCATCCAGCGGTTTGAATTCATGCCACGCGGTGCTGCAACCACTAGCGAGGAGCCTGTGTTCTGATGAATCAAACCGCCCTTGATGCTGCATTCAAGGAGTGGTGGGAGGCGTCCTACGGGCGCCCTCCCGGCACCCATGCAGTCATGACTCACGTGGCATTTGCCGCCCACATTCTTGAGTTAATGGAGCTGATGCAGGATGAGCGACCTAATTAACCACCCGCCGCATTACAAGCACGGCGACATTGAGTGCATCCAAGCCATCAAGGCAGCGCTCGGTGACGATGGATTCCGCTCTTATTGCAAGGGCCAGGTGATCAAATACCTGTGGCGTGCTGAGCACAAAGGCAATGCCGATGATGACTACGGCAAAGCCGACTGGTATATGCGTCGGCTTTTGCTTGAGACAAAAGCATGAAGCGTGAGCGTTTGCATCTCAGCAACCACCAGAACATCGAGACCGGCCTTGACTGGAACGGGCGCTTCTACATCGCCTATAGCAGTGGTGCCAGCCTGTTCTTCCGTGATGTGCCGGTGATGCGCAGGTGGCTGAAGCTGCCTAAGGGCATCCCATCACGCGAGAGCTTTGACAGCTGGATCGCCAGCTTGGAGGCAGCGGACCAGCAGCGTGCCTTTAACAAAGCCGGCGTTGTTCAAGGTACAGCGCCCAGCCTTTCACAAGAGCTGCTGGAGACTGGCTTCGGGCCAGAGGTGTTTGCCGAGGATGAAGACCCCACGGCTAACACCAAGATGGTCACATGAGATCTACACACTACGAGGTTCGCCAATGACTCAAGAACACCCGATCACCCCACCGCCTGAGCTGGTGGAGGGCTGGATGGCAGAGATATGGCATGAAGGCACGCCAGTACGAGTGGCCGCCAGTGACCTACACATCGCCATCCAAGCCGCCCGCTGGGGCGCAGACACTGAGCTGGATGCGTGCTGCAAGTGGCTTCCTAAGTTGCCGCCATGGAGCGCAGATGATCTTCGCAGGCACCGCCGCCCCAAACCGCCGAGCTTGAAGGAGCAGGCGCTAATGGCACTGGAGGATGGCGACATTGGCCCTGGTGCATCCTTGACACCTGTCGAAGTGTGCATCGTCCGCCGCGCACTGGAGGCACTGCCCGAATGACTGAACAGCACCCGATCACCCCACCGCCTGAGCTGGTGGAGCAGTGGGTTGCTGCCACCGAGCCCTCCTAGTTCCCCGCACTAATCACCCGTGACCGAAGACAGACTCACCGTAATCGCTGCAGTCCTGCTGCTGGCCCTGTTCATTATCGCTTCCTGGTGGTGGCTGCCACAGAAGTGGCAAGCCTGCCAAAAGCTCTACGACAACCGCCCTGCACAGATCTTCTGCTTTGGTTCTAAATGACCACCCAACACCCAATCACCCCACCGCCTGAGCTTTTAGGAAAGTGGGAAGAAGACTGGCATCACGCCAAGGTCAAAGATACTGATCTTGAGGATCACATCGCCATCCAAGCCGCCCGCTGGGGCGCCGACCAGGAGCTGGAGGCGTGCTTTGAGTGGCTTGGGCCACGCATAGGTTTTGCCACCTCCGCTGGCCTCCGTGCCACCCGCCGCCCCAAGCCCAAGCCGCCGAGCAAAGAGGAAGCGCTTGATGCGCTGTACATCAGTTTCGACAGGGGCTACCTCAAAAAAGAGGCTGCCGAGATCATCCGCCGCGCACTGGAGAAACTCGATGACTGACCTCTCCCCAGCCGCGCAGGCGGTGTTGGATGCCGCCAACAACAGCAGCGCCTATGGCCCAGAAGATTGCCTCAACGAAGCTCGACAGATAGCCGCCGCCGCCCTTCGTGCTGCTGCGGATCAGGTGGTGCCGTTGCCGCGCCTTCCATATGATTCTTGCTGCGATGTTTCAGCTTCGGCCATACGCGCCGAGATGTTAGCCATCGCCGCCGAGCTGGAGGGCACCAATGCTTGAGTTCACACCTGAGCAGCTAGCCGCCATCGAAGCAGCTTGCGCCCAGCACCTCCAGGACTGCCGCAACTATCCGGAATTTCCAGATAGTTCAGATGGACCGGCTGTGTCCAATGACAGGGAGCCGGCCTCTGTCGAGGATCAGTTTAAAGCCCACCAATCACCCCAACCAATGACCATTCTCTGCGACTACGAGATCAAAGCACTGTGCACCGACGGTATGGTGCAAAACTATGAGCAAGATTTGATCAATCCTGCCAGTCTTGATCTGCGGCTTGGCGACACGATCATGATCGAGTCCGCTGAGGACTTGGACATGCGTCCGCTCAGCATTGCAGGGCGCACGGCAGAGAATCCTTACGAGCTGAAGCCTGGACAGTTTGTCCTTGCTCAGACCATCGAGGTGTTCAATATGCCGGAAAACATCGCTGGCTTATTCTTCCTCAAATCCAGCCGCGCAAGGGAAGGATACGAGAACCTGCACGCTGGCTATGCAGATCCAGGCTGGCATGGCAGCGTTCTCACACTGGAACTTAAGAACAGCCGCCAACTGCTGCCGCTGCCGCTGTATCCCGGCATGAAGATTGGGCAGATGGTGTTCTTTCGCATGAGCCAGCAGCCGGTAATCAGCTATTCCGAGGTTGGTCATTACAACCAACACGGCAGCGTGATGGGCTCAGTGGCCGCCTAGCTCACGCGCCGCATCTAGGTGCCACTGCTCTAAGCCAGTCCGCAGCGCCGCCGACGCTTCTTGCACTAGCCAGTGGATTTGAGACCGCTGGCTAGCCTCCTGCTCAGCAAGTAGCAGCGCATACTCAAGCAACCCGCTCCAATCTGCTGCAGCATGTAACGCACGCAACTGCGCGGCGTTGGCAGCTCCGTGGAATTGTGCTTCCATTGTGTGAACTAACGGATTTCCCATGTCTGACGCCATTGGTGATTACTTGAACAGTATCGCTCGCTATCCACTTTTAACACCGCAACAAGAGATACAACTGGGCCGCCGCGTCGCAAAATGGAGAGAACTTAAGGATCTTGATAGACCTTTGACCACTCAAGAACGCCGCGAATTGCGCAGTGGTGAACGCGCTCGGCAGCGGTTTATGCAGTCAAATCTGCAGTTGGTTGTGCATGTTGCTCGCAAATACAACAAGCGCAACAATCAGACTTTGGAAATGCTTGACCTTATCCAAGAAGGCAACATCGGTCTTGCGCGTGCAGTAGAGCTGTTTGATTACAGCCGCGGCTATAAGTTCAGCACCTACGCCTACTGGTGGATTCGTCAAGCCATTGGGCGTGCATTGGTGCAATATGACCCGATCATCAGATTGCCGCTTGGTATCCACGAAATGCTGGTCAAGATCAACAAGACTGCGCAGTTATTTGCGCAGGACCATGGCCGCACTGCAACGATGGCAGAACTTGCCGCAGTTCTTGAGGTAACGCCTGAGGTAATTTCCGACACGCTAAAGCAGGCATATCGCGTCACCAGTCTTGATAAGCAGTCGCAGGATGATTCCTCCTGCGTTCTGGATCTAATCGCAGATGAAAAGCAATACGACATTGAATATGATTGGCAGCTTGAGATCGTGCGTGATTATTGCGAAGAGTATTTAGACGAACGCACACGCGAAATTATCTATGCACGTAACAGCCGCAATCCAGTTCCGTGGAATGACCTTGAAAAGCGTTTAGGCATCTCACGCGGTCATATGTGCCAACTGCAGTTACGTGGCATCAACCGGCTTCGTATGCTGATAGGCAATCCGCTGGCAGGCACACCCCTTGGCGCCAACGATACAGAAGATCGGGAACACGTGGAGGGTATGCCTAGCCGGGATGTGTAAAGACCACCAGCAAGAATGGCAAGCTAAGGTGTTCTACCATCAGATGCTTGAATCCAGTGCAGCACAGCAAGTTCACGATCAATTAGATAGCAATCTTGGCGGTTAAACCATTGCTGCCATTCTTCACTGCCCTTGCGGCGGTTGCAATTACGGCAGGCTGGGACAAGGTTGGTGGTGATCGTAGCACCACCTTTGTGGCGTGGCCGAACGTGATCTAACGTGTCTGCCGGTTCACCGCAATAGGCGCATTGATGTTGCCATGCTTCGAAGATCTCCTGTCTAAATTTGTGTTTTGCACTGCGTTTTGGGACAAGGTTTGCGCCATCAATGCAATGATCCACTTAGACCGTCGGGCGGCACGTAACATCAACGCCGCCTCGCGCGCGTGGTGTTAAATCAAGCCAGATGCCACCAAGTGACTTTGGCATCACAATACGCTCCACTGCCCAGCCGCCAGTTCCGCCAAACTCTTGTTTATAAGTGCCGGTCTGCAGGTGCCAACGCTGCTCAACCCATGCCTTGCCGTTGTCGCCAATGCGATAACACGGATGCGCCACGATGCTGCGTTCGTGATTGTGACCATTTAATACGATGTCAGCATCAGGCGCGATTTGCGCATAGCGACCGCCGCCCATTGTGCCTTTGGTAACAATCCCGCCCCATGCGCCGTGATGGAAGAACAACGTGCAGCGACGAACACCACCGCCTTCGCGCTCAAAAACAAACCGCACAAAGCCTTGATAGCCCATGTGCTCAGTCACTGCGCCATCGTTGCGCATGAGCCGGACTACGTTTTCCAGTGGGTCAATCTCTTGATTGTTGAGCACAGCAGTTTCGTGGTTGCCGTCGCCCATCATCAGGATTATGTCACCATAAGGCTTCAGGAAATCCGCCGATTCACGGAATACTAGATCAAAATAGTTGCCACCAAGATGCTCCGGCCTGATGTCGCCCTTGCTGCCGCGACGATCTTTCTTGCCTTGCATCAGGCACATTACATCACCAAAGAACAATGCTTTGCCACCGATGGCTTTGCATTCTTCAAGATGCTGCTTAAACAACCCGCGGCTGCATTTTGGGTTGTCTAGGTGGATGTCAGATGCCAGCAGGAACGTGACTGGCTGCTTGACGCTGGTGTAGGGTATGCGCACCTCTAACAGCTCTGGCGATAATCGGACCGATGTAATCGCCATGCCGTTGGTAGCGGCTTACACTGCAGTCTAATAATCCCAGCGCACCCTAGGCTTGCCGCGTCGCATTCCTAAATGCACGAATCCTTTAGGTGCACCATAGCCAAGCGAGTAGGGCCAATGCTCGTCGCACCAATCTTGCACGTGGTTGATGTTGACCTCGCGGATGTAGAAATCAACAGCTCCAACATTGGGCGCATCGTATAAGTGCTCACTAGCACTTGATCCGCCAACCGCGGCATTGATTGCACGTGGCCTGTAGCCACTGGTAATAATTACAGGCTTGCCACCAAACTTGACGCGGGCACGCTCAAGAAATGCCGCAAGCTCGGCTGCGGTGTCAACTTGATATTGATGGTCAAAGCGGCGTGCTTCTTGAAATAGCGCAAACTCGCCAAGCTGCACGTGCGGCGTGATGCGTGCAGTAAATGGGCTATTGGGCGATAGCTTTGCTGGATCTTGCTGTTGCTCACCACCCCACAGCCTGCCTTCTGCGCGGCGGCGGCGCAGCAGCCCAGCTTCTACTGCTGTGCCAGGGTTGCGGTACAGCTCAAACGCCACGGGCACCTCTGCCCAGTCCTTATCCTTGAGTCGCTTGCTGATGGTTTCAAACCCTGCACTGCCGTAGAAGCCAGCGCCAAGGTTGTAGGCAAAGCTAATCAATGCACATTGCTTGTTGCCGCTCATCGCGCCCCAAAATGGCACGCTGCTGCGCAATTTGTCTGCAATGCGTGCTACTTCAATGTCCAGAAGTTCATTGGCATCAATTACGGTGATTTTGTCACCGCGTTGCACCTTGCGACCATCTGGATAGCGTGTGGTGCCGTAGCCGATAGTCGCCACACCCCAGCCATGTAGCGGATCAGGGTAGGCGCTGAGATGCACACCCTCGAACTCTTTAACGAGTTTTACCGCTGCGTCATAATTATGCAGCTTGCCGCCTGCTTGCCAGGTCTTATACCACGGTTGATCTCTATTAAAGATTTGAGGTGCAGCCTTTAATAGCTCGGCTTCTAATTCAGACACTGCCGCCATTTGATGCGGCGTGCCGTGCTTGTAATACTTAAACAGGTCGGTCAGTTTGACCATGGCGCTTTGATCTCCATTGCGCCGCCAAGCTTGCGGCTTTCGCCTGTCTGCAGGTTATCGTCAACCGCGTGATGCGTGATCACCGGCTCCGGCTCTGCAGGTTGCGCTGCGTGCCAATCAGCTTCAGTTTGATCCAGCTTGGCCGGCAACGTCAGCTCAAACCACCATTGCTTGATGGCCCGCTCTAGTCGACGCTGCCAGCCGAGCTTGCCGAAGCTGATTAGCCCTTTTTTGCCTTAATGGCACGCAAGGCATGAAACACCAGCTGGATGATGCTGTTATCACGCAGCGGCGACAGCGCGATCAGCTCGCTGGCAGCAGCGACGCAAATCCAAAAGGCAGGATGCGAAAGGAAGTCCATGGCTATGCAAATGGCCGTGCTTCTAGCTTAGTGACTCTCTGCTCCACCGTATTTAACCGCGTGAACGTTTCCTTGCGGTCTTCTTTGATGTCTGTGTGCAGCACTTCAAGCTGCGTTGCAATGTGTTCAACGGCGCTCGTGAGGCGAATTACTGCATCACGCGCTTCATCGTTGCGGCGGCTAAAACCCATAGCGCCCATTGCGGCAACGGAGATCGAGGCCCCAGCAACAGCAGCGATCAGCTCGATCATGCCATCAGATTAGCGCCCTTGGCCGCGCAAGGGTTTCTTACCGCGACGGCGCGGACGTGACCGTTGCCCATAACCTTGTCGCGTGGTCTTAGGTGGTCCGGCTTGGTGATCTAAGCGGGCGGTGCCAGTCTTGCTTTTTACGGCCATGTGCTAATCGCTACCCGCTTCCAAGTGTTCGTAGCCGTGCAAATGTAGATGTAGCTGGCATCCCAAGCAATCTCACCCGCAGCGCCAGTTGCCGTAGCTGATGCAGGCGTGTGAGTTGGGATGATCGGACGACTGCCGAGCGTCACATTGGCAGCGGTGATCGCCACCTCAGTGGTCAGCGTGCCAGCCGCTTGAACCTGCAGCTCCAGCTTGCCGTCTTCAGTAGTGCTGCTGGCGTCAACAATGCTGGCCTGGATCGCCGCGTAATCAACCGCTACGGGTGTGCCAGCGTCGTTATTGCTACGGAAGTAAACCGTGCTGATCTCATCATTGTCTTGACCCGCTGCACCATTGCGGTGGTGGTAGAGCGTGATGTCACCTGCACTAGCAGCATCGACAAGCTTCGATTCAACCTGCAGGGCAGTGCCCGCAGCAGCGCTGTAGGTGATGTGCAGCGGATAAGCCGGAGCTGACTCACCGATACCGACATTGCTGCCAAAGAGGCGAACACGGCTGGCGGTTGCACCAGCAGCAGAAGACATCAAATCGAGGATGCCGTCTTCAGTGCCATTGGTGGCTACCTTGATGCCGCCGGTGATCTGCGCATAGGCGTGGGTATTGCCAGCAGAATCCTTGCCGCGATACTCAAGATTGCCGAGGTTATCGTTGGCGGCAGGACTGGCGCTGTTGCGATACAACACCACGTCGGGTGCAGTATCCAAGCCTGCATCGGTGTTTTCGATGATGACCTGATCGGTCGTGTCGCTGCTAAACAGATGCAACTGTGCTGCAGCTGTACCAGAGCCAAGCTGGAAGCCAGCAGTGGTGAATTTGCCGGTAAACGTGCTGTTGTTGCTGACCGCAAGTTCGTTGGCAGCAGTGCGGTAGATGCCGGTGACGCCTAGATCACTGAGCCAGCCGATAGATGGTGCGCCGACACTGCCATCAGGAAGACGCCGCAGCAGAGTGCTGTACTGGATCTTCTTGTTCTTGTCAGCGTTGGTGGCCTCGCTGGTGTCGATAATCGGCAGAACATCATCCGCAGCAGGTGCGGTTAGTTCCGTTAGGTCAGTGATCTTGCGGTCAGCCATTATTCAAGACCAAACAGTTCTTTGAGTTCCGCCACGGTCAACCCAGCAGCTTCCAGCTTCTGCTCAGTGGTGAGCACGGGGGCTGGTTCGGGTTCAGGGGCAGGCTCTGGTGCATTGCCTTCCTCTAGCCAGGCCAGATAGACCTGGTAGTCGGTGTTGGCGGGGTCGGGCGGAATGAAGGCTTCGTCCGCAAGGCGGAGGATGGTGTCGCCGCTGGTGAGTTGGTAGGTCATGGGTTACAGCTCGATGGTTGCGGTTACAGTTCCCACGCCCGTTCCTGTAGAGGTTGCATTTGTACCGAAAGATGCAACAAAACCTTGAGTTGTGATGTTAGTTGCACTAACGCCTGTAACAGCGCCTGTAAATGATGTTGATGAAAAAGTTACAGTTGGCGAACTTCTCATGGAAACAGGAAACAGGACTGAGTAATCATTACCTTGTGCAATGTTTGTAGGTCCAGCGTATCTAATAATTGCGCCAGTCTGGTGATACCTCTGAGACAACGCCAGCTCCTGCCCATAACTGCGCCTCTCGAACGGAGTAGCCACTGAGCCGGGTTCGAGTTGCACGCCCGTGATGTAGAAGGTGGCTCCGTTGGTGCCGACGACTGAAGTGGCTCCGGTGGTGGAGATGACATTAGTAGATGCCCATGCTCCAGCAGTGCCGCTCAATGAGGACCCTGCGCCCAAGCCAAAGGTAAGTCGAATTCCAATTCCGTTTGTGCCCAGCCAAGTTCCAGTGGTGTCACCTGAAATAGCGACCGTTTTCAGCTCCCAAGTATTCGCCGCACTAATTGCGTAGGTGAATGGGTAGCTGCGGTCTGCTGCACTGTTTCGCAACGCTCCACCAAACGTTCCGGTCAGACTTGAACGCACCCAGAACGACAGCACAACCGGCTGGGCTGATGCGGTTCCCCAGGCTAGGACGGATACGTTCAGCCCTTCAATGCGTTGACTGAGCATGGCGTACTGGCTCGCACCCAGACTGGCGTCAGCTGAAGTAGTGGTGACAAGCACAGAGCTGGTGAAGCCTGCTGGTGCAGTGGCGCTTTGCTGCGCCGTCATGGTTCCGTCCGTATCTTCTGTGATGTCCCAGCGATCAACTACAAAGACGCCACCAGACGTTGCTGTAACACTCGCCCCAGCATTCCTCTGATCAATCCGCATATCCCCGTTGATGATGCGGTTACGGGTGCCAGCAAGCGGACCGCCGTTGAGGTTGGCTACCTGAACTTGATCGGCACCGGCGTCGATCTTGAACAGGTCGGGGTTGGTGTCGCCCTCAATTCTGAAGTCAACGTCATTGCCGCCATCGTTGAACACCACTTCAGTGGAGCCGTTGAAGTTGACGCGCTGCACGCCAGCGGTTGAAATGCCAACTTGATCAGTGCCGGGGCTGTAGACGCCGGTATCAGTGCCGCTGTCCTTGAAGTAGATCGACGGGCTAGCAGCACTGCCGTTTTCCAGTGCCAAGCTGGTCCACTCGCCGTCCAACTGGAACATCGTGATCCAGGCGCTGTTTGCTGCATTGCGCAGCTTCATCACGCCATTGGTCGTATCAGCCCACCACTGATAGGCGTAGGTCGTGCTGGGTTCGGTCGAGCCGCTGTGGTTGGTGAAGACAGCAGCAAGCTGATTGTTCAGGTCTGCCCGTACCGCAGCACCTGAAGCGTTACTGACGATGCCGTCTGCTTGTGCCATGTTTAAACGAGTGCGCCGTAACCGGCGGCTTGATACTGGAAGTTCCGATCAACAATGGTGCCAGCACTGTTGCGGAAGGTCACAGTAAAGCCAGTTCGGGTCGGAGAGGTTACCTCATAATAATCCCCTGTGCCCAGATTGAAAGCGGTGATTCCCAAGGCAGGCGTTTCGTAGAAGGCATTGGTATAGGTAACGACCTTGGCAGTCGTGCCTGACGCGATGGTGCCGCTGCGTTCCGTGCGGCTTTCCAGCTGCATCACATAACCCAGTTCATCCACGATTGGGGTTTGATCGCTGGCAACACTGGTTAGTTCCACCTTGAACTGGAACTGGCGCCCGGTGTAGCGGCCTGCTCGCATCGGAACCCATTCACCAAAGTCAATATCAGATTCCAGCTCAAAGTCGTCGCCATCCTCCAGCAGCAGATTGTCGCTGTCTTCCAGCAGCAGGAACTCATCAACCGTGGCATCAGCACTGGTGCGGAAGTAGATCTCAGCGCTGGTGTCGTCTGGAATGTCGCCGTCGAAGTCGCTCCAGCGGTCGATCTCAGCAGTGCGGCTGTCGATGGTGGCGGCAGGGTACAGGCCGCGAGTGGCAAGGATGCGATTAAAGACAACGCTGTAGTTGCCGCCTAAATCAAGGATGTTCTGGAAGTAGTAGCGACCGCTGAGGCCACGGGTGCCGATGAAGTCGAAGCTATCCCAAGTGTCGATCAGATCAACCTTGTCGTCGATGGTATCCGTGCCATCAAGCACCAAGCCATCGTATTCATCGGAATAGAACGTGCCGTCGTACTGACCAGGGAAGTTGCTGGTTTCTTCGCGGACGGTTGTGATGTCGTAGCGCGGGATTGGATTGGGCAGATCAATCGTTGCACTGACTGCATTGGCGCTTCGTGCTCCAGTCTTGTCTTGAAACTTGATCAGATATTCGCCTTCCACTAACGGCAAAATCGCCTGCGCCGTGTTGGCCGTGATCGACTCAGACAGCAGCGTGCTGTTGCTCCACTCGCCGGTGCCGTCGGTCTTGCTGCTGTGGCGGATGATGGCGATAAATTCGTAGCTGTTGTAATTGCTGGGTCTATCCCATCGCAGCATCACCTGATCGTTGCCGTAAGCCTCAATGCGGACATTGACAGGATCAGGCGGCAGGACAGTAACGGAGCCGCTGTTGTTTTCTGGCGTGGTTGTTGTCTGCAGCGTCCATGGTGATCTTTTCTGCAGAGGCGCTTGACCGACAGAGCGAACCTCAAAGCTCAGCGCAGTGTTAGGCGGTACGGCGTCGATGTAAAACTCAGAGTCAGTTGTTTGCGTGATGACGTAGTTGCCGTTGCCAACCTTGAAGCGAACCTCATAGCTGAACGCATTGCCAGCTTCGCCGCGTGTCCACGATGCCGTGATGCGGTTGAAGATGTTGGCGCCACTGCTGATCTGGCTAGTCGTCAGCGTCAACCCAGTAGGTGCAGGTGGCGTTTCGTCGTAACGGCTGATTGGCTCAAAAATCAGATTCGTGCCAGTGTCAACAGCGGTGTAAAGGCTGTCATTATGCACCAAGCCGGTGATGCTAAATTGACCGTCGCCGTTATCAGCAATCGAGATGCAGCGAAACTTCTGCTGAGCGATTGCAGTGCTGGTGATTGAATACAGCGCCTGTGCTTGTGGCGTAAGAGTGAAGGCCGATGCGATGTTGATCGTGGAACCGGCAACGCTAGTGATCGCACGGGTTTCAAGCGTTCCATCGGGCAACAGACAAGTCAGCTGATGGCTGCTGCCACTGGGAAGCGTGACGGTTTGATCGGCCACAACTGCAGTGCCAGCCACGCTGCTGATACGACCTGAAATGCGCTGCCCTTGACGCAGCTGATCAGCGACCGCAAAGATCTGCCCTGGCAGCACAACAGCACCCTGCAGGCCGGTAGTGAAGGTGATCGTTTCGCCGTCTAGCTCTTCAGTCTTGAGCACCCAGCGACCCACGCGCTGCGCCTGCCATTTAGACGTGCAACCAAAAGCAACAATCTCTTTGACTTGATAGCCGTATTTGGTGATCAGCGCCGAGTCTTCAACAACGACGTAGTTGGATTTGTAGAAGTTTTCTGGGTCGTTGTAGCGAACGCGAACGCTAGTGCTCCGGGTTTTGAGTGAGCTACCTGAGTATTCAAAGACGCCATCGATGACATTGGCGTTGTTGTAGAGATGAACAGGCGACAACGCAGTGCCATCAAGATTGCCGTGATCAGCAGCAGCTTGAATTACATCGGCAGACCAATACAGCAAACCACGGAAGACACTGGCAAGATCCTGCAGGACGTTGTACGCCTCAGCCTGATCACCAATGACAACGTTGCAGGCAAAACGTGGTTCAGTTGTGCCGTCTGGATTGGTGATTTGTTGGTTGGCGTAACGCACCAGCGGGTACAGATCGACCCAGCTCAGATTCGTTGCCGTAACAAAATCACCAGCGCCATAGCGGCCATTGGTGAGCATGTCGTAGAAACAACAGACTGGGCAGGTCGTCCACACGGGACCACGCAGACTGCCATCAAACGAGCCATCAAGCTGCAGGCTGCCATCTGCACGCACCGTGGCATTGCTCGGAATCATCACCCGGCGACCACGGATCAGGTAGGCGCGAGTTGGCAGGCTGTCGAACTGCCGCGTTGAAACCGATAGACCAGTAACAGCGCAGAACGGATAGCCGGTGCGGATGTATTGCTCTTCGATCAGGCTGGTCCAGAGCAGCTGGTTGCCGCGATCATTGGCAACACTGGTGTTCTGCGGTGTATCGCGGAAGCTGGTGTATTTGACTTCAAAACTGTCTTCACCAAGATCTTCCTTGATGACCTTGATGTTCCAAGGACCGCTGCCAGTCAGATTGATGCGCGGTGTTTTGAACTGATAGCTGGTGGTCGATACGCCGGTGACGCGGCGGCTGTAAACCGTGTTATACGCTTCGCCGCGTGCTTGTACCTGCACGATGATGCCAACAGTGGCGCTAAATGCTTGACCTTGCGCCAGCCCTTCCTTGGCAACCGAGAACAGACGCGGAACGGTAAACAGGATCTGAAACGCGTCTACATCGGTATCTGTGATCTGACGAATAACGGTGCCACCGCCGTAGCGACGAGCGATTACTTCATCGTTGACATTGAGATCTTCCTCATAGTTCTTGCCGACTTCTGTATTGATCTCAGTGACAGTTGAGGTAACGCCAGGCGCAGTGCTAGGCGGAGTTTGTGTTGCAGTGCCTTCGCGGTATTCATAATTGATGTCTTGCGCTGGAAAGTTGCGTTCACCGCTGCTGCTAAGGATCGGAGTCTCGTTGAGATATACGCCAGCTTCCTGCCCGACGATGCCATCAATCGGACCCTCGCACAGAAGGTCGAGAATCTTGATCGTGGAGGTGGAGTTGAGTGCCATTACAGGTCGTATCCGCTGGCTTGCAGTTGCAGGTAAACATCGCCTTCACAGCGGAAGTCCACGATCTCCACCCTGACGGTTCCATTGTCGCTCGGGTTGTCGGCATGTGTAAAACGATGGATCCACCGGTAATGATCGAATGTCAAACCTTGGATCGTTGCCTGTGCTGATGCCAATAGGTCATCAGTATTTTTACGCAAAACATCAACGCGATAAGTAATAAAACCATCAACAAGTGTTGTGCCAGCACCTGCTACGCGATCACGCAAGCCAACGGGCAGTGCTAAACAAACACCAAACCGACTACGCTTGCTGTCTTTTGTATCAAAGAAATACGTTGCAGTAGCACCATTTGACAAGCCAATGTTGTAGTAAAGATTGGCCTGATCGGTGCCGCCAAAACTACCCTGATCGGTGCGGCGTGTAGAGATGCCTTGCACATCGCTCAATCCCCATTGCACAACATCGCCACCGATGCGAACTGTTTCGCTGCTTGGTGTACGAATTGCGGTTTGCAATGGATCTGATTCGTCGGTGACTTCAACGTTGGCGGATAGCAGCTGACTGCCGATCAGTACCTTGCCGTAAGCCACGGGGATGGTTTGACCGACGCCGACCGTGTTGGCTGCGCCGGTGTAGGCGTAAGACTGTTGGCCATCAGCGCCACGGGTCAGGCTTTGCGGTCCACGGGTGCTGGCATTGGTGCCGCCGCCAAATCGTTGGTTGCCGAGGGTGGGAACAGTTGGTTGCGGTGAGAGCAGCTGGGCGACTCCACCTAAGGTTAAAAATCCGCCAATACTTGCAACAAGACCCTTGACCGCAATCGCCTTAGTCAATCCAAATGTGCCAATAGCCGCAGCACCTGGAATCAAAAACGATGCGGCAATCAAGCCAACACCAATCAATACTTGCGTGAGACCCTTGCCCGAACCAGCAATAACCGGCACTAGCACCAGGTCGTTCTGACCGATTGGTAGCCGCAGATCGCTGTAGCCCATGTCCTGATCAGCCTGCAGGACGCGGTAACCAATGCCCCGTTCGTGGGCAGTCATCAGCTCCTGCTGTAGCTCCGGCATGTTGATGCACAGAAGCTTGATCGCGTCCGCTGGTGTGCGCAGGTTGTAGTAGGTGTGCTCGGTGCCGTACCGTTCGCCCAGCTCACCCAGCAGACGAACCCGCTGCATATCGGAACACCGCAGCAATGCTCTTTACATAGTAGCTGCGCAGGTCTTCCACGGCACTAGGCGCTTCGTCTAGGTGATGCAGGATCCGGTCGTAATCCACCAGCACGGCTGCGTGCATGGGGTGCCGCGTCCCGAGTCGCATGATCAGCACGTCACCGGGTCGGCGTTCAGCAAATGGCACCTGTTTGAAACCCAGTGCTACTGCCTCGCGTAGGTAGATGCTGGGGCTGGCTTCCAGCTCGTCGGGGCGATCAAAGTTGGGAAGCGTGATCCCCTGCAACGCGAAGTAGTCGCGCACAATCGTGTAGCAGTCTTGCCTGCCGTAATCCCACTCGCGCCCGATCAGGGATTGATAGTCAGCCATTGCCCAGTGCCGAGTTGGAAGATGTACCAGCGCAGTTTGGACTGCTCGCAGGCAGATAGGTCAGCAGGGCTGGGCGGCGTGTCTTCTGGGTGGCTGTGGATTACCGCCTCGATAGCACCGGACAGTGCAGCCGCTAGGTAGTCGCGGGGATCCAGCACGAAATCAGCGCAGGGATCTTCTGCCACATTGCGGCACCGCCAATACTTGCCATCCACCATCAGACCGCAAGATTCACGCGGGAACTCGGCCAAGGCGTGCGCCTCAGCGTCAGATCTGCAGTCGTGCTCCAGGGAAGCCACCAAAGGGAAGGTTGCCAGTAGGGAAGCGCTTGGCGCAGCTGTTGTACCGCTTGCCGCACACATCTTGGCTGGCATTGGCAACAGCGTTGTCGTTGATATCAAAGTATGCACTGCCGGTATAGCCACACTCTGCACCGCGATACTTCCATGGGCAATGCTCCAGCACTTGCCGGCGAGGCAAAACAAGGTTGATCAGGTCCAGTTTGCTAATCAACTCCAGCTCCACCAGCTCGATGTTTTCGCGGACTACGCGGTCCACATACCAAACTTCGTCGGTGAACTTGGCCGTTGGATCGGCTGTTGGGTTGACGCCACCGCTGAAGTTGACAGCATCAAGGAATTTCTGACAGGTGCGGATGCGGGTGACCTTGGCATTGAGGACGTTGTACACCAGTAGTAATGCCGTGATTGTTCCGGCAACGTTGGAAATGCGCATCGTCGGACGCGGCAATGTGCCCTTTGATGTCAGGTCAAAGCCTTCAACCTCAATGGGAAACGGCGTGTAGGTAATGCCGGCGAATACGACGCTGGTGGTTAGACCGTTAGTGCCAGCGTGGTAGTAGAACGTCTCGTCAACACCGTTGACCGCTTCGGTGAGCTGCATCTGAAACAGCTCAATAATGGCCGAAGGATTGAGGAGCTGGATCTGCTCCTGTATCGACTGCGGTACGGTCATGCTTCAAATACCTGGCGAAAGGTGGCAGTGATCGTTGCTCTACCTGTGTAGTTGATCTGCTTGTCCCATTCCAGACAAACCCATTTGTAACTTGTAGCCTCGGCGGGTGGTGTCCAGTCAAAACTGGCGCCATCAGCAGCGCGAGCATCTAGAAATGTCTCGATTGAATCCGAGTTAGCTTCTGTGATGTTCTGCCAGCTTAGGCTCCATTCTTTTGGGTTCTGATTGATGCCAAAGCTTGTCCGTTGCTCATAACCATCGCCAAACTGCGCAATGCGCACGCGGGGGCGGCTTGTTTTTTGTGCGCCGTAGCTAGGAGTAACCGCAGGAAAGGTTGCCATGATTAGCGTGCCAAGATGCCGCCAGGGCGCTGCTGTTTCACCAATTCTGCCTGCACCGCAGCTGCGATCACGCTACCAAGCTGCTTGCCTTGATTGGAGTCGCCCTGCACGCTGGAGCCACCTGCGTCGACGTTGACCACGATATTGGCGCCACCGCCGAAGCTCCCAGCACGTGCAATGCCGCCGCTGCGACCTGGCATGAATAGCTCCGGACCGCGCTCGCCTACCAGATAAGGCTGCCCTGCCATGACGCTGCCGCCCTTGGCGCGTCCAAGCAGTGATGGCATGGAGAACACATTGGGGTTAAATCCAACGCCAGGCGCAAAGCCGCCGCCGCCAGTCACACCGCCAAACAAACCGCTAAGGGCGTTGATTGCCTTTTGGATGACAAACACTCGCAGCAGTTGGTTGGCAATGTCAATCAGCACACCAGAAGCGATGCGCCTGAGGCTAGTGCCAAAGTCCTCGCTGCCTTGGATCAATGCGTTAAAGGACGACGCCAGCCCTTCACCAATAGTGTCGGCAAGGCCATCAGCTAATGCCTTTTGCTGCTTTTGCTGCTCCGTTAGCTGAATAGTGAAGTCAAGTGCTTTGCCGTAACCTGCTGCCATGTCGGCAATACGCTCGACGATCGTCGGCAGTGTGACTTTTGCTTCGGCTTCGTTAATCTCTTTCAGCGTTGTGGCATATTCCACAACAGCCGCCATGATCTGAGCCCTACGCTTATTGGGTCCGATCTCTTGTTTTGAAATTTCAAGCAACGCAAGCTGCTTGGTGTAATAAGCCTCCTGCTGCTTATTTTGTGTTTGCTGCGCAATGCCAAGCCGCAACCGCAGCTCCAACTCTTGCGCGGTGATGTCCTTAATTACCTTGACTTGCTCAGCAGCGGACTTGCCGCCAGATCTGCCGCCACCACCACCGCCTCCGGTCCCTGCGCCTAAAGGTGGAACACCTGTAGGCATTTGAGGAGCGCGGGCCTGTGGTTTTATTTGCCCCGTCTGGAATCCATAAGCCTCGATTAGATCGCGTTCACGCTGCGCCGTGAGTTCTTGAATCAGCCTTCCACGCTCAAATGGATTTGAAATTCTTCGGCCTGTTTGTGATGTTCGGCCAAGAATATCAAGAGCCTCTTCGCGTGCTTGATTCAGAATATCTTTGCGCTGCCCTTGACCAAGACCAAATCCTCTGGCTCTGGCACCTGTTGCTATAAGTTGATTAATTGTATTGATGGCAAAAATTGCCTCATTCAGCACTGCCTTAATTGCCGGCGATAACGCAGTTCCAATGCCACGAGCCAGCCCTTCAATGCCATCTTGCAATGTAGATAGCCGACCACTCAGAGTATCGCTCTGGGCAATGGCGCCATTGGCATATTTGCCGCCAGCACTTGTGAGCCGCTGCAGTGCTACCTCAACAGCCTTGGCGCTGATCTGTCCTTTGCTTAGCGCTTTGCTGAACTCCTCGCCGGTGAGCCCATACATCTTGCGCAGCTCATCCTGCAGCGCGACACCACGCTCTTGGAACTGCAGCAGTTCTTCGCCTTGCAGCCTACCTTTGGCAATGACTTGACCGTAGGCAAGTGTCAGCTCCCCTAGGTTTGCGCCAGTTGCGCCTGCGACATCACCAAGCCGCCGGGTGGTTTCTACCACGTCTTTGGCGCTAACGCCAAAAGCCGTCAAGCGCTTAGCGCTTTCGATCAGCTCAGTGCCCGTGAACGGCGTTGCTGCACCAAGTTGCTGCAGCTCTTGGATAATTTGCTTAGCTTGTTGAACGCTACCCGTCAGTGTCTGAATGCTGCGAGTTTGGGATTCAAGCTCTGCAGTTTTAGCGAATACAAACTTTGCTGTTTGAATAGCACTGAAGCCTGCTACTAAGCCGGCAACTGCATTGCGCAGCGTGCCAATACCAGCGGTAGCCGCCTTTGACGCTGCGTTGACTTGCTGCAGGTTGCGTACAGCACCTTGGCTATTTACCTGTACGTCAACGACAGCAACAGCCACAGCGGCACCTCCCTATGCGGTCAGTCTATCGGTGCCGCGCCTTGTCTATCTCTATCTTCTCGCGTTTACCTTTTACCTCGTAGTACGCCGCAAAATGCACAAACTCGGCATCGGTTAGCTCAGTACGCAACCGGCTAACCGTCATGCCAAGTTCTGATGCCAGGAAGAACTCAAAGAATAACCAAGAGTCTTCCTCTAGTCTTTTTTTGCTTCTTCAATACCGGCTTCGCCGCCAAGGCCAAACAGGAACAGCTCTAGCTCGTTCAGCACACGCTCTGGCAGCTCGCGTTGCAGCTTGGCAGCATCAGCAGCGGCGAACGCCTTGGTGCCATCCTCAAGCTCTGCCATCTGGCACAGCATCTGCGTGCTGATCTCTAGCGCTTCATCGCTACCGGCAAGCGTGGTTGCCTTCTTGCGATCAGCGCGGGTGATGGGCTTGAAGTAAAGATCCAGCACCACATCGCCAGCGTCATTGGTGACGCTGAATTTACGGCGTTGGTTCAGATCAAAAGCGCCCGTGAGTAGATCGACCGGGCGCTGGTTTGCAGCAGGCATCAGATGCTAAGTGTGAGAGTACCGCTTGAGACGAAGTTGATCGTCACAATCTCGATCTCGCCAACCGTAGCACCGTATTCAGAACTCGTCACCACGATCGTTCCGGTGATCTTCTTGCCGCCGGTTTCATCCAGATACAGCTCAACGGCTGCATCAGCTTCGTCGGTGGCTTGGTTGGCGTCCTTGATCAGATCCAGCTTGTCGCCAGATCCAGGAGCGTCATACATCACCTCAATGGTGCCGGAGCCACTGATCAGCCCGCCGATGTTGGCGCGGTAGGTGGCGCCATGCGAGGTGGCATCGTACGACTCCTTCTCAACGGTCATGCTCCATGACCGCACTGCTGCGATTTCCGAGAGACCACCAGCGCCAGCCTTATCAAAGAAGACAGTGCCTTGTTGCCCGCGATAGAAAGCCATGATCAGATGTCCAGCGAAATGGCACCGTTGGTCACGAAGTTCAGGGTAATGACTTCGATCTCGCCTACGGTGGCAGAATACTCAGCCGAGGTGATCACACCATCAAAGGTGATCTTCTTGGTGCCACTGGTATCAAGGTACAGCTCGAAAAGAGCCTCGCCAGCATCGTTGGCAGTGTTGACGTGCTCGATGAAGACGTTGGTTTCGTCGGCACTAGATGCGGTATAGAGGATCTCGCAAGTCCCGGAGCCGCTGATGAGCCCCCCAACATTGGCGCGATATGTAGCGCCTAGCGCCGTGGTGTCGAGCGATTCTTTCTCAACAGTTAGCGACCACGAGCGGGTGCTAGTGATGGTTGCTGCAGTGGTGCCAGCATCGTCAAACTTGACGCTGCCTTGCTGCCCTCGGTAAAAAGCCATGGCTAAAGATCCTCGAAGGTTTCAAAGGTCATTCTGACCTGAGTTTGGAAGTAACCCTCAGGAGCTGGCGCAGCCACCACCTCTGGGCCGGTTGGCGGGTCAAAGTGAACGCCGCTAACGATAACCCTATTGTAAAGGTCTCGAATGCGTTTGCCGATGGTGTAGTTAGCTCCGGGACCTACACCCTTGGCGGTGAAAATATTTACCAGCACCAACCCAATGACGCTATTGCTGCTGCCAGTAGTGCCGCCCATGGTCAGGTAGTTGTTGTTGCCAAAGCTCACTAGGCACTGCACCCATGAGCTAGCGGGCGTTGGCGTGTACGGCTGATTGTGGAAGACAACGGGCAGCACTGGTGCCAGCGCTAGTTCAGTTGCTAGCCGCCCTTCAATAGTGGCGCGGACGGTGTTTAGGTTGACGGCTGCCATCAGTCTTGCCTCGCAATACGGCTAGCTTGCTGCTGCGCCCAGTTGGTGATCTCGCGGGCGATCACGTCGGGATAGCCCTTAGTGATCTGATTGTTTTTAGATCGCCACTGCCCCTGCCATGATGGTGGCAAGTTATTGCCATACAGGACAGGCTCGGTGTATGGCAGGTTGTTGTGGATGTGATACACGTTACCTGCACGCTCAACTTGATAATCAAGCCGCCGTGGTGGCGCAATGCCTGCAACGCTGTTTTGCGGGCCAGGGTCGTAACCAGGTGTACCTTGCTCGCTGATAGACCACGCAAGGCGTAGCCGACCCGTATCAACTGGGCTGGCTTCCTTCAGTCGCTTGTCAGTTTCAAGTACCGTTACACGCAGCAACTGCTCGTATTTCTCGGTTGCGTAACTGCCGATGTCAGATAGGTTGATGCGGCGTGCCATCGCTATGCCCTCAGGATCAGCTCGTAAGTAATGGGCTCATTGTCTTGCTCAATCGTGACCACGCGAATCACTTGATGGCTGATGTTGCTGATCACAACGCGATCAGCGGTGCTTGGTACAGCTGCGGTATCTGCTGCTGCAATAGTTAATCGCTTGTCACCAGCCTGCACTAATTCATTGACTTCGCGTGCATTAACATCCTCCAAGACGCCACGCACTGCTGTATCAGATACGGTTTCAGTGATTGCGCCTGTAGTGGTGTTGTAAGCACCGGCTGTGACAGTGCGAATCGTTACTTCACCGCCAAACTTCGCCATGAGCTTGCTGGCGACCTTGCGTAGCGGTGTGGATAATGTCATGCCCACACCCTAACTGGATTCTCCGGTTCCACCACAAATTCCTTCCACCCCTCAGGCAGCGACCCCACATAGTTCAGGTGCCAACCGTTGAGCACTTCAGGTGGGGTGATGACGTTGCCATCTAGGTCCCATTCACCACCACGGGTGATGACGCCAATAACATCAAGGGCGTGGCTGTGGGAGGCGGTAATGAACTGACCGTCTTCAGTGAGCAGACCAACAGCCTCTAGGGCATCCCTGCCGGTGGCTTCATCGGGGAAGCGTATAAAGTGTGTCATTGCGTGATCTGCTGCAGGGTGGTGTTGGGGAGGCGCTGGGGCCAGTAGGTGAGGCGGCGGATGGTGCCGTTGAGGTATCCATCTGCTGTCAATGAGTCCCCAATGTTCATCCTGTCTGTAACTGGTAAAGATGCGCTTGATACAGGAGAGGTAAGCAGCCCGTTTGCAGACTGTATTAAATCATTTGCTTTGTAAGCTATGCACGTTTTAGCAGTGTAATTATTTGATGCGGTGAAGACGTTGAGAATTGTTTGCTGAGCGTTGACAGTAAATTGATTGACATTGCCAACAAACAAAGAGCCTCTGTATGCACCTTCTGTTGCTGAATGCCCCATAAGCATTGATTCGTTTTGCGTTCCATTGTTAATGCTTAAAAATCCTCTTGTCCTAAAGCCTGCAACCGACTTATTTGGGGCTGTCCCATTCGCCCATATCGTCCCCTCATCCTGCCGATACCAAGACGAGAAGTTATTCCCCGTAATACTCGCCACGTCAGCGCTGCGGGTTGCGGCGGCTGTGGTGGTGGGGATGTAGCTGGTGGGGAAAGCGCCTTCTTCCACTTGTGCACCCCAGATGCGAGCGGTTGCGCCAACATTGCTAAAGAACATCCTGAGGCGAATTACTGTTCCAGTGCTGGTTGTAGTGGTAACTGTCAGCCGATACCAATTACCTGCATAAGCAGTTATTGTACCGCTGGTGTTTGTAAAGGCACCGTCGTTCAATGTGCTAGTAAGTGTTCCATTACTTAGGTTAAATACAACTCTTCCGCGATTGGCAGTGCCCCCAGCATCAATAGAAAGCGTAAAAGCAGTGACATTGCTTTTAACCCATAAAGATCCAGTATATGTTCGAGCTGTTGCATCCTTTGTGATGCTAGTTTGCACGACTCCAGAGGTTCCAGTATTTGTCCAAAGATCAGCCGTCAGTGTGCCGTCTGGAGCCGTGGATTCATTAGAAGTAATTGTGCAATCTGTTTTTGCCCAGTAGACATCTGCAAAATTGTCGCTCTGTTGGCTGAGGTTCGTCCTACTTTCCTCCACCAGCAGCCCAAGGCTTTCGCCCGTCACAGGGTCGTGGTCGAAGCGGGCCTCGTTCGTCGTCGCCGTCCGCAATGTGCCGGTGCTATCGACGTAGGTGCCGCTGCTGGCGCGGGTGAAGGTGACGAGGTTCTGCCCTGTGGTGGCATCAGTTAGCGACTTGTTCTCGGCAAAGCGCAGATCCAGCGAGGGCACAGCGCGTGCGCGAGACCACAGCAAGTTGCGGGTCCACGGCCCCGCCAAAGCCCCGCCTGGCGTGACGCTGGCGCGAAATGCTGCAGAGCCACGCATCAGATTCCAGCCTCCAGCGTGCTGACGCGCAGCTCCACGGTGCTAGCGCTGACGGGCGTATAAGCGCCACGGGTTTCAATCTCGGCGTAAAACGTGCTGCTGCCTGCAGCAAGTTTAATCAGCCGCCCTGGATAGTCCACCTGCGTGTAGATCGTGCTGCCAAGATCCAGCGGTGCTGCAAACTCAATGAAGCCCATGTAGCTTGCGCGGTCGCCGCTCACCAAATCAAAGGCTGCGTTATCAGCAATGGCAGTCGGGCTTGCGTTGTAGAAATGCACGCGAAATGCACCCATGCCGCTGGGTACGCTGCTATCGCTAAAGATCAGCGCTGCTGACTGGATCAGCACATAGCCGCCGCTAGGGCCAATGTTGCTTAGGGTCAGGATTGCACTGCCGCCGGTATCGCCAACCACGTCGCCTGCGGTGTAGGCGGTGGTATTGCTCGGGCGGGTGATGCTGACAGTGGAGCGAAATGCCGTACCAGCTACCCCCATGGAGTAGCTGCCATCATTGCGGCGCCGTGCTACCGAATCATTGCCAGCAGGTGAGATGAGCGGCATGGGTCAGCTCCGGCGGATTGCAAAGTTGCCTGGTCCACTAATTCTAAGCCCGGTCAAGTATCTCTCCATCAATGGTGGCACTTTATCGGCACCAACCGCGCCAAAGCCAACATTTGGTGTCACGTCAAGACTGCCGATCTTAACGTTCTTGTAGTCCTCTAATCCGCTCAGTCCCAGTGCGTCTGTATTGTTGTGCAGGAATACTGCGAGCACTACCTGCGCATATTTGATCTGTGTCGGGATTTCGGAGTCGGTGTAGTAGTCCGTTGTGATGCGGAACGGAAAGCCGACGGCGTAGGTATTGATGTATGTATCAGGCTTGCGCACGCCGGTACGCGGCCATTGCAGCGCTTGAGTATCAGTGCTGCGAGCACCTAAAAACCGCTCGCGGTCTAGCCGTTGCGTTGCGGTGAACAATGCGCGGTTGCGGCTGTCAGTATTGCCGCTGTTCCAATGCTGCACATCGGCATCTTCCACAAAGCCATCAATGATGGCAGTGGCATCAGCCAGCGTCAGGTAAGAGTTTGCGTTTGCGGCCCCTACGGTGGCCACGATCGTGATCGCCATCGCCCTGGGGCTCCTGTGTTTCTAGTTTAAGTTCAGGCTCTGCAATAGAAAGAGAGGCCACCGCCGTAGCAGCAGCCTCACGGTCACGCAGTCGCCGGAAGGCGAACAATCCCATCAGACGCGCTTCAGCAGCACGGTGAGGATCACACCAGCCAAGTTGGTGGTAGTACCGGTCACGTCCAAAGACAGACGGTTGCCGGCATCAAGGGTGAGGTTGGCGGTAGTATCCGTCAACGCAGGAGTCTGCTCAGTAAGAGCAGTGCCCTTGAAGTTGATCTTGGTCGTACCGAGCAGGTCATCGCCAGCGGTTGCCGCTTCAGTGCCTTGGCAGCGACGGATCGTGCCAGTAACGGCACTGCCGTCATCACCGGCAACAGCGTGAACCTCACGCACTGTAACCACTTCGCACTTCACAGGAGCAGTCCAGAACTGCACATCAGCCACCGAAGAGGCGATGTAAAAGTTAGCGGAAAGATACTGCTCAGTGCTGGTTTCAAACTGGGAGGGTTGTGCCATGGTTAGTTACCTCAATAGTTAGAAGTGACGGTGGCACGCACGATACCAATGTTCTTGGTTTCGTACACCTTGCTCCAGTTGCCGACCGTAGCCAGCTGCGCTTGAGTGGGGTTGGTAGTGCCAACAGTCCACTTAGCGCCGATTGGGTGGTAGACGTAGTGCAGGTCGATTGACATGGCATCGCTCTTGGCGAGGATGTCACGATCGGTTTCGGTCTGCATCGCCATCTGCTCACCGCTGGCAATAGCGCCTTGGGTGAAGAAATAGATGGGATAGTTGGTGCTGGTTGGAGTCAGATCATCCGAGATGATCACCCGCATTCCCATATACACGGGAACGTTGACCTCGCCGTAAGCAGCAACAATGGAACCGCCGACAGCATTGATGGTGCTGGCGCCAGTAGCAGCCGTGCCGAGGCGGGCTTCAGTGTTGGTGATGTAATCAATGGCTTTGCGCTCTACCAAGTCGTAATACACATCACTGTGCATTGCAACGGCAGCCAGCTTATCGCCTTGATCACCCAGCTTGGCGCGTGCCTTGCTGACAGTACGAGGAGACAGGATGGCGCGGGTGTCGCCAGATTCAGAGTCAACAGCCAGCTCAAAGAATGCCGAGCTAGAGGTGTTGGCAGACAGACTGCCGAACACGCCATCAAGGCACTTGATCAGGTCTTTTTGACGCTGGTTGGCCACGTAATCAGCCACCTTGGCGCCGATGGCAGCCATAGGGTCTGAGCCAGCAGCAAGGGCTGCAAGGTCACGAGCCTCAAAGGCGCGGCCACGGTGCAGGATCACGCCAACTTGCTTGTCAGCAGTGATTTTGCCGGGGGTCAGCGAGGTGCTGTCAGTCAGCACTTCGAAGTCGCCAGTGAGGTTAGCTTTCCAGAAGGGAACGTTGATGTAATCACCACCCTCGGTAGCATTCAACTCCGCCATGGGCTGCACCACGCCGGATGCCAGGAAGGCATCACGCAGAGTGGTCTGCTCAATAACGTACGGAGTAAATACCTCGGGGATGATGATGTCAGAGCGAAGAGTCGCCATGATGAATCACCAGGAATGGTTTACGGATGTGGGCGCAGCCCTCGGCTCAATGCGGCGCAGCCATCACGAGCGAACAACTAGATCTTAACGGTTAGCTGTTGCTTTCATGCGATCGTATAGGTCTCGATCTGTACGGAATAGCCGCGCTTGCTCGGTGAGGTTGAAGCTATCGCGGTTGAATGGATTGCTCATGCCAGCTGGGATAGCAGTATTGCTGCCGCCGGTTGGTGCGCCGCTGCCTTGTGGCTTGGGTTGCTTTTGCATCCAAGCGGGCAGCGTTTGTTTTGCCCACTCCTGTACGGGCGTGCGCTGGTAGCCATCGACGACGACCACAGTGCCATCCGCCTCGCGTTGGATTGCATCAGGCGACAGCTTGGTTTTCAGTACAAGGTCAGGGTCGTGCACGATTTCGGCCAGTGCCGTGACTGCAGGCGTGACCAGCTCTAGCTCGCGGACTCGAGCTTCAAGTTCTGCAATGCGCTGGTCCTTTTCAACCGTCGCCTCACGGAACTGCTGCTCCAAAGCTTGGCGGGCTTCTTGGTACTTGCCTTGGGATTCGAGCTGCTGTTGCTCGTAGTTGCGTTTGAACTCCAGCAGTTCATCGACATTGACCCCATCTGGTGCCTTGGATTTCTTGGCTTGCCGCAGCTCTGCAATCAGCTCTTGATTTTTGCGTTCTAGCGCCTCAACACTGCGCTGCAGTGCCTCGCTATTGTCACTCCCGGCAGCCGCAGGCTCCTGGAGTTGTGTTTCATCAGACATGGATAAGCCGCAGGCTTAATTACGCTGTCATCGTACCAGCAGCCAAGACAATGGCACGCGAGTGGAATACACCAATCCGTGATCCTTGGAATCCACTGATTAAAGAATTGCTAAATGCAATCGACCGCCACGAGCGGTTGTATCGCCAGACGGGTGCCGGATGGCACGCCGCAAAAGCACAAGATCTGCGCTGGTATGTCGCAGAACTAAAGGACTGGATTCATTGCCAAGAGGCTACCATTTCTCCTTGTCAGCCCAATACGCAGCAGACATCTTGCCCTTAGCGATGTTGCTGGCGTGTCGCGCTTTGAATGATGCACGCCGCGC